>Ga0214473_10001751_pt1 | contig 27839 bp, 46 predicted proteins | sample RVTome_7_FD_203509 | JGI IMG/M metagenome (GOLD analysis project Ga0214473, IMG submission 203509) | Soil microbial communities from uranium-contaminated site in the Upper Colorado River Basin, Wyoming, United States - RVT98D197 | ecosystem: Environmental > Terrestrial > Soil > Contaminated >...
TCAGAACGGCTTTTCGTTCTGGCACATAGGTCTGCATGCCAAGTGTGATAGCATGACCAGCATGGGCAGCAGGGGAAATAGTCGGTGGTTTCGGATTGGCAACGGCTCCAATACGAACTGATGCTGCCATATCAAAACCTATCTTCTGGGTGGCAGTTAGTCCGTTACGTGCAGTTGCTAGGTCAAACACCCCGATTCGTTGTTGTAAGAGACCAGTAGCATGGTCAAAGCCTTGTGTTGCACCTTTAGTTCCAGCAAGCTTTCTAGCTGCTGCAAAAAGAGGGGAGGTTTTTGAGAGTTGAACACCATTCTCAATGAGTTTGCCAGTTGCCTTTACTAAGTGTGCCTTGCGGCATCCTTGGAAAACAACCCCTGAACCGACAGCAACACCTGACTTGATTGCTTTTTGGGTGTCTACACCCAATGGTTGAGCACCCATGCTTACCAGCGTGTCTGCAAGTCCTGATTGCAGAGCAGAAAGCATAATTTGCTCATTTTTACCTGAGACTTTTCGTGTAGCAGTTATCCCCGATTTGATGCTGTCACACAGAGGATTCGTTGGTGGTAACATTGATGCTAAGGTGTTGACGCGGGCAGTAAAGGCTGCATCAACTCTCTTACCATGAGCAAGGTCTAGACTCAGTGTTGACGCTTCTGTCATCGCTTTTTTTACTGAATCAGAGAGTGGTAATGCTAAGATAGCCCCATCAGTTACTGCCTTATCAAGCGGATTACCCTTTGCAATACCGCCAACTATTGCCACCCCTGTCATTAGTGCATTCTTTGCGGCTATTGGGAGCCCAAGAGTACTACTAGCGATACCTCCTGCTGTTTGAGCGAGGATTTGAAGGTTGAATTTATCCCCCTTGGCTACGTGTTGGATGGTTTCAACACCCATTGTTACGGCAGCCTTGATTAGTGGGCCGCCAGGTAACGCCCCAATCATTCCGGCTTTGAGGACATCGGCGATAGATTGTCCTTCGGCTAAGGCAAGTCCAGCAGACATTGCGGCACTCACCCCTTGCCCAATGCCAGGAATAACACTAATCACCATTTGGGCGTAAGGAGCAACTTGTTTGAAGTCACGAAGTTGTTGTTTGATACTACTCAAGACCGCTTTATCGATGCGTTTCCCTTCAATAGCGACAGCTATCACTAGGTTAGTTGGCCCCATTGCCAGGCTAAAACTTGCGTCAAACACTGTATGAAGCGGACCGCCAACTATAGGAATCTTTCCAATACCTTTGCCAATTACTCCTGCTGTATTTTGAACAGTGTGAGAGACATACCCAATCCCACGACCTGCTGTTTTTACAGTATTTGAAGCAAAATTCGTAACGCCTTTTACAATACCAGAGCCGAACCAACCGAATACAACGATTGGAGCATATTCTTCCCCCTGAAAGAGAGCAATAGGTTGCCAACCACCAACCGGTAGGTACAATTCCTCCGAATATGGTTCATCGTTGTAAGGGTACATAGTAATTCCTTTTTATTCCGCGGAATACAGTTTACTCACCAGCGGCTTCACGCCGGTGAATGACGTTTTCAAGCTTGTTTATGTTACGCTCCATCTTCGCATGGTAGAGCTTGAGTAATGCTACAGGCTTATGCCCTCGTTTTCGGGCAAGTGACGCTTTTCTGCCACCAAGATGCCACTTAGCGTGCGGTTTATGACTCTTTTTACGTTTTGCCATTGGTTACCTCTTACGAACGTTCAGTGCAAACCTTGCTCGCTGACCGAGAAGACCTGGTTCTTTAGCGGCATTCCGAAGGAGAAGGAGCGGGATAACCTCCCCTTCGGGAATGCCAAGTTGGCGATGTAACGCACCCTTCTTATGTTTCCGAAGGGCACGTTGAATCCACCGTTTTCTACGCTTCATGCCGCTCTAAACGTGCTTTTTGATGGTTTGCAAACTCTTGATGACGTGGGCAAGTTGCGTCTTCACAGTAGTTGAGGCCTTATGTGAAGTCTTCTTCCTGCGATGGGTCGTCTTCTTTTTTCTTGTAGCCATTGTTCTCTCCTATTTACTCCAAACCGTGCCGTCCACGTTCCGCCCATGCTTCGTCAAGCCAAGCTTTTCTAGCTTCGCCACCTTGAGGAATGGGGTTCTCTTCGACTAATTCAGCCGAAGGGGTGAGCTCTGTTTCGGTATTTTTGGTATCTGTGTTCATTGCTATCCTCCGAGTTAATTCGCAAGCTTCACATTCACAGAGAACGTTCTTTTTATGACGTTGATTACGAATGCATTGTTGAATTGGCCAGCGTGGCCAACGTGGTATGTAGTTACCAAAGAAGGGGGCTATTCGTAACCACTTTCTTCGCGTTCTGCCCATGCCTGTTCGAGGTCCGACTTTCGCTTGGCTTTTTTGGTCTTGCGGGCTGTGTGGAACCCTTGGTTAACCGTATGGTCAATGCGGGTGACTTTCTTATTGATTTTTTGGAGTAAACCAATGGCTACGTGTGAGCTTTTTGCTACGGGAGCAGCTCTCTTGCGACGAACTTTCTTCCCAACCTTTTTTGAAGCCTTCGTCTTGCGTCGTTTCTTTGATGCCATTGGTTGACTCCTGATGCTACTGATTCTGAACTCTAGAACGTCTGAATAGATAACCATTATTCCACGGAATAGAATGGTTAGCGTTTTACTTGAACGGAAGCTAGATAGAGTGTACTCTTCGTTTTTGGCCCCGCAACACCGTCTGGCGTGAGACCGTGAGAAGTTTGAAAGCTCTTGATAGCTGCAACACTTTTTGGACCAAGTTTGCCGTCTTCAACTAACTTGGGAGAAGCGCCAAGAATGTTTAGGGCACGTTGAACAGCTACAACGGTCATTGTCAATGCTGCGGTGGTGTTTATTGGTACACCAGTCGGAGCCGTTACAACCCCAGTCTCGGGTCGACTATTTTGCACCATTGCCCCTGCGACACTTGCTCCGCCAGCCATGTTTGACAGCGCGGCAGATAGGGCTGCCTTCGTGGCAGGGCCGGCATTGCCGTCTACTGTTAGTCTATTCTTACTTTGAAACGCTTTGATACAATTGATTGTCAATGGTCCAAGTTTACCATCTTCAATCAATGGCGGCTTACAGTAACCTAATGTGTTCAGAGCGTGTTGAACATCCTTTACTGAACCGACAGCAATGCTTGCTGAGCCAGCTGGAGTGACAAGAATGGGTGGTGGTTGAAAGATACCTCCCCCAGTTGCGATAGTAACTGTTCCAGGTGGCGCATAAACGACACCTTGTCCGGGAACGGTTGTTGGAACCGGAGTGTATTGCCCTACTGTCAGCGGTCCCTGAGGGGTTGCTGTTGCTTGGGCAACCGTTACCCCATTGGAAACAGGGGTTGCAACCATAATAGGTATACCTCCCGGTCCAATACTGCTCATTGATTGGTAACTATCTTTACCGGGAGTTTTGAATTTCTTGTAACCCAAATAGCCCAGTCCTGCAACAGCGGCTCCAGCCGCTATAATCATTGGATTCATAATCCGCCATTTCCTCTCGTAGTGACAAGAGCCTTGTTGGGTGGTGATTCTTCAGTTGGAGCTGTCTTGAAAGCTTCAACTTCTTTCCGTTTTTCTTCAACAATGGCCGCAAATTGAGCTGAGAGTACAAGTGCTTCCTCTTGAGTCAGCTTTCCCATAGCCACAAGCAACTCTATGTCCTTAGGTGTAACCTTGAGGGCAAGTGTTTCAAGGACCTTCGCTCGATTGGACTTCTCATCGAATACTTCATGCCCCGTGAACCGATTGACAAGTTGTGGGATTGCATCAATCACGGCCTTACGAGTCTGTAGGTCTTGTGCCGCCTTGTGTTCCTCAATGACCAATTCTTTGCGCTGTTTGCTCATATCGAGCATTGCATCTTTGACAATCTCGACGGCTTCAAGTTGTGCTCTAACGGAAGTCTGAACCACTCCTTGTGGTCCGAAACACATAGCTATTGTTCCCTGGGCCATAACCATAGTGGCTGTTACTAATTGGTTGTTTTGGCCCATGAGGGTTTCATTGTGTTTCATGAGTTGCCCAAGAAGCCCTGTTGGGGTAGGCTCATGGGCAGACATCATGGTTTCAGACCGTGATATAACCGTTCCGTCAGAGGTAGTGAAGTGAAACGGGTTGTGTGGTTCGTTACTCCCGTAAAACGCAATGAGTTTGAACGTTTGGAGGCCTGCAAGGTCCTGACTGAATCCTTCTGCCCGTCCAATCAAGAAGTTAGCAAGGTCTGTAGGATTGACCGTTCCCTCAATAGGTTTGGTTGTTACCTCCTCGGTGGCTCCACCCACACCCTTGAGGTGTAACAAGGCAATAGCTGAACAACCTTTGCCGTCTATTACCTCTGTAATGACGGACTGAACCCAAGTATCTACTGTTTGGCGTTTTTTGGTAGCCATGGTATTCTATGGAATATGGGGAATAGGAAGCATTGGCATCACAATTCGATTCAACAGAACCAACGTGACTATTGCTCCGAGTCCAATCATAACGAATTTGGTAGTTGAGAACCCTAAACCCTCGCTGGCTCCCTTAGCGGCAGAACCAATTGCCTTACCAATCCCACCAGTAATATCAGAGAACACTTCTGCACTTGTTGGGTCATCAGGGCGTTGTACTGTATCTTGTGAAGTTGTTACCCCTTCTGCAATGGTGGGAAAACCCAAAACGTTAGTTGGGAAAAACACTCCTTTCAATCCAAAGTTGTTAGCGGTTGGTGGTACTATGAAGATAACGAACCATCGGTTCCCATCAATATCGTCTTCAGTGGTTTCTATTCTTACTTCGGGTTTACTTTTCTTCCAATCAGTCCATTCCTTTTTGGCAGAATCGCCTATGATATCCTGCCAATAACGGCCAGGTGGAATTACAGCACCATTCGTGCCTGTTATAGGTGTGCCACGGGCTATGGCTCCGAAAGCAACTCTTGGGAGCCCATCTACTAAGGTGTGAACTCGCTGATAGAGCAACGAAGCTCTTCCAACGTCTGCCATTGCCTCAAAGGCTTTAGCTACCTCAAAGATAGCTTCAGGCCTCATTGAAACCATGGCCCGTTGGAAGATTGCTTCGCGCTGGTTCATTGGTGTCCCCTAACCCTTGAGTACTTCGATAGCTTTTTCCCAATCGTCGGGATAGGTTTTGGCTATTGCGACGAAAAAACCAATCCGTTGGTCAGGTATGTTCATGATTTCTATGAATTGATGTGCCGCAAAGCCAACGGAATAACCATGCATGAACTTTGCAATGTCTTCATTACTGGCTGATTGAAGAAGCGCTTTCAATTGAGCTACTGGAAGGCTTATAGTGTCATTTGTCGATTGTGTATCTTGAATTGTCATATATCATCTCCTATTACTGTTGCAGATGTATCAATAACTTCAGTGGTAAATGGTTTTGCAGTGTCACCTGCGCCATTGTTCTTTTTAGGTGACTCTTTGACTACTATAGATTCAGCGGCCCGTTGTGCTGCCTCTTGAATCGATGTTTCTTGAATCTCGCGAACATGGTCACGCAAGTTTGCCGCCTTTTTAGTAGCCGTCCACCCCTCAAACCCTTGTGCTACCTCTAAGATTGCAGGTATATTCTTACTACCAAGGGCCTTTTGGTAGACTTCCTCATGAGCTTTCTTTAGCTCATCGGGTCTTGCTCGCCATTCTGCACGCCGTCTGAGCATTGCAGCTTGGGCTTTCAGTCCGTACTCATTGAAGAGTTTTGCTTCCTCCAAAAGTAAATCAGGTTGGTAACAATGTTCCATGACGTTACGATAACGTTCGTCACGTGAAGGGGTAAGCACGGCGTAATCCTTCCGATTCATTTCACGAAAGGTTAGGACGCCAGCGCCAACTAAAATTAGAGTCAAGGGATCTATCATAGGGTATGGTCCTTCGACCACTTCGCAGCGTTGTCACACAATCAGAATGCTGTCACTCTTAGGGTTTTCCATGAAGAAACCAATAGCAGGAGCAATTCCAATGAAATTGGCTACCTCAGAAACCGAATGTTGAGCCCAAAAGAATTTGATAGCTTCAGGTTCGTTTTCTGCGTGGAGGTATTCTTTACGTGCTGTAAGTAATTGCTCTTCACATGTTTCATAACATGCACAATACAGCCGTCTTTTATCCCAATTCTTCAAGATAATGCGACACCCGAAGTTACACTTACGGCAATGTAATTCAGGGAGCGGTTTGGTATCACCAAGTTCTTTAGGTGGGTTGAATCCTTCAGGGATAAAGCCGACCTGTTTGCATCTTGGACAAGCAAAAAGGGCCTTCACGTCAAGCCCTTTTTCAGCGAACCGCCGTCTGTCTTCACCACTAATCAATGTCCAAGTGGCTGGGATAGGATTGACCCCTACCATCTCACCTTGGGGGGTTCGCGTGGCAATCCATTCCTCACAAGGGAACTCGATGGTTTCGACGGACTGTGTGGCGGCTGTCATGGCTTATTCCGTGGAATAGATGTAGATTATCCTTCAATGCCCCATTGGAAAGAGAAATTCAATGTTTGAGTGGTACTTTGGTTGAAAAAAACCATCTCTACAGAACCAGGAGGGACAGGGTACCACATAGGAAAAGATGATGGTATAAAAGCAGTAAGAGTGTTTCCCCCGGCGTCAAAAAAGCTCAATGTGCCGTTAGTTGCTTCCCCTTGAAGATTAACACCATTGACAATTGCTGTAGCAAGCACAGAAATGACACCTGCGTCGGATGGGAATAACACATTTATGGCTCCAGCTGGAGCAGCATTCCTGAGATTTTGCGTAAAAAGGACGGGAGGCTGCATTGTCGCTGGCCGAGTCCCTTTAGAAAGGGTTACACCAACCTTGTATTTAGCAATCGTATAGGCATCAGCAGCACCGTCAGTAACCCCCGTATAAGGACGGTCAAGAACGGCAGTAGTGCCATTCATACCATTAGGTATACCATAAAAAACACCTGGTTGACTATCAAATACAATTTGCTGACCAACCCCAATAGTTTGAGCGGCAGACGCTGTAAAACTAGCTAACCCATTAGTGACACCAAAACTTCCATCAAGAAAAATAGAACCTCTTTCTGATTGGTCAAGTAATTGTACATGAACAGCATTAGCAACACCGCTAATTGCAGACCCAGAGAACACACTTACAATACGGTCTAATTGTTGACCGTCTACCTTCCAAGTGACATAAGCATAAGCACTAAATCCAAGACCATCAATGGGCGGTTCAATGACTTGAAACTGTATCGTATATTCTCCTGGTTCTAGCTCGCCTTCTTGTAAATTTGGCAGCCGGTCACCGCGAAAGGAGCCAAGCGGGTTACTTGTGGTTATCAGTTCAGTAATCTGCGCGCCAGTACGGTTTCCCATTGAAGCATCTCCTACTTCGACTCCAACATCACTAACATTATATTCGTTGGTAACATATTCGTTATAAGTTGGTGAACAAGCAGTAATAGACAGAGCTAAGAAAGCCAACATTCCGCGGAATAACATGGTATCTCTCTTTCAATGGTATCTGGTATCACGCTGCTTTTGGAGCAGCTAAACTAACCGGTTCTGGGTGTGCCTTCGTATATTCCTCAATGAAGAAAGCCGAAACTTGTGAACGCTTGTTACCAGCACGCGCTTGCTCACCAATGCCTTTTGCCATGGCCATTGCGTGCTGGTCACCAGCACGACATCGTTCTACAATGCTTTGAGCTCCATGCATCATTTCATGAAGCATTTGAGCCTTGTGTAGAAGAGCTTGAGCGTGTTGTGGCAATCCCTCATGACCAAATAACGCAGCCCCTCGCACCAACTTTTGGGGATCGATGCAATTGGACATCAATTCCCCATGCACTGCTACCCGAGCAGGGGTTATCTGGGCAGCTTGTGGTGGTACGGGAGGCTGTGCTAACAGGTCTGAAGGGCGAATCTGACTTTGGCGACGCACTAAATGCATTGCTAATGCGCCACCTAGCGCGCCGCCTAGAGCCCAGAGAAGTGGTGCCATTATCAGATGAGCTTCGTTACTGCTTGTTTGGACGCGGCATATATCTGTTTTCCGTAGGCCAGATAATCTGTCGCTGTTACACTGGTTGCCCCCGAATTGATAATGGTCGCTGTAGCAACAGACTGAACCACTGCACCTATGTTTGCGTTGTCCGCATCAGCCATTGCAGCACCGCTTGCCGTGTTCTCTACAATGAATTCATCGGCGATGGCCTTTGCCGCATTAGCTATGGCAGCATAGTCTGTAGCAGTAAATGAGCCTACGAACCGACCTGCCATCAAACCAGCCATTGCACCAGCAACACATGAATTTTGGATAACCGAGACAGCCATGATTCACTTACCTTTCTTTTACCTCTGATAGCATTCGAACCGAGTAATCTGGTGTAGGAAATCTATCGTGCAAACAAGTAAATGCTTCAATGGAGCCTACACCAAAATCTTATTCCATAGAATATTATGGCCCTCTAGGTTGTTCCTGTGGACCAGTCATTCCAAGAATCCTACTAGGACATTCCCACGTTCCATTTCCATGAAGAATGAGAATGTGAAACATTGTTCCCCAACCATCAGTGATGTTCCGGAACACTGGCATGGCATTCTTACCTACACGACGTAGTTCGGCGATTCTAGCAGCAACCAAACTCTTACAGTCGCTGAACCTGCGGCGAAACATTGTCGGAGTAGTGTCCCATGGTGCCGTCGATGGCATCAAACGATAAACCGTCCCTGATTGATACAAGGACGGCAAGGTTGGGTCAGATTCCAAACAGATACTATCTAAATTGATGAGACAATCGAGAAGCGCCCGTAAAGCAATAGCATTGGCCGTTTTCGATGCACGCGGGTGGAACGCGTCATCAATACCAAAAACTACGCCGTCCGGGCGCATCTTCGCGTGACCAACTTCCGAGGTACACTTACGAATACAATCCCGCGCTAGTTGCCCCTCTCTTGAACCTGGGTCCACAAGGAGCGGCGGAAGTGCAAACGCAATGTTCATAGGTTACCCTTCACTTCGTGACACACACCCGAAGGGGTATTACTGTCCGTAGCCACCGGCGAGCGTTGCCGGGCCTTGAAGGGTAATGATGAATTGGAAGCTGTTTCCTTGTGTGTAACCGGTTGGCAACACACCAGTGTAAGCACCAGCCGACGTTGCGCGGTTCTGTGGGTCGAGCCGTGGCAAATCGAGCATGACACCTTGAGCGCCAGCACTGTAGGTGAAAGCATCTTCGGTGCCGCCCACCAACACGTTGACGTTTGCAATCTGCAACGACGAGATGAGAACGAAGCCAGCGATTGGCGCGTTCATGACTACGCGTTGACCCTTGATAGAAGTTGAGGGCTGTTGCGTGAACGTCGGGATATTGCTTGCCGTACCGAGTACTAGATTCGCAGTGGGGGAGAAAGAGAAACTGTAGCGTTCCACTTTCACCTTCGAATCACGGTTCGGATCGAGAAGCATGGTTCTTGACATTGTTGACGCAGGGTTCGCCAATTCGAAACGTTGAGCTGCTGCTGCTGCTGCAGCCGGATGCATTGGCGGACGCGGTGCCATAGGCATAGGCCTTCTTACCATACGTGGCATTGGACCGCGACGCATCATTGCCGCTGGAGGCGGAGGCGCTGCAGGGCCAGCGGGTGCTGCACCCCAACCCCAGCCCATACCAGGCAAGCCGATATTCATCGACGGGTCGAAAGCCGATGCCAAACCAAAGCCATAGCCATAGCCATAGCCGTCATCGCCATAGCCATAACCGTCATCGCCATAGCCATAACCGTCATCGCCATAGCCATAGTCGTCGCCAAAACCGACCTGGGGTTCTTGGAATTGAGCCCCAAACCCAAAGTGGTCCCCTTGTGGGAGCGCACCCATGAGCATGGCCAACGCTGGCTCACGCATGAGCAATTCTCTTCCAGTTGTCATACTTTCCACCTTTCTGTCTAACCGTGGAACATATTCCACGGAATAGTCTTTTGATGACGACGGGCCTTATAGCTAAAAAGCGGTAACGCAGTGCAACAGAATGCACAGCGCGGCCATCCGTTTTCATCGAGGGTACGTTGATGACGCCTAAACAGACATCCAACAAGTCTGAACGGCCAATACCACACAGCTCAGAGATATCTTGCCGCTTCTACGAGCCTATCTTGTTCTCCAACCCCGAAGCCAACACCAGGCCCGAATTCTTGGGGTTGTCTACCGTACATTTGATAGTTTAGACCAGATGAGCCAAGGTCTTCGAATTCACCCTTTACCTTGAAACCAGCCTTGAAAAACTTCTCGAAGGTACGTACAGCGGCAGAACCACCGGCAGCAATGCTGGCAATCTTCATAGTCTTACCGGTGCTACCTCCTGCTTGAAGTCCAAACACACCAAGACCCATGGCTACCAAACCGTCCAATGGGACGTTAATGCCAGCAATCTTCTTGTCCAACCCGCCAAGCCCCCCCGACATCAGACCAATGGCTGCGCCCGTAGCGGTCGCAATCATCCAGTCTTCACTCAACTGAGCCATGTCCTTGGGGTCAATGGAACCAAGACCAGACTTCATTCGACCATAGTATTCTGTCATTGATGGCATGTGTTTTCTCCTTACGATACTCAAAACGTAGCTTTTTTCCCAGCTGCTAGAACCGGGTCACCATTCACCTGTGGGATATTCCGTGGAATACCTTTTCTCGATTCTCTCCAATTGTGCACTGTGCGGTACATGGCCACACTAGTGCAAGCTTGACCCATAGCACGGTAGTCTAATGATAGGCTATCTGGTTTTTCTGAACCCTGTATGCTCAAGGCATAAAAAACGGCCGCACCCGCCCAATCGATAGGGATGCGACCACCTAAATCTAAGCCGCCAAGGTCCGTGTCTATAATGGCAAGTAATGCACCAATGGCAGCACTCTCGGCATTCTGTCGTAAACCCACGACAGCAGACTGTACAGGACCAGGAGGTACTACCGGAGCCTCTCCACGCAATTCCCGCCACCAATCCCGAAGGGAACCTGGTGCGGTCGGAGCGGTGGAAAGGTTGCTACTTGGCTGATACTGTGCTAGTGCTACATTGGGGTATTGTGTATACCCATTTTGACCATGTAACCAAGGTGCTAATCCACTCATGCCTCATGAGTATAGCACAGTTATACATGAAAGTCAAGGGGTATTCCATAGAATAACCCAGTTTTACCTTTCATCTTCATCATCTTCATCATCTTCAGAGTCATCAGTTTCTAGTTCCTCTGAAGGTGGTTCAGGTTTCGCTGGACCACTCAATCTACCCATTGCTACGTCTTCTGTAATCTCAAACAGTCCCAATTCAGTCATTTCGAAATACTGAGAGACTGGAGCAGGTCCGTTACGATTCTTTCTAACATGCAGCCTTCTTGGGTCTTCTGGATTCTCACCTAGTATCTCAAACATCATTGTGGCATCCACGGCATGTTGCATCTTATTCAGGCCGGAGTGGTCACCACCTTTCGTAACCTGATTGATGACGATAGTAGGTGCATTCAATTTGACTGTGTAATCTTTGAGACGTTGGCAGATAACGACAGCTTCATTCATATCCTCGCCTGACCACTTGGTAACTGAATCGAGGATAGTCAAACACGGCTTGTAACGGAGCAACATTGAGCCGATATCATGTTGCACGCCACCCATAGCTTTCACAATGTAGATTAGTGGACTATGTTTCAGTTCCAATCGCAACGCGGTATCGTTCAATTCGTCATAGTGTTGTTCGTTTGCAATATACAACACCTTGTCGTTATGAATTCGGGCGAATATGTCAGACAATTGCAGGCATAACGTCGTCTTACCGGCACCCGGATCGCCACCAAGAAGTATGACGGCTGTTTTAGCAACACCTTTCCCGCCGCCGAAGCACTTATCAACGACGCCTGTCACAATACGCGCAACTGGTTTAGCGTCTTTACCGCCCAGTGGTTGGACGGTTTCCTCCATGCTCACACTTGCCGCAACATTCCACATTCTACACTTTGGATTCACACATCGATACTTACCATCTGCAAGCGGCTTATTACAATGAATGCAGTTCATCGGAGTTACCCTCGTCGTCTATCTGACGAAGATTCCGTGGAATCTGCCCAATCCTCTCCAACGCGCAAATCCATTTTGATATACACAAGGGGACCTTCTATGTTCTTCCCTTTCTCTTCAGGTAAATTTGCTATAACGAATATAGCAATTGGTCCTAATCGAAAGCCGAAAGTCAACGCATAACCTAAGGTTGTTTCGATTACTTTAGACCGTGTTCTAAACTGCATCTCTGTACGCTTCATTGTGTGCCTTTATCGCTATTTAGGGGTATTGACAACCACTAACTATTGTGGTATGATTGTAATCTGTGTGAATAGGAAGGATTATCTCCCTTTCACATATTCCGCGGAATGAACCGCGCAAAAAGAAGAAAGAGATACCATGTCAAAGAAGAAGAATACCGATTCGTTTGACCCATCAGTAAGTGGTGAAACCGCATTGGCTGACGACGGTAACATCGACGATCCGAACCTCGATTCCGATACAGATGATTGGGAAGATGAAGACGATTTCGAATTCGACCCAAATCTTATTCCTGCAGGAATGAAGCTAGTCGAACTGTTACCGGACTTCGTGAGGCCTGAAGGGTTCCTGATGGTTCCCAGGCTCAACAAGAAGACTGGGGAAATATTCCCAATGACTACAACGTTCGCAGGAATCGTTCACGACGTTATTCCATGGAAAGACAACCGTGGTAAGGAACGATTCTGGTTTTCTTGTGAAGCCACTGCAGTTGTTACCGGTACACAATACACGGGCCGGGACGAAAAGAATGTTGAATTCAAAAAGGCTGTCCAACAAGGGGACCGCATTGGCATTTCTGGTTCTGGCGCAATCAATGCGCTCAAGAACAAGAAGGGTCACTTCGTCCTTCTACACTGGACCGGTAGCAAAATCACTGTAAAAAACGGTGACATGTGGGAAGTCAAGGCTAAGGTGAGTGAAAAGCCGGTCATTGAGGTAAAGGAGTAAAAAAGACGACGGCCCCAGGTGTTTGCTGCACATGGGGCCGTCTGATGTTTGGGAGGATTGAGTGGCACCCAATACACCTTAGGAACTATGACTAAGAGTATAGCAAAGAAACCGCGTTCTGTCAAGGGGGCAAAGAGGCCAAAACCCCTGCGGACAGAACCTAGGAAGCCTGAGAAAAAACCGGCTCCCCCGCGATTCACTATACGAAAAGACTCGCTCGACCGGCGCTATGCCATTGACAAGCGTACCGGCAAGCGGGTTTCTGTGTATAAGGCAACCCAGGAACGGGTTAGGCGTAAAAAAGCAGCTATCAAGGTAACAGTACCAAAAAAAGTATTCCGTGGAATAAAACCAAAAAAGATACCAAGCAAGGCTACTACACATAGAAAACGTTCGGAAGCCTCAAAAAGAGGGTGGGAAACACGGCGCGCAAGGGTTGTTTTACCTATATCGCCAATAATACCTTCTTTCGAACCGCTTGTCCCTCAGGGGCTAAAGACACGCATTCTTGGCGGCATCGCCGACCGTGTAGAAGCTTTCCCAAAGGTTGCTAAAGCTGCCTACAAGGCATGGCTAATACTACAACTTGGGAAAGTTGAACTAGAAGAAGCTATTGAATTGAACCAAAAACCGCCAGATGTCATTACACCACGCTTTGACCGCTTGTATGGTAAAGGTCACGGTGCATTCGTGCTAAATAACTTCTATTACAATGCTAGAGAGCTTGAAGACCTCGACCAGATGGCGGAAGAATTAGTAGAGATGGAAGACAACGATTATTCACTTCGTGAACTCTATACATTATACTTTAGTCCGGAGCTAGCATGAAACCGGCAAATGACGTTACACTTGATATCAAACGTGTTTATTTCTATACATTAGCTCTATCAGCACGTTTGAAGGATAATGTTCGACAAGAGTTACTACAACGATATCACAGTGTGAAATGTGACAATTGTGGTATGCCAGTACTTGAACACGAATATGACGGTTCTCGTAATATCGTCCTACATTGGGCTGGTAATTGTGCAATTGTTAAAACCAGGAGAAAAACTCGTGAAAAGATACATGATGCTCATTCAACATGAGGTTATTGTCTATGCTGAGAACGAAAGGGCTGCTAAGAGCAGCCTTTTCAGCAATGAGTTCCTAAGAAACCGGACTAATCTGCAATGCACATACATTACAGAGATACCAATGCCAGAAAACGAAAAACCTAAAACTATTACCGATGAACGAAAGGCACCAGGAGCATGACTTTAGAATCTAATATTCCACAGAATACCATGTCAAGAAAACAGTGTATCCTTCAAGATTGGGTACTCAACTTGCCAGGACTTCGACACCAAGGAGTTCTTATCTGTGCTATCCGCGGTTGTGACACAGCTCCCAAAGATGACATTAGTAAATCACTTGCTCGTTGTTTACGTGAAGTTATTCTGAATACATTCGTTGGTGACTCTGCGAAAGCAAAAACATTCATTGAGAAGGTTTCAGACAGGGAACTTCAAGACAGAATGCACCAATTCCTTCATTCACTTGACCAATACCCTCTTCATTATGTAATGCATGTTATTCACGCGGCTGAAATTATAGGCTACTTTTCCAAAGATAACGGTCTAACTGTGATACGTTGGGAACAATTCTATTATAAAGCATGTCATAAACTTCATCTCTACCCAGAAACCAAAGAACAACTGAACACTAGGTTATTGAAAGATGAGAATGAATTCTTCAAAGCCCAAAACACCTCTATCTGTCCCAATGAAGCTGACATAGACGAACGTGAAGGTGTCACATGAAACACAGTATACAGTCACGACTGTTAGGATACTTACTAAAATTATGTCTCCAGTTCTTCAAACGTGGTTCTATCTTCTACAGAACCAAACTATGGAGATGGTTATGGAAACAAGAACTTAGAAGCACAACCCGTGATTATGGCGGTACAGTTCACTTCTGGGACAACGGGAATTGGAAACCATGAAACGTCAATTCTGGCTTCCACAGTGGGGACTCACCAATCAATTCCTCATATTCTACCATCTAACATGTTATAAGATTACATCTGGACGATGGGTAGATACCGAATATCTCTGTTACCCAACAACATATACACCATTTAGATTACACTAAATGAAAATACAACACAGTTTCAAAGGTCAAGATGACCGTTGCTGTGCACAATGTGGTGCCGCTCGTAAAGCCCACAGAACATACACTCTCCGAAAACCCAAAGGTTACCAGTCTACCATTTACCTCGGCATTGACGGAGAAGGGCAAACAGACCACTTTGGACCTTGGCCAGGTAAACACCGTTATGTAATGCTTTGTGCAGCCGATGAATTCGGCCATAAATACATCGTTGAGAATCCAAAAGGGCTAAGCACTAGACAATGTTTAGACTTCATTCTCTCATTACCCCATAAAGAGAACGTTAAAATCTTTGCTTACTCCTTCAGCTACGACCTTACGAAGATTCTAGAGGATATAGACGACTTTACATTATACAAGCTCGTTCGCCCAGAGTTACGACGAGCCATGCGTAACACCCGAAAAGTCCTAACACCGGTCTATTGGCCCACTCATAATCCTAAATATTGTCTCAGTTGGATGAATGGGCGTTTCACCGTCAAAAAACTGCAAGGGAAAACAATCATCATTGACCAACTAACAGGTGGACCAATAACAACTTATCAATGGGGGCCAGCCATTGTTATCCATGATGTGTGGAAGTTTTTTCAAGGAAAATTCACTGCAGCCCTTGAAGACTGGAAGGTTCCAGACCATGTGACTAAGGAAGAACGCAAGGTCATCCTTGACCAAATGCGAGAAATGAAAGACAAGCGTTCTAACTTTGACCAATTGACCTCCGAAGAGATTCGGAACTATTGCTTCGAAGAGTGCCGCTACATGGCCACACTTTCCCGGAAGCTGACCGAGGCTCACATCAAGGCTGAAATTCCACTCAAGAATTACTTTGGTGCTGGTTCAAGCGCCGAAGCAATGATGCTTGTAATGAAAGTCAAAGAGCACGTCAAGCGGGCAAGAGAAGAGAATCCTACGCCAGATTCCGTGGAATATACCCAGCGTTGTGCATTCTTTGGGGGCCGTTTTGAGAATGGGCGTATTGGAGCGGTATCTAGTAAGGTTTACAGCAAAGATATCTCGTCAGCTTACCCATATCAGTTAGCATTTCTACCTTGTCTTATTCACGGTCGTTGGGAACACACAACCGATTACAAAGCTATCAAACATGCACGGACAGCTATCGTGCATTATACACTTGATGAACCCATAATCAAACAGCCATGGGCTCCGTTCCCCTTCCGACTAAAGAATGGAAGTATTGCGTTCCCAGAAAGTAGTGGTGGGGGATGGGTGTGGCGTGAAGAATATCTAGCTGGTGAAAGGTTATTCCCTAATGTATGTTTTCAAGAAGCATGGCTTTATCATTGCGACTGTGATTGCCATCCCTTCAAAGATATTCCTAAGTATTACACTGTTCGAATCTCTATCGGGAAAGAAGGGCCTGGTATTGTCGTCAAACTCGGTGTCAATTCTGTCTATGGTAAGACTGCTCAAACCATTGGCGGTGAACCTGGCACTTTTCATTCTTGGATGTGGGCTGGGCTCATTACCAGCGGTTGCAGAGCACAAGTTCTTAATGCTATGGCTGCTCATAGCAATCTTGACAATATGCTTATGGTCGCGACTGATGGCATTGCCACCCTCGAGCAAATAACACTTCCTGACCCTATTGATACTGGCACAAATTGGTTACCTTGTCCCGAACCGGACCAAAAAGATGTTACTGAATCTCCCGAACTGTTCCGTAAGAATGGCACCCAATGGTTAGTTCATAAACCTCTTGGTGGGTGGGAAGAAAAGATACTTGACAAGGGCTTGTTTCTTGCACGTCCAGGTATCTACTTCCCTCTAGAACCCACTAAAGGAGACATAAAACGTATACGCGCGCGCGGGCTAGGCCGTGCTGCTGTGTGGGATAACTGGCAAAAGATAATCGATGCTTACGAAAAGGGAGAACCAGGGATAAGAATCCAAAACCTTAGTCTATTCCGCGGAATAAAGACTAGTATTACACGAAGTGGTAAACTGGGGGAATATGTGTATAAACGTTCTGATATGTACGGCCGTTGGTTGACACGACCTGTAGATATGACGTTTAGCCCGTTGCCGAAACGTGAAGCAAGAGTGTTAGCAGGGGGACGGCTAGGGCTACGCAAACTAGACGGACTAGAAAGTGCCCCATACGATAAGGGGATTCTTTCGTCCGAAGCCTTGCTACTCCTGCAACAACAGATAGAAGAAAGCGAACAGCCGGACGGAGGGGACCTTACTAACTACGACCCTTGGGACGAGTGAAAGGAAAGGTAGGATAAGTATATGAGTATAACACCATGCACGACATGTCATGAAGCCGGATGGGTACATGATGAAAACGACGATACTATCGTCTGCCCGACCTGCCTAGGTGTAGGTGCGGTAAACGTCCAGCCAGCCGTTCCAGTCCTAGCAAGGTTTGCTGGGTCGTTAACCGGCATGGCCGGCGGTACGGTTGTTCGAGAAGAAGTAAGTCCGGCCATCCAGGCGAAGATAGACTCGCTGGCCGAAGACATGGACCCCATGGAAGCCGGCAGGTAGGCCAAACCAAAAACCCTAGTAGTTTCGCGTACTTACGGATACCTACATCCCCTTACCCCTACGCGCGGGCGCGCGTATAGCCTACATCCACCTACCGTAACGCCAGGCGTAACCGACGTTACGCACCAGCCCAACGGCCAACCCTAGTAGTTTCGCATACTTAGCCTAGACCGCGTAACGCGCTACGCGCCCGGATGCGTAACCTGCTACGCTTTATGCCACGGAATAAACCAGATATCACGGGGTTACGACTTGGCACGGGCCGTGCAACTACCCTTTACGTAACGCAAGACCGACCGGACAAGCCCGGCCCGGTCAAGCGGCGGAACCATATAGGTTTCGCGCTCCCCTACCAAACAGGGAGTCGGCCAGGATGCCAGCGCATAAGTCGTGCCATCTATCTCGGACGTGATGAACGCCCGGTTAGCTCTAGTACGTTGCCAGTCCGCTCACCCGACCCTCACGCGATAGGAGGAACAGTAAAGCCGACCGAACGGCCTTTAGGAGTAGTGACCTAACTGGCTCGGTTGGCAAAAAGAAGGGTAGCTCCCTTCCGTCCGTCTCATATAGTGTGATATGAGACGGGAGGAAAGGAACTAACGTTATGATGATACATGAAAAGTTTATCTACGACTTGGCTCTAGGTTCGGTAAAACTTACCAAAACCGATAAAGCCAGGCTGGAAAAGGAATATGAGGGGCCGGGCGAGTATCTAATCTGTTCAGACGAACAAGCAGACGAAAACGTCAAAAGTGAGATACTATCCAACCTTTGGGCTTTCAAAGCCGACTTTCTATCCGGTGTAACCGGACTAGATTCGGTAGTATTCAAAAAACTGGCCGACCTGTCAGAAAACTCGAACGAAGCCGTTACAGCGCTAGTGAAAAGTACGTGCGGATTAGACCATCTGGTCGAACAAGCTATCGCGGCCGACGGGCGAGGACACTTTTTAGCCTCTTATGACGGGGAAGAAGTAGAATTCAAGCTAAAGTCGGGTAAAACCATCTATATCTACCGTTGCAACTAACGGTCATATTCCGTGGAATAGGAGATAAAACCGTGGACTTTGATAAAACGCAACGTATACCACTTGGCGTGCTAATCAGACTTCGCTTGCAATGCATGTATAAAAGCATATGGCGAAAAGTTTGACGCTTTGAGGGCACCCGGCCAACCGGATGCCCGAATAAGACTCAAACCCATTGGAGGATACCATGTTCAACCGTTTCGCCATACTCAATGCCTACTATATGTTTGCCAGTCTTTGCCATAGCGGACAGGGTTCCAAAGAATATGCCTACTTTGGCCGACTGGACAAGATTGGCTACAGGCCAAGCCTAGGCGTTACTTCTCACAACCCGGACCGACTTGATGAAGATAGTCGCGAAGTGTTTGACCGATTGGTTGAACAACATGAAGCACCAGCCAAAGCTATGGCTGAAAAGGCTCGAATCGAAAAATTACGGTCACGGACCTTCGACCGAGCCAATCACATTCTAGCGGCCGCGCAGCATGATGCCAGCAACAAGGCTAAGAATTCGAACGACTGGCAAATTCGGAACGCGTTAGAAGACATACACCTCCACTGCAACGGATATGCCGAACCTGGCTACACCGAGCCTGATTGTGGGATAGTAGCTACGGGTAACTGGAATAAGATTACCACTTGGCGGAATGAGCAAACCTTCACAATTAGTGACGTTCCCAGCCGAATAGCCAAACTATTCGAAAAGCTAGGCATCCCGACCGAATGGTCAGATGAATGGGTCGAATGCTCCCATTGCGGTAAGCTGGTTCGTTCACAACCCGATTCAATGTCCTGGAAACCATCCTACACTATGGGTGACGGTGAATTGTGGTGTCATGAATGCGATGACACAGAAGAATCAGACGATGAATCGGCCGAAGCTTGATAACCGCTAGGGTGCATATTCTGTATTCCGTAGAATATACACCCCATGGGGCAGTCAAGCCCAATTCAAAGGGGACATAGAATGAAAGACTTGCGGCCATCGGCCATCATGCGTCTAAAAGCGCTTGCTCCTAACCTACGTGCCGCTACAGAATCACTAGAACGGCGCAACAATTCGTTACAATCATTCCTAGTTGGGTCTGGCTGGATTATCCGGCCAATGATACCAACGGAACCTACACGGCCAACCGACCCAACTAAGGTTCGCTAATAACCAATATTCCACAGAATAACCAACATTTAACACTTGACAATTGTTACAGCTCTGCTAGGATGTATAGTATCCAAAGCGGGGCAGATAAGGATACGCCCCTATGTCGCAGACGAAAGGTAAAGTTACACCCATGGCAGCTAATAACGCAGTAGTGACACACACAGCAACCCCCATTGAACTATCCAAGATTCATGCCGATTATGCTTGGAACTCACGGGCCGAGCGTAACGTCCAGGATATGGCAGACACCGAATCGGCCGGTTTTGATGGCTTCGAAGCTAATATCCGTGCGTCCGGCCAGATTACCGCAATTATTCTACGGAATACTGGCGGCAAGACTCTCAGCGGCCAAAAAACCGACAAGCCCTACGAGGTAGTGTGCGGTTTCCGCCGGTTCAAGGCAATCACCGACCTGAACAACAAGAAGGCGTCAAAGCCTTGTGTGCCAAGTCTGCCAGACGGTTGCATCTTGGCCGAGGTACGTGACTGCAAGGATGCAACCGAGGCTCGCATCCTGAACGGTCAAGAAAACACGGCCCGCAAGAACCTCAAAGCACCCGACATGGTATTCTTGGCCGGAGGGCTTGCTAAAGCCGGAATGGCACAAGTACCAATCGCAGAAGCACTAGGTATTACCCAAGGCTGGGTCTCCAAGCTACTCAAGATTGCATCATTACCGCCAGCTGTGTTAGACCACTGGAGGGACCAAAAGGCCATCGCACCGGTCCAAACCAAGGACGGCACATTCAAGTTGGAGCCGGGGCCAAATGGCAAGGCTATGACGGCCCGTGAATTGACCGAGCCTGAAATGCGGGCATTGGCAGAGCTCAAAGGCGGGCCAGAGGAGATTACCGCCCGCTACATCCGGATGGTCAAGCCTGCACCCGCAGCAGGCGACAGTGAAGATGGCCCTACAGGCGACGATAAGGTCATGGCCGGTGTACAGGAGATTGCTAGCCTAATGGGCTGTATGGTCCGGGCCGGCGTACTGGACAATGGTTCGCTCGACTGGAACCGGGTCATTGGGCCAAAAAAGAAGGGATACCCCATTGATTGCGGCAAGGATGACTCGCAGGAACGACTATTGTCACTTGGTGACGCGGCACAAGAAGCCTTCGAAAAAGAGGTTTCCAAGGGTGCCAAGGGGGCCGAGCCTCGTATCGTGACACCCGCTGCAAGCTGAACAACCAACACTGTCCGCTAGCCCAACCCTGGACTAGCGGACAGTGCCGTTTTAGCTACACATTCCCCAACCCTATCCCCAAACCATCATAGGTGACCCTATGGCAACCAATGAACTAGAGAAGACGCTGAACAGAATGAAAGTAACACTCAAAGCACGAGAACTACCTGGCACCCCTGCTAGGGGGTTCTCCCCCAATGTGCGCAACTGGCGAGTGACCTTGACCAGGGAAGTCAAGGGAGAAGAAAAGCCCCTCAAACTATCCTTGGTGCTACTCTCACCAAACGAGCCTACGTTACCAGAGGTTGTTGAATGTCTTGCATCGGACATTGACGCTGGCGAGCTATCACTGTGGGACTTCGCACAAGAGTTCAACCGCGGAAAGACCGACCAAGGGACCGAACGCATGTACCAAACGTGCAAACGGACTGGTTCGCGAGCCCGAAGGTTCTTCGGGGACTCGAAAGTCGTCCAGACCGTGCTTGGCATTCCGCGAGCCGCTTGACAACCGCTCGGGTGCATATTCCGTGGAATGTGCACCCCATGGGGCAGTCAAGCCTTGATACCAATAGGAGGCCCGAGACACTGACCTCGGGTAACAACATAATGAAGAAACCAATCGAAGTTATTCTCCGCGGCACGGTTGAGATACCATCGTTCGCTTTCACATTGGAAGCGACGGAAAACGTGGTCTGGCTATCACGCACAATGAAAGGTATAGTTTCAGGATTACTTGGGGTGTCAACGGGTGACATTGACGTCGTTGTCGTTGACGACTTTCTTTCAGGGCGGGGACGTTGGTCCCAAGTCCTAGAGGTGTCACACAAGACTGGCAAGTTCGACGGCACGAAAAGAATTCGGCTACTCTTTCGGTTACTACCGGAAGAACAAGCGCGAGACTTACGCCCTGTCGCTATCACTGTGTCTACCGATGATACTGTTCCTTGCGCGGTCACTGTATGTGACCGGTTTGCTGGGAAGGAAATACTCTGGACACAATCATTCGCACGCTACTCGCATAAACTCTCCGACCCGCTTCGAGCCGCCGATATCTTGACTTGGCATTGGACACGGTACTATCGTTTTCTCCCATGGTGCGACGTCAAGGATTTAGCCCGAGACTTTGGCAGCTTGGCTGTCGGTCTCACATTGAGTGAAGCTAACCGGCTTGCGTCACGGCAACTCTACCAAAGGGCACGTGACCAGGGTTGGCGCAAGCTGACCCTACGTGAACAATCACGTTGGGGGCTAAAGGGTCAATGGCACCGCGACGAAGATTGTATCGCGGCACGTGCTAAATTGGGGTTCCCCAATGGGGCATCCGAAGCAACTAACCGGGCTTCACGACCTATGGGGCGACTAACAGTCTATGACCTTCGCAGTCCCGGACCGAAAGACTACGAAGACCTGGCCCAACAATTCGATTGACCGTCGCTCGGACGTCTATTCTACCGCTACGGAACACCACCCCTTCGGGTGCCGACCAGGCTGGCCGAAGGGGTGCAAGAATAGACGTCCCATGGGGCAGTCAACCATGATTACATTACTCAATGCAGTTAGATACAATAAACAATTCCCATCTTTTCAAATTCCCGACATAGATACTCGGAGAAACGTGAAGGTTGACCAATTCGTAAAGCTAGCTTTTGAAGGCGGTAAATATACAGAACGAATGTGGGTCAGGGTAACCCATGCCGCACAAGGTGTCTACGTGGGAACGTTAGTAAACACTCCAACGTGTAATGAATACACGGACCTACTCACAGAACCAATACACTTCAAAAAAGAAAACATCCTTGCCATCGAGTACTAGATACCATGAACCAACCTACACAATACGTTGCCGGACTGTTATTCGGTGACGCACGTAGCAAAGTGATGCTGATTCGTAAGAGTCACCCCAGTTGGATGAAAGGTAAGCTCAATGGGATTGGCGGGCACATTGAACAAGGCGAGCTACCAGAATACGCGATACACCGTGAATTCGCTGAGGAAACTGGGATAAATATCGCCCATTGGAATTGGAAACACTTTGCAACAATTAGCGGCACCGAAACCACCCTAGCAAAAGAACCATGGATAGTGTACTGGTACACAGCCGCCATCAAAAAACCAAAAGACTATCCACCCTTTGGGATAGGTGACATTGGTTCGTCAAAAGATGAACCCGTTGCCTGGTTCGACATTGAAAGCATTACACGCGGCATCCATGGTGATGTGATGCCAAACCTATGTTGGCTCATCTACATGGCAAAGGCACGCGTCGAAGGTATTGACCGTGCGTTCAACTTCCGAATTCAAGAAGGATATTCTGCGGAATATTCAGCCAATTTCGTCGAAACCACGAAAAACGAAAAGGAACTACTCAAACAATTCGACACCAAGTGTCCAATGTGCAATCAACGGCACTACATTATTATACACCAATGTAAATGTGGTCACACTTACTAGGATACCGATACCATGACAACAATTACCGGGTTCGTTACCGACGAACCGGACCAAGAGCAATACACACCACCTGAGATAGTCATTGCTGCAAAAGATACCCTCGGAACCATCGACCTAGACCCATGCACCACAGAACTGGTCAACAAGGTCTTCATTCGAGCCAAATACATCTATACCAAGGAACAGAACGGGCTCAACCGTGAACTACCCTGGCAAGGCAAAGTGTTCATCAACCCGCCAGGAGGAAACAAGCATCCACAACACTTCTGGGAACGGCTTATCATTGAACATGTCAATGGCAACGTTCACAGTGGAGTGTTTTTGGCGTTCAACATCGAGCACCTGCAGCAAAGCCAACACTGGACGTACCACCTAGGGCATTATCCATTCTGCATTCCCTGTAGAAAGCTCACGTTCTACGAAGAAAGTAGAGGGGTGATTGTGCCACGCAAAATACACTCCGGGATGTCTAGTGCGGTTATCTACGTTGGGAAAAACGTAAATCGGTTCGTCAATGCGTTCTCAAACATAGGGGACGTTGTTATTCCACGGAATACACAATAAGGAATACCATGCCAACCATCACACTAACCGAACGTGAAAACTTGGTCATTGAACTTGCCTTTACCATCGAAGACCCATGTGGAGTTGAGGCCATCGAACTTGCAAACAGCATCCTGCGAGTCTTCGAAAACCGCGAAGGTCCAGAAGCCGAAGCAATGCACCAAAGCTTGCTTCAATGGTCATTACAGTGGCCACGCGTTGAGAAGAGTCCAATCACTAGAAGAAGCCGGCCTCAAAACGGAACTACCGAACCATGTGAACCTCCGTGTCATGACTCATGAACACAAGTGGTTCAAGTGCAACTGTTCTCGAACAGGTTGCATGTTCTGTGATGGTGGGCTTGGACTGTGTGTAGTGTGTGGAGGTTTTGAGGGGCAGTTATTGACTAGTTGTCCAGGCTACAAGCTAAACAGCGAAGCTCTAGACGCTTGCTACCACGGCAACGTCAAAGACTTCGCTGTTTTTCGTTGTTCAGTCAACCATGGGGCTCGAATCAAAAACGGGAGATTAGTATGGCATCAATGAAACGTACTATAAGAAAAGCAGAGCTCGTCATTGTAAAACGAAACCGAACGCTAGCTGAACCGCCAGGTCCAGATGACGGATTGAGATTACTCGGTCAACTTGTAGGATATTCACTCGTTGCCGCGTCACATCGTCAAGGGTTCCTTGCAGGACTCCAACAGATAGCAGATGACCGCAAGGAACTACGAGAACTCAGAGCAAACTGGATTGTGTGTCCCCGATGCGGCCGACGGCATGATACACTCGCAATAGCGTCGCCACACTTCCCCCACACTACGACCTGTTCACTTCGACGGGTTCGAAAGAATATTCCATAGAATACCCTGAGAAGCACCACCCCTACGGGTGCCGACCAGGCTGGCCGAAGGAGATACCTAATGCGCGACCCAATCAATTTCGAATGCCTGATACACACATTGGCTGCTATTATCGACACCAATGCACCGCCAGGAGCAGAAGCACTTGCACTTGCAAGGGCTGCCGTGTCACTAGTCAGAGATAGAAAACCAATGCAAGCAATCTCGCTTGCACATGAACTCAACCAGTTACATCCAAAGTACCCCCGCTAATGCCACGGCCGCCAAAAACAGAACCGACAGTTAGACTCAACCTAGAACTGTCGGTAAGTGTCCGAACCAGACTTGAACGACTCCGAATCACCACTGGAGGTTCAGCAACTGAAGTAATTAGGCGTGCACTAACCGTGTATGACTTGTTACTGACCACGAACAGTGTTATAATCCTAAGAGACAAGGACGGAAACGAAAGAATACTGCTCATACCCTAACATATGTATCGCCGTCCAACGCGGCGCAGCATGAAGATACATGGAGAGATACAACGAGAGGATAATATGAACCCAAGTAAGTTATTTGGCAAAGACACTAGCATACTAGGTGACATTTACCCAAATCTAAGAAAAATAGCCATGCACAGCTGTGTCATTGAAGAAACCTGGATAGAAGGACAAGCCGTACCAGGTTTTGAAGTCCCAAAAGACTGTATGAAAGCGAAAGCTGTCATTCATGACGTACGCTTGAATCCAATGAACTGCAGACTACAAGCGTTGTTCATCATTCACATGATATACGGGGCGAACGGGTGTAAATTCGAGGGATGGGTGTAATGGCTACCAAACTACGTCCAAGGACCATGACCGTAGGTAAAGGAATTACCTTCAACCGTGAAGCAGAAGGGAAATGTCTTTGCGGTGTTGATATTCATGCAGGTTTTGCCAACGGGCATCCAACGGTCCTACACCCATTTCCAACATGCAAAACGTTTGACCGCATCGAATCTCCGATTGAATACCTTGCATACGTCAACAAGATGCGACGGGGAAGCTAATGAGTAGCAAGCAAATCGAACCGATAACATTACATTGTAGCAATTGTAATGCCAAAGGAGAAGGAACTGTTACCATATCACCAATAACACATTATTGTTACGGCATCACATTACCAGAACACTGGATATGTAATTGCAGCCAACAAGGCTCATTCTGGATTACACGTTTCTCCTGTTACGACTGCAACTTACCCAAAAACCATAAACATTCCACGGAATAACACCATGTTACTACATACCAAAGAAGTCCTACACAAGCTTAGCTCACAACCAAGCTCAGAACCAGATATCCTCACCATAGGCACTGGTAACATCATACACTTCGTACCAGCAAAACCGTTCAAGTGCTTACACGTACTCGTGTGGAGACCGCCACAATCAATACTCATTATCAAACAGATTACCATTGGCAAAATGCACGAACTAGCTGTGCCAAACATACCAGGCGTTATATTCGATTCGCCAGTTTCAATTCGAAGAATTGAAGATTGGTTTGCAAAAGGAGTATTGTCTATGATGCTTCGAGAACATCACATAGTCAACATAACACTCACTACAATGAGTCCAGTGAAGCCTTTACGAATAGACATTGAGGGAAGCTTTGGCATGATGTTTCTACACGGGGTAGAACTGGATGACACTCCCTAAGATAACCCGCGGCCCTTACGAAGTAACTGTCAATCTAGAATATCCAACCACAGAAAGGGTAGACATACCAGAAGACTGGATAGAAAGTAAGTGTGGCAAGTGTGGAATGACGGTTCTCATTGATGAACAGAAAAACTGTATACATCATAAGCAACCATTCTGCACTTGGTGGAAAGGTATGTGGTTAGACAAGAGTAGAATGGGCGCTGAAGTTGAAAGACTAAAGAACATTCGCATCGATAAGTTATTAGAGGGTGTGAGACGGGGGAGGGGGCGAAGATAAAACTATGATAACCATTGCAGAAGCAATCCGATTAGCTACAAGTCAAAACAGACTACATCCATTCGTACGTGACAACTGGGCTTCACCACGAGGATTATGTAACTGTTCCAAAACAGTCGAGATTTCTGGCACTCTATTCTGCCAACGCGACTATGGACATACAGGTAAACATATGAACGGAAGTCACCATTGGGAAGCAACCTGGCCTCCAACGAACTTTACAGGAACTAACAGTGACGAGAAAATACTATTCAAACCGTGATAACAATGCTCGCCCTACTACACTGGATTCATAATGGGAGTCCTATTCACACACTTTCACGTATTCCATAGAATAAAAAACCTCCTGCTACTAACAATTCCCACACTCAAACCAAAAGTACATGAAGTTGTAGTGTTACACTGTCCATACTGTAAACAAGTCGCTAACCTACACTACATAGGAAGACAGTGTATAGGATGCGATTCATGTCATGAATTTCAAAAACCGTGAATATTCTGTGGAATAACCAATGACAACTAAACGCTATACCGAAACGCAAGAACATCAATGTGACAACTGTGGTAAAACAGTTGACATTGTTCGCCATGGCTACTGTGGCATCTTACTCGAAATACCACCACATTGGAGCCGGGTTAGACTCGCAATATCAACAGGTGACACATATTGCGAAAAAACAATTGAAGTATGTAACATCTGTTCAAACAATGAACCATGGAAAACAAGACTTTCGAACATGAACAACTGTGTAATTCCATGAATATTTCATGGAATAAAGATATCAAAGACGCCATGAAAGACAAGAAAAGCAGTGTTTTACCTCACATTGTAAAGAGTGTATAGGATGCGACAACTGTGTAATTCTGTGAATATTCCATGGAATAAAGATATCAAGGACTCGATGAAAGACGAGGAAAGCAGTGTTTTACCTCTTGACATTCTGTGTGGATGTGTGGGGGGTGTGTACCTGTTACTTGT
>Ga0214473_10001752_pt1 | contig 27834 bp, 24 predicted proteins | sample RVTome_7_FD_203509 | JGI IMG/M metagenome (GOLD analysis project Ga0214473, IMG submission 203509) | Soil microbial communities from uranium-contaminated site in the Upper Colorado River Basin, Wyoming, United States - RVT98D197 | ecosystem: Environmental > Terrestrial > Soil > Contaminated >...
TGAAGAACCGACCCATGCTGAAGCATGGGGTACCGTGAAATTTTCCCTTCTCAAATTAATAAAAACTTCCCGATGGCGCCCATACAACCGTCCTCGGTTTTATGGGTGCCTCATTTTATATAATTTGACGAACCGACCCATGCTGAAGCATGGGGTACCGTGAAATTTTTCCTTCTCAAATTAATAAAAACTTCCCGATGCCGCCCATACAACCGTCCTCGGTTTTATGGGTGCCTCATTTTATATAATTTGACAAACCGACCCATGCTGAAGCATGGGGTACCGTGAAATTTTCCCTTCTCAAATTAATAAAAACTTCCCGATGCCGCCCATATAACCGTCCTCGGTTTTATGGGTGCCTCATTTTATATTATTTGACGAACCGACCCATGCTGAAGCATGGGGTACCGTGAAATTTTCCCTTCTCAAATTAATAAAAACTTCCCGATGGCGCCCATACAACCGTCCTCGGTTTTATGGGTGCCTCGACTTATTCAACCTCGCGAATGACAAGCCACATCTTGTCCCCGGGACGCGCTACCGCCGACGTCTGAAACGCGACAAGCTCGCCCGCGTCCGCGTAAGTGACGGCATCCTCGTTCGCGTTCCTCAAGCCTATGATGGTCATCGTAAAGTCGGTCGTAGCTCCCTTGATATGGACCTTGTCGCCGACCTTGACAAGCTCGTTCAGCTTCGCGACCGCGACCATCGGCTTCTTGTAGTAATGGGTGATCTCCCCGGACGGTACCTCGTCACAGTGACCGTTGTCTTTAGGCATCACGGCTCCTCCTATTTCTCAAACTGCCTTAAAAACTACCGTAATAAGAATATCACGGATTACGAAACATGCAAGATGTGTCCGGTTAATTTTCCAGCGGACGTATCGACGGCCCTTCCGTCTCTTTTGTCGATATCTCAAGCTGAATTAGCTCGTTCGAGTTTGGATCGTGGATGAAGAGCGAGATCGGCGGACGGTAATCCAGAACATAATCTCCCGTTTTATCGTCCAGTACCACATTCCATTTCCACGTATCCCTGGAGAACGACGGCAGCATGCCGGATTCCATCGCCTGCGATAGATCAACCATAGATTGGTTCCTTATCGACCCGAGAAGCGGATCGAATATTGTCAATTCGCCGGTTATCTGATCAAGACAGGCGATGTACGGCCTGTCTTTCGATTCGTCCGCTTCATCACTGATCTCAAAACTTTCAGTGTGCGAGAAAATTTTCGGGATTTCCGACTGCCAGATAACATCCAGTCCTTCGCTGCGCTTATTGTAAAGGAACTCTCTCGTGGCGATATTCAGCGCTGTCAGAAGCACTTTATCGGGGTTGGCCGGAATTTCCCGCTCGCCAAAAATGACCTCCCTGCCCATGTAATCGAACATCGGTAGATAGTCGATTAACTCAAATTCCGTACTGACAGTGCTCTCGACGGTATTTTCAGTATTGGCGAATGATATCCGGCGAACGGGAATGTTTTCGTTTAACTGGCCGCGAATAAAAATGTAGTTGTTTGCCTCATATGGGGCAATTCCCTTGAAAAAGCAGTAAAAACGCCTGTAATAATATTGAAAACCGATGAACTCGGCGCCATACGTCTCATCCAGAGCGCGATCCAGCGGATCCAATTCGAGCTCCGTCAGGTCAATCTTAATTGACAGCGAGTATAAACCCGGAACGAGGCGGGTCACCCCGTCGGGCATTTTGACTTCTCTATCGATATAACTTTGGAAAATAAATGTCGGCGCAAAAATCCAGCCATTATTCTGAATGTGAAAATCCTCCAGAGACAATTCGTACGCGCTCAGGTCGAGAAAGAAACGTTCCGCTTTATCGGTGCTGCCGAATTTCAATTTGTCCAGTCCCGCACCAGTGACAATCGGAAGTCCAATGGGCTTTTCATCATCGACAGTCACTTTCGAAACGGAGCTTTCACCCCCGGTGTACAGAGTCACAGCGTAGATAGAAGGTCCATCTTCACCAAACAAATTCCTACTCGGAACGACTGAAAGGAATGTCATCGCCGTATCGCCGGACGTAGGTATATCCTGCTCGATTATTTCGAGCGTGTTCTGTTTCAGGTCCCAGACAAATAGCGACAGCGTCTCGGCTTCGGCAATTTCCTTCCCTAGCCATAAGGCACGATAGTGCGGCTGACCCGTAGCCGGGTCTTTTTTATTCAGGATGATTGTCCTGCCGGATTCGCCTTCCGCGGCGGGCCAGATGAAACCATCGGGAGGAGTGAACCTCGCGATTTCACTGACAGATATTGACTGGTAGCCGATGTCGAAAGGCTTTGGAGTGGAATTTATGGTCAGGTCGATCCAGCGATGCTCAGGAGTCGGCGGGGTGGCGGGTTTACATGAACAGATGATCAGGGACAGGAGCAGCAATGTCGGGAATGACCGGGTCATGGCTGAAGTATATCGCATATCGAATGATTTTTATTGACTTTAAAGCGGTTAATATGTAACTTAACTCCCTGCGGATAAGACCCGTCTTTGATTAAGAGGGTTGGGGAATTTACATGCGCTGGAAGCGCATGTCGCTGAAATTCCATCCGCCAGAGGCGTATGACACGACTCGATGACACATATCAAAAAGGGGAAAACTGTGGCCAAAAAAATTAAGAACATACTTGTGACCGGCGCGGTGGGGCAGATTGGGTCCGAACTCACAATGGCCCTGAGGGGAAAGTACGGTAGCGGCAATGTTGTCGCTGCCGGGAACCGCACCAAGCCGTCCGACGAGCTCAAAAATTCGGGACCGTTCGAATGGGTCGATGTGACCGAGATCCTGAAGCTTGTCGATGTCGTGAATAAATACAAAATCGACACCATCGTGAATATGTCGGCGCTGCTTTCGGCGGTCGGAGAGAGAAATCCGCAGCTGTGCTGGCATGTGAATGTCAACGGGTTGATCAACACTCTCGAGGTCGCGCGGGTTCTTAATTTGACTCAGGTCCTCTGCCCAAGCTCGATAGCGGTCTGGGGAGATTACGCGCCTCTCGAAAATACACCCCAGGAAACAGTCCTGAAGCCGAAGACCATGTACGGAGTCACCAAGGTCACCGGCGAATTGCTTTGCGATTACTATGTAAAACGATATGGCGTGGACGCACGCGGCCTCAGGTATCCCGGAATAATTTCCGCGGAGACACTTCCCGGCGGCGGCACAACCGACTACGCGGTCTGGATCTATTATAAAGCGGTTGAGGAGAAGAAATACGAGTGCTTTGTCAGAGAGGACACCCGTCTCCCGATGATGTACATGCCCGACTGCCTCAAGGCGACAATGGACCTGATGGAAGCGCCGTTCAAGAAGCTCAAGCATCACGGCGACTTCAATGTCGGATCAATGAGTTTTTCGGCGGGAGAACTGGCGGCCGAGATCAGGAAGCATATCCCGGAATTCACGACCACGTATAAGCCGGATGACCGCCAGAAAATCGCTGACTCGTGGCCGTCATCGGTGGATGATTCCGCCGCCCGCAAGGAATGGGGCTGGAATCCGAGCTATAACATCGACACCATGACGCGCGACATGCTCAAAAAGCTTCAAAAACGTCACGCGAAAGGCAAATTGTACGGTTAAACCATGCAATTGTTGCGGGAATGCGCGATGGATCTGTGGAGCCACCCGAAGCCGGGTGGTTTTTTTGTACCTGTATTCAACACGTTCAATGGACAAAATTAATTAACCGCAGTAAAATATATGTCAATCTCGATTAATCCTTTACAAATGTAATTGAGCATTAAGGAGAAAAACATGGTTGAGAATGAAAAGGAGTTTCCGCTCGACGAGCATAAAAAATTCGCGATCGAGCTGTTCAATTACGCATGGGGTTTGCACGACAAGACCGACAGGACGCAGAACGAGTCGGACGAGATGATTTTCGCCGCGAACGCGTCTGCGTATCACTGGTACAAACTGAAGGGGCACATCGATGAAACACGGTGGCTTCAGTCGACACCAAGGTCGCACAACCAATTAGCCAACGTTTACATCGCGCTCAACCGCGCGGAGCCTGCGTTGTATCACGCCAACAGATGTGTGGAGCTATGCAAAGAGCGCGGGATTGTGGATTTCGATATCGCGTTCGGATATGAATGCCTGGCTCGCGCATATAATCTGACCGGCGACACCGTGAATCGCGATCTGAATCTGAGATTTGCGCATGACGCTGGAGGCGGGATATCGGGCGAGGATGACAGGAAATTTTTCCTCTCTGAGCTTAAAAAGGCGCCGGGTTACAGCGAGATTTTTGCGGACGCTTGAGACCGATCCGACCAACAAATCCTGACGTACACATGATGCTTGTTAACAAAAGCGCAAAGAATCCCTAAAAACAGTCTGAAAGTTAAGGTAAGTAATGGCTGAATTCCAAAATCCAGTCTTAAATCTCTTTTTGGAAGTAAATAAGCGTTTAAAAAACAACAGGCATTCGGCCAGGTATTTAACCGGCGGAAATGTTAACCATCGGGATAATTTCCTTAATTGACAGGCCTTTCAACGATATTTATATCCGATATAGGCTATATGACGTAATAAAAAAAGAAGCCTTGATTTGAGAAAAAGCTTGTGATATTATTCCCAAGCCGTTAAAATAGCCTTGTAACTAATCCTGTCCCTGAATATTTCAGTTAACAAGTCTTGGGGGGATTTTAATGGGCGGTTCGGAAAAGTTACCCACTGCCTCGGGTAATGGCCAAAAAGCAAATCTCAAAATTGGTGTTTTTATCTGCCACTGCGGGGGTAACATATCCGATGTTGTCGATGTCGAACGCGTGGCGGAAGATATTCGGAAGCTACCGAATGTTTTTCTCGCGAACATCGAGATGTTCATGCGCTCGGACACCGGTCAGGCAACTATCGAGAACGCGATTTACGAATTTTACGAGGACATACGCACGTACGGTCGAGGTCACGAGGACATGTACACGAAGGCCGGCGACCTTGCAGTTGTCTTCGTCAGGTTTGATCCCAAGAGGCCGCCGGTTAGGGAACCTGTACCTGTTGCCTGATGGAGGGATAGAAATGAGCCATAGTGTAATGACAATGGAAAAAACAAACGTACCGGAGCGCTGGGAGCCGAGGATCATCGGATTCCTGTGTTACTGGTGCAGCTATACCGGCGCCGACAGCGCCGGGACAGCGCGAATGAAGTACCCTCCGAACGTGGATGTCATAAAGGTGATGTGCTCGGGACGAATCGATCCCGAGCTCATCACGACAGCGTTCGCGAACGGAGCGGACGGGGTCCTAGTGGCGGGATGCCATATCGGCGACTGCCACTACATGGAGGGCAACTTCAAAACCATGGCGCGCATGCCGTTAATGCGGAGAATTCTCGAGGATCTGGGAATCGAGCCGGAAAGGTTCGAACACCAATGGATCAGCGCCGCCGAGGGCGAGAAATTTGTCAAAACGGTAACAAGTATTACTGAAAATGTCCGGAAACTTGGCCCCCTGAACTGGCCTAAGCTTATGAAAGAACGGGGCGTCGGTCACGGAATGGACCTCGAGCCCTGGGGTGATTAATAATGACCCAGAAAGGTAACGGAGAACCCGTGAATAAACTGAAAGTCGGGATGTACTGGGCGGCTAGCTGCGGAGGCTGCGATATATCGCTCCTCGAGATCGGTCCGCACATCCTGGAGCTGATTCAGATCGCCGATATCGCCTTCTGGCCGTGCGCCGCCGACTTCAAGTACAAGCATGTCGCGGCGTATCCCGACGGGTATATGGATGTATGCTTCTTCAACGGTGGAATCAGGTCGAACGAGCAGGAGCGCATCGCACGGCTTCTCAGGAAGAAAAGCAAGTCGCTCATCTCCTACGGCGAATGCGCGGTCGATGGCGGAATTCCATCTCTCGCCAACCTGAAGACACGTGAGGAAATTTTCGATGCCGCGTACTATCACAACCCTTCAATCGACAACCCGAATGGTATCGAGCCGCAGGAAATTACGGAAATCGAATTCGGCGAGCTGGAGATACCGAGCTTTTACAGGCATGTCCTGAGACTTAAAGATATCGTCCATGTCGATTACGAGATCCCCGGATGCCCGCCGCAGGCCGACAGGGTCTGGGAAGCGATCGGGGCGGTTACCGGTGGAGCTGTCCCGCTGAAAAACGACATGGTCAAGGTGGCGTGCTTCGACAAATCGGTCTGCGATGAATGTCCGCTGGAGAAGAAGCTCGAAAAAATCAAGGGATTCAAGCGTCCGCACGAAGCTCGTCCGGAACCCGACTGGTGTCTTCTCGAACAGGGATTCATCTGCATGGGCCCGGCAACGCGAAGCGGTTGCGGCGCGCTCTGCATTAAGGGCGGGCTCCCGTGCCGCGGATGTTACGGTCCGTCCGGCAAGGTCGAGGACCAGGGCACAGCGATGGTCAGCGCGATAGCATCAATTCTGGACGCCCGCGATGAGGAAACAGCGAAAAAACTCATCGACCAGATCGTCGATCCGGTCGGGACGTTTTATAGATTCAGCATGTCCGCAAGCCACTTAAAAGGTAGTAAGCAGTAGGCAGTAAGCAGCAAATAGATTTTCGGGGTTAACTATGAGCCATACATTAAAAACCAACCCGGATTACAGGCGCATCACAATCGACCCGATCACACGTCTGGAAGGTCACGGAAAAATAGAGATATTTCTGGATAAAAAAGGCGATGTGGCCGACTGCTATTTCCAGGTACCGGAGCTGAGGGGATTCGAGAAATTCTGCGAGGGACGTCCGGTCGAGGAGATGCCGCGCATCACGCCCAGGATCTGCGGTGTATGTCCGGAGGCTCACCTCATGGCGAGCGCGAAAGCGTGCGACGCCGTCTACAAGGCTGAGCTTCCCCTGACCGCGAAGCTCCTCAGAGAACTGCAATACAACATGTTCTACGTGACTGACCACACCACGCACTTCTATGCTCTGGGCGGTCCGGATTTTGTTATGGGCCCTGGGGCTGATCCGGCGGTGCGCAATATTGTTGGTGTTATCGGCAAGGTCGGGCTGGAGATCGGCGGAGAGGTTATCAAGTGCAGGCAGTGGGGTCACGAGGCGGCGGCGATTTTCGGCGGGAAGCCGGTCAACCCGGTAAACTGCATACCGGGCGGGATGTCGAAGGGCATTAACGCCGAGGAACAGAAGCGCCTCGAGGAAATCTGCCTGTTCTTTGTCGACTTCGCGAAATTCACAGTCAAGCTATTAAAGGACGTGGTCCTCGCGAATAAAGCTTATGTAGATCTCATCGTCAACGGACCTTATTACCATGAGACATATTCGATGGGGTTGGTCGACGAACAGAATAAAGTCAATTTCTATGACGGGAAGGTTCGGGTAGTCGATCCCGAGGGGACCGAGTTCTGCAAGTACGAACCGAAGGACTACATGAAACATGTCGCAGAGCGCGTGGAGACGTGGAGTTACCTCAAGTTCCCATATCTCAAGAATGTCGGGTGGAAGGGATTCGTGGATGGCAAGGATTCCGGCGTTTTCCGGGCCACGCCCCAGTCCAGGTTGAACGTGTCTGACGGCATGAACAGTCCGCTTGCGCAGGAAGCGTACGAGGAATATTTCGAAACCCTGACAGGGGACCGCAGCGGCAAAAAACCGGTTCATCACACGCTCGCGATTCACTGGGCGAGGGTTATCGAACTTGTCAACGGCGCCGAAAGGGCGCTTGAGCTTGTAAGGCATCCAGAGCTGACGCACCCCGAAAATTTCCGCGTCGTCTGCGATAAGACACCGTCCGAGGGAGTCGGGATTGTCGAGGCTCCGCGCGGAACCCTCACCCATCATTACGTAACCGATGAAAGGGGCTTAGTTAAAAAAGCCAATCTGATTGTCGGGACAACGAATAACAACGCCCCGATCTGCATGTCAATTAAAAAAGCGGCACAGGGACTTATCAAAGCCGGTGTCGAGGCTGCCGAGGACAAGCTGAACATGATCGAGATGGCGTTCCGGGCATACGACCCGTGCTTCGGTTGCGCTACCCACAGCCTTCCGGGACAGATGCCGCTGGTGGTCACATTCCGCGACCACGAGGGCAATGTCATAGACCAGTTAAAACGTTAGGTTTAAAAATTACCCGTTGGTAACTGAAATCGAGGTTTGAAAAAGCCGGAGTCGCTGCCGGACCGAAGGACATCCCGGACTCGATTGTCGAGGCCGGGGCGGCGGCAATGGAAGCGGCGATATATCTGGAAAAGAGAAAAATCGCGGTTACGTCACATTGACAGAGAAAAGCGTGTAAAATATCGAGGCTCGAAAATGGCTGAGAAAGAAAAGAAACCAATCCAGGTTCTGCGGGATCGTCGGGGAGGAATGTCCGACGCTCTCAAAGAGTATTTCAAAGACCAGAACCAGGCGCGAAAAAAACTGAAGGACGCGCTGAAGGGCGGCGAAAAAACTGTCCCGCAGTTGTCGCAGGAAACCGGGTTGCCGTCCGACAAGGTCCTGTGGCACGTTATGGCGATGAAACGCTACGGCGCGGTAGCGGAGCGCGGACATATCGGAGATTACTTCACGTACGGGCTGAAGGAGGAGACCTCATGAGTTACCGGGTTGATCCCGAAGTCGCGAGGGACATGAAACATTACGGCGGTGAGACCGCCAACAAATGTTTTAACTGCGGAAACTGCACGGCGATTTGCGCATTGACCGATCAGTCGACTGCGTTCCCGAGACAATACATAAGATATATACAGCTTGGGCTCACCGACCTGATGAAGGAATCCCCCGACCCGTGGCTGTGCTACTACTGCGGCGATTGCTCTGAAACCTGTCCGCGCGAAGCCGAACCGGGCGAAATGATGATGGCGGCGCGCAGGTGGCTGACCGCAACATACGACTGGACCGGCATCGGGCGCATAATGTATAAAAATGAGAGGATGGAATTTTTCTTCCTCGGGCTTGTCGCGCTTGTCGTTCTTCTGCTCTTCATTATTCCGTCAAATTTCGGCTTCAGCCTCCTCGCGGCGTCTGGACCTGAGGCGCTTGCACATGTGAATCTCGAAGCCTTCGCGCCGGAACATATTGTTCATATCGCCGACGGCATTATGGCCGGGCTTCTCTTTTTCTTCCTGGCTACAAATGCCCTCAGGATGTTCATATGGGGAATGCGGGGCGCTCGTATCCCGTTAAGCGCGTTCATTACCGAGTTCAAGGAACCGGTTATCCATATGTTCACGCAGAAAAAGTGGCGTGAGTGCGATACGAACGCGAACAGGCACTGGTTTAGGCACCTGATCCTGTTCACGGGCTACGGCACGATGCTCCTTCTTGTCGTTGTCTTCCTGACCGCGTTTCAGGAACCCAACACGCAGTGGAACTGGACCGCCCTGTTCGGTTACTACGCAACCGTAACCCTGCTCTGGGCGACATGGATGATGATGTCCGACCGGAAAAAGAAGAAGGACCAGATTCATAAATTCAGCCATCTTTCGGACTGGATGTTCCCGATGCTTCTCTTCCTGACCGCGGCAACCGGCATCCTCCTGCATTTCTTCAGAATGGTGGACTTCGCGATCGGGACTTATGTTATTTACGTTATTCACCTGATGATCGCAGTCCCAATGCTCGTGATCGAAGTCCCGTTCGGCAAGTGGGCGCATCTCTTCTACAGGCCGGTCGCGATCTATATCAACGCGCTAAGAAAGCATTCTGTGCCTGTCGAGGCCACATCGCCGATTCTGCAGCAATAATAGGACAATAGGACATTAATAAATCAGACGAAGCGACATCGCCCACTTTTGTAACCGGTGGGCGATTTTTTTCTTGTTTAGCGGTGACAGGCACCCCGATTTCGCCAGCCTACCCATTTAGAGAAAGTGAAATTAGTCGCCAGGCGAAATCGGTGTGCCAGTCCCCGCTGTCAATCGCGCTGCAGCCAAACCGTGCCGCCTACAAGCGTTCAATAATCTTGAAATCCGCTATAATGTCCGGACGCTTGTAGGCGCATAATCTAATGGTGAATCTATTCTCAGAGCTCAGATAATAATGGCCAACAAAAAAATCGCAATCCTAGGTCTCGGAAACCCTGTCTTGACCGATGATGCAATGGGTTTGAGGATTGCGGAACGCCTCGAAGCGCTCCTCCTTGAAAATCCATTACCCGGGCTCGACATTCTCACGAGCACTCGAGCCGGATTTGAGTTGATAGATCTCCTTTCGGGTTACGAATACGCGATAATTGTCGACGCGTTTCTCTCCGACAATCCTGAGCCCGGGAAAGTCCGATATCTATCAATGCAGAATATCTCCGGAAACGCGCGTCTTATTGGACCGCATGATATCAGTGTCGATGTCGCGTTCGAGCTCGCGAAACAGCTTGGGATACCAATGCCGGGAGATGTCGAAATCGTCGCGATTGAGGTCGAGGATGTGTATACACTGTCAGAGGAGATGACACCGCCCATAAAAGCTGTGATCGAACCTCTTGCGGTCGAGCTGCTGCGACATGCCCGGGAATTGCTCTCCGAACCCGAATAATTTAACCTCCGATTCCCCCGATTTCGGCTTGTACGATTACAGCTCCCGGTTTATAATCCATGCGTTCTATCGGTAATCTTCCGGATTTCTGCCGGAGGGCGGGCGGGGAAAAATATTAGTTTTTTAGTATTTTTTAGTATTTTTTAGTATTAATAAATCTGAGGAGAGCCTTGATGGAGGACTCTGGCAGTACTAACCGTACGGGTAAGAGTTCATCGGAACAGAAAACCCCCGATGACCCTTTCCCGCTGCCCGAATCGTTTGATCTGACGGTATTAAAGGTGAATTCCCCGCATCCCGCGCTCAAATAGTGCGACGCGGTTCACCTCAAGCCGTCGGATACATAGACTGGCTGAATCGAGGTGGACCATGAAGACCCGAATCATTCTACAATCGTATTTGCCTGAACTCGGATCGATTTTTCGCGCCTGTTTTGGCGTCGAATATAAATTGCTTTCTGCCACGGCTGAAAGGGGGAATCGGATATGTTGACCAGATACAAGATTTGCGACGGCAAAATTGTAGAAAGCGACACCCAGAATGGCGATGTCCTCGTTTTTGTGAAACCCACCGATGAGGAAAAGCGGTACCTTATAGAAGATCTTAAGCTCGATGAACACACGTTGAGTTCGGCGCTCGACCCGGACGAGTTGTCCCGTATCGAGTTCGAGCCCGGCCACATGGCTCTGATTTTCAAGCGTCCAAGGACTCATTCGGTCAAGGATCATTTCCTTTTCAGGGTTTATTCGATAGGCGTGTTTCTGTTCAAGGAAAGGGTGGTAATTATCGAGGCCGATGAGACCACGCTTTTTGAAGGGAAGCTCTTCTCCAGGATTCAATCGCTTCAGGAATTGGCAATTAGGCTTTTATACCGGTCGGTTTTCAAGTTTGTGGAACACCTCAAGCTCATCAACAATGAATCCAGCCTGCTCGAGGGGCAGATCAACACGTCGATGCGGAATGAATACCTTATCAGCATGTTCGCCCTCGAAAAAAGCCTTGTCTATTACCTCAACGCGATCAACGCAAACGGCGTGGTAATCGAAAAATTAAAATTGAACGCCGCAAAGTTGAACTTCACCCAGGACACGCATGAACTCCTTGAAGACCTGGCGATCGAAAACAGTCAGTGCTACCGTCAGGCCGAAATCTACTCGAACATCCTCGCGAGCATGATGGACGCAAGGGTTTCGATAGTGAGCAACAACCTGAATATTCTAATGAAAACGCTGACAATCATCACCATCGGCATCATGGTCCCGACATTTGTCGTCAGCGCGTTTTCGATGAACGTGAAAATCCCTCTGCTCCACGACAATCCATTGTCGTTCTGGATAATCCTCGGTTTTGCGGCCTTGTCTCTGGTCGTTCTTGGTATTGTCTCAAGATACAAAAAATGGTGACAGGCTTAGGCATGTAACACGGACTTTCCAGTCCGTGACCGAGTCGCATGGACTTTCCAGTCCATGCGTTGGCTAAATTGGACATTTATAATTTGAGGCGCCTGTAAAACCGGGGACGGTTGTACAGGCGCCATCGGGATTTTTTTTTACATTGCATGGAATCCCGAGAGATGAGCAAATCCCTTCTAATTTGATATAATTCAATCCGACACGGGGGTGTTCAGATGAAGATCACACAGTTCTGGGTCTATCTCGCGCTTATATTCGTTTATGGGATATTCCTTATCGGATGCAGCGGCTCGCAACCCGCATCGCCGTCCCTTAATGAAAATCCGATATCGATTCAGACGACAAAAAATGAATCGGCAGGCTCTCATTATCTCTGGGGTCTGTACGAAATCTCGGTGAATGAGGATCGAACGGTCTGGGATGTGATGCCCGCACGCGACGCGTCGACGCACTGGAACGTGCTCCAGTGGCTCGAACAGGCCCCGTGCACTAACTGTTTGATGGTGACGGGTATTACGCCGACACCTGACGGAACCCTGGAGGTGCTGGTTCAGATTACCCATCCGTTCAGCAATCCGAACCTGACCGGATTCGATGTCCGCGGAATAGTGATGTTCGATTCGACCCACACGTTTCCGATTTCCGGTTTAACGGTCTCCGACCGCTTTTCCGGGGGGGGTGAATTGGTCAATGCGGATGGTCTCACAACCCTCTACAATTCAACGACCGCAGGATCGGGGCCGGGAGGTCTGCAGGGATACCTGAAAGGAAAACTTGCCTCTCCCACGGCGCCGGGGTCGCTTCTTAACGGGTTTAAACGTCACCAGACCTATGACATAGCCAACACCCGCCTGGCATTTTACGCGGGCCAGATCAACACGCTCGCGTACGAGATCGACATGCCGTCCGGTCCGTTTGTATTCGGTTACGCCGTCGACGCGTCCTGGGTGCCTCCGATCAACAAGCCGGTTGTCGATCCGATGACCGATTTCGGTCCCGAGGCGAATTGTCCCGAGGCATACCGGATCGATGTCTACCAGACCCCGGTCGGGGGAGGTCTTTCAAGCTACGGCGGCGCGGTGAAACTGACGATTCAGGTTTTTGACCATCAGGGACTGGATAATACCCATCTCCCCGTGATCGAATGTCCGGAATTGACATCCAGTCTGATCACGGCTGATTACATGGGGGCGGTCTACGATTACTGGGAGTATGAAGCGATCGTACCCAATGCGAATCTCGCGGGAGCAGGTTCGTACCAGTGCCTGATAAAAAAAGAGGCTGCCGAAAATGATACGGCCGATCCGTGGCTCGACCTGACCGCGTACCACATTGTCAGGCTCGATGTAGCGGCGTTTATGGTCGAAATAACTCCTCCGCAGCTCAACTTTGCGCCTTACGAAATCGACGCGGAAGGCGATTATGCTTACGTAGTCGCCGCCGATAACGGGCTGCATATTTTCAATATCAGCGATCCGGTAAATCCGGTCTGGGAAAACTGGGTTGACATCAATGGACGGGTGGAAAGCATTGAGGTATCGGGTGGTTATGCGTACATGGCTGATTTTTTCACCGGTTTGCGCATTGTGGACATTGATCCGGTCAGCGAAGCGCACCTGGTTAAGACAGTAACGGAATTTTCAAACTTCCCCGACGTCGATTACGACAACGGTTATGCCTTTCTGGCAGGATGGCAGAACGGGTTATATGTAATCGATGTAGACCCGGTGGACACTGCATCAGTAGTCAAGGTTGTAGATACGCCGGACCTGGCCCTCGGTGTCTTTATCGATGGAGGGTATGCCTATATTGCCAATGGTGAATTCGGATTGACAATAATAGATATTGACCCGATCGATGCGGCGTATGTCGTCAATACCGTGGACACTCCGGAATGGGCTCAAAACGTGATGGTGTCGGGTGGAATGGCTTATGTCACGGATAATATCGGCGGACTGGTAATAATCGACGCGACCGTTCCGGAATCGGCCTTTATCACAAATACAGTGAGTATTGTCGGGTCATCGTGGGGCGTTTTTCTGGAAGGCGAGTACGTGTATGTTTCAGTAGGGTCGCAGGGCGTTACGATAGTCGACGTTGTCCCGCCGGGTACAGCCGCGATAGTCGCGTCTGTTCCGGCAGACGGCTGGGCTTACAATCTCGATATCCAGGGGGAATATGCGTATGTCGCGGATGGTTCAGGTGGGATTCAGGTGATCGACAAGGAGCCGATCATCTCAGTATCCATTGTTAAAACCGTGCATACGCCGGGATACGCGCATAAGGCGTCGGTGAGCGGCGATGTTGTTTGTGTCGCGAACGACTGGGACGGGCTCTCCATTGTCTGGACTAATCCTATTGATGATTCATATGTTATCAGCGATGTGGACCCGCCGACCAACAGTTATACGTATTCTGTGGATACCGACGGCGGGTATGCCTATGTCGCTGCCGGCTGGGGAGGGCTTTATATAGTCGATATCGACCCACCGGACTCGCCAAGTATAGTAGCCACTGTGGATACTCCGATTTTTGCGTACGATGTTGTCGTCGACGGCGGTTACGCGTATGTTTCGGATTATGAGTCCGGACTCCAGATCGTCGATGTCGATCCGCCGGGTGGTGCGACGATTGTGAAGGAGGTCGACACTCCGGGATATGCGTACGCTGTCGAATACGCCGCCGGTTATATTTACATGGCGGATGGACCTTTCGGCTTGCAGATCATCGATGTCGAGCCGGTCGGGTCCGCAACCATTGTGAACGCCGTTGACACTCCCGGCGATAGTAACAGCGTTGCAATCGGTAATGGTTACGCATTCATCGCGGACGGTTCTCCGGGTCTAACGATAATCGACATCGAACCAATCGGATCCGCTTCGTTTGTCAGTACGGTGAGCACAACTGCTACTGCGTTGGATGTGGCGTTTAACAATGACCATGTTCTCGTCGCCAATACATGGAATGGGCTTGGAATTGTGAACATCAACCCGATTGATACGGCATACCTTGAGGATTCGGTCGCCCTGCCGGGTTCTGCGGAGGGAGTCACCATAGAAGGCGGTTTCGCGTTTGTGTCGTGCGGACTGGGCGGGCTCAGAATAGTGGCTTTGTAACGGACACCGCTTGCCATCGAGTCATGTCGGTTGTTATAATATACTGTTGAATTCTATCCAAGTAATCTCAGATATGCATATTATTCGGCAGCCCGACCGAATACAATAAACTAATTTTCGAGCTACCTGTGTTCGTGTGAGGAGGTCTCACAATGCTAAGCGGTAGATCAGGAATACCAGTAATACTAATTGGGTTGGTTTTTATTGTCCTCGGATGCTCCGGGTCCGGTCAGACGGTTACGTCAGCGAACCTCGAGCTCTCAGGGAAGAACCCGAGTGCATCGCAAAGAAACAGCCATCTCCTTTGGGGACTTTGGGATGTAACCATTAATTCCGAAACCCTCGAGATGGGAGTGACGCCACTGAGAGGCGCGATGTTCACGTGCAATGTGACCCAGTTCATGCAGCCGCCGTCCAGCCCGATAAATATGATCAGCTTTGAATTAGCACCCGGAAGCGATCCCGCGCTTGGACATTTCATCGTGGATGTCACTCTAAAGCACCCTTTCCCTGGAATGCATTTTTACAACGGATTCGATGTCCGCGGCGTTTTCTTGGCCGATGGGGTTATCCCGGGGGAGCACGATCCAACCGTCATCATGTCGGGACCCGGCGATTCGCTTGTCTATAATCCCGACGGATTCACACGATTCTGGAACTATTCCGAATTTACGTCCTACCAGACAATCTTCGGCTTCACATACGGCAAGCTCGCTCCGCCGAATAAACCGATCTGCACAGTAAACCCGTATAAATATTTCGCGGATGGTCTTGGTGTCGAAGATCTCGTTAGCAGCCTCGATCCGACTGACCGTGGAATATTCACCGCCGGAAGCGCAAACTCAAGGCGGTACGATATTCAGTTCAAAATGGCCGGTTCTCCGGTTTTCGACTTCAACTACGCGGTCGACGCAAGCTGGGATGAGCCTGACATAGATTTTGCGCCCGAATATCCCGCCGAAGCTTTTCCGCCTGGCGCGAACTGCGCCGAGGCTTACGACTTCGTCGTCTCGGATGCCGGTTCGACCGCTTATTATGTCGATCCCGACATCAAGGGCGGGGAATTGATCCTGGATCTCGAAATTTTCGACCATCAGGGCGCTTTCAATCCCAGCGGCGTACCTGGTGAGGTTTCCGCCATCTGGCTCGAGGGCGAGGTGTTGCCGACCCCGATCGATGTGCTCGGATCCGCCGTGATCAAGCCCGGTTCGACCTCTGCTTCATCGGTCTTTGAGGTGACTCTGTCGACGCTCGACCTGACTCATTCGGGCGTTGTGGATTTTATGGCGACAATCGAAAACAAAGACCCGTCGACTTACGAACCTCAGGTAACCGGCGGGGAATTTTTCGCGTACCCGGATGCCAAACTTTCCGCATATTTCAAATTCGAGGCGACAGTGTCCGACGTCGGGCCTGAGCTCGGATGGCCGACCGAGCCGGTGCTGATCGATCCCGACCAGACAATTGTCGGGACGCGGTTCGCGGTCGATATAGACGGCGTTGTACACGCGCTTTACACGGACGGTTACGATGTTTTCTGGTCATGGTCGGACGATTATGGCTGGACATGGACCAACGAACCGGTCCCGGCATATACAACCCCCTCGCTCAGGGAATTGAATCCGCACAGCATTTCAATGGACTCTGCCGGCAACTATGTTTATGCGGTACTTGCCGAGCGGGATCAGAGCGGATATGGATTTATCTCATATTTGAAAGGCCTGAGGCTTGACATCACAAATCCGTCGGCAGGCTGGAGCAATATCAACATCTGGACACTCCCTGGATATTTCATTTACCAGAACATCGAAGGCGCGCAATTATCGGTCGCGGACGACGGCGGTATTATGGTTTTCGCCATCAGGTACCAGCCCGCGACGTTTGACCCATATTATTCCTATTCGACGACTTGGAGCAGCCTTGAAGACGCAACTCCGGTCTTCTTCAACACGAATATTGAAAATGGATATGAAACCTATACGTATCTCCGTCACACTATCCAGCTTGTAGCGGATTCGCTCGGGAATTTCTACGTCACGCTCGGCGGGAATTTCAACGACTACGACAGCTCGAACGGCGGAGGTTCGGATTACGGCAACACGCTTGTCAGATACGACAAGTCGGTCGGACGATGGAGGTTCATCCAGACGAGCCACCATGACGAGTCGGTGCAATACTGGTTGTCGCTGGCAAGGGGACTAGCAATTGACGATAACGATAATATCCATTGGGTGTTCGAATATTCCTATGACAACTTCACAGGCGGCGGCAACCCTTGCTATTACTATGAGGGAGACTTCTTCCTCTGCTATGCCACCGGTCCAGCGAGCGGCGACCATACCGGAATGACTTTCTCAGACCCGATCGACCCCGCTTACTTCTATCGCGACATCTATACGCCGTACGATTGCGCATGGTATGACGCCGAATGGGATAACGCGTCGATCGGAGTCCTTCCCGACGGCAGCAGCATTGTGATCGCTTACCAGTCCGGGGTCGGAGTCTGCGAGGTCGAAGCTACACGTAACGACGGGTCCGGCTGGAGCGCGCCTGTGAACATCGAAGGTCCGGGATTGTATGGATACGATCCGTATGGAAGAATGCATCCGGACGGCTGGTTCCTTCTGACTTTCACCGACACGGATTTCCTGACCAGCGATGGCAGCCATCTTCCGTACTTCGTCGCATGGCAGTAAATTAGTATGTGAATCATCCTGTGATTGGGTGGCCGTCACAAGCGGAGCGAGTCTTTGAGCGTAGCTTGTGGCGGTTAGAGACGGGCCCCTTCCCGCGTCGAACCAATACTTGTTTAACGGGACTAGTATTATTAGTTGTACTGCGCTGACTGGCACATCTATAATGTGACGTCCCAATTTTGATTTGACCTGCGTCCGACCCTTATGGCCTCTAAACCCACTTTTTTTTCGGATTACAAACGCGCTCTCAAGGGCAATGTCCTCCAGCTTGGGATCGTCAGCTTCTTCACCGACCTCTCAAGCGAAATGATCTACCCCCTCTTACCGGTATTTTTCACCGGACTCGTCCCGACCGCGGTCGCTGCGGTTTATATCGGACTTATGGACGGCATCGCCGAAAGCACATCGAGCCTTCTGAAAATCTATTCGGGCAGATTGAGCGACACGCTCGGCAAAAGAAAACCGCTCGCGTTTCTGGGTTATACAATTTCCGGACTTGCACGGCCCCTCATGGCTGTGGCGTCGGCAGGATGGCATGTGATCGGGCTCAGATTCCTCGACCGCGTCGGCAAGGGTTTCAGAACATCCCCTCGCGACGCTTTAGTCAGCGATTCGGTTGAATGCGATGTCCGCGGACTCGCGTTCAGCTTCCACCGACTCATGGATCACACCGGGGCAGTGCTCGGCCCCGTTTTAGCGACAATTTTCCTCTACGCTGTCCTCGGACAGAGCATTTTGTGGCAGCAGGGCGACGGTATGGCCAATCCCGCAGAGATGCAGGCGATGCGGTGGCTGTTCATGATCGCGCTTATCCCCGGAATTTTGGCGACATTGACCATCTGGTTTTTCGTGCACGATACACCCACAGCCAGAAATGCCTGCTCGCCCGATTCAGGAGAGCCGCGCAAAATCAAAGCTCTGTCAAAGCTGCCCTCGAAATTTTATCTCTATCTAGCGTCGGTTGTTTTATTCACACTCGGGAACAGCACCGACCTCTTTCTTATTTATTTCGCCCAGACGAAGTTCGGACTCGGTCTTGGCTGGGTGATTGTCCTCTGGGTTTCGCTTCACATCTCGAAAATCATTTTCAGTCTGCCCGGGGGGCGGTTTTCGGACAAGGTCGGACGACGTCACGCGATAATGATCGGATGGTTTATATATATTCTTGTCTATGTCGCGATGCCTTTTATTTCCGACTTGCGGGCGATGTTTGCCGTACTGTTTATTTACGGGGCTTATTACGGGATGACCGAGGGTGCCGAGCGCGCACTGGTTGCCGATTTCGTCCCGTCGGAGGTCAGGGGGAACGCTTATGGTTTATTCCATGGGGCGGTCGGGATCGCCGCGCTGCCCGCAAGCCTTCTGTTCGGAGTATTCTGGGCTGCCCTGGGTCCTTTGACAGCATTCTTAATAGCGGCGTCTCTGGCTTTCGCGGCTTTGGTGCTTCTGACGATCAGCCTTCCCGGGAAGCCTCTTCCACAAAAATAAAAAAAAACCGCCACTTGGGCGGTTGCAGGGAACTAATCTCTCCTGAAATCCGTTCCTGTGGTTTCGCTAACTAATTCTCGCGCGTCGCGCAGAGATATATGATCGGGCCGTCCTCGCTGACCTGTGCCCAGTGAGCCGTGCCGGCCGGAAGCTCGATCCTGTCGCCGGCCTGGAGTTTGATTTCTTTACCATTCACGCCGACAACAAGACTTCCCTGGACGATCCACCTCATCTCGTCCTCGTTGTGGGTGTGCTCCGGATAAAATTTACCGGGCGCATCGCTCCACGTGTAGCACCTGAGACCCTCATCTGCCACCAGTGACCTGATTACATCGAGGTTTGGTTCCCCCTTGGTTTTTTTCCATCGTGTAACCTTCATTTATCTCCGTCCCTCATATTGTTTTTTTGGCAGAGAAACGAACTACAGCCGTAATCTGCCACATTCCCATGATATCAAATCTACCGGGATTTTCAAGAGTATAACCGAAATTTTTTATCCGGCTGTCAATTAATGGTAGTATTATTGAATGTTATGAAAAGCGGGAAACCTCCATATACTCCATGGTGCCGTTCGATCTGGTTTATCGTAGCGCTCTTTTTACTCCTTGCCGAATTCTCCGTGCTTTTTTTTGTAAAAAACTACCATCCCTACGGCTTTGTTCCGGTCACCTTCGCAACATCCGATTCTCCACTATTAGCCGATCCTGAAACAACCACTTGGGTCGATTATCCCGAGCCTGTCCTCGAAAAGCTGTTGGAAGCGACCGAACCTGTTGCCTCCGGATTCGATCGCCTCGATCAGGCGGAAAAAGCGTCGGTTTTACGGGACTGGGCGAGGCTGGCGCTCCCTGAATTCGGTCCTGACCTGGATACTGAAGACCCACTGAAAATCCTGGAGCATTCTGACCTGGGGGCCAACTGCAAACCAAGGGCGGCATTGTATTGTGCGGTGCTTTCATCATGGGGAATTCCAGCGCGGCGCGTAGCAATGTTCGTAGAGGCGGGGAAGTTCGACCGGGTACACAGTAGTGTCGAAATTTGGACCGGAGAGAAATGGATTATAGAGGATCCCACCTTCAACTCTGCCCCTGCTGATTCGTCGGGACGTCACCTCGGCGCTGTCGAGATTCAGGAAATTTATGCAAACGGTGGGGAAATAACATGGGTTCAGGACAAAACCCATACCGAGCCCAATTTCGAGAGTTACGCCGTATCCCCGAACGATCTTAGCCGCGTTTTGATCATTCACAGGAAATCCTACCCGCTTAACACACCGAAATTGATGCTGTGGGGAATGAAATTCATCGATCGGATTACAGGCGACTATTACTCGATATTGATAACGCGCGATAAATTCCCCGTTCCCGTTTTTATTATGAACGGCACAGTCGACAGGATTATTCTTACAGGTTTCATTCTTTCCCTGCTGGCGGCGTTTTATCCTTATCGTCCAAGATCGGATAACGCTTCATCCACCGCCACCGATTCGAGCACCACCCTGTCCCATAAACTTTCGGGGACGCGGTAAACCACAATTTCGTCACCGGTCACTCCCGTCCCCGGTTTGATGCGTTTTACCTCCGTAAGATAACCGTCAATCAGCTTGTAATATACCTCGAAAGCCGCCACCAGGTCGGGAAATTGCTCCTCAGCGCCGGCACGCTCGTACCTTCCCCTCACATTGCTTGATGTTATCACCCAATCCGGCCTTGTCTCACAAAGCACATCCAGCGGATCTTTATTTTCGCCCTCGCGCGAAAATAACGGTGTAATTTCGGTAACATAATAATATGGAACGGGAACGAGGGGACGCATCTCGGCCTCGTTAAGATTGGGGGATCCCTGTTCTTTTACGATGATGCTCCCGGTCGGAATATTTTCCTCGATCCAATCGAGCGCGATGAGACGAGTATTGGGTCGCGTCAGATTGTATGATTCACCCGCAAGGTTGAACGTCCCTGCAATCGCGGCTACAAGTATTCCGGTAACCGCGAAAATCATAACACGCCGCTTTTTGGCCTCGTTAAGCTGAGGATAGAGTCCATCGATATACGCGAAGAGGCTTACGATGCCGAAAATCATGAACGGAATGACGGGGATCAGGTATCGGTCGGCGTACACAGTAAGAGGCTCCAGCCCTGTTAGTGTGATCGCGAACGCGAAGAGCACGGGCCATGTGCGTTTCAGGTTTCCGAAGAACGCGAAAAGCCCGATAAATGCCGCAGTCAGCCATAACCAGCCGCAAGAGAGAAGGAATCCCCTCAGAGATGTAATCCAGATGCTGCCGTGAAGTTCCATCCCGATGTGCCCCTCGCGCATGTGATGACCGATGGTCTGGATGTCCCGAAAAAATGTCGGGAAATCGAGCACCGCGAACGGTGTCGTAATCAGAAAAACGACAGGTATGATGATTGCAGCCTGTAAGGCGAGTAAGATACGCCATCCGACATTATGATTAGACGGAGTAAATAATATTACGGCGAGAAGTGGCGCCGCGAGGACAACGACCGGGTACTTCGTGCCGGTCCCCAGGCCGATCATCAGGGCTGAAAGATAAGCAAGTTGCATTGGTTTTAGTTTTTCGGCATCCGGGATTCTGACCAGAAGCGATGTGTACAACCGGTCGAGAAAATAGATAGCCGCAACGAAAAAGAACTCCGCGGGTATGTCGGGCGTGATGTACCGTCCGCTCGCGTGTACGATCGGATTAAGAGTCAATAATATCGCGGCGGGAATCGCGTATGTCGGCTTGAAAAAACGCAGGGCAAGCAGATAGAAAATCCAGACCAGGACTGCCGAGAATATGACTGTCGTGAACCTGCCCGCGAGATAGTAGGCTGAAGGATTTCGTAATGTGTGTGCGGCAAATCGGTCCCGCGCGTCGAATCCGGCAAGGTCGGGGTAGTCGAAAGCCCCGGCGATATTCCCGACCCAATACCACAGCTTGTATTCCAGCGCGAGGACATAGATCTGAAGGCTGGGCCAATGAAAAGCTTTTGGGTTCAGGTCGTCGGTTATCATCATATCCTGCGCGGTTGTGACCACGATCGGCTCATCGGGGTGCAAAGACTGAGGAAGCCCGAAATCAAGTCCCCATACATGGAGGCACAGGGTCGCCAAAATGATCAGGAGAATTGCCCCCCTGTTGGAGATGCTGAACGGGTTTCTTTTCCGATTTTGATTTTCAGAATTTTGTTCCATTCTGTGTGCCATCAGCCTCCGGCTGTTGGGTAAACGTGACGTCGGCTTCCAGCCGTCGTTTACATTATAATATCCATGATCTATTTGCTGGAAGCAAATAGCGCGTTTACCCAACAGCCGGAGGCTGATGGCACAATAGCACAAATGAGAAGGACGCCCGTTGGGGGCGTCCAGCTCTTGCTACCGAAGTAGATCGATTGATTTCGGATCGTGAAAAGTTACCCTTAGGTAAGGGCGTTCTTGAGCTCGGTACCAGGCGCAAAATGCGGGACCTTGCGAGCTTTGATCTGGATCTGCGCTCCGGTCTGGGGGTTGATTCCCTTTCGCGCTTTGCGCTTTCGTACTGAGAATGTTCCGAAGCCGATAAGGCGGATTGCGTTGCCTTTCTTGAGCTGCTTTGTCACCGTGTCGGTGAAAGCCTCGAGCGCTCGTTTGCAATCGGCTTTGGAGAGGCCGGTCTCTGTGGCGATGGCCTCGATGAGCTCCTGTTTGTTCATGTTTTGCCTCCTTCTCAAGTGATATAAAACGAAATAAGGATCGTACACAGGTAAACGTTAGCAATAGGATGATAAAGGGATTTACAGATCCACCCATAATCCTCCGCAGGCCGCGGTTCCACCGTATTGTACAAATCTCAGTATACATCAGATTCGGCGTGTGTCAAGCATCTAAGCCTGATTTCATGCGGGTTTCAGGGGATCGGCGGCAATGCAGGATTACGCCGGTCGATAGCGTTGTATTACAGGACAGGCGATTAAATATTATAGTTCGACAATACGCATTTTACGCATCGACTGAGCCTGTACGCCTTTATCCATGCCGTTTTGACGTGTATCCGGAATTGAGGATTAATTCGTGACGGCGGTTAAAAAATCCGTTAAAAGCCTTGAATACCCGATCATGAGCGGGATTTCGGTTGCTTCGGAATTTTTTCCCGCTGCGGCGCGGTTCGCGGTCGATCCAACCAATCGACCGCATCGACCGGCAAAATTCCGCCAAATTCCGGAAAACGTAAATTCGGTCGCAACAATCGTCAATCTGCTTTTTTGCGCGTATCGCATTGTATAACCGATGTGCAAATGATTTTGGATATAACGCTATATTCCGATTTTCGGCGCTATTTTTGGCGGACAAATGTAATATCCTAAATCTTTGGCATAAAGGTGCTATATGCGATTAAAAACACGGATGGTTTCTGCTATCCTAGTCACTTCAAGATGGTCGCATCGGATTTTTCACATACTTGTTTTCACGGCCCGATTTCCGGATGGGGACGATTCCCCGTGCAGGACTGCTATTCGTACCGTCCGGACAAGATCTCGGACCTGCGCGAGATTTTGTTCTCGGGACGTCACCTGTCCTTTATCCCAAGGGGACTCGGCCGTTCCTATGGCGATACGTCGCTGAACGAAAACTCCGGCGTTGTCGATATTACACGGCTGAACCAATTGATCGGCTTTGTCCCGCCGGGCATGGGCGATAATCGGTCCGAATTCGGCATCCTCACGCTCGAATCCGGTGTCTCTCTGACGGATATCATCGATGATTTTCTCCCGCGCGGGTATTTTCTCCCCGTGACGCCGGGGACGAAGTATGTGACGGTCGGGGGCGCAATCGCGAACGATGTCCATGGAAAGAACCACCACTCTGACGGCAGCTTTTCGGAGTTTGTGCTCGATTTCGACCTGCTCCTCCCGACCGGCGATGTAATAAAATGCTCCCGCGATGAAAATATGGAGATTTTCTGGGCCACTGTGGGCGGTATCGGCCTGACAGGTTTTATTCTGACCGCCCGTATACTGCTGAGTAAGGTTGAAACGGCGTATTGCAGAGTCGACCAGCGTCGCGCGAAAAATCTCGATGAGGTCATCGAGTTGATGGACCGGTACGACTCGCAGTACCGATATTCCGTAGCCTGGATCGACTGCCTTTCGTCGGGGAGCCTTTTGGGACGGTCCGTATTGATGCACGGCAGGCATGCCGCTGTGGACGATCTGCCCCGAGATATTTCTGAACCGCTAAATTTCAAAAAGAAACGGAACAAGACAATTCCTTTCGACTTCCCGTCCATCGCGCTGAATCCCCTTTCAATAATGGCCTTCAATTATCTTTACTATGAGATTCATCCGACCGAGATGGGGAAAATCGAAAACATCGACGATTATTTTTTCCCGCTCGACGCTGTCGACGGCTGGAACAAAATGTACGGCAGCGCAGGATTCGCTCAGTTCCAGGCTTATCTTCCTTTCGATAAGGTCGACGCGCTGAAGGAAATTCTGGTCCGGCTCGGGAAGAGCGGGAACGCGTCATTTCTCGCGGTGTTAAAACGATTCGGCAAAGCGAACAAGGGTCTGCTTTCGTGCCCGAAGCCGGGATACATGTTCGCGCTCGACATCCCGAACCATTCAGGGCTTTTGGAACAGGTCGCGAAGCTGGAGAAAATTCTCCTCGACAACGGCGGTCGGGTTTATTTCGCGAAGGATTCGACAGCGAAGGCCGAAACTGTGGCGGCGATGTATGAAAACCTGGAAAAATTCCGGGAGATAAAGAAGCGGATCGACCCGAAGGGGCTTCTGTCGAGTTCGATGGCGAGACGGCTAAAAATTGTTGACAGTTGATTGTTGATAGTTGACAGTTGACAGTTGATATTTGATATTTGATTACTGAGCCGCGCATTGTTTGTGAATTATTCTGTAAAAAGGGGACTGGCAACTTTTCGCACGATAAACTCGAATTATGCTGTAAGTTCCGGGCGAAAAGGTGCCTGTCCCCATCCCGGAAAAAATACCTTCTTGATGCGCGGCTTAGTAATCCATATTCGGCGGTGACGTAATGACCGGAAAAAGCGTAGCGATACTGGGATCCACATCCGGTGTCGGGAGGGAGATCGCGAAGGAATGCGCCCGCGACGGGTTCGATCTCATTCTCGCGGCTCGGGATGATTCGGAGAATGAGCGTGTGGCGGCCGATCTTCGGACACGGTTCGAGAAAGTCGCGGTAAAAACGATGCATTTCGACGCCCTTGATTTTGAGAGCCATCCTGTAATCTTGTCCGAATGTGAAAAGGTCTTCGGTCAGCTCCCGGAGGGAATCATCGTGTGCTTCGGCTACATGGTCGACCAGAAGCTGACAGAGGAAAATTTCGACGAGGCGAAAAAAACGATCGACATCAACTACACCGCTACGGTAAGCATAGTAAACCTGTTCGCGGACGCGTTCGAAAAACGAAAAGGCGGGTTTATCGGGATCATATCGTCCGTCGCCGGCGACAGGGGCAGGGCGAAGAATTACACCTACGGCTCCGCGAAAGCCGCGGTGACCGCTTACGCGTCCGGGCTTCGTAACCGGCTCCACAAATCCGGAGTCAGCGTGACGACCATCAAGCCCGGATTCATGGACACGAAGATGACATACGGGATGGACCTTCCGAAATCCCTGACCGCGTCGCCGTCACAGGCCGGAAAGGCGATCTGGAGCGCCGTAAAGAACAGGAAGGATGTCGTTTACGTGCTCGGACCATGGTCGATGATCATGTGGATCATCAGGAGCATACCCGAGTTTCAGTTCAAAAAAATGAATATTTAATCCGGATCGCAATAGTTATTGAAACCGATAGAATTACTGGTACAATACTTGTCCATGGGTAAGAATAAAAAAGCGGGCAATATCAATGAACCGGGTCATAGTGTCGAGGAAAGACCGTACTATGATGACCGGTCGGAGAAGGAGGAACAGGAAAAACTGCCTGTTGAATATCTTGGCTACCTGGAAAAGAGAAAGGAATCCCGCACGATTCATTTTGTCATTTGGATAATTATTCTGTTCGCGGTAATTGTGGTCGCTCCGGGAACGCTCGGGAAGGAGTACGACGCGCGAACCGGTGAATACCGATTCGTTCGGAAGTTCGTGTGGGGACGCACCGAATACAAGGGCAGGACTCATTCAACCGAATGGACCGAATGGTATTACAAGCCCGATCCCACGCCGGTAAACCAGAGATGGCTTCCGTTCGATAAAACATCGCCGTCGATTTTCGGCCTTATTTCTTTCCCCATCAAGGTGACGAACTACGGTTGGGAGATGCCGGAAAATCTCATGGAGCGAATGAGAGAGCTCGAAGTCGAAATTCGCGGGGGCAGGGTGAGAGATATCCCGGAGACCCTCCACAAGATCAATTCAGGCTCGGAATGGAACGCGATCATTGTCCCGTTAACTCAGGGGACTGTAGAAGACGCGAAAAATTGGTGGGACGAACATAAAGCCGACCTTTTGGACTGGGCCGAGAAAGCGGAAGGGACACCGCTCCCTCAAAGTTACATCGACGAGGCCAACGCGTATATCGAGAGCTTCAAAGAACCCGAAGGCAATGTAATTCCCTTGATGTGATTATTCCCTCGGAAAAAATTTTATGACCGACAGACTTGAAGCAGCGGACCGGATCATAGTCGCGCTCGACCGTTCACCGTTCAGCGAAAATTTGCCGATACTCGACATCCTCCAGGGACGGGCGAAATGGGTAAAGGTCGGATTGAGGAGCGTACTCGCGGAGGGTCCGGGAATTCTCGAAAAACCGAACGAGCGCGGTTACAAAATCTTCCTCGACGTAAAACTGCACGATATTCCCTCGACTGTGGCGTCCTCTATCACGAATCTCATGCCGTACGGATTCGACATGATCACGATCCATGTCGCCGGCGGCAGAAATATGATCAAAGCATGCAGGGAGGCCATCGACACAAGCCCGGAATCGAGAAAACCGCTCCTTCTCGGCGTGACGCTTCTGACCAGCCTCGACCAGACAGATATCCGCGACATGGGCGTGATGTACTCCGTCGCCGGACATGTGAAGAGGCTCGCGGAGATGGCGCAGCAGTCGGGATGCGACGGCTGCATTGCATCCGGCGGGGAGGTCAAGATCATTCGTAGCGCGTGCGGGGACGGTTTCACCATCGTAACGCCGGGAATCCGTCCGGGCGGAACGGACGACCTCTTCAGCGACCAGCGCAGGGTGATGTCGCCGTCGGAGGCTGTCGAACTGGGCAGCGATTATCTGGTTGTCGGACGTCCGATCCACGGCGCTGTCGATCCCCTCAAGGCATTCGAGGATATTGCAGCGGAAATCGAAAAAGCGAATTCACCGCAACCGTGATCTGCCAGACGGGTGGCGCCTATAAGCGGAGCGAGTCCTCGAGCGTTGCTTATAGGTGATCCACAAAATTTCAATTCCGATTCTCAGGTCGATTAGCTGTCATCCTCCTGCAAGATTATTAACTTCCTCAAATGAAATAAAACAGATTCTTGGAACACCCATAAGCAACGCTCGAGGACTCGCTCCGCTTATGGGCGCCACCCGGGACTTTGAAGACTCGCTCCGCTTATGGGCGCCACCCGGGACTTTGAAGACTCGCTCCGCTTATGGGCGCC
>Ga0214473_10001753_pt1 | contig 27827 bp, 27 predicted proteins | sample RVTome_7_FD_203509 | JGI IMG/M metagenome (GOLD analysis project Ga0214473, IMG submission 203509) | Soil microbial communities from uranium-contaminated site in the Upper Colorado River Basin, Wyoming, United States - RVT98D197 | ecosystem: Environmental > Terrestrial > Soil > Contaminated >...
AGATCCCGGGCCGCGCCATCGTCGCCAAGCATGACGATGCGGAAGCGCTTCGCCGCATTCTCAAACATTTCGGTCTCGGCCTGGTACGTGGCGCCGGTGCCGCCGGGCGCAAGCGCGATCGCGGCGGTGCCGAGGCCGCCCACGGGTTAATCGCCTCGCTCAGGGAGGGTTTCAGCATCGCCTTGACCGGCGATATTCCGCCCGGCCCGGCGCGCAAATGCGGCGTCGGCATCGTTCTGATCAGCAGTCGTTCGGGCCGGCCCATCGTCCCCTTCGCCGTCGCCACCTCCCGCTATCGCTCGGTGAATTCCTGGAGCCGCATGACCATCAACCTGCCGTTCTCGCGGCTCGGCATTGCCATGGGCGAGCCGATCCACGTGCCCACCGACGCCGGCCCGGCGGTGCTCGAGGCCTACCGGCAAAAGGTCGAGGCGGCGCTGAACGAGGTCACGGCAAGGGCGTATCGCCTTGCCGGCGCGGACATGACGCGGGCAACGCCGCTGCCGAGGCCGGCGCGTTCGTCGCCATCAGGCTAGGGCGACGAAGTCCTAGTCCGGCCTTTGAACCAAAGTCGCCCTCGTCTCGTCCAAGGGGAAAGATTGGCGCTCATGCCGATCCGCCGAAGGAGGAGCAGGCCATGAAATCCCGCATTTCCCTAACGAGCGTGTTGGTCGCAGTCTCGATGTTTGCCGTTACGGTGGTCATGCACGAGGCGGCGAGAGCCGATGGCGGTCAGGGCCGCTATCACGTCAGGTTAACCTGGAACCAAACCGGTAGTGCTGCAGCACAAGGCGGCACAAGGCTAAGAGCCAACTTTCTTAGCATCCCCGACTCAATTCATAGTGGCTCACCAAAGGGTCCACGTTCAAGGCAGCGGTAAAGACGATGCCCTCTCACGCCTTCCGCGTCGAGGCGGCGCTGAACGACGTCACGGCAAGAGCTTATGAAGTGGCGGGCGCCGACATGACGCGGGCGACCCCTAAGCCGAACGCAAGGGCGCGCTCTTAGCGAGTGTCTCAAGTTTCGCGCCCGACTCGAACCCCGGAAATCAGCTCTGGGGGCGGGCATTGGGAAAGAAGAGCGGCTCGCCGTTGATCTTGTAGCCGGCGATGGCCGCCTGTCCTTCTGGGCCGATCAGCCAATCGATGAAGGCCTGCCCCTCCTTGGCCTTCACCTTCGCGTGCTTGGCCGGATTGACCAGGATGACGCCATACTGGTTGAACAGCTTGGGGTCGCCTTCGACCAGAACCTTGAAATCGTCCTTGTTGGCAAAGCTCAGCCAGGTGCCGCGATCGGTGAGCGCGTAGGCCCCTTTGCCAACCGCCGTGTTGAGCGTGGCGCCCATGCCGGAGCCCGTCTCGAGATACCATTTGCCGCTCGACGGTTTGGGATCGATCCCGGCATCCTGCCAAATCTTAAGCTCGGCCTTGTTCGTCCCCGAATCGTCAGCCCTCGAGGCAAAGGGCGCCTCTGCCGCGGCGATCTTCTTGAGGCCCTCGGCGGCGTCTTTGAGTCCGGTGATCTTGGCGGGATCGGCGGCCGGGCCAACGATGATGAAATCGTTGTACATGACGTCGTGGCGCTTCACCCCCCAGCCATCGGCGACGAACTTCTCTTCATCCGGCTTGGAGTGGACGAGGACCACGTCGCCGTCGCCGTTCTCGGCATTCTTCAGAGCTTGCCCGGTGCCGACGGCGACGACGCGCACCTCGACCCCCGTTTTCTTGGTGAAGATCGGCAGGATGTGCTCGAACAGGCCCGAGTTCTGCGTCGAGGTGGTCGACTGCACGATGATGAATTCGTCGTCGGCACGGAGCGCGCCAGGCGCGGCCAAGGCAAGCAGAACAGCGGCGCCGGCAAAACCGAGAACCGTACGTCGGCGAAGCAGCACGGGCATCGATTTCTCCTTCGTCAGAGCACCAGGCCGCCGGCCAGGAAGGCGCGGGCCGGCTCGCTGTGCGGAGACGCGAAAAAGCTCTTTGCCTCTTCATGCTCGGTAACCCGCCCATGATGCAGGAAGACGACATCCTGCGCGAGCCGGCGGGCCTGACCGACATCGTGGGTGACCACGACGACCTTGATGCCGCGGTGCTGCGCGGCGATCAAGAGACCCTCGATGGCGAGCGTCGAGGCGGGATCGAGGCTCGCGGTGGGCTCGTCGAGGAACAGGACATCGGGCTCTAGGCTCAACGCGCGAGCGAGGCACAGCCGCTGCTGCTCGCCGCCGGAAAGCACCCGGGCCGGCATCGAGGCCAATCGCTCCAGTCCGGCAAGCTTGAGCGCTCCGTCGACGCGGATCGCCCGCTCGCCGCGGTCGATGCCGCGCAAGCCGAGCGCATGCCAGATATTGCCCGCGGCAGACCGGCGCAGCAGCACGGGTTTCTGAAACACCATGGCCTGCCGGCGCGCAAGTTCGCGGTCCATGCGCCTTCCCGCCCACAGGATCTCGCCGCTGGTGGGCACGATCAGGCCGTGCATGAGCCGGAGCAGGACGCTCTTGCCGGCGCCGTTCGGCCCCATGATGGCGGTGATGCCGCGCTCCTCGACGGTGAGATCGAGGCTGTCGATCACGCGTTTCCCGCTGGCAGCATAAGTGAGGCGGCGGAGTTCGAGCGGAAGCAGCGGACGCACGCCGTCAAGAGCGGCCTTAAGACCTCCGGGCGGTACGGTTGGATCAAGCATAGGCAAGACGCACTGCAAAGCGGCGCACCCCCATCAGGGCCGCGTTGACGGCGAAGGCGATCACCAGGAGCACGATGCCGAGAGCCAGCGCAAGGGCGATATTGCCCTTCGAGGTCTCAAGCGCGATGGCGGTGGTCATGGTCCGTGTCACATGGTCGATATTGCCGCCCACGATCATCACCGCGCCGACCTCGGCGATGGCGCGACCGAAGCCGGCCAGCACCGCGGTGATCAGACGATAGCGCCCGTCCCATAAGAGCGTGCCGATGATGGCGCTCGACGAGGCGCCGAGGGAGCGGAGCTGCTCGTCATATTCCTCAAGCAGATCCTCGCAGGCCTGGCGGGTCAGGGCGGCAATAATCGGAGTGACGAGGATCACCTGCGCCACGATCATCGCCGTCGGGGTGTAAAGCAGTTGCAGAACCCCCAAGGGGCCCGCATTCGACAGGAGCAGATAGACGATAAGGCCCGCCACCACCGGAGGAAGGCCCATCAGCGCACTCAAGACCGCCGTTACCATGCCACGGCCTGGAAACCGGTAGACGGCAAGCGCGCCGCCCAGCGCAAATCCGATCAGGCTGGCGGCGACCACCGCCAAGAGGCTGACCTGTAGAGACAAGAGGACGATCTCGATCAACTGCGGATCGAGCGTGGCGATAAGCCTCAGGGCGGTATGGAATGCGTCGATGAAACCGGTCATGTGAAGGGCTGGTCGAGTGACTATGTTAAGGCAGCGCCTTTGAGCTGCCGGAGGTTTTGTAAACTGGGATTCTTGCGAAAAAAAGCGCTAACGGCGTCACGCCCGCCGGCCGAGGGTTTCAACCACTTTGGCACCCAGTGGGCCGCTTGCCGACATAGGTTACTCGCGGTATCACCAACTCCCACGTTTGTTGCCGCCTTTTCGGCACGGCTGGGCCGGATACGGACCGCTAGGCGGGGCCTCAGCTGGAGAGGATAAGTCGAGTGGAGCAAAAGACCCCGAGCGGCGGCGGCCCGGACCGGCCGGCAAGGCATGTCGGCTCGCGCAAGCGGGCGCGGGCCTTTCCCAAGGGGCGCCAGCTCGACCTCGAGGCCCTGGAGGAAATACGTGCGCTGTTGCAAGACCGGCCGCGCCGCCACGATTTGCTGATCGAATATCTGCACCTCATCCAGGACCGCTACCACTCGATCTCGGCGCGTCACTTGAAGGCGCTATGCGAGGAGCTGCGTCTGCCCCAAGCGGCAGCCTACGAGGTGGCGACCTTCTACGCCCATTTCGACGTGCTGAAGGAGGGCGAGGCCCCGCCCCCGCCCACGACCATACGGGTATGCGATTCCATCACCTGCGCCATCAAGGGTGCCGAAGCCTTGTTCGAGGCGCTCAAGTCCCACGCCGATCCAGAAAAGGTGCGCGTGCTGCACGCCCCCTGCATGGGCCGCTGCGACATGGCGCCGGTCGCGGAGGTTGGGCATTATTTCGTCGATCACGCCACGCCAAAGGCCGTCGAGGCGGCGGTCGACAGCGGCAAGCGCGAGGCGCCGATTCCGCGCTACGAGACGTTCGCCGAGTATCGGGCCAAGGGCGGCTATTCGGTGCTGGAGACCTGCCGCGCCGGCAAGCTCAGCTTCGACCAGATCATCAAGGAGATGACCGATGCCGGATTGCGCGGGCTGGGCGGCGCCGGCTTTCCCGCCGGGCGCAAATGGCAGATCGTGCGCTCCTATCCCGGCCCCCGGCTGATGACCATCAACGGCGACGAGGGCGAGCCCGGCACGTTCAAGGACCGCTTCTATCTGGAGCGCGATCCCCATCCGATGTTCGAGGGCGCGCTGATCGCCGCCTGGGCGGTCGAGGCCGAGCGCATCTATCTCTATATGCGCGACGAATATCCGGCCGTGCTGCACATCCTGGCGCACGAGATCGAAGCGCTCGAGACGGCAGGCATCATCGAGAAGGGCTTCATCGAGCTTCGCCGCGGCGCCGGCGCCTATATCTGCGGCGAAGAGTCGGCGATGATCGAATCGATCGAGGGCAAGCGCGGCTATCCGCGCAATCGTCCGCCTTATATCGCCGAGGTCGGCCTGTTCGGCCGCCCGACGCTCAACCACAATGTCGAGACGCTCTATTGGGTGCCGGAGATCCTGAAGAAGGGCGCCAAATGGTTTGCCGATCATGGCGTGAACGGCGCCAAGGGCTTGCGCTCCTGGTCGGTGTCGGGGCGGGTGAAGAAGCCCGGCGTCATCGTGGCGCCCGCCGGCATCACCGCGCGCGAGCTGATCGAGCTGGCCGGCGGCATGGAGGACGGCGAAACCTTCAAGTCCTATCTGCCCGGGGGCGCCTCGGGCGGCATTCTGCCAGCGAGCCTTGCCGATCTGCCGCTCGATTTCGGCTCGCTGGATAAATATGGATCGTTCGTCGGCAGCCATGCCATCGTCGTCTTCTCCGAGCGCGACGATGTCGCCGACATCGTGATCAATCTGCTGCGCTTCTTCAAAGACGAATCATGCGGTCAATGCACGCCCTGCCGGGTGGGATGCGACAAGGCCGTGGCCCTGCTCGAAAGAAAGCAATGGGACAAGGAGCTGCTCACCGAGCTGGCCCAGACCATGCGCGATGCGTCGATCTGCGGGCTGGGACAGGCCGCTCCCAATGCTTTCATCTCGGCCATGCAGTTCTTCTTGGATGAACGACTGGGAACCGAAATAGCCGGGCGCGCCTAAGGGAAACGATGCGATGACAGACCAGTTGCTCTTCACTCTCGACGGTAAAGTGGTCGCGGCCAGACCCGGCGAGACCATCTGGCAGGTCGCCCAGCGCGAAGGCACGGACATCCCGCATCTCTGCTGGCTGCCGCAGCCCGGTTATCGCGCCGACGGCAACTGCCGGGCCTGCATGGTCGAGGTCGAAGGCGAGCGCGTCTTGGCCGCCTCGTGCATCAGAAAGCCCACCCCGGATATGGTGGTGAAGACCGCGACCGATCGCGCCGTCAAGGCCCGCCGCATGGTGATGGAGCTGTTGCTCGCCGACCAGCCGCCGCGCGAGGATTCGCCGGACCGCGTCTCGCCATTCTGGCACTGGGCCGAGGCTCAGCGGATCGAGACCTCGCGCTTTCCCGCCCACGGCATCATCAAGCCCGATCTTTCCCACCCCGCCATGGCGGTCAATCTCGATGCCTGCATCGAATGCGGGCTGTGCGTCCGGGCCTGCCGCGAGGTTCAGGTCAACGACGTCATCGGCATGGCGTTTCGCGGCATTGGAGCCAGGCCAGTGTTCGATTTCGACGATCCCATGGGACGCTCCACCTGCGTCGCCTGCGGCGAGTGCGTCCAGGCCTGCCCGACCGGCGCGCTGATGCCGAAATCGATCGTCGACCCGATCACCCAGCACGGCAGCCGCGAGGTCGACCGCGAGGTTCACTCGGTCTGCCCCTATTGCGGGGTCGGTTGTCAGCTCACCTATCAGATCAAGGACGAGAAGATCGCCTTCGTGCAGGGCAGCAACGGCTACTCCAATGAGAACCGGCTCTGTGTCAAGGGCCGCTTCGGCTTCGACTATGTGACCAATCCGCAGAGGCTGATGAAACCGCTCATCAGGAAGCCGGGCCTGCCCAAGGGCGTGAACGTCGATCCCGCCAACCCCTACACCCATTTCCGCGAGGCGAGCTGGCAAGAGGCGCTCGACTTTGCCGCCGCCGGCCTCGCCAAGGTCGCCGAGAAGCATGGCAACGAAGCCATTGCCGGCTTCGGCTCGGCGAAATGCACCAATGAAGAAGCCTATCTGTTCCAGAAGCTGATCCGCACGCGCTTCCGCAACAACAATGTCGATCACTGCACGCGGCTCTGCCATGCCTCGTCGGTGGCGGCGCTGATCGAGGGCATCGGCTCGGGCGCCGTGACCGCGACCTTCAACGAGGTCGAGCATGCCGACGTGGTGATGATCATCGGCGCCAACCCGACCGAAAACCACCCGGTGGCCGCGACCTTTTTCAAGCAGGCGGCGAAGCGCGGCGCCAAGCTCATCGTCATCGACCCGCGCGGCCAGGCAATGCGCGAATACGCCACTTACATGTTGCAGTTCAAGCCGGCGAGCGACGTCGCTCTGCTCAACGCCATCATGCATGTGATCGTCGAGGAAGGGCTCTACGACGTTCAGTACCTTCAGGCCTTCACCGAGAATTTCGAGAGCCTGAAGAAGCATCTCACCAGCTTCAGCCCCGAGTCGGTGGCCGAGACCACCGGCATCGACGCCAAGACCATCCGCGACGTGGCCCGCACCTTCGGCCGCGCCGAGCGGGCGATAATCTTCTGGGGCATGGGCATCTCGCAGCATGTGCATGGCACCGACAACGCGCGCTGCCTGATAGCGCTGTCGCTGATGTGCGGGCAGGTCGGCAGGCCCGGCACCGGGCTTCACCCCTTGCGCGGCCAGAACAACGTGCAGGGCGCCTCCGACGCCGGCCTGATTCCCATGTTCTATCCGGACTACGCCGACGTTAAGAGCGAGCCAGTCCACCAGAAATTCGAGCAGCTGTGGAAAACGCCGCTGTCCGAGAAGCCCGGCCTGACCGTGGTCGAGATCATCAACGCCGCCTACAACGGCGAGATCAGAGGCATGTACGTCCAGGGCGAGAACCCCGCCATGTCGGACCCCGATCTGGACCATGCCCGCGCCGGCATCGCCAAGCTCGAGCATCTCGTGGTGCAGGATATCTTTCTCACCGAGACCGCGATGATGGCCGACGTGATCCTTCCCTCTTCGGCTTGGCCCGAGAAGTCAGGCACGGTGACCAACACCAACCGTCAGGTGCAGATGGGCCGCAAAGCGCTTCCCCTGCCGGGCGACACGCGCGAGGATCTGTGGATCGTCGTCGAGCTGGCCAACCGCCTCGGCCTGAAATGGACCTACAGCCATCCTTCCGAGGTGTTCGCCGAGATGAAGCTCGCCATGCCCTCGCTCGACAACATCACCTGGGAGCGGCTGGAGCGCGAATCCTCGGTGATCTATCCCTGCCCGGAGCCGGATCATCCCGGCGAGGCGGTGGTGTTCGGCGACGGCTTCCCCACCAAATCGGGCCGCGCGAAGCTCGTTCCCGCCGACATCCTGCCGCCGGCCGAAGTGCCGGACGACGAATATCCGCTCGTGCTCATGACCGGCCGGCAACTCGAGCATTGGCATACGGGCGCCATGACGCGCCGCGCCGATGTGCTCAATGCGCTCGAGCCCGGGCCGACCGCGAGCCTCAATCCGCGCACGCTTGCCCGCTATGGCATCAAGCCGGGGGAACAGATCCGGGTGACGACGCGGCGTGGCTCGATCGAGCTCACCGCCCGGGCCGACCTCGCGATCGAGGAGAAGATGGTTTTCATTCCCTTTGCCTATGTCGAGGCCGCCGCCAACATCCTCACCAATCCGCAGCTCGATCCGATCGGCAAGATCCCCGAGTACAAATATTGCGCGGTGAAGATCGGGCCGGCGCATGGGAAAGAGCCGCACGTGCCTAAGCCTAGCCTGGAGGTGACTGCTTCTGGCCTATAGATTTCCAAGATGGATCCTTCCCAGCCTGTCGTCGGCGTCCTGCTAGCCGGCGGCAGATCAAGCCGCATGGGCGGCGGCGACAAGTGCTTGAGGTTGCTCGGGGGTAAGCCGATTCTCGCCCATATCATCGAGCGCCTGACGCCTCAGGTCTCCGATATCATCATCAATGCCAACGGAGAGGCCTCGCGCTTTGCGCGTTTTGGCTTGCCGGTCGTCGCCGACAGCGTGGCCGGCTTCGCGGGGCCGCTGGCAGGCATTCATGCCGGGCTCGAATGGATCAAAGCGAACCGACCAGACAGCCGCTATGGTGTCACGGTCGCGACCGACACGCCCTTTCTTCCCCTTGATCTCGTGCGGCGCTTTCTTGCCGAGCAGGCGCAGCGTCCATCGCTGGTCGTGGCGCGGTCGGCGGAGGGCACCCATCCCGTGGTCGGCCTGTGGCCCGCGGCTCTGGCCGGTGACATCGAGCGGTCGTTGCAACAGGGCATGCGCAAGGTCGGCGCCTGGACCGAGCAGCACGGCGCCGTCGAGGTCAGCTTCCCGCCGGTCGAGATCGGCGGAAGATCGATCGATCCCTTCTTCAACATCAATCGACCCGAGGATTTGGCCGAGGCCGAAGCCCTGGTGACGGTGCACGCCCCATGACGCCCCCTCTGTTCGGGGTGGTCGGCTGGAAGAATTCGGGCAAGACCATGCTCATGGTCGGACTTATTGGCGAGCTTGCCCGGCGGGGCTATGCCGTCTCCGTCATCAAACATGCCCATGCCAGTTTCGAAATCGATCATCAGGGGCGCGACTCGTTCAAGATGCGCGAGGCGGGCGCCTGCCAGGTCGCCTTGTCGTCGCCTCGGCGTTTTGCCGTGATGCGGGAACTCGGCGGCGCGCCGGAAATGTCATTCGCCGAGATCGTCGCTTATGCCGGGCCGTGCGATCTCGTTCTGGTCGAGGGGTTCAAGCGCGAGGCTTTTCCCAAGATCGAGATCAGGAGAGAGGGCGCCGCGTCGCGCGAGCCTCTGCACGGGGCGTTCCCTCAGATCGTGGCGATTGCCTCAGACCGGCCAGAGACCGAGACGGAGTCGGTGCCGGCCTTCCATCTTGACGACATCGCGGGCATGGCCGACTTCATCGTGGCGCAGCTTGGGCTGAAGCAGCCATGACGGCCAAGCTGATCGACGATTGTTTCGTCCTCGACAAGGACCGACTCCCGCATCACGAGGCGCTGGCTATTCTCAAGTCGCGGGTGCGCACGGTGGTGGGGACCGAGGAGATTTCCCTGGACGAGGCTGCGGGCCGCTTTCTTGCGGAGGCCATCGTCTCGCCCCGGCCCATCCCGGCCCACGACAATGCCGCGGTCGACGGCTATGCCTTCGCCCATTCCGCTTACGACCAGATAAAGGGGGCAAGGCTCAAGATCGCCGGCGAGGCCGCCGCGGGCCACCCGTTCAAACAAACGCCGCCGCCGGACAGCGCAGTGCGCATCTTCACCGGCGCCGTCATGCCGGTAGGCTTTGACACCGTGGCGATGCAGGAAGACGTGGATATCGAGGAGAAGGGCGAGGCGCGCTGGGCCGTCATTCCGCCGGGTCTGAAGCAAGGCGCCAATCGACGGCTTGCCGGGGAAGACGCCAAAGAAGGCGCCGTGCTGGCCGAAGCCGGGATGAGGCTCAGGCCGCAGGAGGTGGCGAGCGCCGCCGCAACGGGGCTAGGCCGGCTCTCCAGCTACGCGCCGCTCAAAGTAGCGGTCCTGTCCACTGGAGACGAGATCCTTCGCCCCGGCGAAGCCTTCGCGCCGGGGCAGGTTTACGACGCCAACGCGCCGATGCTGCAGGGTCTGGTCCGCGCCGCCGGCGCAGAGGCGGTGGATTTCGGGGTCTTACCCGACAAGGCCGAGCTGGTGCGAGCTTCTCTTTCCGAAGCAAGCCGCGCCTACAACGTGATTGTCATTTCGGGTGGCGCCAGCCAAGGCGCCGAGGATCACGTGGTGAAGAGCATCGATGCTCTCGGCAAGCGCCATCTGTGGCAGATCGCCATCAAGCCCGGGCGGCCGATGAGCTTCGGCCAGATCGGCGACTGCGTGGTGCTGGGGCTGCCCGGCAATCCGGTGGCGGTGTTCGTCTGCTTCTTGATTTATGTGAGGCCGGTGCTGACATTGCTGGCCGGGGGTGCGTGGCCCGAGCCTCAGCGCTTTCCTTTGCCCGCCGCGTTCACGCAGAGAAAGAAAATGGGGCGGCGGGAATTCTGGCGCGCCAGGCTGACGCGAGGGACAGGCGGGCGGCTTCAGGTCGCTAAGTTTCCCCGCGACGGCTCCGGACTCATCTCCTCGTTGCGGGAGGCCGACGGCTTGATCGAGGTGCCTGAGGATGTGGAAGAGGTCCGCGCGGGCGACCTCGTCGACTTCATCCCCTTCTCGGAATTTGGCCTGTTTTCGCGCTAAGCCCCAGTTAGCTCGCCAGTCCCCGCCACAGTGCGCCGACCAGGTTGCGCGCCAACGTCCGGTTCGGGTCGAGGTTCGGGTTGAAGATGGTGATGTTGAGGCCCACGGCCCGGCCGCTGCCGATCGCCACGTGCAGCACGGCGACCAGTTCGTCGAAATCGAGTCCATCGGTCATGCGATAGTCGACAGCCGGCATTATTGCGTCGTCGAGGACGTCGACGTCGAGGTGGATCCAGAAGCCTTTCCTGTTGCCGGCCGCAAGCCGCGCCACTGCCTCGGCGGCAGCGGCCTTCGCTCCCGCCTTTCGCACCTCGTTCAGATCCATGACTGTCATGCCGGTCGCTCGCACATCGCGGCTGCCATACTTGTAGGCTATGGCCGCATCGCGCTGGGCGAAGACGACTATGTCCTCGTCGCGTACATAGGGCTTGCGACCCTCAAGGTTGACGACCATGTCTGGGCCGCGCCCGGAGACGAGGCCAAGATCCATGTCCGCTCCCTCACCGGTCAGTGACGCCTCCGGTTGATAGAAATCGGCATGGCCGTCGAGAAATAGGAGGCCGTAGCGGCCGCGCCGTCTCAGCGCCAGCATGCAGCCGAGCAGGATGCTGCAATCGCCGCCGAGCACGACCGGGAATTCCCCCTTGTCGATCACCGCGCCAACCGCGTCGGCAAGCTGCGGCGAATAATCGGCGAGGCCGTGCGGGTTCAGCATGTGGGTGGCCGGATCGCGCACCGGGTCATACTCGGGCGGTTCGATGCGCCGGTCGCGCCGGGCGTTGAGCGCGCGGGCAAGACCCATCTGGAGGAGTACTTCGGGCGTGCGCTCGACGCCGCTCGGCCATAAGCCGAGGGGCGAAGGCGCCTCGATGACGGCGTATTGCGGCATGGTCGTCCGCTACGTTTCCCGCCAGTCCCCAACTCCATACATGTTTGTCATTCGTCGAATTTCGGCAATGCCGTGCTCACGCGTTTGTAGGTGCCGGAACCGGAAACGTTGAGGCCCATTCCGCAGGAGCCATCCTGCCTTACGACGAGCTTGCCAGGCGCGAACTTGAACGTCAGGGAGCAGTCGATGTCTTGATCGGTGTAACTGGCGGCATCTCCGGTGAGCGGAACCTCGCCTGATACCTCCCCGACATTCGTCTGGTATGTCGCGTTGAGGGAAAATTTCATCCGCCCATCCGTCGTCTGCTGAACAAGCACTTCCCCGTTCTTCATCTTGTACGTCCCCGTCACACCTTCATCTGCGTGCGCCGAAGGCATTAGAACGAGGCATAGTAACGTCGCCCACATCGCTGCTCGCATAGTTCTCTCCATGCGGTCACGTCTAAAGCGGTCACGTCTAAACATGTCGGCGAAGTCGTTGGAAAGGCTGGCGCGCCCGAAGAGATTCGAACTCCTGACCCCCAGATTCGTAGTCTGGTGCTCTATCCAGCTGAGCTACGGGCGCGCTGTGCCTTCAAGGTGAGGCGAGACCCTAACACAGCCATCCGCCTTGGGGAGGCGGCCTTAAGCGTGTGGTTGGGCCAAAACTTAACTAAGCCGTCGCCGGGGCGATGGCAAGACTAAGGAACTATCAAGGAATGCGTGCGGTTCTATGGCCACGACAAACCCAACTTGGAGGAAGCGAACCATGCGTACCGGTTTCTTAGCCAGAGCCACAGCAGCCTTTGCCGCCGTTGCCCTTGCCATCGCGCTCGGCAGCGCCGCATTCGCCGCGGAAGGATTCGTCGGCAAGTACAAGACCACGGACACCGACGGCAAACCGTTCACCATTTGGCTGTCCGACGACGGCGTAGCCAAGGGCGACCGCGCCGACGAGGGCCTGGCCGGCATGTGGAAGGAAGAAGGCAGCGCCGCAGTGATCACCTGGGACTCGGGCTGGGTCACCAAGATCACCAAGGAAGGCGACAAATATAAGAAGACCGCGGAGAAGGACGGCAAGGCCGTCGGCAGCCCCGCGGACGCAGAAAAAGTCGAGTAACGCTTTAAGAATTACGCGCGGCGCTGCCTGGCCCGTTCCAGCTCGACCACCACGTCGGGAATGGTGATGCGGAAGGTGGCGCCGCCTTCATTTTTCACAAGCAGGATCTGGCCGCCATGCGCCTGGACCAGCTCGGCGGCGATGGCCAGGCCTAACCCAGATCCGCCCTTCCGCGCCACGCTCTGGAACGCCTCGAAGAGATGCGCGCGCGCCTTCTGCGGCACGCCTGGGCCGGTGTCCGCGACCTCGATGACGGTGACCGCGCCTTCTCTGCGCGCGCTGAGGAGGATCTCGCCGGCGCTCTCGCCTTCGCTCTCGAGCGCCTGCACGGCGTTGCGGCAGAGATTGCTCAAGACGCGGTAGAGCTGATCGCGGTCGGCATCGACCTCGATCTCCTCCTCGACCTCGACGGTCCAGTCGATGAGTTTGGGGCGAGGAAGCCCGAGGCTGTCGCCGATCTCGGTAACGAGCGGCGCGAGCGGAAAGCGCTTGCGCCGCGGCGGCGTCTCCTGCGCCTGGCCGTAGTCGAGCGTGTGGGCGCAGAGCCTAATGGCGCGGTCGAGCGAGGCGATCAGCTTCGGCACGAGGCGCTGCACCGTCGGGTCCTTCACCGTGATCAGGCGATCGGAAAGAAGCTGCGCGCTCGACAGCATGTTGCGCAAATCGTGGCTGATCTTGCTCACCGCCAGACCGAGCGCGGCGAGCCTCGACTTCTGTGAGAGCGTTTCGGCGAGCTCCTTCTGCATGGTGGAGAGCTCGCGCTCGGCCGTGCCGATCTCGTCGCGGCGCGAGGACGGGGTAATGACCCTGGTCGGATCCTCCGGCCGCTCCGAGAAGCGCACGATGTTCCAGGTGAGCTTGGTCATGGGCTTCACCAGAAGGGCGTCGAGCGAGAGATAGACCAGCGCCGCGGTGATGATCGAGATGAGAATCGAAAGGCCGAGAATGTCGAGGCCATAGCGGATCATGGCGGCTTTGAGAGGCGCCTCGCCCATCACCACCTCGATGAACCCGCCCTCCTGACCGCCGGGGTCGCCGACCACGCGAATCACGCGCTCCTCCGGCGCCACATAAACCATCAGCGCATCGGTGATCAGGTCGAGCCAGGAGGCGTTGCGCAAATCGTAGGACGCATCGATGTCGGCCGGCATGTCCATCTCGATGATGAGCACGCGGGCGTCGGCGCGCTTCACGGCGATAGCCTTGACCTTGGCCCGGTCAAGGAGCTCGTCGCGCAGCATCGAGGGAAGCTGGCCACCGGGGGCCGCCTCAGCGGCGAGCGAAGCGATATGCGCAGCTGCCAGCCGCTCCGTCAGCCATTGGCGCCGGAAATTGGAGACCGAGGGCACGAACACGAGCACCTCGGCAAGCATGATGAACAGGATGGTGAGCAGCAGTAGCTTGGCCGAGAGTCCCGGCACATAACGGGACGCCCGTCCTTTCTCCGAAGCTGCGCCCGAAGCCTCGTCCTTCACCAGCACCACTCGAAACTCAAGCAATCGGTTCTCGCCGCACCAGCCGCTATCCTAGGCGGCGCAAGAAGCCAATGATGCTACGGAGCCAGCCTTTCGTCAAAGTGGGCAAATAATAGGTATAGGCGACGCGCTTGGAGAGCTCGGAAAGGGTGGGATAAGGCAGCACGAGCGAGGTCAGGTCGCCGATCTTGATGTCCCTGGCCATGGCGACCACCCACAGCTGAAGCAGTTCACCGGCCTCGGCGCCGACGATGGTACAGCCGAGAATGGTGCCGTCGGGCCGGGTGATAACCTTGATGAATCCTTCCGTGGCGCGCTCGCATTGGGCGCGGTCGTTGTCGGCGTAAGGCCAGCGGTAGATGCGGATGCGGCGATAGCGCTTGCGCGCCTCGTCCTCGGTCAGGCCGATCTGGGCAAGCTCGGGGTCGGTATAGACCACTCGCGGGATGATGCCGGCGCTGGCGTCGGGCTTGAGCCGGAACAGCGCGTTCCTGATCACGATGCCGGCGTGATAGTTGGCGAGGTGGGTGAAGGCCGGGCCGCCAATCACGTCGCCGATGGCGTAGATGCGGCGGTTCGTGGTTCTGAGCTGATCGTTCACCTTGATGCCCGCGTCGGTATAGGCGACGCCGGCGCGCTCGAGACTGAGCGATTTGACGTTCGGCTTGCGGCCCGTGGCCACGAGCAGATGCGTGCCCTTGAGAGTCGTGGGCTCGCCGTTCTCGGTAAAATGCACGGCGACGCCCTGCACCGATTTCTCCACGCGCTCCACCCGCGTGTTGGGGTGCAGCATGACTTGGGTGTCGGCCAGGCGCTTGAGCAGGACGGCAGCGGCTTCCGGGTCCTCGCGGGCAAGAAAGCCCCCAAGCTCGAACACACTGACATGGGAGCCAAGCATGCGATGGGCTTGCGCGAGTTCGAGACCGACCGGGCCGCCGCCGAGCACGATGAGATGCTGGATCCGCTCGCTCACGTCGAAGATCGTCTCGTTGGTGAAATAGGGCACCTCGTCGAGCCCGGGGATGGGGGGGATCGTGGGCATAGACCCGGTGGCGATGACGAATCTGCGGGCCCGCACCAAGACGCGGCCAGCCTCGACCGTGAACTTGTCGAGGAAGCTCGCCTGCGCCTGGATCACGCGGACGCCCAAGCCGGTCATGCGCTCGATGGAATCGTTCGGTGCGATCGCGGCGATGACGCCATGCACGTGATCGTGGACGCCGCGATGGTCGATCTGGGCCTCGATGACGTCGATGCCGAAGGTCGAGGCTGTGCGCACCGCGTCGGCGCGCTTGCCTGCGGCGAGCAGCGCCTTGGATGGGACGCAGCCGTAGTTCAAACAATCGCCGCCCATGCGCCCCTTCTCGATGAGCACCACGGGCACGCCGAATTGGGCCGCTGCCGCCGCGACGGACAGACCCCCTGAGCCCGCGCCGATGACGCAGAGGTCGGGCTTCAGTACCTCTTCCATATTCGCCTAACCCCCCATAACCGCACGCATCAGGCGCGCGGGCGCCTGAACCACTTGACCGCCACCGGGATGAGCGCCACGAGCCCCAGCGCCACGAGCCCGGCAATCAGCTCCGGTGTCAAAAGCGCGCCCGGATCGAGCGCATATGAGCACGACTCTTGGCCTCCCGCTCCCATCTTGGCAAGGCAGGATTGGTGGGCAGCTTGCTGCGCCTCGATGACGCTGTCGAGGCCATTGCCGGCCAGCGCGAAGGCAAAAGTCCCCGGGATAATGCCAAGGATGGTGGTCGCAACATAGGTCCCGAAGCTCACGCCGAGCAGCCCAGGCGCCAAATTGACCAGCCAAAACGGAAAAATCGGGACGAGCCGCAAGAACAACAGATAGCTGAAGGCATCCTCCTGAAATCCCTGGCGAAAGCGGGAAAGCCAGGGGCCCGCACGCGCCGCCAGGAGATCGCCGAGCGCGCTTCTGGCGATGAGAAATACGATCGAAGCGCCGATGGTCGCGCCGACGATGGAGGCGGCCCCGCCCAGAAGCCAGCCGAACAGGAAGCCGCCGGTGATGGTGAGCACTGCGCCTCCCGGCAGCGAGAGCGCTATCGCCGCCGCGTAAACCGCGACGAAGATGGCGAGGCTCAAGAGCATGTTGGTGCCGATAAAGGCGCGCAACGTCTCCCGGTTCTCGGCAAGCGTCTCGATGGTGAGGTAGCGATGCCAGCCCATGGCGAAGACGAAGGCCATCGCGGCGAGGAGCGCTATCAGCGGCCAAAGCCGCTTGAGCCAGCTTATCGTTATCTCCACGCGGTCGGGTGATGCGGTCATGAGTCCCTACAACGAAACTTGCCACAATTAGGCGCTTTCCTGTTCGATGCAAAATGGCGTCTCGCGGCTTCGTGAGGTTCGGTCACAAAACGTGATGGTCGTGGCGCTTCTGTCGCAAGTTCCGTGCCCACAACTCTCTGTAATATGTCGCGGTCAGGTCTTTGGCCTGTAATGGAGGGAATGCCCATGACTATTCGGCTTTATTTGACGGCTGTCGCATTTGCTTGGGTCCTGCTCGGGGGCTTGGGTGTGGCTCACGCTCAAAGCGATGAAGATTCCAGTGCCAGTCAGCAGCTCGAAGGAACTGTCGAGCCCAATTCGAGCGCGGGCGCCAACGAGGCGACCAGCGACGAGAATGCCTCTTATTTGAGCGGCGGCGGGTTCGACTCCGCCGGCGACACGGGCGGGGCCGGCGACGACGGCAGCAATCTCGAGCCGCACCCGTTCGAAGCCACGCCGAACGAGTAAAGCCAGAAACCAAAAACCAGATTGCTAGAAGCCAGAGACCAGAAGCCAGAAAAGCTCACTTCTGGTTTCCGGTCTTCTGGATTCTGGCCTCCTGTCGCCGACATTGACTCTCGGGGCCGTGTCCCCCTATAAGCCGCCCATCCTCAAGCCTTGCGCTTGGCTCGCGGCCACCCGCGTCCAGCGAGGCATTCGACCCTTAGCCGAGAGGTTTCGCCGTGAAGCGCACCTACCAACCATCGCGGCTCGTCCGCAAGCGGCGGCACGGCTTTCGCGCGCGCATGGCGACGAAGGCCGGGCGGAAGGTGCTCGCGCGGCGCAGAGCCAAGGGACGCAAGCGTCTGTCGGCGTAAGCCGGCGGCGCTTCACCGGTGACCGCGATCGGACGTCTCAAGACACGCGCGGAGTTCCTGCATGTGAGGGGTGGGGCTCGGTTCACGGCGCCTTCGCTCGTGCTCCAGGCGCGCCGGCGCGACAGCGGCGAGGCCGAGCGTCATCTCGCCCGCTTCGGCTTCACCGCGACGAAGAGCCTGGGCGGGGCGGTGGTCCGCAACCGGGCGCGGAGGCGGCTCAAGGAAGCGGTACGGCTGGCGGCGCCCACCCACGCCGTGGAAGGCTATGATTATGTTTTGATCGCGCGGGAGGGCACGGTACAACGGCGCTTCACCGAGCTGATCAGGGACCTTGAACGCGCGCTTGCCAAGGTGCACGAACCCTCCCCAGCAAAGAAGCGCTGAACGCCCGAAACCGGACTTGCCTCACCCTCCGCGAGGGACCGATCGAGGCCCTTGAGCTGAAAGCGACATGGACGAGAACAACCGCAACTTCATCCTCGCCATTATCCTGTCGATCGGCGTGTTGTTCGCCTGGCAGCAATTCTTCGTGCCCAAGCCTCCGGACACCGGAGCGCCCCCGGCCGAACAGCAGCAGCAGACCGAACACGGCCCGCCGCAGCCGCAACCTGGCGGAGAGGGCGCCTCGGGTGTCACGCCGCAGCCGGGCGTGGCGCCCGCCGCCACGCTGACCCGCGAGGAGGCCCTCTCGCAAAGCCCCCGCGTGGCCATCGACACGCCAAGCCTCAAAGGCTCGATCGCGCTGAAGGGCGGACGCATCGACGATCTGACGCTTAAGGACTATCGCGAGACGGTCGAGCCCACGAGCCCCAACGTCGTGCTCCTGTCGCCGGCCGGGGGCCCCGGCGCCTATTACGCCGAGCATGGCTTCGTCGGGGGCGACGCCGGCGAGGCCCTCGCCCTCCCCACCGCCGACACGCTGTGGACGGCCGAGACGCAAGGACCGCTCACGCCAAGCTCGCCGGTCACGCTCAGCTACGATAACGGCAAGGGGCTCAAATTCACGCGCACCATCGCGCTCGACGACAAATACATGTTCACCATCGACGACACGGTGGCGAACACAGGCTCCGATGCCGTCACCCTTTATCCTTACGCGCTCGTCTCGCGCCACGAGACGCCCCAGGTCCAGGGCTTCTACATCTTGCATGAAGGCCTGATCGGCGTCGTCGACGACGGCGGGCTCGAGGAGATCAGCTACGCCCATGCGGTCGAGAACCCGCCGGCCGTCTTCAAGAGCCAGCACGGCTGGCTCGGCATCACCGACAAATATTGGGCGACCGTCGTGATCCCCGAGCAGGGCAAGGCTTTCGACGCCAAGTTCTCAGGGACACGAAGCGAGGGCCGCGACCGTTTCCAGACCGACTACCTCCTGGCGCCGCTTTCGATCCCGGCCGGCGGCACCGGCGAAGCGAAGGGCCAGGTGTTTGCCGGCGCCAAGGAGGTCAATACCGTCGACGCCTACGCCGAGAAATACGGTATTCCCAAATTCGACCTCCTGATCGATTGGGGTTGGTTCTATTTCCTCACCAAGCCGCTCTTCTTCGCGCTCGACTTCTTCTTCAAGCTCGTGGGCAATTTCGGCGTCTCCATCCTCATCGTCACGCTGTGCATCAAGCTCGTCTTGTTCCCGCTCGCCAACAAATCCTACGTGGCGATGAGCAAGATGAAACTGCTGGCGCCGGAGATGCAGCGCATCAAGGAGCGCTATGGCGACGATCGCATGCGCCAGCAGCAGGCGATGATGGATCTGTACAAGAAGGAGAAGGTGAACCCGGCCTCGGGATGTCTGCCCATCCTCGTGCAGATTCCCATCTTCTTCGCCCTCTACAAGGTGCTGTTCGTCACTATCGAGATGCGGCACGCGCCCTTCTTCGGCTGGATCAAGGACCTGTCGGCGCCCGATCCCACGAGCGTCTTCAACCTGTTCGGGCTGCTCCCCTTCGATCCGTCGCAGGTCCCGGTGATCGGCCATTTCTTGCTGATCGGCGCTTGGCCGCTCATCATGGGCGTCACCATGTGGGTGCAGATGAAACTGAACCCGGCACCGCCCGACCCGATGCAGCAGAAGATCTTCGCCTGGATGCCGGTTTTCTTCACCTTCCTGCTCGCCTCCTTCCCGGCCGGCCTCGTGATCTACTGGGCGTGGAACAACCTTCTGTCGGTCATCCAGCAATCGGTGATCATGGCGCGCCAGGGCGTGGAGATTCCGCTGCTTGAGAATCTCGGCATCAAGAACAACAAGAAGCGCGCCAAGGGCGAGACCAAGGGGTAGTCGCCCGGCCCATGGCCACCCCCGACTTCACCAAAGCCGACATCGCCAAGGGGGAGGCGCTGTTCAAGGGCGCTTGCACCTTCGTCAAGGGCGTCGTCCGTATCGAGGATTTGCCGAAGGACGGGCGCCCGGAGATCGCCTTCGCCGGGCGCTCCAATGTCGGCAAGTCGAGCCTGATCAACGCGCTCACTGGACGGACGAGCCTGGCGCGGGTCTCGGTGACGCCGGGACGGACGCGGGAGCTCAACTTCTTCACGCTCGGCAAGAACCGCGCGCTCTATGTCGTCGACATGCCGGGCTATGGCTATGCGCGGGCGTCAAAGGCGGCGATCAAGGGCTGGACCCGGCTGATCGGCGATTACCTGAAAGGGCGCCGCGAGCTTAAGCGCGTGTTCCTGCTGATCGATGCGCGCCACGGCATCAAGCCCAACGATGAGGAGACCATGAAGCTTCTGGACGAGGCCGCGGTTTCCTATCAGGTGGTTCTGACCAAGGCTGACAAGCCAAAAGCGTCCGAGCTTGCCGCAGTTCAGGCCAAGGTCGCGAGCGACCTCGCCAAGCACCCGGCGGCCTATCCGCAATTCCTTACCACCTCGGCCCGCATGGGCTCAGGCATCAAGGAGCTCCGCGCCGCCGTCGCGGCGCTCGCGCCCTGACGGCGGCTCAGGGTACAAAGCGCGCCCACAAGGCCGCAATCCAGACGAGTGCGGCGAGAGCCAGGGCGAAGAAGACTCCTGCCGAGGCGAGATCCTTGGTGATGCGGATCGCCTCATGCTTGTCGGGCTGGATGTGATTGCACAGCCGCTCAATTGCCGTGTTGAGGAACTCGATCGACAGCACGAACAGCAGGCTTCCGACCAGGGCGACCCAGGTCCACACATCTTGCGCGATGAAGAAGGACAAGGGCACGAGCAGGCAAGCGATCGCCACCTCCTGCTTGATGGCCGATTCGGTCGAGAGCCCTTCCTGAAGGCCGCCAAGGGAGTTCCAGAAGGCGGCGGCGATGCGCGCCAGGCCTCCGCGACCCGGGAGCGCCGATTGGGCGCGCGGGAGGCCGTTATCGACCGCCTTCTGATGCCGCTCCACTCGCTTTGGACGCATCGATTTTGCCTCCATGAGACGAGGTATAGTCGAGCCGGATTGGTCTGGATAGATCGGGCTTCTGCTTGTACCCCGTGCCCTAGCGCCGCTATAAGCGCGACGTGAGCAGGACCAAGTCATCCCCGGTAAAGTCGAAGGAGCGGCCGGCCCCCAAGGCCGGCGCGGGTGCGAGCGTGGCCGCGCTCTTGGCATCGTCGGTGCATGCCAAGGCCAGGGTGCTGTCGGAGGCGCTGCCTTATATGCAGCGCTACGACAGAAAAACCGTGGTGGTGAAATATGGCGGCCATGCCATGGGCGATCCGGCCCTGGCCGCCGACTTCGCCCGCGACATCGTGCTGCTCAAGCAGGCGGGAGTGAACCCCATCGTGGTGCATGGCGGCGGCCCGCAGATCGGCTCCCTGCTCGACCGGCTCAATATCAGATCGGAGTTCAAGGGCGGCTTGCGCGTCACCGACCGGGAGACGGTCGAGGTGGTCGAGATGGTGCTGGCAGGCTCGGTCAACAAAGAGATCGTGACCGCCATCAACAGCCAAGGCGGCAAGGCGGTCGGCATCTCCGGCAAGGACGCCAATCTGATGCGGGCTAAGCGGCTCGAGCGGCGCTGGCGCGACCCCACGTCCAATATCGAGCAGATCGTCGATCTCGGCTTTGTCGGCGACCCGGTCCATGTCGATCCGCACATCATCGACGTGATCATCAATTCCGACCTGATCCCGGTGATCGCGCCGATCGGGGTGGGGCCAGACGGCGAGACCCTCAACATCAACGCCGATACCTTCGCCGCGGCCTTGGCCTCGGCCCTGAAGGCTAAGCGTCTCCTGCTCTTGACCGACGTGGAGGGCGTGCTCGACAAAGAGGGGCAGTTGATCAAATCTCTGACCACGGCGGAGGCGCAAGCCCTGATCGACGATGGCACCATTTCCGGCGGCATGATCCCCAAGATCGAGAGCTGCATCGACGTCATCGCCGAAGGCGTCGAGGGCGTGGTGATCATCAACGGCAAGGTGCCCCATGCCGTGCTGCTCGAGCTCTTCACCGAGCATGGCGCAGGCACTTTGATCGAACGGCGCAGCCGGAAGAGAAGCGCGAGGGAATCGCAATGATCAAAGAGCCCGAGCGAGCCCTCGGCTTCGCCCATGTCGAGGCGTGGGTGTTCGACCTCGACAACACGCTCTACCCGGCCGACTGCAATTTGTTCGCCCAGATCGACCGGCGCATGGGCGAGTTCATCGCCAATAGTCTCGGCATCCCGCTGGAAAACGCGAAGATCCTGCGCGAGACCTATTACTACGAGCACGGCACCACGCTTGCCGGGCTGGTTAGGCTCCACGGCGTGTCGCCCGACGCTTTCCTCGACTATGTGCACGATATCGATTTGAGCGCAGTCACGCCCTCCCCTGAGCTGGCGGCGGCACTCGAGGCGCTGCCCGGACGCAAATTCATCTTCACCAACGGCTCGCGCAAGCATGCCGAGGCCGTAGCGAGACGGCTCGGGGTGGCCGGCCAATTCGAGGATATCTGCGACATTCACGCGCTCGAATACATCTACCCTAAGCCGACGCGGGAGGCTTATGAGCGCTTCGTCAGAGCGCATGGCGTGGTGGCGCGCCAGGCCGCCATGTTCGACGATCTGCCGCATAATTTGGAGACCGCGCATCTTTTTGGCATGACCACCGTGCTGGTCCACGGCCTGACCGATCACCCGGAGCATCAGGCGATGGCGGGCTGGTCCGAGCTTCCGGCCCACATTCATCACCGCACCGACGCGCTCGCGCCCTTCCTTGCCGCCGTCGGCGCCGCGCTTGCCGAAGAGACCGACCGATCCCAACCGACGCCGCTGCAAGCGCAATTCTGCCTGACCTGATCCCGCCCGCCATGACCCACGATCATCTCAAGACCTTCATCGACAGCGCCTACGAGCACGCCGTCGAGATCACGCCCGAGACCAAGGGCGTGGTGCGCGACGCCGTGGAGGAGGTGCTCGACCTGCTCGACCGAGGCGAGCTCAGGGTGGCCGAGAAGCGCAACGGTGGTTGGGTGGTGCATCAATGGCTGAAGAAGGCGATCCTGCTCTCCTTCCGTCTCAACGAGCCGCATAAGATCGACGGCGGCCCCGCCGGCGGGGCCTGGTGGGACAAGGTGCCCAGCAAATTCGCCCGGTGGAAGGCCAAGGACTTCAAGGAAGCCGGCTTCCGCGTCGTGCCGGGAGCGGTGGTGCGCCGCTCGGCCTATATCGCGCCGGGCGTCGTGCTGATGCCCTCTTTCGTCAATCTCGGCGCGCGGGTCGAGTCGGGCACCATGATCGATACCTGGGCCACGGTCGGCTCCTGCGCGCAGATCGGCCGGAACGTGCATCTGTCGGGCGGGGCCGGCATCGGCGGCGTTCTCGAGCCGATCCAGGCGAACCCGGTGATCATCGAGGACAATTGCTTCATCGGCGCCCGCGCCGAGGTGGCCGAAGGGGTAATCGTCGGCGAGGGCTCGGTGCTGTCTATGGGCGTCTATCTCGGCCAGTCAACGCGCATCATCAATCGCGCCACCGGAGAGGTGCTCCAGGGCCGCGTGCCGCCCTACTCCGTGGTGGTGTCGGGCGCCATGCCAGGCAAGCCCCTGCCCGACGGCTCACCTGGGCCCTCGCTCTATTGCGCCGTCATCGTCAAGACCGTGGACGAGCGCACGCGCGCCAAGACCTCGATTAACGAGCTGCTCCGGGATTGACGCCGGGAGGCAGGGGGGGCGCGCGATGCGGTGGATTCAGGCGTTGACGGAATTTCGCGGGCGCCTGCGCCGCCGCGACTTCTGGATCGGCCTCATCCTCTTGCTTCTCATCGAGATCGCGTTGTCCTTCGGGCTCGCCGGCATGATGCGGCCGACGGGGGCCACGCCGATCGAAAACGCCGCTGTCTGGCTGGCGCTTGCCATTCTCCTGTGGGGCTCTGCCGCTCTGATCGTCAAACGGCTCCACGATCGCGACAAGTCCGCTCTCTGGTACCCGCTGTTCGGGCTGGCGCCGGCGCTCTGCTACCAGCTCGGCGTGATCTATTCGAGCAACATCTCCAACGTCCTCAGCCCGGCGCAACAGGGCTTCTGGCTGCTCGGCCTTCTCCTGTGGATTTGGGCGCTGATCGAGCTCGGCCTCCTCAAGGGTACGGTAGGGCCTAATCGCTTCGGCCCCGATCCGCGCGGCGCGAGCCAAACCGCGGCCGCGTCATAGGCCGAGGCAGCGCAGATATTCCCTTTCGCAAAGGAGCCTTTCGGCCTTACAAAGATATGAGCCGGCGGAAGCCCGGTCGCAAAGGGAGGGGCACGATGAATTTGGACTTTCAATATCTCTTCACGTCCTTCGATGGGCGCATCAACCGGGCCAAATATTGGGCGGGCACGATCATTCTTGCCATCATCAGCATCATATTCGGCTTCATCATCGGCGCCATTTTCGGACCCTCGACCTTCGGCGCCATCCTCGTTACCCTCATCACGCTGGGCTTGTTCTATCCGGCTTACGCGGTGGCGGCGAAGCGATTCCAGGACCGGGATAAACCGGGCATCACCGCCCTTTACGGCCTGGTCCCCGTTTTGATCGCCAGCCTGCTCCAAGCCTTCGGCCTTACCGGAACGCCGCAAGAGCCGAATGCGCTTGGCTGGATCTGCACTCTCGTCACCATGGGCGTCGGCCTGTGGTTCCTGATCGACCTCGGCATCCTCAAGGGGACGCCTGGGCCCAATCGCTTCGGCGGCGATCCCCTAGCCGCCGTGGGCTAGACCCTTTCGGGTGGGCTTGCCACTGGGGGCGGGTACCGCCATGTTGCTCAGCCCATGACCGCGCTCGGCGACAAGGCTGTTCAGCTCGCGCAAAGCTTGATCCGCTGCGAAAGCATCACGCCGGAAGACGCGGGCGCCCTCGATGTTCTCATCCAGACGCTGAAGCCCGCGCGCTTCACGTTCTGGCGCCTCAATTTCAAGGAGGAGGGCACACCTCCGGTCGACAATCTCTATGCCCGCATCGGCGACGGGCCGCCGCATCTTTGCTTTGCCGGGCATGTCGATGTCGTGCCGCCGGGCGATGCGAAACTGTGGAGCCATCCGCCCTTCGCCGCGGAGATCGAGGGCGACCTTCTTTACGGCCGAGGCGCTGCCGATATGAAGGGGGCGATCGCCTGCTTCACCGCGGCCGCGCTCGACTACGTCAAGGGGCGCGGCCGGGAGATCGACGGCTCGATCAGCCTCCTCATCACCGGCGACGAGGAGGGCCCCGCCATCAACGGCACGCGCAAGGTGCTCGCCTGGATGAAGGAGCAAGGCGAGCGCCCCGATCATTGCCTGGTCGGCGAGCCCACCAATACCAAGCGCATCGGCGAGGCGATCAAGATCGGAAGGCGCGGCAGCCTGAACGGATGGCTGAAGGTGACGGGCGTGCAAGGGCACGTCGCCTATCCCCACCTTGCCAATAATCCGGTCAAGGGCCTGGTGAAGATTCTTGCCCGCTTCTACGACGCTCCGCTCGATTACGGCAGCGCGCATTTCTCGCCGTCCAATCTCGAGGTGACGACCATCGATGTCGGCAATCCCACCGTGAATATGATTCCGGCCTTCGCCGAGGCGCGCTTCAACGTCCGCTTCAACGACCGGCATTCGACGGATGCGCTCAAGGCGCAGCTCCGCCAGCAGGCCATACTCGCGCTGTCAGGCACCGACCTGGAGTTCAGCCTCGAGTTCGATCCGCCGAGCGATTGCTTCCTCACCGAGCCCGGCCCGCTCGATGCGCTGCTCAGCGAGGCGGTGAGCGAGATCACCGGGCTCACGCCCTCGCTCTCGACCGACGGCGGGACCTCGGACGCCCGCTTCATCAAGGAGTATTGCCCGGTGATCGAGTTCGGGCTCACCACCGCCACGATCCACAAGGCCGACGAGCACGTGGCGATCGCCGACCTCGAGCAGCTCACCGCCGTCTACCGCCGCTTCATCGCGCTCTATTTCGAGACGTTCGGGGGCGCCGATGCCGGGTGATCCCCGGCCGATCGGGGTGTTCGACTCCGGCATGGGCGGGCTGACGGTGCTGCGCGCTCTCGTGGCGCGGTTGCCTTCCGAGCGCTTCGTCTATCTCGGCGATACGGCGCGGCTTCCTTACGGCACCAAGAGCGCCGAGACGGTCCAGGCCTACGCGCTCCAGGCAACACGCCTTCTCCTCGACCAGGGCGTGAAGATGCTGGTGATCGCCTGCAACACCGCCTCTGCCGTGGCGCTTTATCTCCTGCAGGAGGCTTGGGCGCCGATCCCGGTGATCGGCGTGATCGAGCCGGGCGCGCGCGCCGGCGTTGCGGCAACCCGCAATCGCCGCATCGCCGTGATCGCGACCGAGGGCACGGTCAAGGGCGGGGCGTACGCGCGGGCCATCCGCAGGCTGATGAGCGACGCCGAAATCGTGCAGCAGCCCTGCCAGGTGTTCGTGGCGCTCGCCGAGGAGGGCTGGACCCAGTCTCCGGCCACACTTGCCGCCGTCGAGCATTATCTCGGGCCGATGTTCAGGAGCTCGGCGGCGCCGGATACGCTGGTCTTGGGCTGCACCCATTTCCCCGTGCTCGCCGGCGCCATCAGAGAGACCATCGGCGGCGCGGTGACCTTGGTCGATTCGGCCGAGACCACGGCCTCTGCCGTGGCCGAGGCGCTTGATGGCGTCGGCCTTAAGAGCGAGTCCGGGCCAAGCGGCGATCACGCCGTGCGCTTCTTCGCCACCGATTCGCCAGAGCGCTTCGCCCGCGTCGGCGCGGTCTTTCTCGGCCGGCCGATCGATCCTGCCTTCGTCGAGCTCGTCGACCTCCGTGCGCTGTAATGCATTTTGTCATGCCCGCGAAGGCGGGCATCCAGTAACCACCGCCCTCGGTTACTGGATTGCCCGGTCAAGCCGGGCAATGACCAGGAATTAAGGCTAAGCCTTGGGCGGCGGCTCGTTGTCCGGCAAGGCGGAGGAGTCGTCGGTGGGGTCTGGCGTCTCGAGGTCTGGAGGCGCCGGCGTATCGGCCGCGACACTGACCTCCCGCAACAGGCTCGTGAGCCACGGTCGCCCGAGCAGCATGAGCACGAGCAGGCCATAGACGATCGCACCCAAGACGACAAGCAGCGCCAGCATCGTCTCCTCGCGGAAGACGCTTAAGCCTGACAGCACGCGCTCAAGCCCGTAAGCGCCGGCAAGAAGTGCGGCCGCCAGCACCACGCCTGCGGCGATGAGCTTTGCCACCGGCCTGCCGATGGCAGCGCCGGACACGGCGAAGCCCTGACGGCGCGCGAAGACGGCAAGCAGGGTCAAATTGATCCAGGCGCCGACGCTGGTCGCCAGCGCCAGGCCCACTTGCGCGAGGTGATCCATGAGCAGCACCTTCAAGAGGATATTGATGGCGGCGGCGAGAAGCGCCGCCTTGACCGGCGTCGCCGTATCGCCGCGGGCATAGAAGGGCGCGGTGAAGCTCCTCAGCAGCACGAAGGGGAGGAGCCCGATCGAGTAGGCGGCAAGCGTCGCGCCGGCGGCGGCCGCGTCGGCGGCAGTGAAGGCGCCGCGAGCGAAGAGCGCGCGCATGATGAGGTCGGGGATGACCAGCGCGGCGGCGGCGCACGGGATGGTGAGAAGGAGCGCAAGCTGAATGCCGCGCGCTTGCGCCGACGCCGCCCCCTTTTCGTCGCCGGCGGCGAGCCGTCGCGACATCTCGGGCAGAAGCACGGTGCCGACGGCGATGCCGACGACGCCGATGGGAAGCTGATTGATGCGATCGGCGTAATAGAGCGCCGACAGGGCGCCGGTGGGAAGAAACGAGGCGATCAGCGTATCGGCGAACAGCGCAAGTTGCACGCCGCCCGCGCCGATAATGGCAGGGCCTAAGGCTTTGAGGAATCTGCGCGTGGGCTCATCGAGCCGCGGCAGGCGGAGCCTGATGCCGTAGCCGTGCGCCTCGGCGTCGCCGCCGACCACCAGCACCATGATCACACCCGCCAGGAGCACGCCCCAGGCGGCGGCGTGACCGGCGTCGGCGAAGAACGGCGTCAGCAAGAGAGTCGTGATGATCGACAGATTGAGGAAGATGGGCGCGCCAGCAGCGGCGGCGAAGCGGTTATTGGCGTTGAGGATGCCAGCGAACAGCGTTTCGATCGACACCAGCGCGAGATAAGGAAAAGTGATGCGGGTAAGCGCCACGGCAAGGTCGAAGCGCGTGGGATCGAGACCGGGGGCGAGCACGCTGACCACCCACGGGGTGAACA
>Ga0214473_10001754_pt1 | contig 27826 bp, 26 predicted proteins | sample RVTome_7_FD_203509 | JGI IMG/M metagenome (GOLD analysis project Ga0214473, IMG submission 203509) | Soil microbial communities from uranium-contaminated site in the Upper Colorado River Basin, Wyoming, United States - RVT98D197 | ecosystem: Environmental > Terrestrial > Soil > Contaminated >...
TGCCTCGCTGAATTCATTTGTAGGTAGCATCTTGTTTAGTTTCTTTGCTCTTGCCCTGGGACTGCTGGCAGACAAAACGAATCCTACACAAGCACTTATCGTTGCTGAGGTTTGCACCATTCCGCTTATTTATTTAACCGGCCGATTATTTTACGCCGGCAGACAGGAATTATGAAAATCCTAGCGATTGAGACTTCGTGCGACGAAACTGCTGCTGGGGTAGTGGAAGACGGGGTGAGGGTGCTGAGCACTGTCGTTGCTTCTTCGGTTGCCATGCACGAAAAGTACGGCGGCATAGTACCGGAAGTAGTTGCCCGCGAACAACTCAGGTGTGTTATCCCTGTCATTACAGAGGCCCTTGAGCTCGCGCATGCTGACTATGCGTCAATCGATTCATTAGCGGTAACCATCGGACCGGGGCTTATTGGTTCTTTACTCGTGGGGGTAGAAACAGCAAAAACAATTGCCTTCGTTACACACAAACCTATTATTCCCGTCAATCATGTGATTGCGCATATGTATGCGAATTTTATTCGGTCATCTGAAAAAAATTCGTCCCGAGCGAAGTCGAGGGACTACATTCAATTTCCCGCTATTTCCCTTGTTGTATCCGGCGGCCATACCGAATTATATCTGATGACATCACCTAAAAATATTCTGTGGCTTGGCGGAACGCTCGATGATGCTGCCGGCGAAGCCTTTGATAAAACTGCCCGTATTCTGGGTTTCGGAAGCCGCGGAGGAGTAGCGATACAAGAAGCGGCACTCAAGTCCAAAATCCCTGCCTCGCCGGCAGGCAGGCAAAATCCAAATGACAAATTTCAAATAAAACTTCCCCGGCCGATGATACACGACAAGTCGCTGAATTTCTCCTTCAGCGGACTGAAAACGGCGATTATCCGAGAGTGGAAAAGGTATCCTCAGCACAACGAGCCCCTGGTAAATTCGTTTGCCCATGAAGTCCAAGAAGCAATAACCGATGTGCTTGTGACAAAAACATTGCGGGCTGCACACCAATATCGCGTAAAATCCGTTCTGCTTTCGGGAGGCGTTGCGGCAAATCTGCGACTGCGCGAAAAGTTCCAACAATCAATTGCTCATTCTCAATTACCGACAAACTTTTTTGTCCCCCCTGTGTCGCTGTGTACGGACAATGCCGTTTCTATCGCATCAAACGCGTACTTCAACGGAAAACCGGCACACTGGAGAACCATTACCGCAATCCCAAATCTCGACGTGGAGCAAGGTATTTAGTTTCCAAAATCACTGATTCTTCTTTACACCAGGGTGAATATATTTCGGTCTTCCTGTTTGTTTCTTTAAGAAATTCTTCCCATTTCATCCATTTCCAATCTTCCACTTCATTCGAATTCGGACGCGGGTCTTGGGTGCTATACCCTATCAGTATCGGACAGATTTCATTCTCAACGATTCCGTTACTGTCGGTAAACCTGTATTGGTACGGAGCGGCTTCCGTAATATATACATCTTCTATGCCAAGTTCTTCCTTGAGCCGCCTTATAGCCGCGTCAGCCGCGCTTTCTCCCGGACCCGGGTGTCCACACGCGGTATTGGTCCATACGCCAGGAAATGTCTTTTTTGCGGATGCGCGCTTGGTCAAAAGTACATCTCCCTTCCCGTTGAAAACAAACACGGAAAATCCGCGGTGTAAAGGGGTGTCTTTGGTGTGAACTTCGTCTTTGGGCATTTTACCCAAAACATTATTATGTTCGTCAACGAGGACTACAAATTCCATCGGTGGGCTCGCTTGGATTCGAACCAAGGACATCTACCTTATAGCGCGCTTGCGCGATATATCGAACGCTCTGTGTGGAGCCGGATGGACTCGAACCATCAACCCCTACTTTATAAGAGTAGTGCTCTGCCATTGAGCTACGGCTCCGGGTGTTCGCTATACGAGTAACGCTCTGCCGCTTCAGCTACGAGCCCGAAAACACCAGTAATTGTACTAAAAATCGGGGGATTTTGCGATTACTAAGAAACCGCACGAAGACTATTTTCCATCTCCGCCTCAAGCTCTAAAGCACGCTTCCTGCTTTTGCCAAATATCATGTAGGCGAGTTTGTCCTGAAACAGGAGGTTCTCCGATGCAACAATGAGTCCTTCTTTCGTTTCTTTATTATAGAGAATGGGTGCTAATACTTGAGTCAGCTTCTCAAAGCTCCGTGCCTTCCCTGTCGGCAGCGCGTAAACATTATTGGAAAGAATGTATGTCTCATGCATAAAGTCTTTTCCGAAAAGACACAGGGCGGTTTTATAGACATGCGTACCGCCCGTGCGCCTGACATTTGATTCCGTAACAAACAATTCGCCGTTTTTTCCGGCAATAAAGTCCACGTCATAGTACCCTCTGTATCCGGTAGATGCATACCGGGCTCCGATAAAAAATCCCACATCCATCATGTGCACCGCTATGCGATCTGCAATGACATCATCGTTTATTTCCACACCCTGAAATACTCCATCTTTGGTGACACGCATTCCGCAGTAATAGAGAAATTCGATTTTACCCGATTTTAAAATTTTAAACTCAACATTCGGGAATCCTCCGCCAACCGCATTGTTAGGTGCAATATAATCCTCTATGATGATGGGAAACTTGTCCCAATATGCGTTTTTTCTAAAACTTCCAAGAAGTTTTTTTTCGCACTGCCGATAGTCAACCGGCAATTCTCCTTCACGATAAATATCAACACCCATGCCGGAATGCCCTTTATTGGTTTTTATGACGACTCCTTTTTCTTTTATGAATTTTTTTGCTGCAATTCGTGCAGCGTCTTCAACCCCAACACAAATGACACCCGATGGCATTTTGAAATCCGGCTCGATGGCACCGCTTTGCTGGGAAAGCTGCCGTATGCCGGATTTACTGCCGAAAAAATTCACGGTCCACGCATCTTCTTCCTCCGGCGCTTCGGGAGTGTACACAGAAATACCTTTTTCCCTCAGAGCTTCTATAAAATCGAGAAATTGCAGACTGGTTGCGTATGCAGCAAGCGTAAGCTTGCGGCTGGAATTGGCGGCTTCGACAATACGATCCATAACCGCTTTGTCCTCCAAAATATCCCTACAAATTTCTCCCGTGTGCTTGTCGGGAACTGCAAGGGAGAAGTTTTTATTACCGAACAGAGAAACATAATAGGAATAAAATTGTTCGGAAACCGGACGCGAGGCTATAAACAAAACGTTATCTTCTCCTGCATACGTAAACAGGTCACGTTCGCACAGCGCAGCGTTCTCCGCGATTTCAAGATCCCTGGCTTTTACATCGGACATGTTTTCAATAAATGACCAGACATCTTCAGACATGTTAAAAATATATACCGTCATCGGCGGACCTTTGTGTGGAAGACTCTCTGCAGCTACAACGTCAACGGGTGTCATAATTGAAAAACAAATACATCGTAGAGAATAATACTTTTCCCCGATATGTAAAGAGGTAGTTTCTGTTACGTCACATCAGAGCCTCGCACGCTCGGATATCTCCGCTTCCACCAATTCTTTTGATCTGCCGTATTTGAGCCGGGACAACTGTATAATAGCTTGGGCAATTTGCGGATTTCTCAACGCTTGTACCTTCGTCATGTCTTTCGTCAAGTCCATGCTGAATGGTTTAACCGGTTCATTGTGAACAAGAGTCTTCACATACGCGTTATATTTGTCGATGTTTATGAGATCCGCTTCGTTGAATGTCGGTTGGAATTCATGCTGCAGATAGTTGGCATCGGTCACGCCGACACGAAACGCGATAAGCGATCCCACGTTTCCGAACACCGCGTTTTTGACTTCTTCTTCCATCTGTCCGATGAATTGGTTTGCAACGATGAGGTTAAGGCGGTATTTGCGCGCTTCCGAGAGAATCTGGGCAAAATCAGGAGTCGCGAAATTCTGAAATTCATCGACGTACAAATAAAAATCTTTGCGTTTCTCTTCCGCCAATTCCTGTCTGCTCATCGCGGCAATCAGAATTTTGGGAACCAAAATAAGTCCCAAGAAATTGCTGTTTTCCTCTCCGATCTTCCCTTTGGCGAGGTTTATAAGAAGAATTTTCCCCTCGTCCATGACCTTACGGAAATCAAACGATGAGTCAGACTGACCAATGATGTTGCGCATGAGCTTATTCGTAACGAAACGTCCGAACTTGGACACGATGTAATCCAATACTTCGGACTTATGAAAATCTGCTGTTTGGGCTATCTGATCTGTCCAATAACGCCGAATCACCGGATCGGTAACTTTAGGGAGTATTTCCTGGACAAACGAACTGTCGGTCAACACCCGAACAACCTCTACAAACGTATTGCCTTCCTCGCTCATGACCGTGAGCATTGCGTTTCTGATAGCATGTTCGAATCGCGGTCCGATAATACCGGTCTTCATGGGATCATACAGTTTATACATAAGACCCACTATCGAAGTCACCACATAGTGTTTCTGTTCTTCGGAGTAAGCTTCCAGCATGTTGAGTCCCATCGGACGATCACCATCGGATGGGTCAAAGTAAATGACATCTTCCGCGCGCTGGGAGGGCATCCTCGCCATAATTCCGTCAATCAGGTCTCCGTGAGGATCAATAACTGCAACACCCCTTCCGGCACCTATGTCCTGCATGACCATTTCTTCCAGCAGTTGAGATTTGCCCGTACCGGTTTTTCCGATGATGTACGCATGGCGCCGTCTGTCGTCTTCTCCGATGAAAATCGGCCGTTCGGTCCCCCGATATCGGGAGACGCCAAGGTATAGTCCGGTGGTAGGAACTTGAGAGGGAGCCGGTGCGCGCTTGGCGTTGAGCCAATAAATATGGGCCGTTTCAATGGTTTTGTTGGGGAGATGGAAAATTGTTGCCAGTTCATCGCTGTTGAGCGTACTTGTTTGAGCAAAATACGGAATTTCAAACACCGGAAAATACCGGTAGATAAAATCGGTCATGAATACCCGTTTCATCAGGTGCTTCACTCGGGTAAACGCATTATGGTCTGATGCGAACTGTTCAAAAGAAGCAATAAGATTATCCAGATGCATCTTTGCTGACTCCTGGCTCCCGGAGCACACGACGAACCGAATTACGGTACTGAACCCGGACTTACTCACTTTTTGCTCCACCGCCTCCAGAGTCTTGGCGTCAACCCTAAAGCTGGCTTTTTCCGGATTTGCCTCCTCTTTCTTTGTTTTGGCTACGTACGATCGACCGAGTTTGCGCCACTTGCTGCCGGTGGGTTGTATGAGAATCTGAATTCCCGCGCTTTCCCCTTCCTGCATTTTTGCCAAAACCGAGGTAAGCGATGAAAACGGATCTGTCGGCAAATCCCGATATATTCGGATAGGAAAGTAACTTGCGTATTTTTGCCGAAGGGCAGCAAAGGCCACTTTTCCTTTTTGCGTAAAAATGGAAAACTCGTCCACTTCCCGAATATCCGCTCCGGGATATGCACCGTGTATCTGTTTTTCTACTAAATCTTTCAGCTTACGCGGGACCGAAACATAAAAACGGATATCTTCTTTCTGCGCTACTATTTCAAATGACAGGTGTTCCTGCGCTTTGAGAAACGACCAGAACCCTCCGTGATAAATACTGTGAAGACTCGCAAACATTTGTTCTGCTGCGTCAATTTTTATTTCGTTATCCCGCGGTACGGCAATCTGTAACAGTATGTAGTCAAACGAACGCCGTTCGCGGTCGCGGTACTTCCACAGAAGAAACAACGCGTAGAGAAATAGTCCAAATCCACCAAGAACAAGCGCCATAATCATGGAGCTTGTCCCCAGTATTGCTATTCTGTATGGCAGATCGTTCAGAATGTCTTGCATAACGAAATTCTCAAACCAACCGTTTTCCCGCTAGTATTGAATATTATATTTTAATACCTACTTTTAATAGTTGGAGCTTACAGAATTCGGCAAGCCAACGCATCGAATCGGTTAAGTTGCGATGCAATCCCTCGGCGATCTCTTTGTCTGTGATCGGTAAGTGTATAGTAGCAACATCCGGCGAGGGGACGTTTGTTCCCGACGGTTTTACTCCTGCTCTCTCTAGTGTATCGGGTAAGGGAATTGTCGTCGGTTGAACATGAACGCCAACGGACGCAACTTCTTTCGAAACATCTACTTCTTTTCCAACGACAGCCAACGGCGACTCCGGTATGCCAAAACCCGCCTCTTTTTCTTTGCTGCCTGTCCCTTCAGACATGATAGGCGCTGCAGATGGTTTTGATGCCGGAAAATCCCCGGCTCTCTGCGGGGTGGGCAGATCGGTCATATGTGTTTTTATCATATCACGAACGCGCCAAAAATATTACACCCCGTGTCGGAAGCTGCGTCCTGTGTCCTGTTGTTTTTGACACAACGTGGTTTTGTCGGGAACTGCGCTTGACGGGTGCTTTGAACGTGGAAGATCTCACCTGGCGCTTACCGTGCTCGCGAATTGCCGCCAGATACCAAATAATGGCCAAAAGAATCCACGTTGAGGGTTCCCTTTGTTGCAGTTGCGTGCGGTTTTCCTGTGTCGCTGTTGCCTGCGGCGAGTTTCTTTTGCCTTCTCTCTTTTGAAAACCTTCAAAGAAAGCGAAAATGCTCAGCGCAAATATAATTCGTAGAGTCCTCCCTCTTTTTGCGAGTTTTCTTTCTGTTCTTTTTCTGACAACCGTGTCCGGTAGCTCAACGCTGGGATTACGAGCGGCTTTGTGCCGATTCATTACTTCTGCTTTTTGTGCGCTTCTTTTTTCCGTTTTTTCCATCTCACGGGCAATGTGTTTGACAAATCCCAACAGTCTTCTTTTTTCTCTACGGGTTTTCCGTTCCTTCTTATACGGTCGTACCGACTTGCTCTCCTTTTTCTGTCTCTGTTTTTTTTCTTCCCTGATGTATGCTCCAGCACTCTCTTTTGTGTGTATTGCTTTTCTTCCTCGCTTTTCTTTTCGTATTGAAAAAACTGCCAAGCGGTCTTTTCCCCGCATAATTTTCTTGCGACGCTCTTTATTTTTTTCTTTTCCTTTCCTGACGACCGGACGTTCCTTTTGACTTTCCCGCAGAAACTTTTTTTCCTTTTTCCGCTGTTGTGTCAACTTTTCTTTTCGATTCCTTCCTCTGACTTCCCTACTCGCAGCTTTCCCTACTTCGATGGATTTTCTTTGTTTTCTCTTCTCCTGCGGCCGAAGAGCAATGTTTTCCTTGTGCCGGATACGTTCTTTGTGTTGAACACCTTGCCTACCCTTTTTGCGCATTACCACTTCTCTGTCCTTTCTCCTTGTCCGTCTCTCGTTTTCTTTTCGTCTTTCTTGTTTGTCTTCAAGCTCTCTTGTTTTCGCCCTTTCTTTCTTGTACTGTTTCCCGCTCGTTTCTGTCGATTTACCGTTACTCGTTCCTTCTCTTTTTTTTATTTTTCCGTGTATTTTTCTTTCTTTCATGCCTTTTTTATTATTTGGCATTGCCGTTGACGGTTCTCGGAGATTTACAAAGTCGCTTCTTTCCTGTGTTATGAGGCTCAGTCCATACAGAGCCACTCCGATACCAACGCCGGATTCTGCCGCAAACCGAACAACTGATCGGATCCCTACGGCCTGCTGCCATTCGCTCTGCACAGATTGCTCTATGTGTTTTGACGGATAAACCACTGTCTGCGCTTCCTTCTTCGCCCCTTGAGCAAACAGCCCTACGGTCTCCCGTTGCACAACTTCTTGTATAGTGCGAACCGCAATAACTTTTTTTTCTGCAGGCTTGCCGTTTTCCGGTGATTTCCCGGTCTGACGTCTTTGATCTCGGATATTAGCCGTGTCTGTTGTTGATGGACCGGGAATGGTTCCTTCTGTCTTCTTTGTCAAAATCGGGAATCTGTCAATGGTGGGAGTTTGTGCGTGTTTTGGTGATTTTTTCTCGTCCACCAGCGGGTTACCAGAAACATCGGGTGTTGTCTGAGAAAAAGAAATTTTTTTATCCGTCAACACAAGCGATGCAGGAGCCGGATGTATTTCGCTGTATCCGGTAAATTTTGTTTTTGCGATATGCCGTATATCTTCAAAACTGTGATACTTGCCGTTGGGGGCGGTATTAAACGCCCATATTTCTCCAACTCCCGTTGACGGATTAAATACATATCTGATTATGTCTCTGTTGTCATTTCCTCCACGTCCGTACACAACTACGATATCCGTTGCTCCCTGTCTCAGCGCTTCTGTCAATGCCCGTGAGGTGGCATGATCTTCAGGTGAATACCCTTGGGTAGTGCTTCTTTTGTTATTCTCGTGGAGTTTTTCCAGTGTTGTATCGTATTGAGGAAAATAGACGTCTCCGTCGCGTAATTCAAATTTCCCCACGGAGTATTGTTCTTCACTGGAAGATTCGCGCACATCCGATGTTTTGTCAAGCACGTACCTGGGTCTGAAAATTATTGCTGTCTCTTTGCGGATTTTCGTTGGAGTCCAATCCTCATGCTTCTCTTTTACTTCGTCAAGCAATACGGAATATGATTCGCGAAATACATCTTTTCTGTTTGTACATGGCATATGAACTCCAATAAAAAAACCTCCTCTTCCGAGAAGGTTGTTTATTGAGAAGCCCAGAAGCGTAGTTTGTCAGAAGCTTAAAAAATACTTACCTCTCGCTTCTTTACTTCTAAGGCTCTTTCGTATGTCCTGCTCGGGATTGACGGTAAGGGAGAGTTCCGGCCTTTTCGCCAACTGGCGAATTACCGTTGCGGCACAGATCCTGAATTACACAGGATTCCTCTTGCCCTTGCCTTTTGTATGTTAAAATTTCTGTCGAGGTTTTCCTATCCACGCTGTTTCCTCGACGTGTGCGTTGTTATTTATAAACCGTGCAAGGGTGAATAGCAAGTCCGATAACCGATTCAAATATTTTATCATCCCTTTGTTCACTCCTTTTTCGCGCTGCGCCAATGCAACCGTCTGCCGTTCAACCCTTCTGCAGATACTGCGTGCCACGTGGATGTGACCGGACAGTGTCGTGCCTCCGGGTAAAAGAAAATTGTGAATCTTGGGGAGTTCTGTCTCCATTGCGTCTATGCGCGCCTCCATTTCTTTCACCCGTTTCTCCGCACCGTCAAAGTCAATGCTTCCTCCTGCAAGCGTACTTCCTATCACGAATAAATCCGCTTGAATATCGTGAAGAAATTGTTGTACGTCAGGTATATCCAAGTAGGATGCGACCAGTCCGATCCAGCTGTTCAGTTCGTCAATGGACCCGTACACGTCCACAAGCTCTTCACATTTCAGAATGCGCTTTCCGCCAAAAAGCGCCGTGGTTCCGTCGTCACCGGTTCGGGTATAGATCGGCATAGGAGATTAGCACTCTGAATAGCCGCAGCTGTAGCATTTCTTGCACGACTCTTCAAATACCAAACTTCCTTCGCCGCAGCTCGGACACAAATCGACCGTTACCATGCGTTTTTCCGTGAGAAGCATCTGGTGCATCGGTACATCGAGGGGTTTTTCTGCCGCTTCCACTTCCGGGGGTTTAATTGTTATTTCTTTGCGGCCAGTCTCACCATTGCCGTTTCCGGTTGGGCTTATTGCATGACCATTCCCGTTTGTCGCCACTGCCTGATCCAGCCGGTGTTTGCTGAAAAACCCGAAGTGTCTGTCTATGACTTTGGCAACTGCATCCGGCAGACTTCGTATTCTGTTTTCACCAAATCCCAAAGATCGGGCACCGCCTATGCCGATAAGTTCTGCTGCAATCTTGTGTGCTCTGTCCAGTGCGGGAATGGGAGATGCCATGCGAAATACGAGAGAAATAAGCCGACCAAGCGCTTCTGCCATAGCGGTGACGTCACTGCCGGCTTTGCCTACGTTGATGAACATTTCCAGAGGCTGATTACCGCCGTTGGTGTTAATGGTGAGATACGCCTGACCTACCGGTGTCTCCACCTGGTACGTAGACCCGTGAACAACGGCCGGACGAGGCTTGACCTCCGGACCGGGAACAGGTTGCTGTTTCACTTCTTCCTTCTTGGTTTCCTCTTTCCGTGAAAGCACTCCCGGACGACTTCCTTCGCGCATGTATGTAATACCCTTACACCCCTGTTCATAGGCAAGAGTGTACAATTTCTTCACGTCCTCTACGGTATGTGCGGCAGGTGCATTAACGGTTTTACTTATCGAGGCATCAACATATTTCTGAATAGTCGCCTGAACAATAACGTGTTCCTCGGGCGTAAGGTCATTTGCAGAGACAAAATACTCCGGCCTCTCTTCTTTGAGCGGTTCCCTGTTGTGGGTTTTTTGAAACTGGCCGAACCACTGTTCATACATGGGGTGGCGCAAAGTGTGTTCTCCCAGCCGATCCCGCCGAACAAGCTCAAACTCGTATACCGGCTCTATGCCGCTTGATGCCCCGGCCAAAAGCGACGTAGATCCGGTCGGTGCCTGCTGGAGAATAAGCGAATTGCGAATCCCGTACTTTTTGATTTTTTTTCTGACGGCAAGAGGGAGTTCTTTTATAAACAGTCCCTTGAGATAGTGTTTCTTGTCAAATTTCGGAAACGATCCCTTCTCAAGAGCAATGTCCGCCGACGTTTCATACGCAGCATCCCGGATGGTACGATATATTTTATTGATTACCAACAAACTCTCGGGTGATCCATAGCGCAATTTCATTTTGATGAGTGCGTCCCCCAGGCCCATTGTGCCCAAGCCTATGCGCCGCTCTCCCTCTTGTTGGACTTTCCGTATTTCTTCAAAAATGTACGTATCCGCATCTATGACATCATCCTGAAACCGTACACCTACCCGAACGATGTGGACAAGCCGTTTATAATCCATCGTGCCCTTGTCGTCGACCAACGATGCGAGGTTGACGGAACACAAGTTGCATACCCCCCAACCGGGTAAACCTTCTTCTCCGCAAGGGTTGACACAATTAATATGCTCGTAATAGCTGTTATTGAACCATTTGTTATAACGCTCCATGAACACCACCCCGGGTTCAGCACTCTTCCAAGCCGCAGAAGCAATACGATCCCAGAGTTCGCGGGCCTTCACGGTTTTATGCACGACGGTCTTTTTCCCGAGAGCCAACCAATTAGGAAGGTACCCGTCCCACTTGGTGTCGTACTCGGGATCCTCTTTGTCGGGGAACACCAGATCCCAGTTTGCATCGTTTTTTACCGCATCCATAAACGCATCGGAGACGGCCACAGAGAGATTTGCGCCGTTAATACGGGTGAGATCTTCCTTAACCGTAATGAATTCTTCTATGTCCGGATGCCAGTCCCACAGCATGAGCATCAGGGCGCCCCGTCTGGATCCTCCCTGTTGAATAATATCTTTGGTTGCTACCGAAAATAATTCTGCCCAGTTGCAGGGTCCTGAAGAAAACCCATTGACCTTCTTGACGCGCGCACCGCGCGGACGGAGACTTGAAAAATTGATGCCTACCCCGCCACCACGGGACATTATTTCTATCATGTACGTCAGTGTTTTGAGAATACCTCCCCGCGAGTCATGCGGGCTGGGAAGAACGAAGCAATTATAAAATGTCACTTTATATCCCGTTCCTGCACCGGAGAGAATGCGACCACCGGGTACGAATGTAAAATTCTCCATTGCCTTGTAATACTCCTGCTCCCATGCTTTCTGTTTCCGTTTGGGTTCTATTGCGGCAATCGCGTGAGCCACCCGCCTCCACATTTCTTCCGGAGTTTTCTCCAGGGGATGGCCTGCCTCATCTTTGAGGGCATACCTGTCTAAAAATACTGTTTTACTGATGCCGGTCAATTCCATAGTGTGTCTACAAAAGCTTCTGTACTTCTTTTTCAAAATCCTCTACGTCTACGAACCGTCGGAAAACACTCGCAAATCGTATATAGGCAATTTTATCCAACTTCTTTAGTCTGCGGGCAACCAATTCTCCAATTTTTTTACTTGGTATCTCCGTTGCTTCTCCGCTAATAAGATCCCGTTCTACCTCATCAACAATTCGGTCAACGTCCTCCGCTTTAATCGTTGTCTTTCCGCTTGCTCTCCAAATACCTCTCCGAAGTTTCTCTCTGTCAAACGGTTCGCGTCGTAAGTCTTTCTTTATCACCGTGAGCGGAATATGCTCCAACCGTTCATATGTCGTAAACCTCTTCTCGCACTTTGGACAACTTCTTCTTCGCCTTGTAACGGTCAGGTCTTCACTGTCGCGAGTCTCCAACACATCGGTATTTTGATTGCTGCAATATGGACACTTCATGAAAACAGGGCTTGCGGACAGTTTGATTGTGAAAAATCCGTGAAAAAAAAAGCGCTACCCGTTGTGCTACCATCAATGCTAAGACACTATATATGGTCAGTCAACTGGCAATTTCTGTATCAAAACCAGTCAACATACGTATCCGAGGCTGTGCGGGAATGCGATATGTCTTCTGCTTTTTATGTTGAGGACATACGTTTCTCTTTGAAAAAAAACTTACAAAACATGTACAAAAAGATGTATTCACTTGTAGGGTATAATCGCATTTGAACAGACTCCGCCTGTTCGTAAGAATTGACGTAAGTCTCACACGGTGGCCTCGGATATTTACCCTTGCCCGTTGGGGGTCCATTCAAATATTTGTCCGGTGCAATGGGAATTGAGAGACCATATCAAACCACATACCGTACCATAGCCGCATTTTTTCGGGAAAACAGCACTCGTTTCCGAATCAGTGCCAACGGCTGCACGCTCATTTGATATTGGCGAGGTCCTGTTGGAGTTTTCGGATGGTGGTCAGTGATTCAGAGAAAGGAAAGCTGTCTTTGTTTTGTGACTCGACGTCTCCCAGTACTTGTTCGTGTTTTGCCGACGCATTTCTGAGCATGTCCGTAACAAATCCGGGTAATTCTTTCCCTTCGGATTTATACTGCACTGCGGAATCGATTGCCATCTCCATGCTCTTCTCGCCTTCCTTGAGAGTTGACTGCGCAAGCGATACTTTTCCTTTTCCGTAGAGCAAGAGTGCCATGCCGAGTTTCTTATCCGCTTGACGTACTTGAAATTCTATTTTTTTGTAGGGATCAACGATAAGAACATCCAAAATACTGTCCCGTAATTGTTTAACGAAATATAACGGATGGTCAGGCAGAATCCCAGGGTACGCAAGTACATAATCAACCGGGGACTGCTGCAATTGTTCGACCGGCACTCCTTCTGTTGTCTGAGCTACCGCTTCTTTGAGGGGTATTGGCGTTAGCGCATGAACAATACGAGGCGCTGCTATCGCACCCATAAAGAGTAAAAAAGTAAAGAGAATCAGTATGCGCTTCGTCATACACCCTCCTTTCCGGATTGTTTCATATTGTACTCTTTTTCCCCGTCTTGACAACTCGCGCAATATCCCGGGACGTCATGTCTGTCAAATCCAAAATTTCTTTTTCCAACTTCTTTACTTTCGGGTAGGTCCGCTGGATAATTTCGCGACCTTCTTGGGGCAGTCCTTCGTTTTTCCATAAACGAAAGCGCTCATCAACGGTAATGACGTCGTATTTAACCATCTTGTCTGCGAGAAACAGCAGTTTTTCTTCCCATGTGTGCGGCGCAATGTCATCGGTAAGGATACTGTGGAGCGAATGTGTTTTTACCAAACGGGATACCTCTTCCATGCCTTCCTGATTGAGGATTCGTACCGCTGTGTCGGGGTGCTGTTCACCCGGAAGGCGCTGAACGTTCTTGTCAATGTCGTGCAGCAGTGCTCCCGCCAATAACAGATTTTTTTCTACTTCTATCCCCTTTGTCTCCAGAGCGTCCGCCATAACTTCTGCCACGTCGGCAACCAGCTCCAGGTGTCTCCTTTTGGATTCCGGGATCTGATATTTGTCCCACAGGGCTCTGGCTTGCGTTCTATTGGGAATCATGGTTGTCTCTCTTCGTTTTCCTAATTTTCCCGACTGTCCGGGCAAACTGTATGAAAGCATGGGGTTTCACGGATTTATTTTTTATTCGGCGGCTGGCCGTTGACACTGTAATATCCGAGCGCCTGAAGCACTAAATCCAGTGTTTCTCTCGGACCATGGGAGTAGGTATTGATCACCAGGTCGTAATGTTTGGGATCCCAGAAGTCCTCCACCGCATACATCCGTTTCCATTTGGCAAGATTTGCCTGTTCTCTGTCAAAAATATGCTTTTTTGCTTCCTCCACTGTCAAATTTTCACGGTTCACAATCCTGTCAATCCGAAGTGCGTCGTCACACATAAGTAATACTTTGAAAACGTGTTTCAAACCCCGCATGTTCCATCCTGCAATCCAGGATTCTACGGCTACGTGCATGCTGGGGTCGGAGAGCTTTTCGCGCATTGCCGCATCTATCTGATGATCGACGTCTTCTCCATAATCTGTAGCGAAATGGTGTCTGGGGTCGCTGGCATCATGTACGCCTACTTTGATTGCATATTGTCGTGACCATTCGCCACCCGAAAAAAATTCCCAGGCGAGCGGCTTGAGATACTGCTGCAGGTTGAGCAGAAGGGTCGACCGGCCCGCACCGGGACGGCCGGAAATAGCAACACTGCTGTATTTGAGGGTTTTCACCGGGGCATTGGGCGGGGCTTTCCTGGAAGATATGTCCATGTACCTATTATAAAACCCGATTGACAAGCGTCAAGGGCCTCCTCCATAATAAAGTATGGACGCACGATATTTACCTCTTACCTGGTTAGATTATCACACGCTTGCTTCCAAGCTTGCCGCCTCGATACTTCGGCAATCACCCGCTTTCGATATCATCGTTGCGGTGTCCCGCGGCGGATTGACGCTGGGACACCTCCTCACGGATTTGCTGCGCAAACCCATAGCTACTCTGGCGATCCAAAGCTATACCGACATACAAAAACAGGGGGAGGTCGTCATCACGGAAAAACTGCGCACTCCGGTCCGGGGCAAACGCGTTCTTCTGGTTGATGATGTTGCCGATTCCGGAAAAACACTCAAGCGGGCGGTATCGTACTTGCGGCATTTAGGACCTGCTGATATCACAACCGTCGCAATGTTCTATAAACCGCATTCACAACTGCGGCCTGATTACTATGCCAAACAGACCAATAAATGGATTATTTTCCCTTATGAAGCGACGGAAATGATTCTTCTCATTACTGCGTCCATGCAGCGCGAGGGAAAAACCAAGGCGGACATCCAACATTTACTGGAAACGCTCGGATTTTCTGAAAACCAAATCGCCTTCGTTCGCCGTCATTGGTCCTCCTGATCCGTGCGATCTCTCTTCCCGGGATACTCCTAGGGCACCTATTGCACTTCCTTCTTGTAGCACTCCATTGCGCGTTCTATCATGCGGATTGCTTCTTCCTTTCCGTGCCATTGTTTAATTTCAACTTTTTTATGCTCCAGTTCTTTGTATTCTTTGAAAAATTGTTCAATTTCTTTTTTGAAATGAACGTCCATGTCCTGCATGGATTGAATGTTAGACATTTTTGGGTCGTCTTCGGCAACGGCAATAATCTTCTGATCCCGACCCGCTTCGTCCTCCATGTCCAACATGCCAATGGGCCACACGTCCACGACACACCCCGGAAACAGCGGGTCAGTGATAAGGACAAGTGCGTCGAGATGGTCTCCGTCTTCGGAGCGGGTCTGCGGAATAAATCCGTAGTCCGTTGGGTAAAACATGGCTGAGTGCAATACTCTGTCCAGCTTGATTATGTCCAGTTTCTCATCATATTCATACTTGTGGTGAACACCGCGCGGTATCTCTATAACAACGCGGAATATTTTCGGTGCGTCTTTTCCGATAGGAACATTTGATAGCGACATAGACCCTCCTCTCTTTTGAGTATGCCCAGTTCCGACTTTCGGTGCAACAGGGGCAATGGGGTTTCACGCCCTGATAGCGGTTCGTGTGTCTGTCTGTTACTGGGGTTTGTTGACAACGGTGGGTTTGAGTCGGGACATGGCTTCCAGTGAGTAACGCACGCCTTGAACTCCGACACCTGAATGTTTCACACCCAAGAACGGAAAATGGTCCGGGCCCCGCTGCGGGGAACCGTTGATTTGGACTGTTCCCACATTGACCAGTTTTGCAAACAGCAGCCCTGTTCCCTCGTCTTTGGTGAAAACACAAGCCTGAAGTCCGAATCGCTGATTATTAATGATGGCCGCTGCTTCATCCATGCTCTCAACCGTAATACATGAAATAACAGGACCGAATACTTCCGTTGACACAATTTTCATCGTCGGCTTGACGTTTGTCAAAATCGTCGGTTCTATGTATGCATCTTTCCGGTGTCCGCCCGCTGCTGTCTTTGCCCCTTGGGCTATCGCTTCTCCGATAATGTTTTCAATGTTCTTGGCAACCCCCTCTGAGACAACCGGGCCGACAAGTTTTGTTTCGGGACTTCGCGGATCTCCCATGTGTACAAGTTCTTTCATCTGGTCAAGAATAACGGGCAGCAAGGTATCCATAACCCCTTGTGTCGCCAATACATATTTAATAGCAGTACACCGTTGCCCTGCATAAGAAAATCCGCCTTTGACTATTTCGCGAGCCGTCAGATTCATGTCCGCGTCCGGATACACGACTGCCGGATTGTTACCGCCGCACTCAAATAAAAGCGGTTTCATCGCTGCCTTCCCGGCAATAGCAACTCCGGTATCGGAGCTGCCGGTAAACGCTACCATGGATATTTTCGGATGCGATACAAGGTAGTCACCAATGTCACCCCCGCCTCCCGTCACGCACGTTATCACTCCCGGGGGAACACCCGCTTTTTCAAAAATACGCGCAAGGTGTACGCCGCTTATCCCACCCTGTGTCGGCGGTTTGAATACGACGCTGTTGCCCATAAGGAGCGCCGGAGCAATCTTGCTGCCTGCCAGATTCACCGGATAGTTGAACGGCGCAATAGCCAAAACCACCCCGTGGGCGACGCGTTCAATTATTGCAATCCTTCCCTTGTCGTACCCCGGAAAATTATCGCTGTCCAGTGTTTCTCCGCGTAGGGACTGGGCCTCATCGGCAAAGTAATCAGTCAGGTCCGCGGTTCTGACTATTTCGCTTTTTGCTTCACCGGTTGTTTTTCCTATTTCCCGCGCCAACAGCGACGTCAGATAGTCTTCAAAATGACGGATCCAATCGGCAGCCAGGTGCATTATCTTCACGCGTTCGTTGAGCGGCTTGGACTCCCATGCGCGTTGCGCTTTGGATGCACCCGCTATAACTTCGTCAATCTCCTGGTGTGTGACAATTTGCAGCTCACCGACAGGGGACCCGTCGATGGGAGAATAAACCGTTGTGGATTTTCCGCTCGCGCTCTCTTTCCACTGAATCCCGTCAAAATATTTATACACCGGGGGGGTTTTTCCGTTGCTGATGGGTCCAAAGAATTCGGCAGGCATAAGACTAGTATAGCGTGCGATATCCAAAGTTCAAGGTGTTTTTATTCTCTCTTCACGCGTTTGACGAACATTGCCGTCATATTGTCCCGACTGCCGGCGGATTGTCCCGTGTCGCACAGTACATCTATTCCTTTGCCCAAATCCTCCTGTGTGTCCCCTATTGTTTCTACAAGAGACTTCAGTTTCCACTCGGTGACAAAGGCAGTGATTCCATCGCTTGCCAGAAGGAGCACGTCACCCGGGATGAATCGTTCCGTGACGATTTGAGGCACGAGTGAAGGAGATGACACCCCCAGCGCTTTTGTCAGATATCCGAACTGGTCAATGTCATCATCCGTCAGTTTCACACATACCTCTGCTCTGTATAGATAGGCCGCGCTATCTCCGATACTTCCGATCCAAACCGTGTGCGGACCGACAACAGCAACCGTAAGGGTCGTTGCAAGTCCGTCGTTATACGCATGCTCTTTTCGTTTGTGCACAAGCGCCAGGCCCACGGTTCGAAAAATTCTTTTGAGCAGTAATTTTTTATCCTGCCAGTAGAAACGGCGTTGACGGATATGTTCGTATGCCCATACCGCAGTCTGAACTGCCAGCTGAGAGGCGACCTCACCGTGAGGCAAACCACCCACACCGTCGGCTAGCGCGAAACACTCATCGGAGAAATTGGCAACCGCATCCTCTTGAGTGTTGCGACTGCCGAGACGTTGACCTGCTGCAAAAAGAGTGGCTTCTTTTGGAAATCTCCTCACCTCTGCGGCGTAGTCCGCGCTCTTCATATATGCGTAATGAGCGCCTTGTCGTACAGGCGTTCCACCTGTCTCCAGTTAACCACATTCCACCAGGCGTTTATATACTCTGCCCGCATATTCTGATATTTCAGATAATATGCATGCTCCCAAACGTCCAGCGCTAGGACAGGAATTTTTCCTTCCGAAAGCGGCGTATCCTGGTTTTGCGTATCAACAATGGTAAGTTTTCCTGCCTCAACAACCAGCCATGCCCACCCGCTACCGAATCTCCCCATTGCTGTTTTTGTGAAAGTATCCTGAAAATTACTGTAATTTCCAAACGATACATCTATCGCTTTTGCCAAGTCGTTCTTCGGTACTCCACCGGCTTTTGGACCCATAATTTGCCAAAACAGCAAATGGTTTGCGTGTCCTCCACCGTGATTTCTTACTTTCCCGCGTATCTCTGCGGGCACATCGTTAATTTTTCTCAGGATTTCTTCGATACTTGTTGAACGAAACCGTTCATAGCCTGCCAATGTGTCGTTCGTATTTTTCACATAGGCCGCATGATGTTTGTCGTGATGGATACGCATGGTTTGCGTATCGATATACGGCTCCAGTGCTTCGTAAGGATACGGCAAATCGGGTAATGTAAACATATTCCACCTTTCTTTGATTACCTATTATATAATAGTGCGCATGCCAGTTCGTGAGCGCAACACTTACAAAAAAACTCAACAGTCCGGCAGGAAATCCAGTGTACCAAATGTGAGCTATCGTACACAAGTACCGAAGAAGCCGATTGCCGCACTCTCAAGGAAAAAATCGGTATCTAAAACACCAACACCTGCGCCCAGGAAGGAACCAGCGGTTGTTCCCGTGGGAAAACCATCCGTACTTTCTGTGTTATTGAGCAAATTGCCTTATAAAAGAATCCGTACGTTGAAATCGTATTCGCACTACTTGTTTTGGTTACTGCCGTTGGGAATTATCCTGGCATCATACATTCTCATATTTCGGGATCTTCCTTCTCCTGCCAAGTTGGGCAGTTACGATATCCCCATATCCACGAAGGTTTACGACAGAAACAATACGCTTCTGTTCGACTTCTTTGTTGATCAGAACAGAACACCCGTTGCGCTCTCGCAGATTCCTAAACACGCCCAACAGGCAACGATTGCCATAGAAGATAAGGATTTCTATAAACACCAAGGAATCAATCCTATCGGCGGCATGCTTCGTGCCATGGGCGCAACCCTGACGGGCGGCAGGTTGCAGGGAGGTTCCACTATTACGCAACAACTCGTTAAGTCTGCGCTGCTCACTCCCGAGCGGACCATTCCAAGAAAAATAAAAGAAATTATCCTTGCTTTCTGGGTAGAAATCCTCTACCCCAAAGACAAAATTTTGGAAATGTATCTCAATCAGGTTCCGTACGGCGGTACCGCCTGGGGCATAGAAACCGCTGCAGAAAAATATTTCGGAAAAAACGTTGGCGAGCTTTCCCTTGCCGAAGCGGCGCTTCTGGCAGGACTGCCGCAAGCGCCCACCCTCTATTCTCCGTTCGGTGCCCACCCGGAGTATGCAAAAACCCGTCAGAAGGAAGTTCTGGAGCGCATGGTTGAAGATTCATACATTACACGGGAGGAAGCTGACAGCGCATTCTCCCAAGAGCTTACCTATAAACCGGAAATAGGAATCAAAGCACCGCATTTTGTCATGTACGTCAAAGAACAATTAGTAACGTTATACGGAGAGTCCGTGGTTGAACGGGGAGGACTGAAAGTTACGACAACCTTAAACCTCGACCTTCAGGAATATGCCCAGGCGACAGTCACAGCAGAGGTGGAAAAACTCCGAGGATACCGCGTCACAAACGGTGCTGCGCTTATAACCAAACCGGCAACGGGAGAAGTTCTTGCGATGGTCGGCAGTATTGATTACTTTGCCACCCCTTCCGGCAGCTTTAATGTCGCCACAGCCCTGCGCCAACCGGGATCCTCCATCAAGCCTATTAATTACGGCATTGGTATCGAACGCCGCCTGGTAACGCCGGCAACGATGCTTCTCGATGTCCCAACCTGCTTTCAGGTAACAAACCAACCGCTCTATTGCCCGAGAAATTATGACGGAAAATTCCACGGTCCGGTACAACTGCGGTTTGCTTTAGGCAATTCCTACAATATTCCTGCCGTCAAAATGCTTGCCGTCAACACTGTTTCGGACATGGTGGCTTCCGCAAGCGCGTTTGGCCTGGATACCTTCCAAGATCCCAGTCGCTACGGCCTGTCGCTCACGCTTGGCGGCGGAGAAGTGCGAATGGTTGATATGGCTGAAGCATTCGGTGTGTTTGCGAACACCGGTATACGAAAAGATCTTGTTTCCATTCTCAAAGTCGTTGACAAAAAAGGGATAACGCTGTACGAACATAAAGACCTGAATCTCGAAAAAGAAATTCCGTCACAACTTCTTTTGACCGGCACCCGTGTCCTGTCGCCCGAAACGACATTTCTTATTTCCCATATACTCCTGGACAATAATGCTCGGGCGGACGCTTTCGGAACCGGTTCGTTTCTTGTCGTTCCCGGCCATGCCGTATCGGTCAAAACCGGAACGACGGATGACCTGCGGGATAATTGGACTATCGGATATACTCCGCAGTATCTCACGGTCACTTGGGTAGGCAACAACGATAATACTCCCATGAATCCAGCGCTCGTTTCCGGCGTTACCGGCGCCGCGCCCATCTGGAACAAACTCATGCGGCGGGTGCTGCAAGACACGGCCGACATTTGGCCAACGCAACCCGAGGGAATCATTGGCACTCAAATTTGCTCGCTCACCGGGCTTCTCCCGCCCGGCGAGGGAGACGACAAGGGATGTTCAACCCGTTTCGAATACTTTGTCAAAGGCACTGTCCCAACCGGGCGCGAATCTCTCAAACAACAGGTTCTTATCGATAAAGCGACGGGCGATCTGGCATCGCCAAATCAGACAGACAATATTGAGATGCAAGAACATCAGGTTCTTCGTGACGCACTTTCTTCCTGGTGCTTGGATTGTCAGCATCCCGAAAACAAACCCGTTATCATCAGATAATTTTCCCCGGGACCCTTTCCCCACTTGTAGCTACCCTATAGATTGTGGTATAACGTCAAAACTATGGCGCGTCAGATCAGTCCATATCAGAAAAAGCCCGCCGACAATATCCCTATTTTGCGCCTTTTTCTGTTACTTCCCTTGTTTTTCGTTGTCATTGGTGACATAACGCTTTTTCTTTTCCGGTCGGTACTCTCTGTTCCTGTTACAGCCTATAACGTTGTCAGTCGTACCTTCGTTGAGCTTGTCCGTGCGTTTGTCCATTGGTCCCAGGAAAAAACCTCGGTTTTTCACCTTCCTAAAAAACCCGGCAGGCCCAGAAAAAAACCATCGGTAACGCTCTTCCCTTCCTTGTCCTGGCGAATATCAAGAAACCTCACCGATCTGAAAAAAGATTTCTTGAGGCTCGTCATGGTATTGATTACCGTTTTCTTCTGGTTTTTCCGGGTATGTATCATCGTACTCTCCCGCATTCGCATGCCTGTTATTTTTTTGAAAAAATCCCCGTCACCGAAAATTTCCGTGCAACGAACTGCGCGACCCGCTCTTTGGTTCCCTAAACTTCCGGCGTTTCCTTTCCCCAAAGCGTATACCGTTTTTCCGCCGCCGGATATCGTCATCCACAGACGCGCCATACAGATCAAGGCATTCGTTGTCGGCGTTGCCGCTACGCTCATTCTTGTATTCCTTCCTTTTTGGACATACAGTTGGCTCCATGCACTCCCAAACCCGCAACTTCTGTCCCGACGTGACTTAGCCGTCACTACAAAAATCTTTGACAGAAACGGGGCGCTTCTGTATGAAATCTATACGGACCAGAACAGAACCCCTATCCCGTTATCGGATATCCCCCCTTTCGTCAAAGAAGCAACGGTGGCCATCGAAGACCGGGATTTTTACCGACACAACGGCATATCACTACGCGGTATCGTACGGGCAGCCTGGGAAATACTTGCCCATAAACGAATTCAGGGCGGCTCAACCATCACGCAACAGTTGATTAAATCAGCGCTTCTCTCGCCGGAAATAACAGTATCACGAAAAATCAAAGAAATTTTTCTTGCATTCTGGGCTGAACGCATTTATTCGAAAGATCAGATTTTAGAAATGTATCTCAATCAGGTTCCGTACGGCGGTACCGCATGGGGAATTGAGGCTGCCAGTCAAACCTATTTTGATAAATCCGTAAAAGACCTTTCTCTTGCGGAAGCATCGCTTCTTGCCGGCCTTCCAGCCGCACCGACTGAATATTCGCCCTTTGGCAGCCAACCACAAAAAGCTTTTGAACGGCAGGCAGAAGTTTTACGGCGCATGAACGAGGACAGCTACATAACGAAGGAAGACGCTCAAAACGCGTATGGGACCGGGCTTCGATTCAGAAACCCAACCGTTGCCATCCGGGCGCCTCATTTTGTCATGTACATCCGTGAACTTCTGGAAAAACGTTACAGTATGCGGCTCATTGAGCAGGGCGGACTGCGCATTGTTACGTCTCTTGATGCAACTATGCAGGACAGGCTGCAGGATGTCGTCCGGTCACACATAGAAACTCTCGCACCGCTTCGGGTCGGAAACGGCGCTGCGTTAGTCACCAACCCCAAAACAGGGGAAATTTTGGCAATGGTCGGAAGTAAAAATTATTTTGATCTGGCAAATGAAGGCAATGTCAATGTCACAACTGCTCTGCGCCAACCGGGTTCTTCCATCAAAATCGTCAACTATACAGCGGCACTGGAGCGCGGATTTACCGCAGCCACGGTTCTGGATGACAGCCCGATTGTTTATCGCGTTCCGGGTTCCGCCCCCTATGCGCCGGTGAACTATGACGGTAAATTCCATGGTCCCACACCCCTGCGATATGCACTGGGCAATTCATACAATATTCCGGCGGTAAAAACTCTTGCGAAGATCGGAGTAGGTGCCATGATTGAGAAAGGACGCCTCATGGGAATTGAGTCCTGGACGGATGAAACCCGCTACGGACTGTCACTCACGCTGGGCGGCGGGGAGGTCACGATGTTGGATATGGCAAAAGCGTACGGCACGCTTGCCAACCAGGGGAAACGCATGGATTTATTGCCGATTTTAGAAATTACCGACTATACCGGAAAAGTGCTCGAGCGAAATTCTTCTTCCAAAGGTATCCAGGCAACCAGCCCTGAAGTGGCGTGGATTATGAGCAATGTTTTGTCCGACAATGTTGCACGGGTGAGTGCATTCGGTCCATCTTCGGGACTTGTGATACCCAACCGCACGGTCTCCGTAAAAACAGGAACCAGCAACGACAAACGGGATAATTGGACCATCGGATATACACCCTCTCTTGTTGTTGTTGTCTGGGTGGGTAACAACGATAACTCTCCCATGGATCCGCTCCTCACCTCGGGCATAACCGGAGCAACCCCGATTTGGCATGACATTATGGCGGATCTCACGCGGGAACGATCCGACGAAGTCAACCCGAAGCCCGTCTCCATTGTTGAACTCCCCTGTCATATGGGGAGGAATGAGTTTTTCGTTCGGGGAACCGAACCCGTATCCGGACGATGTGCCCCACTGCCGAGCCCGTCGCCAACACCAGCTCCCAACTAGTGCGTGGTGTTCCTCAGGTCTGTTTTCCGAGAGAAATTTATTTCGTCACTACCACGCTTCCCGCGTCTTGGGGATTCGTATGATTGTGATACCTCCATGTCCCGACTTTATCAAACGTATATTCGTACATCCCGCCCTTTTGAACGCTCGTCAACTGATCGAATCCCGGAAGAATCTGGTGTGTCGGATGCACATCGGAGGCAACCCACATACCGCCGGTACTTTCATTGACAAACGTAACAATGGCGCCAACCCGTACGGTTACGGGATTTGGCGCGAATCCGTTCCCTGTATAGGTAACTACTGTCCGTTCCTGTACCCCGCCTTTTTCACCGCCACCCAGAGCTCCCTCTCCCGTTCCAGGGATAAGCGCGCCGGAGGTTCCCGTTGTCCCTGATACGGTTGTGTCCTTTTTAGGAAATTCAAGTCCTGTTCTGCCTCTTCCCAAAACGTACCACCCAATCGCCACCCCGACGATGAGCACTAATACCCCGACAATAAATCTGCTGTTCATGTGTTCACCCCCTTTCGTTACTTCTGCTGCCCGTGCTTCCCATGAAACACGCTCCATATAACACGTTTTACTTACGTATACTTATCCGCAACTTTGCTGGCAGCATAACTTTCCGGTTTGGTCTTGACCGTATACCCGCTTCCGCGAATCATTCCGACTATTTCCGTTATCATCTCCCGCGTTTCTCCGTATTTCCCGATATCCACATGGATCTCCACGTCGTATTTGGATATTCCGTCTTTGTGAAGCAGTGCCAGAACTGTCTCTGCCATCTCAAGAGACAACGTTGCTTCCTCGTACATCCGTTGGCGAAGGACATATATTTTTTTATTGACAATTCGTGTCCAAAAATATATCCCCCCGTGTCCGATGCGGTGTACAACAATTGCCGTGACAAAGTCTACGCCTGCTCCGTTGTGAGGTTGAGAATCGGTTCCTACTACCAACTGATATGTACTCTCGGGATTAAATGCCAAAAACGAGAGGATTTTTTCGCGAACTTGCGGCAGTTCCAATTGCCCCCACGTCGGACTGTGAAACATACAGGCCGTATGGTAACAAAGCCCTCTTCTAAAGGCAAGGCACCCACCAAAAATCCCGCTATTGGAAGCGGGATTTTTAGGAGTTATTTTTTTGTTTTTTAGACTCTCGGTTTGGGTGGTCTTGCCTCGTTGACTACGAGCGCTCGGCCATCAATGTCTTTCCCGTTGAACATCTCTATAGCTTTCTTTGTATCTTCCTCGGTTGCCATTTCTACGAAACCGAATCCTCGTGATCGACCGGAATATTTATCCGAAATCACTTTGGCACTCGTCACAGCACCTGCTTGCGCGAATACTTCTTCAAGCTTGGCGCTATCGTATGAGTAGGGAAGATTCCCTACGAATAAATTGGTTGCCATATTGGGCTCCTTTCTCCTTAGGACTTAAAGGGGACATGCGTGATGCCTAAAGAGAAAGCCAGAAACACTGGAGCTCTTACAGGACGCTTCTTCCGTATCCCTTACGGATACGGAAATTCCACTTCTTTCCTAGGTCACGTGCAGTATATCATATCGGGTGTTTAGAACCAAGCAGCAAGCTACAATGAAAAGAGGCAATGATGATTATTCCAGAACTTCTTCTTCGTCTACACTCTGGGTCCCTCCCGCTTCTCCCGCGGTATCACCCTGTGACTCATATTCTTCCAAAGGTATAAACGCAAAACTGTCTATAACGGTTTGTGCGGTGTCCGACCAATACGTATCATCTCCAAGGCTCGCTTCCACCATAAAGAGGAGTTCATCATACACAACGCCCACTATCATCTTTTTTGTCGGAGACACGAGTAATATTTTTTTCGCCGGTTGTTTTCCCAGTGTCGTATCAAATGAGCTTGCGCCGCTGAAGTTTTTTTCTGTCTTTACCCATGCCGTAACGTCTGCTGCGGTCGTGTCTTTTGCCCATACGATCACATTCCCCGGGTGCGCACTGTCAGTTAGCTCTACGTGCGCGTAATTTTCCTCATCTTCGTCGTGTTTGTTTACCGATAACCCCCGGGGATATTGAAAAGTAAACCCGGCAGGATCTTCCCACGTCGTCAGTGCCGTTTGCGGTTTGGATGCCGCTTCGTTTTGCCCTAAGGGTCCGACAACAGATTCTTTGCTTCTTACTGTCCGGTACCATACTGTTCCCGCAACGACGCTCACACAAATCAGGATAACAACAATTATGATAAAGAGTCTCTTTTTGTTCATGCTGGCCTTGAGTCTACCATGTTTTTGTCACCCGTGGTATACGTGCGTAGACGGGAAAAATTCTGCTATAATGACAGCGCATGAAAAAAATCGCGTTCGTTCTGTGTATTCTTTTCGTGTTTTCCGCAAGTCTGTCCTCTGTGTCTGCCGCAAAAAAACGGATCAGAAAGACTGCCGTGCGCGCAACGGGCGCATCCTATTCACAAGCCCGTTTATCGCGGGCAACCAATAGCGTTGTTGTGTCGTTTCTCAACCTCGGCTTGGTCAAGCGGGTTGATTATGCCCTGTCATACACGGCAAACGGCATCCCGCAGGGTGTCGTTGGCGCGATAGCTCCAAGCGGACAAACAACCGACGGAAGAGATTTCTATTTCGGCACATGCAGCAAGGGTGTCTGCACGTCGCATACGTCTATACAAAACGCCTCGCTGACGATTACAACAACACTTATGTCGGGAGCAACCCATACGAAACGGTATCGAATCAAGATCTAGGAAGGTTTTCTTTCTTCTTTTGACTGCGCTTGAGGAACCACGGATACAGATACATATATCCCCCGCTGACCATCATGATGCCAAATATAATGGCGAAAAAGGGGCTCATGGTGTTGTGAATTTTCCGTGCCAAAAGCAGGTCAACAGACGGCATTGCCACAACAACAAATTGCGCGTATTTCATCAGGGATCCGGTTGTCCCCATAATCAAACCGAACACCACCATACCCAAAACGCACAGTCTGTGAATTTTTCTTGCTAGCGGATAATACTGTATCATCTGCAACCCTCCCGCAGGTTGTATCATAGCATGGAAGATTTGTGTATGATACTTTTATGAATTTCCTCCACGCGCTCATTTTGTCGGGCGTTGAGGGGATTACGGAATTTCTTCCCGTTTCATCAACGGGACACCTTGTCCTGACCGCATCATTACTTTCAATTTCACAAACGGATTTTGTTAAAAGTTTTGAAATTGTCATTCAGCTTGGAGCAATACTTGCTGTTGTATTCCTCTACCGGAACACGCTTATCCGCTCTCCCAAAATATGGAAGCCTCTCTTTGCTGCTTTTCTTCCGACGTCCGTCATCGGCTTCCTGTTGTACGCAACCATCAAACGTTCTCTCTTGGGCAATACCGCTGTTACTGTTGCGGCTCTGGGTTTCGGAGGCGTCATCCTTGTTGCGCTTGAACTCTGGGGCAAAGGGATGGAAAAAAAAGGAACAATCGATCGTCTCTCGTGGAACCGTGCAGTGTACATAGGTCTTGCTCAAGCGCTCTCCGTTGTGCCCGGCGTGTCTCGGGCGGCTGCTACGATCGTTGGGGGTCTGGCTGTCGGTTTATCCAGAAGCGAAGCTGTCGTTTTCTCTTTTTTGCTGGCTATTCCGACCATGATAGCCGCGAGCGCCCTGGATATGGCAAAAAGCAGTTTTCTTTTTACCCCGCGAGAATGGTGGCTACTGACAACCGGGTTTATCGGGGCTTTCCTTACGGCTCTTATTACCGTCCGGATATTTACGCAGTTTGTCAAAAACCATTCCTTGGTCGTCTTTGGGGTTTATCGTATCGTTGTCGCGCTTCTGTTTTGGTTTGTATACCGCTAACGGATTTCTCGAGGCAACACGCTAGCGTTACTGATACACCAATCTTCCCTCTGTCGCTTTTTTCATGAGACCATCTGCCTCTTGCGCTCCTCGCGATAATTTAATCCTATTCCAACGGACCGGGCTTTCCGTTCCTGCGTTAGGCTACTCCCATCAGCTTGATGGCGTACATGAGAAGAATGCCGGCAAGGAATACTCCGAAGGATATCATGG
>Ga0214473_10001755_pt1 | contig 27825 bp, 28 predicted proteins | sample RVTome_7_FD_203509 | JGI IMG/M metagenome (GOLD analysis project Ga0214473, IMG submission 203509) | Soil microbial communities from uranium-contaminated site in the Upper Colorado River Basin, Wyoming, United States - RVT98D197 | ecosystem: Environmental > Terrestrial > Soil > Contaminated >...
CGACTCCTTTATTATACCTCCTTCTGCAAGGAGGGATTGGTTTTGGATAAAAGAGGAATGGATGCATTGGCTATGTTTCTCAATGCTCGTCTCTATCTTTATTCAAATGTTTATTATCACCGCACCACTCGTTCCATTGATCTTCAGCTGCAGGAAATATTTAAAGAGACGATGGAGATTCTCTGTCCTTTCCATCCTTTAGAGGAGATCGACCGATACCTCCTCCTCACGGACTGGTTTGTGATGGAAAAGGTATTGGAGTGGAAGAAATCTTTGTCCTTTCGGGAAAGGCAATTAGGGGAGAAGTGGGCTGAAGTACTATCGAGAAAGTTGAAATGGAGTAGTACTTTTGAGGAGAAACTCACTCTCAGAGAGATGGAAATGGGTCGCCCCATTTTTTTGAAACCCGAAGAGGTGAGGCAAAGAATTAAGATGTTTTTACCGAAACGACTGAAAGAGTTGGAGTTTCATGTGGATATGGCTCACCATGATCCAAGACCCCTCAACCCATGGCATGAATCGAAGGAAGGAACTCTTCTCATCTTCGACCCTGGCTCCAAACGAATATCGAGAGAACCCCTTCGAAGATTATTTCAATACATTCCAGCAAAGGTGGCTATTTGCCGAGTCTATGCCCCAACCCACCGTTTCGATCAGGAATTAGGCCGTGCCGCTCGGCGTGCCATGGCTTTAGAGGAAAATGCGGAAAGCCTTGAGACGAATGTTTAAAAAGAAAGTCTCAAATGTCAAATGGCTTTTTTCTTGATTCATTATTTCGGAATAGGAAAGAAGAAAAAAAGTGTTGATGTTCTTTGGTAAAGAATCACTTTTCACTCAACATGGAATCTTGTCTTAGGTCATAGGCCATGTTAATATGAGATGGAAAGTGTTTCACCGAATGGTGACGGATTTCCGAGTGTGTCGGTAAGATAAAATTGAGAAGAAGAGAGGAAGAAATGGCAGGCGTGGGAAGGAATGGATATCAGAAACAAGCCATGGAGATCTACCAATTTATCAGTGACCATCTTTACTTCAACCGTCCAGATATGGAAATTAAGGGAGAACGTTTTAATTCGGCAATCCTGTTGAGCCTTCTTACTGGGTTGAAGAAAGGAAAGGAATTGATCATTGGAGAACCGGGGTTGGGGAAGACGACCTCTGCAGAATATGTCTGCTCGCTCATCTACCAATTTCCATTGGGTGTGATTTGGGGGAGTGAGGTTTCAGGACATCCAGAGCAAACAGAGGAGAAAATTATTGGCAGACCGGATTTGGGCAAATTAAATCGGGGTGAGGAGGATGTGGTTTGGACCAATTTTTCCCAAATCCCGGTGAAAATCGTGGATGAGATCAACCGTCTTCCCGAAACCAAACAGAGCATGATTTTAGATGGAGTGGATCGAGGAAATTGGGAATACCTCAATGAGATGATCATCAATGATGAATATTGTCTTTTTGCCACCGCCAATTACCAAGATGGAGGGACCAATACCATCATCGCTCCGCTGGTGGACCGATTCGATGTCATGGTGGAGTCAAGATACCCCGGGGCCAATCTCTCTTTTCTTATCGGAAAGGATAAACGAAAAGATCATATCCTAAGACATCCCAAATATGAAAAAGACCTTTATCATATTCTGAAATCCAAGATCGCTTATGAGAAAAAGATTTCCAAAATGGAAGAAGTTTGTAATGGTTTTGGGGAATATGTTCAAGAAGTATTGGGGGTCAAGCCCTTTCAAAGACAAGATCGTGATCAAATCCGTGGAGAGATGGAAAGTTTAGAGTTGGACCTCGATGCCAGTGCCTTTGCACGAATGCTCCTCGCGGAATTGTCTTTCTGTGAACGATATGGGCAGAAACGGGTTGTGGAAAACTGTGAAGAGGGATGTCACTACACAGGATATCTCTGTCACCAAATTAAAAACTGTGCCTCCAATCGATTGCCCTCTTCCATGAAACAATATGCACAGGGGCTGGCATGGTTGTTGGAGGATTCTGAGATCGATATCGAACATGTCATGGCAGTCGTCCCCTATTCCTTGGCACACCGGGTCCAATGGAAAGACGAAATTCTCTCTCAGAAAGAAAGGTCGAAACGGGATGACCCATTCCCCATCTTTCTTGCAAAGGAATCAGTAAAAGTGATTTCTCAGAGATATCGAGAACAAAGCGAACATCTGAAAGATGCTCTGGCCGTGGGATCGAAGATTTTTCAAGGAGGGACCTTGGAACCCCTAGAAGGGGATCACCCTCTTTATGCGGAGATCAAAAAAGATATCGATACTCGAAAGAGGGAATAGGATGCTATTTCCCTTTTGATTTGTTAAGGGTTAAATTTAACGATGAAGTCCACCACCCAGGGGAAGAAAAGTTCTATCCTCCTTTTCGATAAAGAGGGCTGGACCATCAAGAATCCCTTCGAAGAATTTAAATCTTTTACTGCACCGTCCCATGATCTTCCATTAGATCAGATTGTCCAATCCACTGAGGCAGTCATGGATCGGATACGTTGGGGGTATGAAAAACTTTTGGAAGAAGAGGCTAAGGAACTCGTCTGGATGGTACAATATAATACCATCATCAAGGCTTATGAGGTGGCGGAAAAATATGTAAAAGAGGTTGATTATACCGCAGAGGATATTGAGGACTTCTGTTTTGCCTTAGAGAACACGCAAAAAATTCCCTATCTCATCCCAGGGCCGGCCGGGGTTTACATTTCTGCATTATGTAACTATGCGAAGGAAGAGGAGATCGTCCTCAAACTTTCAGAGTTGAAGACGGAGATCAATCTGATTGGGTTTCGACTTCCCAAAGGGAAAAGCTTGATGATCGATGGAGATACCGGTGATTTTACGGGGATCGGCCTCGAGGGAGGAGAATTAGTCATTGAGGGAAACGCAAAAAACTGGACCGGGGCGGGGATGAGAGGAGGGAAGATATTAGTCAAGAAGAACATCGGTCTCCATACGGGTGAATGGATGATGGGGGGAGAAATTTATGTCGGAGGAAGGGTAAGGGGATTGGGGAATATTGTAGAGGGGAAGGTTTATGAGAGGGATAAACTGGTTTATCCAGGTAAAACGAAGTATCCCAATCTCTATTATTAAAAAGAGAAAATAATTTAGATGGGCATCAGAAAATAAGGATGGAAGAGCAAAACTACCAATCGATTATTGAAAAGATTTGGCCCCAATTGAAGAAAAAGCATCTCTACCCTGAGATCCCTACGCCCAGGATAAGAGAAACCACGAGTTCTAAACAGGGTGAGGCGGATGAGAACGAAGGCGTTGGGTTGGAGATGAAAGAAAAACAGATGACCATCAACGGACCTTTTGTATCACGAATGAGAGACAGGATGCCAGAGCAACGGGTCATCGAAGCCCTTCTTGATCATGGAATCACCCATTACACCTTTTGCCCATGGGATTTCCATACTCACCTCATGCTTTATGCAGAGGCCAAGAAAGTGACGGGGGATAAAGAATTGGCCAAACAGGTTGCCAATTATTTTATCGATATCATTGCGGATACGCACTGTGTGAAGAAGCGGTTTACGGAGATCCCGGAACTGCATCGAAATTTGACAAAAGGGAACGTCGAAGAAGTGATCGCTTTCCTTTATCAAAAGATTTGGGGAGTCGATCTGGGAATTTCCCCTTCCAAAATGAGCGGGAAAGGGCATGGGGATGTTGTCAGACGGCTTGCGCGAATTCCCTATTTGGATCGTTCTCGGTGGGGAGAAAGTATTAAAAAGTTTGCCCGCTCTCTTAAACCCCTTCTCGTTGAGGAACAGAAAGAGCAAGGACAAAAGGGGGGGAAAGGGGATCGTAATCCTCAGGGGGAACACGATTTGAACCACTATTCCAATGAAGAGATCGATCAAGGGTTGAGAGATTATGCAAAACAGACGATGGCTCTCTCTGAATTCAAAGATGTTGTGGAGGACTTTTCCGATGAATTAAAAGGGGCGGGTTACGGAATGGAAGGAGGGATGGGAAGAGGCCAGGGGAATCCCATCGATGCGGATGTCCTTTTCTACATGAAGTTGGCAGAAAATTATTCGATCCCTCTGAAGAAAACTCCTCTGGAAGAGAAAGGGTCTCTGCATCCCCATTCTCATTCTCCTTGGGAGATCGGGTCACCCTATCAAGATGTCGATATTTGGACCAGTTTCGGAAAGATCATGCCAGGCATCACTCAGATTTGGACTAAAAAGGAAGGAAAGGGAAGAGGGAAAGTAGAAGGTTCTCCGGATTGTCTGATTGCTATCGATTCTTCAGGAAGCATGATCAATCCTCGGAAGAGTCTCTCCTATGCCGTCCTTGGAGCGGCCTGTGCCACGAATGCCTATCTTCAAAATAATTCAAAAGTAGCGGTTTATAATTTCAGCGATGCCCCGATGGGGGGTAAGGACATCTTAGATTATAATGATCGACGAGAGGATATCTACCGAGTCCTTTGTAAATATTTTGGGGGTGGGACGGCTTTGGATTTAGAGGATCTGATGCCATTGATCCGCGGGAGGAAAAACCTGGATTTTTTCATTATTACCGACATGAAAATCACTAACCTGGAAACATTAATCGGATTTTTTGGACAGATCCAAAATCGAGTCACGGCTGTTCATATTGGAGACAACCCTTATGCCGCCCGATTTGAAAAGGCCGTTGAGAAGAAGAAAAACATCAGCATCTATACGGTCAAACGAAAAGAAGATATTCCCCATATTGTTCTCGGAAAAATCAGGGATTATTTTAATTCCGCCCATGTAAAAAAATATTGACTCTTACCCTTCAAATCCTGTAATTTATTCCCATATCATTTTTCTCCTCATGGAGGAGTGGGGAAAGGGAGGGGGTATCACTTCTCATAAGTTAAGGGAGATGTGCGATGAATTCAGAGATCTTAGAAGCCAGATATACGCATCAAGAGATTATCCGGAAATATAATTGGATCGCCCCTATCTACGATTTGTTTGGAATCCTGATGGAGTCCAAAGCCCGTCAACGAGCCTTAGAGATCGCTGCTATTCAAAATGGAGAGAAAGTTTTAGAAGTTGCCCTTGGAACAGGACTTAATTTTGTGGAGATACTTAAGAGAAATCCGGACGGGTGGGTGGATGGAATCGATGTCTCCATGAAAATGGTAGAGAAGGCAAAAAAAAGAATTTCTAAAACAGGGCAAAATAATTATACTCTTCATCTATGCGATTGTCGCCATCTCCCCTTTGAAGATGAGATATTCGATGTGCTCATGAACCAGTATCTCCTGGACATCCTTCCGGTTGACGATTTTATTCCCATTCTTTTGGAATTCAAAAGAGTTCTAAAAGACGGAGGCAAAATGGTTTTAGTCAACATGACAAAAGGGGAGAGATGGTTAAATCAAATTTATGAAGAAATTTATAAACTAAAACCTCCCCTCTTAGCAGGATGTAGGGGCGTCAGGGCCCAACCCTTTCTCGAAAAAATTGGATTTAGAGAATTTCGTAGGGAATTTGTATCACAATTTGGATTTCCATCTGAGGTGGTAAGGGGGATAAAGAGAAACGGGTTGGGATAAAAATGGGAATACCCTTTGAAATTATTAAGATTTATAATGATTAAAGATTAGGCATTTTGCTAAAAAAATGTAAAATAGGCCATTTTTAGATTAAAATATGGAGGTTTTCAACAGGCTATTCACAAAAAATGTGGGGAAAATATATAACTTATTAATGTTATTATTAAATTCAAAAGGGATCAGTTAGAGGAGGGCCATAACTGATCCCTACCAGTACATCAATTGGGGGTGAAATAAGGAGGTGATATGATTTGATGTACCGGCTAATTTAATAATAATATATTATAAGGGAAAAATCAAACTTTAGAAAATGATTGGCATAAGATTTGCTGAGGTTAGAGTGATGAAACGAATCCTAATTATTATCCTGTTTATCTTGTTTATTTCTGAAATCTCTTTTGCTGAGGTTTATAAATGGGTGGATGAAAAAGGAGTGGTCCATTTCACGGATGATATCCTTCAAATTCCGGAGAAATATCGACCCAAAACTGAAAAAATGGTGTTGCCGGAAGGGAAAGAAGAAACAAAAAGTGAAGGAGAATCAATACCCAAGAGGAATGAGGAGGTTTATAGAGATCGGTTAGGCAGAGGAGAAGACTATTGGAAGGGGAGAGTGGAGGAGTGGAAAAAGAAATTTAAAGACTACCAAGAAAGATTGGAAACCCTTAGGGCAAAATATAATGAATTGACAGTAAGGTTTAATGATTCAAAGAGTACTGCCGAGAGAGGAAACCTTCGAGGAGAAAGAGATCAGGTTAAGAATGAAATGGATCAATATAAAATTCAAATTGAAGAAGCCAAAATCATGCTAGACAAAAAGATACCAGAAGAAGCTGAACTCTACAAAGCAAAGCCTGAATGGTTAAAACAATGAAAATATTTCATAGGGTAGATAAAAAGTATCCATTATATAAAATCAATCCAAAAATTGATAACCCCTCATTTTAAAAAAGGTATTCTCTGTACTCTTTTTTTAAGAGAATTTTTCTAATAAAAAATATGACAATTTGTGGCTAGGTTTAAAAAATGATAGAATTGGTATCATTTTTGCTTTATATTTAATTTTAGCTTGAACTGATAAAATATTGACCAAAATGTGAATCAAAAGAGTGGGTTAGTATGGAGGGGGTAGAGATGGCATTAAAAATGCAAATTTATTATTTAATTGAGGCTTATTAAAATGAACAAAATGAATCAAAATAATCAATCTGCTTCACATAACAAAATGGGTGTTCTCGCAATTGAAAAGAGAAAACACCCGCGGTTTAGTGTTGAATTGCCACTTGACTATTCTCGGGTAGAAGGGAAAGGGACTTACGGAGGAATGGTGGCGAATGCAAGTGAAGGGGGACTCCTCGTCTATTTACCAGAGAGGATCGAAATAGGGACATTATTGAAAATTGAATTATTTTATGTGAGAGGGCTAGAATTGGACACCATTAAAGCAGTGGTAAAAGTGGTCTGGTCTGATATGGCTGCCAGAGAAAGTTGGGGAGAGCATCGATACGGATTAAAGTTCGAATATATTGATGAAAAAGATTTCATCAGACTGACGGCATTGCTAAAAGAGGTAGGAAAATAAAAATCGAGGTTATTTTAAATTGACTTTCTTTTTGGCATTACAGACCTCGAATAAAAATATGTTGAATTATTTTAAAAAATTATTTAAAAATAAGGAGAATAAAATGAATCAGCCCTGTTTGGGCATCGCCGGGAGGGGATCCTGAGATTTATCTTCTATTGAAGGTGACTAAACATCTCCCTTGAGTTGACTGAAGGAAAACCACTCGGTTTATAAGGAATATTATGAACAAAATAGTTCTCGAAGAAGGGAGATATAGAGTCCTCCTTATTGGTGTTGGGGAAAACAGTAAAGAAGAAAAAAACTACTTTTGTCATAACCTTTCTAAAAATTATAGTATCCCTCTTCCACTATTAAAAAAAATTGTTGACCGTTGTCCTATCATCCTCAAAAAAAATCTCTCTCTTAAAAAAGCGGAGGTACTTGCCAAAACCCTAAAATCTTTCGGGGCGACCGTCTCGGTTGAAGAAAGAAGAAACTTTCCGCCCATCTCTCTCGAATTCCAGGAATTGGTGCCACACCAGTTGGCTTTGGAATCCTCTTATCTCCAGAAGGCAATTAAAGGAACATGGAGTATCGTCGGAAGGATAAAAAACATATCGGACGAGATGTTGAGTGATACTTGGGCACTCATTCAACTTTTTGATGGCTTTGAAGAATTTATTAACTTTGAAGAAACTCCCCTCACCATAAACCCTCTCCCTTCCGGAGAGGTATCCCCCTTTAAGGTCGTTTTTGAAGGAAACGTTACGGTTAAAAGAATTTCCATTGCATTTAAAAATGCTTCAGGGCAACCCATTCCGGCAGTGGATAAACGGAAAAGGAGGGAATGGATAGAGGTGGAAATAAACGATGAGGATGAACATTTTCTTTCATCTCAGGGGATATCACCAGAGATTGATCAGAAGTCCGGCATCATTGAGTTTCCCGAACCTTCAGAAGAAAAGGTCATGGAAAGGGAGAGGAAAATTTCAATCGAGACCATTCCCACCCTGGTAGAGGAGTTGGACATTCCCTTGGGAGAAGGGAAGAGAGGAGGGCAGGGAGAAATTGGGGAAGAAGTCCCTGAGGTATCCTTTTCACTGACCCTTGATGAAGATTTTTCAGAGAGGATGTTTGAGTCTCCGATAAAAGATTTGAAAATCTCCGGGAATTTTCAAGAAGGAAACGAATATCATGAAAGGGAGGGATTAAAGAGTCCATTAGAAATTGAGGCATTTAAAACGTCACTCCTCCCGGTATCGGAAGAAGTGGAAGAAATCGTAACAAAAGAAAAGGGGTTAGGGGATTTAGAGCCCTCCGGTACCGATGAAGAGGTCGCTACAGAATCGACCTTTGACACATCTGTCTTTGAAGAAGCCACCCCATTGTTAGAAGTTGCTTCTGGAAAACCTGAAGAGGCTGAGGGTGAAGGAGAAAAAGGGTTGAGAGCTGAAGGGACGGTAGAAGAGATGAGAAAGGAAGGAGAATGTTGTCCTCCCTTCCCCTGGATAGAGTATTTCAAGGATACGGTGGAGGCCTTTTACCAAAGACCTCGTGATATTTTTTCGATGTGGTTTGAAGAGCGTCGGAAGGGAGAGGAATTTATAAATTCCCTTCATGCCCTTTTGACCATATTGGTTCATTCCAGATTTGATCAGACGAATCAGTCTATCAAAGCACTGGAGAATACCCAAAGGGTGTACAGAATTGTTGTTCAACGGAATCTCTCTCCTGAAGAGATTCAACCTCTTGAAGGAACAACCTTTATATCTGGAGAGATATGGAGAGATCTATTTCATAGGGCGCTTCCTAAAGTTCAACAGATTGGAAATGCTATCCTTGAAAAAAGCGAATGGAATGCTTTTGATTTGGAGCGCATGATCCAAGTCATCCCTCATATGGGTCATCAAAACAGCCGATCAGCGATCCGATTGATCCATGAATTGATTCCAGATATCATGGAGGTTGATTTTTCCAATACTCCCGTCACGATTGAGGAAAGTCTTTACCGAGTGGCCTCTCGTTTAGGTATTGTGGACCCCCATTTTGACTATTTCCGAGGAAGGAATTCGATGGGAGACATTAAAATTCAATCTTTTGCCAAAACAGTTTTTCCCAAGAATCCAACGAAGATCGAGGAACCCATGGCTTGGATGGGGATGGAAGAAGAACGAGGGGGACATTGTTTCCCTACCCAACCGCGATGCGAGGGGTGCCTCTTCGAAGCCTTTTGTCCAAGGCTTCATTTTCACTTTAACCCATCAGAAAAAGGGATGCGGAAGTAATTTAAAAGAGGAAAAGTAGTGGAGAAACAGGAGACGAAATCTCATGTGGGTGTGGTCAATTTAGAGAGAAGGAAAAATCCCCGATTTTCTATTGATCTGCCCATCGAGTATCAACTGATCCCACCTATCATCAGCTCTACGGGCCGAGTTCTTAATGCCAGCGAGGGTGGGTTGTTGGTGTATCTTCCTCAACAGACAGAAATTGGCCAACACCTAATCATAAAGCTTTTTTTTGCATCCGGTCCACATCTAAATTCCATTGAAGTGGTGGCGGAGGTAGTTTGGATGGATATCCATCTGGGAAAAGAGTGGGGAGATTACCGATGCGGAGTTAAATTTATTGATATCTCGTCCGATGACCTCAGCAAATTGAAAAATTTTTTAAAAAGCCTTTCAGAATGAATTTCCCTCCCATCGCTCTCTGGAAAGTTACGTATTTCGTTCACTTGTCAAATGCATCAAGAGATTTTATAATAAAGCCAAAGGAGTTGCGAGATGAGTGGGAAGAGTAGTTTTCCTTACCGGAAATTTGACCGGAAACCACACCCTCATATTGTCAAACAAATTTTAGAGGATAGTGAGTTGATCGAGATGATGAAAGAGGTTCTTATTCAGGAGGGAAAAGCTTGCCCCTTTTGTCATCGGAAATTAAAGGGTGAATCTAAGACAAGGGAAATTTGGTAAAAATAAAAAAAAGAGATGATTCAAAAAAATAAGAATCCTCTCTTTTTAAATTTAACCTGTCGGTCAAAGGGACAATTCGAATCTATCTTCTTTCCTCAGCCAGACTATTTCAAATATCATCATCCGGGAATTCCCGAGTAAAGGAGAATCGAAAAGGTTTGACAATAAACATATCCGCTGCCTCTTTGACTCCCCCAGCAGGAATGGTAAAAGGCAGCGAGACGATGAAGATGGCTGTCCCCGCAATTCCTGTAGCGACCCCAAAAGGTCTGGCAAAAACTACATCCATAAGGCTCCATCCTTGTCCGACGGGGTCCTCCTTCGCCCATTTATCTTCAGCCCACCCTGTCGAAGAAAGACACCCCATCACCAAAGAAACCGCTAATAATGAGAGAAAAATCTTTTTAAATTCTTTCATAAGAATCCCTCCTTTGTGACGACTGTTGCCTAAATTTAGCAAAATTAAATAGAATTGTCAAACCCCACAGAAACCCGACAGAAAAAAATAATGCAGGGTGATTATGATTATAAATTTAATGGAATATTTTTGTCATCCAAGATGAAAGCCTCTTAACAATGAATAGTTTGAGGATAATTAAATGGATCCTTATCAGACATAGATTATCCCATACCGTTTCTCTTGCGCACTTCGCCATCGGTTTCTCCGAACAGGGAGACAAAATTTCGTAAATTTAAGGATGAGTTCATCATATTTGGCACTATACGTTAACGGCACGGGGATGAGAATAAGAAAGGGAAGGAAGAAAAAAGATGAAAATTTTATTGATATAGATTGGATCATATTAATAAATAATGCAATTTTTCTGCCAAACCAACGAATTGTATTGGGATAAAGATAACTGCTTGGAATTTAACAATAAATTATGTTTAGAATGGAGGAGTTTCTCTTCACAGGTGTTTTTTGAAAGTTACAAAGTTTGTTATTTGTACAAAAATTTTAATTTTGGGTTCAGGATTTTCAAGTTATATCGCAACCGAATCAAATCATTTTTGTTCCATTCACCACATGAAATAGTTTTGCTTGGGAAAATGGTTTATTTCGACCCTGAAGGGTGGCTGAGTTCTTTAAAATTCTTTAAAATACTTGACAATTGGGCCAAAAGCCGCTATATCTACTCAAAATTCAAAGGGATATTTTAGTTTTTTTATTAAAGTATGGAGTGGACATTACTTCTCAATTCTACTTTTGAGCCATTAAAAGTGGTGACTTGGAAAAAAGCAATCATCATGGTGATGCTAGAAAAAGTAGAGGTGATTGAAGAATACGATCGTCGGATTCGCGGTGTCAACTTTTCGTTACGGCTTCCTGCTGTGATTCGATTAAATCGTTTTATTAAAAGGAAAACTCCTATCGTTAAATTTTCCCGTCAGAATCTTTATGTCAGGGATCGGGGGAGGTGTCAGTACTGTGGTACCCCTTTTGAACATAGAGAGTTGACGTATGACCATGTCATCCCACGCTCAAAGGGTGGACAAACGGAATGGACCAATGTCGTGACCTGCTGCACGGCCTGCAATCTTAAAAAGGGTGGGAGGACACCCGAAGAAGCTGGGATGTCATTGATCCGAAAACCAAGAGCCCCCATCTGGATACCCCTATTACCGATGAGCCTTGGGATCAAAGAAACCCCAGATCCCTGGAAGGATTATCTCTACCTGAATGTAGAGCTGGCCTCTTAATTTTTCACCATGGAAATCGAACTTCCCAAAATATCTTTAGAGTCAATTGGAAATAGGCCACATCATTGAGATGGAACGAGAGAACGGGTCAGGCGGAAGGCCCCCTTAAAACTCTGGATAGAAATAAAGGGTGGATCATGAACAGCGAAGGGATGGAAAGCAATGAACTATCTTTGGGCCCCGTGGAGGATGGATTATATTTTAAGGGAAAAGAAAAAGGGTTGTTTCTTCTGTCAAAAACTTAAAGAGAAGAAGAATGTAAAAAACCTGATCCTGTATCAGGGTGAGTATGTGTTTGTGATGATGAATAAGTATCCCTATACCAATGGCCATTTGATGGTCGTTCCCAAACGTCACTGTCTTGATTTAGAGCAATTAGATCATAACGAATTGAGAGAGATTTTCAACTTGTTGAAAACCTCCACCCAGGTGTTGAAGACAAGCCTTCATCCGCATGGATTCAATATCGGAATGAATATTGGGAAGGTCGGGGGAGCTGGAGAAGACCATCTTCATCTCCATATTGTCCCAAGGTGGGCAGGAGATACCAATTTTATGCCAGTCATTGGGAAAACGAAGATCGTCCCCGAATATTTAGAAAGAACCTATCGAAAGCTTCACCCACCCTTTATGGATCTTTTAAGCAAAAAAGAGCGCACAGAGAGGAGGAAGAAAAAGTGAGATGGTTCAAGACATTGCTTTGGATGTTGGCCTTTTTTGTTGCAGTCCTTTTTGCCATTCAAAATCGAAGCGACGTCACTCTCCGTTTTGTTTTTCCCATAGAGAATTATCAATGGTTTGAAATTCCAAAAGCCCCTCTTCCTCTTTTCTTGGTCATCTTCTGTTCCATTTTTCTGGGGGTGTTGATCGGAGTGGTGAATGACATGGTTAGACGCTATCAACTCAAAAAGACACTTCGTCAGAATCAAAAAACGATTGAGAGGCTGGAGAGAGAAATTCAATCCATTAGAATTCCTGGTTTGGATCAACCTTCTTTTCTTAAGAAAGAAGATTGATCTTTATTCCGGTGAAAGGAATTCGATCGTTACATAAAGGAAATGTCACGAAGGTTCGATAAAATTTATCTTGCATTTCGGAGTGAGTTGTAGTATAGTTATTTAGAATTGTGTTGGTCTGCTGAAAAAGCGGGCTATTAGCCCGCTTTTTTTTTAAAAAATCAGGGATGGAAAACAGAAGAGATGGTCCCAAAGGAAATTGTGAAACGGGTACGGACAATGATTGACCCTATCCTTTTTCAGGAGGGATTGGAGTTGACGGATATTGAATATCGGAGAGAATCGAAAGGATGGGTCCTTCGTCTCTATCTGGACAAAGAAGGAGGGGTTACCCTTGACGATTGCACCCGGGTCAGTCACGAGGTTGGGAGGAATTTGGACATCGAGGACTTCATCCAAGCTCCTTACACGTTAGAGGTTTCTTCTCCAGGGTTGACCCGCTCATTAAAAACCGAAAAGGACTTCATAAAATACTGCTTCCATTGGGTCAAAGTGAAAACCTTCGATCCTATTGAAAATAGGCGAAGCTTTAAAGGGAGGCTCCTAGGGGTTTCTGAGAACAAAATTGAAATAGAAAGTGATGGAGGGATTTTCCAGATCCCTCTCAACAATGTGGCAAAAGCGAACTTGGAAATGGATCAGAACGGGCTACGGAAGGACCGCCACATCAAATGAAATACTATTTTTCGAAAGCCCCATCAAGCTTTGGCGCAAGGAACTTTATTTTAAAAAGGGAGAGATGAATTATGCCATCCAATCTCAATTATGTGATTGAACAAGTGGGAAAGGATAAAGGGATTGATCGGAAGGTGATCATCGAAGCCTTAGAGCAAGCCGTGCTGACGGCTTCGAGAAAGAAATATGGGCACCAAGGAGAGATCGAAGTCCACTATAACGAGGAAGTGGGTGAGGTGGAACTCTTCCAATTCAAGCAGGTCGTGGAGGAGGTGACGAATCCATCGACAGAAATTTCTTTGAAAGAGGGAAGAGAATTGGACAACGAAGCCCAGATCGGAGACAGTCTTGGAGTGAAACTGAATACGGACTTCGGCCGCATTGGAGCTCAGACAGCGAAGCAGGTGATCATCCAGAAGGTGCGAGACGCTGAGCGGGAAAATGTCTATAATGAATTTAAGGATCGAAAGGGAGATTTGGTCAGTGGAACCGTACAGCGGATGGAAAAGGGAAACCTGTATATCAGTATTAGCAGAGCAGAGGCCATCCTCTTCTCGAAAGAACAGATTCCTGGGGAGACTTACCGACAGGGAGAGCGGCTTCGAGTTTATATTCTTGATGTGCAGAAGAACTCAAAAGGACCCCAAATTTTTCTTTCCAGGACACACCCAGGATTTTTAATTAAGCTATTTGAGATGGAGGTGCCCGAGATCTCTGAAGGGGTGATCAAAATGATCAGCGCTGCCCGGGAACCGGGTGAGAGGGCAAAGATCTCTGTCTATAGTTCGAACCGGGATGTCGATCCCGTAGGAGCCTGCGTGGGAATGAAAGGTTCTCGAGTTCAAAATGTCGTTCAAGAACTTCGAGGGGAAAGAATTGATATCATCCCTTGGTCCCAGGATCAAGCCAAATATGTGTGTAATGCTTTGGCCCCAGCTAAAATCTCCAGAGTTTATATCGATGAAGAGAATCGACATATGGAGGTGGTCGTGGCAGATGATCAGCTTTCCCTGTCTATCGGAAAGAAAGGTCAAAATGTCCGATTGGCTTCTAAATTGACCGGTTGGAAAATCGATATTAAGAGTGAGTCGAGGATGGAAAAAATCTCCAGTGAAATCTTGGAAAGATTTAAAGGCCTCCCTCATATTGGAGATGTGGCCAGTCGTATCCTTTATAACGAAGGGTTCCGATCGATCAAGGAGGTGGCGGAGGTCGATCCAGAAGAATTGGCCAAGGTTTTAGAAATTGAGAAGGAGAAGGCCACAGAGATCGTTACAGGAGCCATTCAGGTGTCTCAAAAAGAGGAAGGCACAAGGGTTGCCGAAGAAGGCCCTTCCGCCACGGGGGATTTTGCTCTCGATCCGGTGAATCGGATGGAAGGGGTGGGAGAGAAGACTGCGCAAATATTGGAAGCGAATGGATTAAAAACCATTCGCGATATTTTGGGAACGAATGTGGAAAAACTTTCTGGGCTTCAAGGGATTGGGATCAAAAAGGCAGAAAAACTGATTCAGTCTGCAAAACAATATACCGAAGGGAAGAGGACATGAGTAAGAAAGGCCCGGCCCCTATCCGAACATGTATCGGATGTCGGAAAAGAAGGAAGAAAGAGGAGATGATTTGGTTGACCCTGAGCTCTGAAGGAGTGGTCAAGGTGAATCCGAGGATGCCTCATCAGGGGCGAGGGTTTTATCTCTGTCCAGATCTCGTGTGTGTCCATCGTGCGAAGAAAAAGAATAGGGGAGTAGGGGTCTTTGAAACATTGGAGTTACAGGTTCCTTTAGGCAAGAGTATTTTCAAAGAGAGAGACGAATGGGATAGAGGAGGAAGGGGATGACAAAAAGTAAAGTCCTCGATCTTGCTCGCGAAGTCGGGATGGAGGATGATAAACTGCTTCTTAAATTGAAACGGATGGGGGTAAAGGTAAAAGATAAGAGACTTGCCGAACCTGAGAAAAAGGTTCCCCTCTCTGATGAGAAAATCATCGAACGGGATTCCGAAAAAGAAATTATTGAGAAACGGGTTAAACCCACAGTCATCCGGAGAAGAGCAAGAACTTTGGAAGTTAAGGTGGAGACCCCACCTCCTCCATTGGCAGTGGTCGAGGCGGAGGTGGTTCCTGAGATTATTAAAGAAAAGATCACACAGGTTATAGAGAAAGAGGGAAAAGCTGAACCCGAAACAAAGGCACCGCAGAAGGCAGTTGAGAAAAAAGAATTGAAAAAGGAGGAGAAGCCTCCCTCAAAACCAACGAGGGAGAGGAAGACGAAGGAAACACCCGCCGAACTGATGTCCCCCGTTGAAGCGAAGGCTGAAGGAAAAGAAATCCTCACCTCCAAACCCATCGAGGCAGTACAGCCTCAAGTTGCCCTGAAAGAGAAGGGGGAAAGAGGAGAGTTCAAGAAGGAAGCTGAAGAACTTAAACCGAAAGAAGCCCCTATTAAAAAAGTGGATGTAAAACTTCTTGAAAAAGAAGAATTGCTGGAGAAAGAAAGATTAGGGCCCCTCGCAAAGAAAAAAGGGTTTATCAAAAAGAGAAAAAGAATTGAGGAAAGGATGTTGGGGGAGGATGAAACCGAAGGGGAAAAAGCGGAGGGAAAAGAAGTAGAAGTCAGCTTCAGACCCTTCAGACCTATGAAAAAGAAGGTTGTGTTAAAGACGCCAAAGAAGACCGAAGTGACCGTCCCCAAACCGATTAAGAGAATTATTCGAATCGCAGAAATGATCGCTGTGGGAGAACTAGCCAAAAGGATGGGGGTGAAAGCTGGTGAATTAATTAAAAAGTTGATGGAGATGGGGGTGCTGGTGAATATCAACCAACTCATCGATGCGGATGTCGCTTCTTTGGTGACCAGTGAGTTTAGCTACGAGGTGGAGAAAATCTCCATGGAGCGGCAGGAATTGCTCGAAAGAAAAGAAGACCTTCCCGAACAGTTGAAACCCAGGTCACCTGTGGTTACGATTATGGGCCATGTGGATCATGGTAAGACCATGCTTTTGGATTCGATCAGAAAGACAAATGTGATGGGAGGAGAAGCTGGGGGCATCACCCAGCATATCGGAGCCTATGATGTCGAGTTGGAGAATGGGCATGTGGCTTTTATTGACACCCCTGGTCACGAAGCATTTACCGCCATGAGGGCAAGAGGAGCTCAAGTGACGGACGTGGTGGTTTTGGTGGTCGCTGCGGATGATGGGATGATGCCGCAGACTAAAGAGGCCATCGATCATGCTCGAGCGGCCAAGGTTCCTATTGTGGTCGCCATCAATAAGATTGATAAAGCGACCGCGAATCCGGAAAAGGTGAAGAAGGATCTTTCGGAATATGGACTCGTCCCGGAGCAATGGGGAGGAAACACCCTTTTCGCCGAAGTGTCCGCCAAACAGAAAACAGGAATTAAAGAGTTACTGGATTTAATCCTCCTTCAAGCCGAGGTTTTGGAATTAAGGGCCAATCCAGATAAATCTGCTCGGGGGGTTATCATTGAATCCAAATTGGACAAGGGCAGGGGCCCCGTGGCCACCCTTCTCGTACAAGAAGGAACGTTGAAAACGGGAGATGCCTTCCTTGCAGGGTCCCACTATGGCCGGGTCAGGGCGATGCTGAATGACAAAGGGCAGAAGATAGAAGGGGCTCGTCCCTCTACCCCTGTGGAGGTGGTAGGGTTCACCGATATTCCCGAGGCGGGAGAAACGTTCATCGTCGTTTCCGAAGAGAGGATGGCTAAACAGATCAGCCTCCACCGCCAAGAAAAAATCCGCGAAAAAGAACTTTCAAAACTGAGCAGGGTCTCCTTAGAAGAGCTCTATGATAAAATCAAGAAGGGGGAGGTCAAGGAGCTGAATGTCATTATTAAGGCGGATGTTCAGGGATCCATTGAGGCAGTGAAGGAGGCGTTGAAAAAACTCTCCACGGAAGAAGTGAAGGTCAATATTCTTCACGATGCAGTGGGTGGAATTACAGAGACCGATGTCAATTTGGCCTCAGCGTCTAACGCGATCATCATTGGCTTCAATGTGAGACCAGGCACGAAGGCTCAGTCCTTGGCCGAACAGGAGCAAGTCGATATCCGGACTTATTCTATCATCTATGATGCGATCACCGATATTAAAAACGCCTTAGAAGGATTATTGGAGCCGACTTACAAAGAACATATTCTGGGAAGGGCACAGGTGATCCAGATTTTCAATATTAAGAAAGTGGGAACCGTGGCGGGCAGTGTCGTGACAGATGGGAAGGTGGTGAAAGGGTCCCATGCAAGATTACTGCGAGACAATGCGCTCGTCTATGATGGTCGGATTTCTTCACTCAAGCGATTCAAAGAGGATACGAAAGATTGCGGGCAGGGGCTCGAGTGTGGTATCAGTATCGAAAATTTTAATGACATTAAACTCGGTGATATCATCGAGTCTTATGAGATGGAAGAGGTCCAATCTCGGTTAACCTGATTTTCCATAAGGTTTTTGCTCGAGAGGGCCTGGTTTTTTTTGAAAAGAGAGGGAAGGAGATGGTCATCGGAATTTGCCAACTTGACCTTCGGATTCCGGAAAATCATTCCTTGAAGGGAAAGCGACATGTGATTCGGAAATTGATCGATCGGGTAAGGCATCGATTTAATGTGGCGATCTCTGAAGTGGGAGATAATGACCTTTGGCAACGGGCACAGATTGGCTTCTGTGCGGTAGGCAATGACAGGCGCCACATCAATTCGAGTTTAGATAAGGTGGTCGATTTTATAGAGCAGATGAACCTCGTTGAGATGGTTCGTACGGAAATTGAAATCCTCACGGTATAAAGCATTTAAGAATTTGAATGGAAGGAAAACGTTCCGAAAAAGTGGCGGATTTGATCCAAAAGGAAGTCTCCCAAATGCTGGTGAGATCGATCAAAGATCCTCGTATTGGTTTTGTCACCATCACCCGGGTGAGCGTCTCTGAGGATTGTCGGTTTGCAAAAATCTATTTCAGTGTAGCAGGATCCCTCGAAGAGAGGGAGCGGTCGGTGAAAGGCCTGGAGAGTGCCAAGGGATATGTTCGCAAAGAACTGGGTCGCCGTATCCGGCTAAGATATACTCCTGAAATTATGTTTCAATTTGATCCTTCCATTGAGTATGCTATTCATATGGAAGAATTGATCCAAGGTATTCATTCTAAAAGGGAGGCCGATGGGGATGAAGAAGGGAATTGACGGTCTTTTCATTGTAGATAAACCTGAGGGGATGATTTCCTTGGATGTCGTGAGAGAAATCAAACGTCGATTTGGTGTGAAGAAGGCGGGTCACATTGGAACCCTGGATCCGTTTGCCACAGGTGTTTTGCCTATCGTGATCAACGAGGGGACGAAATTGGTTCCATTTTTAGGGGAGGGGCCTAAAGAGTATGAGGTGACCCTTCAATTAGGGGAGGAGACTGATACGGACGATTGGACGGGGAAGGTCGTCATGAAAAGGCCATGGGAGGGAGCTCAACCTGAAAAGATTGAAGCTCTCATCCATACATTTTTAGGGAAGATTTATCAGGTCCCTCCCATGTTTTCAGCCATCAAAATGCAAGGGAAACCCCTGTATCGATTAGCCAGAAAGGGAATAGAGGTCAAACGGAAAGAGAGAGAGGTGGAAATTTACGAGATTCAAATGAAGAAGATTAACCTGCCTCTTGTCTGTTTCCAAGTTTCTTGTTCAAAAGGGACTTACATTCGCTCTCTGGGAAGAGATATTGGAAGGAAAATAGGATGTGGGGCTCATCTTCGCTTTCTAAGAAGAATTCGGAGCGGTCCCTTCACGCTCGAACAGGCGATCTCATGGGAAAGATTAAAAGATCTCTCCGCACCCGATCATCTCGCCCCCTGGTTGATCTCTTTGAAAGACGCGTTGCCCAGTTTCCCTGAGGTGATCGGGGACGAGCAATTGATAAGAAAGGTCCGTTGTGGAAAAGAAATGATGGTCCGAGATCTTTCCCCGCAGACCCTTCCAACCTTCGAAAGGGGGGAATGGCTCAAGATGTCCTCACCTGAGGAAGGCTTGGTGGCCATTTTAAAATCAGAGCTGAAGAGGGCAGATATTTCCTGGGCCCATCCAGAAGAAGTAGCCCTTCGTCCGTTAAGAATTTTTTTCTCCTCACCCCCTTCCTCTCCCCGAGGAGGAGAGGGCAAGGTTGAGGGAGAAGATCACGTTAGCTGTAAAGGAGGATTTCATGACACTTGTTCAGGAGAAGAAAAAAGAGATCATCGACCAGTTTAAAAACCACGAAAAGGACACGGGGTCCCCGGAGGTACAAATTGCTATTCTCAGCGAAAGGATTCGATATCTGACAGACCATTTTAAAACCCACAAACGAGACCATCACTCTCGCAGGGGTCTTCTCAAACTGGTCGGCCAACGGCGAAGGCTCCTCAACTATCTTAAAGAAAACAAGGTAGACCGATATCGAATCATCCTTGATAAGTTAGGGTTACGAAAATAGAACTTGTAGGTTCAATCTAAATAAAAAGGAGTAAAGAGAATTCTATGAATCATAAGTTGCAGATTGATTTTGGAGGAAGGCCATTTTCCATTGAGACAGGGAAGGTGGCAAAACAGGCGAACGGGTCGGTCATGGTTCAGTATGGGGAAACCGTTGTTCTGGTCACGGCAGTGACATCCGACAAGAAGCGTGAAGGCCTCGATTTCATTCCCCTCACGGTTAATTATTTAGAAATGACTTATGCGGCGGGGAGGATCCCGGGAGGTTTTTTTAAGAGAGAAGGGAGACCCAGCGATCGAGAGACATTGATCTCCCGTTTTATCGATCGACCTTTGAGGCCCCTTTTTCCAAAGGGATTTCAGAATGAGATCCAGATCATCGCCACGGTTCTCTCAGCCGACCAGGATAATGATCCCTCCATCTTAGGGATGATTGGAGCCTCCAGTGCCCTTTCTTTCTCTGATATCCCCTTCGAAGGGCCCATTGCAGGAGCCAAAGTGGGTCGGATTGACGGAGAGTTTATCCTGAACCCCACCCATGAAGAATTGGAACTGAGCGATATCGATCTCTTTGTGGCAGGGAGTGAGAATGCCATCATTATGGTTGAAGGAAGCGCTAAGGAGGTCAAGGAGGAGGAGATTCTGGAGGCCATTCTATTTGGCCATCAATCCTTGAAGCCGGTGATTGAGCTTCAGAAACAGATGAAATCGTCTTTGGGAGTCACCCCCAAGGAATTCGAACTCCAAAAACCCGAAGAGTCTCTTTACGAAAAAGTAAACGCCATCGCCCAGGAGAAACTCCGGGGGACTTTTCGTATTACAGACAAAGGAAAGAGAAGAGAGCAACTGGAGGAGACCCTTCAGTTAACCTTCCAGGAGCTCGGGATCGGAGACGAATCCTCACAAAAGATGGTGGAGGGCGCTTTTGAAGAGACCTATCGTAAACTGGTCAGAAAATTCATTATAGAAAACAAGAAGAGAATCGATGGAAGGGGTCTTTCAGAAATTCGTCCCATCTCCTGTGAAGTGGGTATCCTTCCCAGAACCCATGGCTCCGCCCTCTTCACACGGGGAGAAACCCAAGTTCTCGCCGTCGTCACTTTTGGAACTTCTGAAGATGAGCAGAAGATTAATTCCTTGACCGGAGAGACCTATAAATCCTTCATGCTCCACTATAACTTCCCTCCCTTCTGTACAGGGGAAGTTTCCCCATTGAGGTCGCCCAGTCGGAGAGAGATTGGGCATGGGGCGTTGGCCGAGAGGGCCATCTTGCCTGTCCTCCCTTCCACCGAGCAATTCCCCTATACTATTCGAATTGTCTCAGAGGTGCTGGAATCGAATGGATCCTCCTCCATGGCCACGGTATGTGGATCAACGCTCTCTCTGATGGACGCAGGGGTTCCCATTAAGGCCCCTGTGGCTGGCATTGCCATGGGTTTAATCTTGGAAGATGGGGAGACAGCCGTCCTCTCCGATATCCTAGGCGATGAAGATCATTTTGGAGATATGGATTTCAAGGTGGCAGGTACAGCAGAGGGGGTCACAGCCATCCAAATGGATATCAAAGTCCGGGGACTTTCCAAAGAGATCATGAGAAAAGTTCTCGATCAGGCGAAAGAGGGCAGATTCCATATCTTGAATAGGATGAGTGAGACGATTTCCGAACCCCGGAAAGATCTCTCACGCCATGCCCCTCGAATTGTTAGCCTCCAGGTGAAGCAGGAGAAAATACGTGATGTCATCGGTCCAGGGGGGAAGAACATTCGAGCCATTGTTGAACAGACGGGTGTCAAGATCGATGTGGAAGATTCGGGAATGGTGAAGCTGGCCTCTCCGAATTATGAGGCCATCGAAAAAGCCATCTATATGATCAAGCGGCTCACCCAGGAGGTGGAAGTCGGTGCTCTTTATACCGGGAAGGTTGTAAGGATTTTGGGTTTTGGTGCCATTGTAGAACTTTTTCCTGGAACCGATGGCCTCATCCATATCTCCCAATTGGCAGAGGGTCATGTCAAGGAGGTTACGGATGTCCTGAAAGAGGGGGATGAGGTGCTCGTCAAAGTGATCGATATCGATCCACAGGGTCGCATTCGGTTGAGCCGGAAGGCAGCCTTGAGGGAAATGAAACAAAACGCGGAAGGAAAAGGATAGAAACAGAAGAGGGGAAATAGGGCAGTGAAAATCATGGATGCCGAGATAAAAAAATGAAAGATTCTTTGAATCAATCATGGATCGAAACTGGATCCACATATCAGAAGACCGTTCTCAGTAATGGAATCCGAGTGATCACAGAGGAAATTCCCTATCTCCGATCCGTCTCCATTGGAGTGTGGGTGATGACTGGGTCGAGAGATGAGCAACCCCGTGAAAATGGTATCTCCCACTTCATTGAACATCTCCTCTTCAAAGGGACAGAGAAGAGGACGGCTTTTGACATCGCCAAAGAGATTGACTCCGTGGGTGGAACACTGAATGCTTTTACGGGAAGGGAGTACACCTGCTTTTATGCGAAGGTGATCGACAAGAATTTACCTCTCGCCATCGATCTCCTTTCAGATATTTTTCTCCATTCTCTCATGGATTTGAAGGATGTGGAGAAGGAGAGGATGGTGATCCTCCAGGAGATCAAAATGGTGGAGGATACTCCTGATGATTTAATCCACGACCTTTTTAACCGGGTTTGCTGGGGGGAACACCCTTTGGGTTTTCCAATTTATGGAACGTCAGAACTGGTACAATCTTTTGACCGAGATCAGCTTTTCCAATTTTTTAGAGGAAACTACCCCCCCGACCGCATCATCATCTGTGCCGCTGGGAATTTACAACATCAAGAAGTGGTTGACCTGATCTATAGGGCATTTGGTCAGATCCCAAAGTCGGATAAAGCACAGGCAAGGGTAAAACCCAATCCGATCTCCACCACCAATATTTGGAAGCGAAATTTAGAGCAGGTGCATTTTTGTCTTGGCACCCAAGGACTCCAATACAACCATTCCCTACGGTTCACCTCATATGTCTTGAACACCATTCTGGGGGGTGGGATGAGTTCAAGGCTTTTCCAAGAGATCCGCGAGAATCGCGGTTTGGCCTATTCCGTTTATTCCTATCTTCCGACCTATATCGATACGGGACTGGTGGTCGTCTATGCGGGGACCAACGAAGATTCCTTTCAGGAGGTCATCGAACTCATCCTCAAAGAGTTCAACCGACTCAAAAAGGAGCCTTTAATGAATGGGGAATTAGAGACCGCAAAAGAACAGCTGAAAGGGAATCTTCTCCTTAGCCTCGAAAGTTCTGACAACCTGATGACCCGCCTGGCCAAGAATGAAATCTATTTCCAGTCCTACCTTCCTGTGGGGATGATCCTCAAAGGGATTGATGAGGTCAAGGAGGGGACCGTTCAACAGTTAGCCACTGATACCTTTGATGAACGCTTCTTCTGCTTAACTGTGTTGGGGCCGATGGATGGGAATTATTTCGATAGGGTCCGGTTGTTCAGCAAATAATGAATCATTCTTGCTCGGAAGGCAGGGGGTGGAGATGAAAATGTTCGTCAAACGTTTGAGAAAAGATCTTCCTGTGTCCCTGCCTCAATATATGACAGAAGGCGCCTCTGGAATGGATCTTTTTGCCTCTCTCGAAAATGATGTGACCTTAGAGTCAGGAGAAAGAAGACTTATCCCCACAGGGGTTGCCGTCGCCATCCCTGTGGGATTTGAAGGACAGGTTAGACCTCGCAGTGGGTTGGCCATTCAGAAAGGCATTGGTGTGGTCAATGGGCCGGGGACGATCGACTCCGATTATCGCGGGGAGATCGGTGTCCTCCTGATCAACTTCGGGAAGGAGCCCTTTACCATCCGTCATGGAGAAAGAATTGCCCAGATCGTGATCTCTCAGGTTTTTCGAGCCACCCTGGAGGAGGTCGATGATCTTCCATCGACCCAGAGACAAGGAGGAGGATTTGGACATACAGGAATCTGAGGAGCGTTTCAAGACGATTGATCTCACTATCGAAGCAGAGGGAGTAATCGCCTCTGCTTTTTATTTGGTTGACCCTGTTATTGAATTAAATAAAGCTTGAATAGGGGTCTATGGACGGAGGCCATCCAAAGGCAGGATGGGTTTGGACCGACAATATTTTTACAACAACAGGGTGAATTTTTTTCTTAGGAAACTCAGATGGATCAATGGCTAGATCAGTTTCTCCATTACCTCATCGTTGAAAAAGGGCTCTCTAAAAATACGATTGAGGCCTACAGCCATGGGTTGAGTCGATTTTTAAATCATCTGAAGGAGAAAGAGGTTCAGGAGGTCGAAGAGATTAGCAAGTTCCATGTCAGAGGATTTCTCCTCGCGCTGAGAAAGAGGAACCTTTCCACCAGGACCATCGTGAGAAATTTAGTTGCCATTCGGACCTTCTTCAAATTTTTGGTTCAAGAGGGAATTCTGGAGGCAAATCCTATCGAAAATATGGAATCCCCTAAAATCGCAAAAACCCTGCCAGAAATTTTGACCTTAAAAGAAATCGAGCAACTATTGGAACGGCCTAATCTCCAGACCCCTCTGGGCAGGAGAGACCGGGCGATGTTGGAAATGCTCTATGCCACAGGGATGAGGGTTTCCGAGCTCACCCAGCTTCCGACCCATCAGGTGAATTTGGAAGGGGGATATGTCCTTCTCTATGGCAAGGGTTCAAAAGAAAGGATTGTTCCACTTGGAAGCGAGGCGATGAAGTGGGTCACTTTCTATTTAAGGGAAAGCAGGGGAATCCTTGCAAAGGGAAAAGAGAGCCCGTTCCTTTTTATCAACCGGTCAGGAAAAGCGATGAGCCGACAAAGGTTCTGGAAGAGCCTTAAAGATTATGCGCGAAGGGCTGGCCTTCGCAAGAGGATCACCCCTCATCTTCTTCGTCACTCTTTTGCCAGTCATCTGTTGGAAGGGGGAGCCGATCTTCGTTCCGTCCAGATGATGCTTGGCCATGCGGATATCTCCACTACTCAGATATATACCCATGTGACCGGAGAGCGATTGAAGAAGATTCATCAACGGTATCATCCCAGAGGCTAAGTTCCGGAATAGTGGAGTACTGGAATAATGGAATAATGATAGTCAAGAAAACATTTTCTTTTATGAAAAACCCAATGTTCCAATATTCCATCATTCCATACTTCCTGTTTTTTTGAAAATTATGGAAGTGATCACCACCCATATCAATGCGGATTTTGATTCTTTGGCTTCCATGTTGGCGGCTAAAAAACTCTATCCCAATGCGATCTTGGTCTTCCCTGGTTCTCAAGAACGAAGCCTCCGTGATTTCTTCATTCGTTCCACCCTCTATGCCTTTGAGGTGGAGCGGATCAAGAATATTGACTTAAAAGAAGTGAAACGGCTCATTTTGGTGGACACCCGTCAGATCAGTCGCATCGGGAAGTTTTCAGAGGTCTTATCCAAATCCGATTTGGAAATTCATATCTACGACCATCACCCTCCCTCCTCGGAGGACCTCCACGGTTCTGTGGAAGTCATCTCAGAGATAGGAGCGACGGTGACACTTATGCTGGATATCCTTCAGAAGAGGGGAATAGACATTACGCCCGATGAGGCCACCGTGATGATGCTGGGGATTTATGAAGATACTGGAAACCTGACCTTTCCTTCAACCAAGGAAGAAGATTTCAAGGCAGCGGGGTACTTGGCTCGGAAAGGGGCAAACCTCAGCATCCTCTCGAATGTGATCACAAAGGAACTCACGGCTGAGCAAGTCTTTTTATTGAATGACCTGATCCAATCCGCCACCCGATATAACTTCCATGGAATCGATGTGGTCATCGCTCAGGCCTCCGTGGATCGTTATATTGGGGATATTGCTGTCCTTGTCCATAAATTGAAAGATATGGAAAACTTGGATGTCCTGTTCGTCCTGGTGAGGATGGAAGACCGAGTCTACTTGATTGGAAGGAGCCGCCTCGAAGAGGTGAACGTATCGGAAATTGCCAGCGAATTTGGAGGAGGGGGACATCCCACCGCCGCCTCTGCAACGGTCAAAGGGGTCACTCTCGTAGAGGCGCATGCTCGATTAGTCAAAACGTTGATGGAGTTCGTCAAACCCAAAAAAGTGGCAAGGGATGCGATGGTCTATCCCGTCAAGAGTATTGAGCCGGACCTAACCTTGGAAGAGGCCGGTGAGATACTCACTCGATACAACCTGAACATCCTCCCCGTCCTTCAGAACGGAAAAGTGATCGGCTTGATTTCCAAACAAGTGGTGGAGAAAGGGATGTATCATGGATTAAAAACTTCTTTGGTGAAGGAATATATGACCACCGAGTTCTCGGTAGTCTCTCCCGATACGCCTTTTTCTCGAGTCCAGGCCATCATCATCGGACAGAACCAGAACCTCCTCCCTGTCATTGAAAAGGAACGAATGATCGGGTCCATCTCGGTTGGGGATGTCATGCGAACTCTCCAAGAGGAGATGATAAAATCGGAGAAAGGGCTATCGGTTTTTGAGAGCCAGCCCCTTTATACCCGTAAAAAGGTGATCTCCAAGTTCATGAAGGAGCATTTCCCTGAACGAGTTCACAACCTACTGGTAGAATTTGGTAAGGTAGGGGATGAGTTAGGATATCCCGTCTATGCCGTCGGAGGTTTTGTCAGGGATCTTCTGTTGAGGGTGGAAAACTTTGATGTGGATATTGTGGTCGAGGGGGATGGAATCCGCTTGGCTGAGGAATTCGAGAAGAAGTTTCCCTGCCGAATTCGAACGCATAAAAAATTTGGAACAGCCATCATTCTCTTCCCGGATAGGTTAAAAATCGATGTCGCCACCGCTCGCTGGGAAGTCTATGATTCTCCGGCAGCCCTGCCCACGGTGGAGAGCGCTTCGATCAAAATGGATCTCTATCGAAGGGACTTTACCATTAATACCTTGGCGATTCAACTCAATCCAAAGGCGTTTGGAGAGCTGATCGATTTTTTTGGAGGGGTCAAGGACATCAAGGAAAAGGTGATTCGGGTTCTCCATAATCTCTCTTTTGTCGAAGACCCTACTCGGATTTTTCGGGCGATTCGTTTCGAACAGCGTTTTGGATTCCAAATCGGAAAACATACTCAGAATCTGATGAAGAATGCCGTGAAGGTGGGGTTTTTAGAACGTCTCTCCGGAGGGAGAGTCCTCTCCGAGCTCCTGCTGCTTCTTCAGGAGGAAGCTCCTCTTCCCGCTCTCAAACGGGTGAAAGATTTCAATCTTCTTCATTTCCTCCACCCCAACCTTAAGCTGGATGAGCAGGCCGAAGTCCTCTTTGAACAGATTCACCATGTCATCTCTTGGTTTGACCTCCTTTTTCTGGAGGAACGATACGAACGCTGGCTCATCTATTTTTATGCTCTCATCGACTCCTTAAAGGAGACGGAGATTGAAGCGCTCTGCCAACGACTCACCCTGAACGATAAGCTTAAGAGGAGGGTGATCGAGGGAAAACTTCATGGAGACCAAGCCCTTCTTCAAATCTTTTCTTGGATCAATACAGACCAACGCCCGAAACGATCAGAGATCTATGACGTGCTCAATCCTCTTTCCACCGAATCCAAACTCTTCATGATGGCTAAGACCACACAGGTAACAACTCGCCGTTATATCTCCTTGTATTTTACGCAGTTGAAAGATACCAAGCCTCTCTTGAGAGGAGCAGATTTAGTTCAAATGGGGATCAAGTCAGGGCCTTTTATTAAAAAGGTGTTGAACGGCTTGCTGAAAGCCAGATTGGATGAGCAGGTCATCACACGACAGGATGAAATGCAATATATTTCTAAAGTTCAAGGGATGGAGGTATGGTCGGAAACGATTCGCATTCAGAGGGAAGGTTAAATTATAC
>Ga0214473_10001756_pt1 | contig 27817 bp, 27 predicted proteins | sample RVTome_7_FD_203509 | JGI IMG/M metagenome (GOLD analysis project Ga0214473, IMG submission 203509) | Soil microbial communities from uranium-contaminated site in the Upper Colorado River Basin, Wyoming, United States - RVT98D197 | ecosystem: Environmental > Terrestrial > Soil > Contaminated >...
CAGCGTATCCGCATGCGACCGAAGCTGATGCGTTCCTTCCTCGAAGCCAGTGATCTCTCTTTTTGATCTCATGTTAACGTATTTATGCGTCTGTCAGTAATAGCCATGTATTCGTTTGCTCGTGTCGTGAAAGGAGGGATAAGTTTCCCTGGTGACATAATCCTCGACCCTTTTGTTGGGACAGGTGCCACATGCATCGCAGCTAAGGAACTCGGTCGGAACTACATTGGCATAGATTTGGTCCCCGACTTCTGCGTTGAAGCTGCAAAACGTATTAGCAAGACCGTGTTTACCGGCAAAGTGCGGTTGGATGAGCTCGGCGATAAGAAGAACACACCGGGTCGCTCCAAGTCTCGCCAGTCCAACTTGCAGTTGTCGTAACTATCGGACTAGTGCGGCACGCACCGCCCACACTACGTCCAGCCCCACCCCCCTTAACCCCTTACCTCGCAAACCGTTCTAACGCCCCGTTTTGGCTTGACTTTTCGGTGGGTTTTGCATACCCTTCAGGGCTGTGATAGTCGACTTTCGGGAATTTGATGCGTTCCCGGCATATAAGACTCTGGCGGCCGACCCGGAAAAGATTTCTCTGGATTTCGACGGGGTTCACAGCGTAAAAGAGGCAAAGGTCGACCTCGCCATCCAAAAAACCGGCGAGGAATACTACTGCCAGGGCGAACTGGCCGCCACGGTGACGTTGGAGTGCGCGCGCTGCCTGGCGCTGTATGAAGAAGACCTGAACAATTCGGTCGACTTCATTGTTTGTTCTTCTGTCACGCACGAGGCGCATCGCCGGGAAGCGCTGGACGATGAGGACTATGTCCATTTGGACAACAACCAGCGCGCCGACTTGACCGAGACCGTCAGACAGGCAATCCTGCTGGCCGTTTCGTTGAAACCGCTGTGCTCGGAGACCTGTTTAGGTCTCTGTGCTCAGTGCGGGAAGAATCTCAACGACGGTCCGTGCGGTTGCACGAAAGAGGTAATTGATGAACGCTGGGCGGCGTTGAAAAAGCCGGCGCCGTCGGTACAGGAATCGGACCACAAGCAAGGAAAAATCGATGGCACTGCCTAAAAGAAGACATTCGCGGGCCCGAGGCCGCTTGCGCCGCACCCACTGGACAATCAGCGCTCCCAACGTGGTGGAGTGTCCCCACTGCCACCAGGCGCGGCTGCCGCACCACATCTGCTCGCACTGCGGCTACTACGACGGTCGCGAGGTGATCGCTCGAAAGCAGGAGTCGTAACGTCCCAGCGAGACCTGCCGGCGAACGGATCACCGGTCACGAGTAATGACGCACAAGAAGCATTACCATATCGCGCTGGACGTGATGGGCGCCGATAGCGGCGCGGAGAGCATCATCGACGGCGGCCTCGAGGCCGCCAGGAGTATCGGTGACTCTGTTCACGTGACTCTGGTGGGCCGCCGCGAGATTATCGAACAGCGTCTGGCGGGTCTGCCGGTGAAGCCGGGCAACGTTTCCATAGAACACGCTGAAGAAGCGGTGCCGATGCATGTTTCGGCCACCGACGGCGTGCGGATGCGCAACAGTTCCATCCGGGCCGGGTTGAAGCTGGTGCGGGAGGGTCAGGCGGACGCTTTTGTCTCACCTGGCAACACCGGCGCGGTCATGGGTACATCGCTTTTGACACTGGGTCGCATGGAAGGCGTCAGCCGCCCGGCGATCACGTCGGCTTTCCCCACCTGGACCGGCCGACCGACGGTGGTGCTGGACGTGGGCGCCAATGCCGACTGCAAACCGTCTCATATCGAGCAATTCGCGGTGATGGGTTCGGTGTATTACTCGGTCGTATTCGGTCAGGAAGCGCCGCGGGTCGGGCTGATCTCGATCGGCGAGGAGCGCAGCAAAGGGAACGAGTTGATCTTCAACGCCCTGAAGTTGTTGAAAAACTCGAATATAAATTTCGTCGGCAACATCGAAGGGCGCGATATTCTCTCCGGGACCGTCAACGTCGCCGTCACTGATGGTTTCACCGGCAACATACTTCTGAAATTCGCCGAGTCGATTCGGCCCATGTTGGTAAAATCGATACAGCGTCAAATACAGACAAATATCTTCTCGCGGATCGGCGCGGTATTGCTCGGGCCGTTTCTGCGCAGGATGCGTCGTCGCTTCGACTACGCCGAGGCCGGCGGCGCGCCGCTATTGGGCGTGAACGGCGTGGTGATTATCTGCCACGGCGATTCCAACGCCCGCGCCATCTGCAACGGAGTCAAACTGGCGCACAATCTGGCGTCCAGGAACCTCTTGCAGCGTATTCAGGACGAATTGGTAACAAACCATTTTGGAAGGTCCAATGGCACAAAAAGTGAGAGCCAGAATAATCGGAACGGGGTCATACGTGCCGCCGCATCGGATGACCAACGCTGATTTCGAGAAGATAGTCGACACCTCGGACGAATGGATCATTTCGCGCACCGGTATCCGGGAGCGACGGATCGCCAACAACGGCACGCACAGTTCGGACATGGCCGTTGCGGCGCTGCTAAAGGCCATGGAGATGGCCAAGTGCTCCCCCGACGAAATCGACGCGGTGATTGTCGGCACCGTCACGCCTGACTACCGGCTCCCCTCGACCGCCTGTGTCGTCCAGGAGAAAATCGGTTTTCCGAATGCGGTGGCCTTTGACGCCGTGGCCGCCTGCACCGGGTTCATCAACGGGCTTTCGATCGCCCGATCGTTCGTGGAGGCCGGGAATTACCAGAAGGTCGCCGTGGTCGGAGTGGAGAAGCTCTCCAGCATCACCAACTACAAAGACCGCAATACTTGCGTGCTATTCGGAGACGCCGCCGGGGCGGCCATCGTCGCCGCCGACACCAACGGTCACGGCGTGCTGTCGACCTTCATGAAATCCGACGGGAGTTACCGCAAGTTCCTGTGGATGCCGACCGGCGGCACCGAGAATCCCTACACGGCGGATTTCACCTACGACGGCTCGGACAAGATCGCGATGAACGGTTCGGAAGTGTTCCGGGTGGCGGTGCGTCAGATGTGCGACGCCGCGTTCAAAGTTATCGCTGACGCCGGCCTAAAGCCCGAGGATATCTCCCTGATGGTGCCGCACCAGGCCAACATTCGGATTATCGATGCTATTGCCAAGCGACTCGGGCTGGGTATGGACAAAGTAATGATGAATATCGAGAAGTACGGCAATACCTCGGCCGCCTCGGTGCCGCTGGCGCTGGACGAGGCCAATCGCAGCGGACGGATCAAACCGGGCGACCACGTCCTGATGGTGGCCTTCGGCGGCGGGCTGATATGGGGCGCCGCACTGGTAAGGTGGTAGGCAGATGAGTAAGACGGCTTTATTTTTCCCGGGGCAGGCTTCGCAGTACGTGGGGATGGGTCACGACTTGTACGAGGGCTCGCCGCAGGTGCGCGATCTCTACCTGATGGCTTCCGATGAAATGGGCGCGGATTTGGCAGAGCTTTCCTTTAAAGGCCCGGCCGAAGAACTCAAGCGCACCCGCTTCACGCAACCGGCTATTCTGGTGCACTCGCTGGCCGTTCTGACCATGCTGAAGGACAACCGGCCGGAGTTCGACTACGCCTGCGGACATTCGCTGGGTGAATACGGTGCATTGGCCGTGGCGGGCGTGTTGTCGTTCGAGGACGCCGTGCGAGCCGTGGTCAGGCGGGCCGAGTTGATGGAAGAGGCCTGCCAGGCGCAAGCGGGTACGATGGCCGCCCTGATGGGTCTCGAGGAGCAACAGGTGCAAGAGATTTGCGACCAGGCTTCGGCCAAGGGCGTCGTGGCGCCGGCCAACTTCAATTCCAGGATACAGATCGCCGTCTCCGGCTCGAAGGCGGCGGTGGAATACGCGGTCGAACTGGCCAAGGAGGCCGGCGCCAAGCGGGCCATGCTCCTCGAAGTCGGCGGCGCTTTCCATTCGCCACTGATGGAGCCGGCGCGCCGGGGGCTGGCGGAGTTTCTAACCGATGTGGACTTCAACGCGCCCCAGGCGACCGTAATCGCCAACGTCACGGCCAAGCCGGTCAGCGGACCGGATGAGGTTCGCGACCTGCTGGTGCGACAGGTTACCTCGCCGGTGCGCTGGTCGCAGACGATGGCGTATCTGACGGCTCACGGTGTCGACCGGATCATCGAGATCGGTCCGGGGCGCGTCCTGAGCGGGCTGGCCAAACGCGACATGCAACCAGAGCAGTCGATCACGCTCGACACACTGTTCGATATCGAATCCTTCACAATGGTGACCGCTTAGAATCACACGGATGTGACGACGAGGGAACGATGGGTTTTGAGAACAAGACGGCGGTGGTGACCGGCTCCGCCCGTGGGATCGGTCGGGTCATTGCCCAAAGCCTGGCCGCCGGCGGGGCCAAAGTAGTTATCAGTGACGTCGACCAGGCCGCATGCGACAAAACGGCCGCCGAAATCGGCGACGGCGCCGTGGCCTGTCGCGCCGACGTCACCAAGGCGGATGACATCGAGCATCTGTTTAAGACGACCCTGGACCGGTTCGGTCGCGTCGATATCGTGGTCAACAACGCCGGTATCACCCGCGACGGCCTGATGATTCGCATGGACGAAAAGGACTGGGACGCGGTACTTGACATAAATCTAAAAGGAGCCTTTCTTGTCACCAAATCGGCCGCCCGAATTATGATGAGGCAGCGCTCCGGGCGTATTGTCAACATCAGTTCGGTGGTCGGTCTGACCGGCAACGCAGGACAGGCGAACTACTCCGCTTCGAAAGCAGGGTTAATCGCGTTGACGAAGACGTCAGCCAAGGAACTGGGTTCGCGCGGCATCACCGTCAACGCCATCGCCCCCGGGTTCATCGAGACGGAGATGACGGCCGCGCTGCCGGAAGCGGCGCGCGAACTGTTTTTGAGCAAGGTGGTGCTGGGACGTCCCGGCACGCCGGAGGACGTAGCCAGGGCCGTGCTGTTTCTGGCTTCGGACGAAGCCGCTTACGTCACCGGTCAGGTGCTGGCTGTCGACGGCGGCATGTTGATATCGTGAACAAGACATCAATAGACTAACGTAGCGTATACAAGGAGTATTCCATGTCAGTTGAAGAGAGAGTCAAGGAGCTTATCGTTGAGCAGTTGGGGGTCGAGGCCAGTCAAGTCACCGATCGGGCCAAGTTTGTCGATGACCTAGGGGCCGACTCGCTGGATACCGTTGAGTTGGTGATGGCTTTGGAAGAGGAGTTCTCCATCGAGATTCCCGACGAGGACGCCGAGAAGATCACTTCGGTCGGCGACGCCATCAAGTATATCAACGAGCACGCGGAAAAAGCGAGCTGACGCCGCCGGCGATATCATGGCCACGACCGTCACCCTCAAGAGGGTGGTCGTTACCGGCATGGGGGGGGTGACGCCCCTCGGCAACAGTGTCGAAGAGACCTGGCAGGCGCTGCTTGCCGGTAAGTCCGGCATTGGGCCGGTGACGCGATTCGACGTCAGCGAATACCCCACCCGGATCGCCGGCGAGATCAAAAATCTGGACACCTCCCAGGCAATCGATAAAAAGGAGTTGCGCCGGATGGACCTGGCCGAGCAGTACGCCATCGTCGCCAGCGAGCAGGCGCTGAAAGATTCCGGGCTTGATCTCAAGAGCGTAGATCTGGATCGCTGCGGCGTCGTCATCGGCTCCGGCATCGGCGGCATCTCCACCTTCGAGACCCAGCACGAACGCCTGGTGAAAGGCGGACCGGGGAAAGTGTCGCCGTTTTTCATCCCTATGATGATAATCGACATGTGCGCCGGGTTAGTGTCGATACGGTACGGTTTTCGTGGACCCAATTACGCCACCGTTTCCGCCTGCGCTTCGTCGGCCCACGCCATCTCGGACGCGTTCAAGATCATCCAGCGCGGCGAAGCCGACGTTATGATCGCGGGCGGGGCCGAGGCGACGATAACGGTCACCTCCATGGCCGGTTTCTGCCAGGCGCGCGCCATGTCCACCCGCAACGACGAGCCGGAGCGCGCCTCCCGGCCGTTCGACAAGGAGCGCGACGGCTTTGTCATGGGTGAGGGAGCCGGCATCATGATCCTCGAATCGTACGAGTATGCCGCGGCGCGGGGAGCCCGTATGTACGCGGAGATCCTGGGGACCGGTATGACCGCCGACGCCCATCATATCACGGCGCCTCATCCCGAAGGCTACGGCGCCCGCATGGCCATGACGGCCGCTCTGAAGGACGCCGAGTTGTCGCCGGACCAGGTGGACTATATCAACACTCACGGAACGGCCACCGGTCTGGGGGACATCGCCGAGACCAAGGCCATCAAGGACGTTTTCGGCGACCACGCCTACGAGATCCCGTGCAACTCCACCAAGTCGATGCTGGGGCATCTGCTGGGTACGGCCGGCGCCATGGAAGCGATCGTCACGATCAAGTCACTGTGCGAGGGTGTCGTTCATCCCACCATCAATCTGGATTACCCCGATCCGGAGTGCGACCTGGACTACGTGCCGGGTCGAAAGCGCCAGGTCCGCTTGAATTACGCGCTAACCAACTCGTTCGGGTTCGGCGGACACAACGTTACCCTGGCGGTCGGCAGCCTGAACAGCAACAGATAGATTGATGGGCCTCCTTGACAGAATCAAGAAGAAACTGCGAGTTCCGACGGCGAGTTGCACGCACGGATTGGACCTTGAGGCCGTTCAGGAGTTGCTGGGTTACTACTTTCGCGACGAGAGCCTGCTGCTTTTGAGCCTGACCCATCGCTCCTTCTCTCGATTCGATGAGGCGCATTCCCCCTCCAACGAACGGCTGGAGTTTCTCGGCGACTCCGTGCTCGGTTTGGTAATCGCCGACCAACTCTTCCAGGACAATCCCGATTTGCGCGAAGGGGAACTGACTCAAACGAAGTCCAAACTGGTCAACGAGACGGCCCTGGCCGATGTGGCCAGGTGCATCGGCCTTAACCAACACCTCAGGCTGTCGCCGGAGGAGGAAAAGGCCGGCGGTCGCGACCGTCCTTCGATCGTCTCCGACGCTTTCGAGTCGATCATCGCGGCGGTGTACCTTGACGGCGGTCTCGATGCCGCGCGCGACGTCATCCTGCGCCTGATCTATTCGCGACGAGCCGACCTTACCAACGCGTCGGCGCAGCGCAATTTCAAGGGAGAACTGCTGGAGTTCACCCAGTCGCTCGGCGAGGGGGCGCCGCGCTATGACGTCGTCTCCGAGGAAGGCCCCGACCACCGCAAGAGATTCAAGATCGTAGTCCTGGTGGCCGGCAAGAGGGCCGGCCTGGGTATGGGTGCATCCAAGAAGGAAGCGGAGCAGCAGGCGGCCGCGGCGGCGCTCAGACACCTCGCATCGTCATAGTACTCCCCTTCTCTTTCTGCATCATCGTCACATCATGAGCGGTTCGGAGGCTCTTGCGCCTGCCGAAGACATGCGTGCAAACCGGCGGACTCATGACGCCTCGTCACTCGCACGCCTCCGCCGAGTCGCATACTCGGCAGCGTCGGGCGTAACGTCCGACGAAACACTCGCAACCATCGACGGCCCAGAGCATCGTGACCTGGTATCTTTTTTTTATTGACTTGTTCAACAAATTCTCGTTCATGAGTGCTGTCGAAACAAACGGAAAGTGTCTGATGGTCCTCACAGCATTATAGCTTGAAATGTCTATCGGACGAGAACTGGATCGTGAACCTTTTGGTCAGGAGCGTCAGCTTATGCGCAAAGCAACCAAGAAAAAGACAACACGGAGGAAAACCACCCGCAAAGCGGCCCCTCGGAAAACCGCGCGCCAAGCGACCGCCAAGCGCAAGAGCGTGAGAAGAAAAGCCGGTCGCCCCGGCGTGAAGCCGTGGAGCGCCGCTGAGCTTAACATGCTTAAGCAGGCGTACAAGACGGAGACGGCCGTCGCCATTGCCAAGAAGCTGAAGAGGACGGTGTCGTCCGTAAAGGCCAAGATTCGCGTGCTGGGTATAGCCAAGCCGAAGAGCGCCCGCAAGGCGGCGCCCAGGCGTAAGAAGACGGCCAGGATGAAACAAACCGGAGGATGCCGTTGAGATCGTTTGTAGATCTCGCCATCTCTCAATAACTCCTATGGTAGAGAAGCCCGCCCCCAGGCGGGCTTCTCATATTGTAAGGGTGTCGCCCGCCCGTCCACTCCGCTTGACAAACAGGGCCGATTGTGACATATTCGCGCGTTGACAGAGTGGCATATCGCCTGATTCTCGATAGGAGTTGAGATGAATGTTGTCGTATTGATGAAACAGGTGCCGGAAATAGCGCTGATAAAAGTCGACCAGGCCGCCAACCAGGTGGTTCTGCCGCAGGGTCCGGGAACGGTCAATCCGTTCGACGAGTACGCCGTGGAAGAGGCGCTGCGCATCAAAGAGAAGTCCGGCGGCAAAGTCAGTGTCATGTCGGTCGGGTCGGAGCGGGTCGAATCGGCCTTGCGCGCCTGTCTGGCATTGGGCGTCGACGAGGCGTATCTGCTATCCGATGAGGCCTTCGTCGGTTCCGATCCGCAGGCGGTGGGGAACATCCTGGCGGCCGGCCTCAGGAAACTGGGCGAGTATGACCTGATCTTGGCCGGCAAGCAGGCGATCGACTCCGACGCCGCCCAGGTGCCGACGGTGGTTGCGGCCGGGCTGGATCTGCCGCAGGCCATGTTCGTGCGCAAGTTCCAGAGCATCGAAAACGGAAAAGCCGTTGTGCAACGCACCACCGAGGAAGGTTACGACCTGGTGGAGTTGACCCTGCCGGCCGTTGTCTCGGTCGTCAAGGAGATCAATGAGCCGCGGCTGCCTTCCTTGAAAGGGAAAATGGCCGCCAAAAAGAAAACCATCACCACCTGGACGGCGGCCGACCTGGGACTCGACAGGACCGACACGGGTAACGCCTCGAAAACAAAGACCATCAAAGTATCCCCGCCCCCACCTCGCCCTTCCGGTGAGATGATCGAAGGTGAGTCGCCGGAAGAGATCGCCGGCAAGCTTTTCGACAAGCTCCGAGAGAAACAGGTGCTGTGAAACTCCAGCCGCCTTCGGGCGGCTTTTTTCATATTTGACACCGCTACTAAGCTGCCGATATATTCGATTAGATGCACTATAACGACAACATGGCCAGCTACGGACTCCGGTGCGCCTTCTTGGCGGGCATCGTCCTGGCGGCATTGGCGGTTCTGCCGTCGCCGGGCCGCACCGCCGATCTCGTGGACTTCGCGCTGTGCGACGTCCGCGTGCTGTATCTGTTCGACGATGAGCGGTCAATCGACTGGCCCACCCTGTACTATCTCAACGACGAGCACGCCTGTCGCATCGATCTGGTGACGCTGGAACCTCACACCCAGTTTCATGCAACGACCAAGTCGCTGCCGGAGAGCGAGATCTACCTGCACCACTGCTACGTGCCGGACGACAGTACCGCCATGAACACGGTGGCGGCTTATCTGTTCGATCAGCGTCGTCCCGACCTGGTCGTTTTCGGTCCACCAAGCGACAACGCCGCCGGCGACAGCTTTCGCCGGCATCTGATCGCACTGCCGCCGTCCGACTCACAGTTGTTCAACATCATCAAAACCCTCGAACAGTCCGACGGTGAGAGCGACCCGCTCGAACAGTCGAACCTAGTCGTTCTCAACGCCCGCCAGGTGGCTCGTCGCTATCGGGAGCGGATGGAGCGCGAGATACCCCAACTGACCGGCCGCTATTACGGCGACGATATCGGCGTGGGGATCCTGTCCCACTACCGACCGGTGTCGACCCTCAGAAGCGGCGCGACCGGCGAGCGCGATTTCCTGGCCGGCATAGAAAGCAATCGGCTGGAAGCTATCATCGACAGCCTCGAGGCGGCCGGTCCGCGCCAGACCACCCTGCTGAGACAGGCGCGAGAGTTCCTTTCCGCTTTCGCCGCCGCCGGGAAGGCAAACGGAAGGGAACGGGTCGATCTGCTGGTCAACGGCTACGACGCCATGATGGATCTCAAGGCGGCGGCTGAGTCCTCGCCGAGCCCGCTCGGCGCCTATGTGACGCGGATGATGCAGCGAGCCGAACGGGCGGCGGTCAACGCCGTGGGCCTGACCTGGGAAGGACGCATCAGTATGCGGGATTCCCCGCACGGTCCGATCGCCAAGGTGGTGATGGAGGTCTCGGTCGACGGCCCTAGCGACGTCACGTTGGCATCCGTTGAGTTCCAGCCGCCGGGCGGCGCCGAGCCGGTCTTGCTCGACAGCCTGCCGCGCACGATCACGCCGCACCAGTCGTACGTGCGTCAGTATCTGGTCGACGTCGAGCCGGAGCAACTCGAGACCGATCAGCCCGACTCACTGGTCTTCGTCACCGTCGTGCAGTACGGTCGCACGCCGTTGCGCCTGTCGCATCGTCTGCCCTTGAGAGAAATACCCAAGCTGAAGGTCCGGTTCGATCCGAGTTTCATTTTCGTGCCGCCGGTGGCCATGCTGGAGGTCGATCGCATCGTGTCCTCGATGGTCTGGAACGTGGTGATAACCAAACCGCCCGACCTCGCCGGCAACGTACACATAAAACTGGAGACGCCGCGCGGGGTGTTCGCCGGCGCTTACCGCACCGACCTGTCGCTTGAGGAGGGCTCGATCCGGCGCATGGTGCGCATTCCCTTCAGCGTCTCCAACCTTTTGGAACCGGGTATCCACTATCCGACGGTCTCGCTGGTGATCGACGGTCAGGTGGCGGCCGCCGACACCGGGCGCATGCGCATCGCCAAGTGCAGCGTCGGCGACAGTCGCACTGTCGCCTTCATACCGGACAGCGCGGGGCTGCTGGAGGATTGTCTCAACATGACCGACGCGGCCGGCCGGCCGCTGACGCGACGCGCTCTGATGACCGCCGATCTGTCCGCCTACCAGGTGATCATGATCGGCTCGGGCGCCGCCCAGATGTATCCTGAGCTGCCCGACGCCCGTGACCGCCTGGAGGACTACATCCGCCAGGGCGGTACGCTGGTCGTTTTCGGTCAGGATTATTCATGGCCCAGAGACATCTTGCCTTTTATGGTCGTGCCGTCGCCGGAGACGGTAGGCGCGCCTGACATCGAAAACCTTATTGGCGACGCCAGGATTCTCAGTCGACCACACCTGATCTCGGTCGACGGTCTCCTTGACGGTTTCGGTCACCGGCGGCAGACGGCCGCAGCCGTGGTATCACCGTCGGAGGTAGTGTTTGCGACGAGCAGCGGCGCCGTGCTGCTGTCGGTGTCGCGCCTCGGCCAGGGTCAACTCATCTACTGCGGCTGGCCTCTCTTGGAGATGGCGGCCGAGTTGAATCTCGACGCGATACATCTTTTGGCCAATATCCTGAACTACTGAACGGTGGCGCTGTTATAATGATTCCAGAAGAGAGAGGCAGACGCGTTTAGTATGGACGGAAGCTTGTGAACGAAAAGACCCGACCCGACTCACCCCATCCCTTCCGCACCATCACCAAGTACCTGAAGCATTACCGAGGGTATCTCATCGTGGGCGGCGCCTGCATCGTTTTAAGCAACATGCTGATGCTGGTCCTGCCCTATATCCTGAAGATTATCTTCGACCATCTCGAAAACAAGGGAAGTGACGGGGAGCGACTGCGCTGGGTGCTCATGATGGTCGGTCTGGCCGTGCTGTCCGGCCTGTTTCGGTTTTTGACGCGTCGTACGATCATCTGGATGTCGCGTCGGGTCGAGTATGACATGCGCGGTGATATATTCCGGCACCTGCTGACGCTCTCGCCGTCCTACTACGATCACAATCGCACCGGCGACATTATGGCCCGGCTGACCAATGACCTCGAGGCTGTCCGCATGATGATCGGTCCCGGCATCATGCACTTCAGCAGCACCCTGGTCTCGTTCATCATCGCTCTCTCGTTCATGATCTACTTGTCGCCTCGCTTGACCCTGTACGTCCTGGCGCCGATGGTGCTCTTTCCGCTGGTGGCCAACCGGGTGGGGAATATCGTGCACCGACGCGTCATGAAAATCCAGGAACATTTCTCCGTCTTGACGGCGGCCGTGCAGGAGAATATCGCCGGCGTGCGCGTGATCAAATCGTTTCGTCAGGAAGACAACGAGATCGAACATTTCAGAGAACTGTCGCATAGGTATTTCGGACTCAACATGGACATGGCCCGGGTGTACGCCGTGCTGGTTCCATTTCTGATGATGCTGGCCTCGCTCGTGACCTTGACGGCTCTCTATTTCGGAGGGTTAGAGGTGACCAGCGGCGCCGTTCCGCTGGGCACGCTGGTGGCTTTCTTTGCCTACGTGTCGATGCTCATCTGGCCGGCGGTGGCTCTCGGCTGGGTCGTTTCGCTGTACCAGCGCGGCAAGGCCTCGCTCGAACGGATCAACCGCCTGCTTCAGACGGAACCGATCATTCGCGATGAATCCGGCGAACTGCACGGCGGCGCCATGGAAGGTCGCATCCAGTTCGTGGACCTGTCTTTTGGCTACAACGGGGCCGAGGTGCTCAAGGGGATCAACCTGACCATCGAACCCGGCCGGACGATCGGCCTGGTGGGACGCACCGGATCAGGCAAGACCACGCTGGTGTCGTTGTTGGCGCGGCTCTACCCCGTCCCGCGCGGACACTTATTCGTCGACGGCGTCGACATCAACGACTGGGAGCTTTCGGCGTTGCGCCGGCAGATCAGTTTCGTCACGCAGGAACCGTTTCTGTTTTCGGACAGCGTCGGCGACAACATCCGCTTCGGCGCCGTCGACGCAACCGACGAAAATATCGAATCAGCCGCCATAACGGCGGCGCTCCGGCGCGACGTGGATGATTTCCCCGACGGTTTCGCCACCATGATCGGCGAGCGCGGCATCACCCTCTCCGGCGGGCAGAAGCAGCGCACCGCCATCGCCCGTGCCGTCATCGCCGACCCGGCGGTGCTGATCCTCGACGACGCCACCTCCTCGGTCGATACCGAGACCGAGGAAGAAATCAACCGACGCCTGGCCACCATCCTGGCCGGTCGCACCTCGATCATCATCTCGCACCGCGTTTCGTCGGTGAAGCAGGCCGACCGCATCCTCTATCTGGAGGACGGTCGCATCGTCGAGCAGGGCGCCCACGACGAACTGGTTCGGTTGGATGGCCGTTACGCCGAGTTGCACCGCGCCCAACTGCTGGCCGAAGAACTGGAGAAACTGTGAACGCAGGCGGCGCCTACCACGAGGAAGAAGCCCTGGGCAAGGCCTACGACGCCCGCCTCATGAAGCGGCTGCTTGGCTACCTTCGGCCGTACCGAGGGTGGGTGATTCTAGCGGTGGTGTTGCTGCTTTTGGGCAGTCTGTTTCAGATTTCGTTCGCCTTCATTACGCAGATAGCCATCGACGACTACATCGGCGGGGCCGACCAAGCGGGACTGCTGCGGATGGCGCTGATCTTCCTGGTGGCGGTGCTTCTGGCCATGGCGGTTTCGTACTGGCAGCTTTATATCACCCAGTGGCTGGGACAGAAGGTCCAGCACGACATCAGAATGCAGGTCTTCGCTCACTTGCAGAGGCTGCACCTGAGCTACTTCGACAGAAACCCGGTGGGGCGTTTGGTGACGCGTGTAACCAGCGACATCAACGTGCTCGATGAGATGTTCTCATCCGGGGTGGTGACGGTGATCGGTGATTTGTTCATGTTGGCCTTGATCGTCGCCGCCCTGCTCTATTACAACTGGCAGTTGGCCCTGATAACGTTCGTGGTGTTGCCGCTGTTGCTATTGGCCACATTCATCTTTCGGGCCAAGGTGCGCCGCATCTACCGCGAGGTGCGGGTACGGGTGGCCAGATTGAACGCTTTTGTCCAGGAGCATATCTCCGGTATCAGACTGCTGCAACTGTTCGTGCGGGAGAACCGGACTTTTGAAAAGTTCAGCCGGATTAACCTTGACCTGCGCACGGTGCATCTACGAGGCATCTACTACTACGCCGTCTTCTTTCCGGCCGTGGAAATCATCGGCGCGCTGTCGCTTGCCCTGCTATTGTACTTCGGCGGCGCGCGCCTCAACGAGGCCGCCATGACCTTCGGTGAACTGGTGGCTTTCATACAACTGGTGGAGCGGTTTTACCGGCCGATTCGAGATCTGTCGGAGAAGTACAACATCTTGCAGGCGTCGATGGCCTCCTCGGAGCGCATCTTCGCCCTGCTGGATACCGACCAGGTAACGCGCAGCGGCGACAAGAACCGTACCCACCGCTTCGACGGCGGCGTCACGCTTGAGAACGTCTGGTTCGCTTACGAGCCGGACCAGTGGGTGCTCAGGGACGTTTCGTTCGACGTCAAGCCGGGCGAGAAAGTGGCTTTGGTGGGGGCGACCGGGGCCGGCAAAACCTCGCTGGTCTCGCTGTTGTATCGCTTTTACGACTACCAGCGCGGCTCGATCAAACTCGACGGCGTGGAACTGGCCGACTGGTCGCTTGAGCGGCTGCGCTCGCATCTCGGCCTGGTCTTGCAGGATGTTTTCATATTCACCGGCGACTATGCCGGCAACATCCGGCTGCGTGATAACAGAATTTCCGACGCCGACGTCGAGAGCGCCCTTCGTCGGGTCGGTTTCGACCGCTTCCTGGAGAACCTGCCGGGGGGGATTCACACCAAGGTAATGGAGCGCGGCGCTACGCTGTCCACCGGTCAGAAGCAGCTACTGTCGTTCGCGCGCGCCCTCGCCTTCGATCCGGACGTTTTGATTCTTGACGAGGCGACCAGTTCGGTGGATACTGAGACCGAGGTGCTGATACAGAAAGCGCTGGATGAGTTGATGAAAGGCCGTACTTCAATCGTGATCGCCCACCGCCTATCGACGATTGAAAAGGCCGACAAGATTGTCGTGCTGCATCATGGCCAGGTTCGTGAGATCGGCAAGCATCAGGAGTTGATTCGACAACCGGGGATTTATCAGACGCTGTACCGTATGCAATATCAGAAACCGGTCCGGCCGGACGCCTCACCGGCCGCCCAGAGCAGTTGAACAATGGGACCGACGCGCGAAGCGATCAGAGAGCTTGTCAACTTTGGCGCCAAAGCGGCGTGCGACGCCGGCGCCGTGCTCAAGCGCGGTTTCAACCAGCGGATATCGGTCACCTACAAGGGACGTATCGACCCGGTCACGCAGTTCGACCTGAAAGCCGAGAGATTGATCACATCGCGCATCAAGAAGCGTTACCGGGACCACGCTGTTCTCGCCGAAGAAGGCTCCGACCGCGAGGCGGCGTCACCCTATCGCTGGGTGATCGATCCGCTCGACGGCACCGTCAACTACGCCCATGGTTTTCCGGTGTACTGTGTCTCCATTGCCATAGAGTACGAAGCGGAAGCGATAGGCGCGGCCATCTGCGATCCGGAGCGTGATGAGTTGTTCACGGCTGGGCGGGGAATCGGCAGTCGTCTTAATGGGCGCCGTATCCGCGTGTCGGACGAGACAAGACTTGATCGCGCTTTGCTGGCTACCGGCTTCTCTTACAGCGTCCTCACCGACCGCAAGAACAATCTGGGTCTATTCGCCCGCATGGTGAAATCGGCACAGGCGGTGCGGCGCCCCGGCTCGGCGGCAATCGATCTCTGTTGGTTGGCCTGCGGACGGCTCGACGGCTTTTGGGAGTTACATCTGCATCCCTGGGACACGGCCGCGGCGCGGCTGATTGTCGAGGAAGCCGGCGGGCGGGTGACGCGGCTGTCGGGGGAACGGTTCTCAATCTTCGACAAGGACATTCTCGCCTCCAACGGCCGCCTGCATCGGCAGATGCAGAAAGTACTGACGGGGAGGTAGGTCCAGCCGTCACTTGATGTACAACCGCACACTGAGTACCCCTGGGACGACCCCGGTTACTGAGCTGCCCCCCACGCGAATAATCACTTCTTGGTTTGAAGATTTCTATTTAGTATAATCAGTAGCGACTACTGAACTAAACTTGATTATTAAGTGCGGGAACCTTATGCCCCAACGAATCCTCATCAAATCAACCTCCGGTGTCCGCGGCATCGTCGGCGCCGGTCTGGACCCGCTTCTGGCGACGGCCTACGGAGCCGCTTTCGGAACCATGTTGCGCAAAAGCAGCGTGGTGGTCGGCCGCGACAGCCGTCCCTCCGGAGAAATGCTCACGCAAGCCGTCGTCGCGGGACTGACGTCGGTCGGGATCGACGTTGTTGAGATCGGGGTCGTTCCCACCCCGACCGTGGAGATCGCCGTCAAGAAACTGAAAGCGGCCGGCGGCATCTGTGTCACGGCCTCGCATAACCCGGCGCCGTGGAACGCCCTCAAGTTCTTCAACGACCGCGGCGAATTCATCACGGCGGCCCAATACAAGAGGCTCGACCGCGTTCTGAGCTCCGGCGCTTTCGCCTTTCGCCCCGTGGAGCGGCTGGGTAAGATCGAACGACAGTCCGACTGGATTGATGAACACGTCCGGATGACTCTCGCCGCCAAACCCGTCAGCCGCGCGGCGGTAAAAAGACAGCGTTTCAAGGTTGTAGTCGATGCTATCAACGGCGCCGGCTCGGTGGCGCTGCCCAAGCTGCTTCGGGCGCTCGGTGTGGCCGTCGTTGAGATCAACTGCCGGGGCGACGGCGATTTTGTCCACGAACCGGAACCGGTCCCGACCAACCTGACCCAACTGGGCCGGGCGGTGCGGCGACACCGCGCCGATCTGGGTATGGCCTGCGACCCCGACGCCGACCGGCTGGCGTTGGTGGACCAACACGGCCGCGCCATCGGCGAAGAGTTGACCCTGGCCATAGCCGTCAAACAGGTGCTGTCCACGGTGAAAGGACCCACCGTCATCAATCTCTCGACTTCCAAAGTCACGGCCGACACGGCCGCCTCGATGGGCAGCAAACTGTACTACGCCAAGGTGGGCGAGTCCAATGTGGTGGCCGCGATGCGTCGCACCGGCGCGGTTATCGGCGGCGAAGGGAACGGCGGCGTCATCTATCCGCGCTTTCACGCCGGTCGCGACGCCTTGATCGCGGCGGCGTTGGTGCTGTCACACCTGGCGGCGACAAAAATGGACCTTTCAGACCTAGTGGAAACTTTGCCGATATACTATACTATAAAGTCAAAAGCCCGGTTGCCCGGCGACTTTAAAGAGCGGTTGAGCCGCTTTGAAAAGAACCTCGCGGGCCGGTCGATCGGACGCTCGCGTTTGGACAGGCGCGACGGACTTCGTTTCGATTTCGGCCGAGGCTGGCTGCAGATTCGCTCGTCGAACACGGAGCCGATTTTCAGGCTCATCGTTGAAACCGACGATGCCTCTCTGAGCCGCGCCCTGTCGAAAGAAGTAATGGGATGCTTCAAGTAGCACGAGGGAAACAAAATGTGCGGAATCGTCGGATACGTCGGACACAAGCAGGCCGTACCGGTTCTGATGAACGGCCTCAAGCGTCTGGAATACCGCGGTTATGACTCGGCCGGCATCGCCTTGATGACCGATACCGGTCTTACCGTGGCCAAAGAGGCCGGCAAGATAGCTCGCCTGGAGGCGGCTCTCGGTGACATCGACTGCAATTGCACTCACGGTATTGCCCACACCCGCTGGGCCACCCACGGCGAGCCTACTCAACTCAACGCCCACCCGCACACCGATGCCGACCGTCAATTCGCGTTGGTGCACAACGGCATCATCGAGAATTATCGTGCTCTCAAGGAGTTCCTCGTCCGCCGGGGATTCATGATCCAGACCGACACCGACACCGAAATACTGGTGCATCTGATAAAGTTCAACTACAACGGCAACCTGACGGCCGCCGTGCGGGGCGCGCTCAGCCAGGTCGAAGGCACCTACGGCATCGCCGTCGTGTCGACGCACCACCCCGGCGTGATTGTCGCCGCCCGCATGGGTTCGCCGCTGGTGATCGGCAGCGGCAGCGGGGAGAATTTCGTAGCCTCCGACGTCTCAGCCATGCTCGAACACACCAATAAAGTCGTCTACCTTACCGACGGTGAGATCGCCACCGTCACCGCCGACAGCTTCGAGGTGACCACCATTCAAAACGTCAAGATAGACCACCCGGTGGAAGAGGTGAGCTGGACACTCGACCAGATCGAGAAGGAAGGCTACGACCATTTCATGCTCAAGGAGATCCACGAGCAGGAGCGCACTCTGCCCAATGCCTTTCGCGGACGCCTCAACTGGGATGAGGGCATACCGCGCCTGAACGGACTGAATTTGCAGTACGACGAACTGCGTCAGATCAAGCGGATCATCATCACCGCCTGCGGCACTTCCTGGCACGCGGCCTTGATCGGTGAGTACATGATCGAAGAGCTGGCCCGGGTCGCGGTCGAGGTGGAGTACGCCTCCGAGTTTCGTTATCGTTCTCCCATTATCGACGAGGGTACGCTGCTTTTGGCCATCAGCCAGTCGGGCGAGACGGCCGACACGCTGGCGGCGATGCGTGAGGCCAAAAACCGCGGCGCCACCGTGCTGGGGGTGGTCAACGTCGTCGGCAGCACCATTGCGCGGGAGTCGGACGGCGGCGTATACATCCACGCCGGACCGGAGATCGGGGTGGCCTCGACCAAGGCGTTCACCCATCAGGTCATGGTGCTCTCGCTGATCGCCACCTTGTTGGGTCGGATGCGGCACTTGTCGGTGCAGCAGGGACAGGAGATAATCGCCGCCATACAGCGGATTCCCGGGCAGGTCAGGTCGATCCTTGAGTCCGAAGAGCAGATCAGACTGATTGCCCGAGAGTATTATCGCGCCAATAACTTCCTGTATCTCGGTCGCGGCATCAACTTTCCGTCGGCGTTGGAGGGGGCGCTCAAGCTGAAGGAGATTTCCTATATCCATGCCGAGGGCTACCCGGCGGCCGAGATGAAGCACGGACCGATCGCGCTCATCGACAAATCGATGCCGGTGGTGGTGATCGCCTTGCAGGACCCGGTGTACGACAAAGTCATGTCGAACATCGCCGAGGTGCGTGCGCGAAAAGGACAAATAATAGCCGTTGCCACCGAGGGCGACACCGAAATCGCTGAGCGCGTCAACCACGTCCTATATATCCCTAGAACCTATCGGCTGCTGACGCCGCTTCTGTCGGTCATACCGCTGCAACTGTTGGCCTATCACATCGCCGTGATGCGCGGCTGTCACGTCGATCAGCCGCGCAACCTGGCCAAGTCGGTAACCGTGGAGTAAAGCCGTGTCCGAACGGATCCGGGTCAAAGCCGATATCGTGCCGTACACAGCGGAGTACGCTCAGACCATTCGTTCCTGGATCGACTGTGAGGAGACCTACCACAATCTCTGTCGCGGCAAGGACTACCCCCCGCCGGACGACCTCATCGAGTCCTGGCAGCGGGATTCCGTCAGGTCATACATCCTTATGTGGCAAAGCAGGCCGGTGGCCTACGGCGAACTGTTCAGTCGACCGCTCGAGATGGCGGTGGAAATCGCCCACCTTATCGTCGATCCGGCCAAACGCTCCCAGGGTTACGGCACGAAAATGCTCGAACTGCTTTTTCAACGGGCCGAACAGAGGCCGAACGTGGCCAAAGTGATGCTGAACCTTTACGGCAGCTGCGCCGTTACGCTCGGCTGCTATCTTAAGGCCGGCTTCATCATTGAAGGGACTTCGTCCTACACCGTCGGTCTGCGCATGGTGCGCATGGTGCAGTGAGCGACTGGTTCCTGCTGGTGGGCGTCCTGCGCTGACGACGCAGTGTCTCCATCCGATTTCAACTTCGCACCGAAAAGAAAACCGACCCCTCTTTTTGGAGGAGTCGGCTTTGATCGTTTCCTGAGAATGCCGGACAATGTTGTCTCGGCTATGGTTTCACGTATCCTGCGACCGGGAATGAGACACCCACCACCACTTGCAGCATGGTCGCTGCGGGGTCGGACATCACATAATGGAACCTGGGCATAATGAACACGGGATAGCCGCTGCCGAGCATCTTGGAGTAGAGAACGCCGGCGTTAAACCCGACTTCTTCCCATCCTCCGTAATACCCCACGCCGAAAGCGATGAAAAACGCCTGTTCATTCTCGGTCCAGCTCAGGGCATAAAGGCCGCTGCCGATAATGTTCATCTTAATTTCCGTATCGGATGCGGAAACACCCTCCACTGTAGCTTCCGCCTTATAGGACTGAAAGCCTAGTTCGCCTCCAATCAGGATCATGTCGGTGACCCCGTAGTGGAAGGCGCCGCCAAAAGATATCCCGGCATCCTGGGAGTACTTGACGCCAAACGCTTCCCAGTCCTTAAAGGCATCCCCCATCCCGATCGTATAGCCGGCGTAGCCGCTTACCAGCGCCCACCCTTTCATGCCGTTACCATTTTCAGCGACTGCTGAGCCGCTCACCATCAGGCACAGCGCCACCATCAGTAGAATCGCTCGTTTCATTCTCGTTACTCCTTACTAAGAGTGTAGGTTTGGTTTACATTTACTTCATGTCAATTGCCGAGAGGAATGTGTATGCCGCCGACGATTTGCACCATCTTCGCGTTCGGGTCGGAAAAGACATAGTGGAATCGCGGCATTACGAAAAGACCGAAGGACTCGGAAACCATGCGGGTGTACAGCAGCCCGCCGTTGACGCCGAAGGCCACCCCATTCTCGTCGGGCTCCTTGTCCGCGGCGATGTCCTCCAGGGCTTTCTCCAAGTCCAGAACACCGCCCAGGCCGCCGTAGATTCCACCGCCGATAGTGATGAAAAGCCCCTTCTCGCCCTCAACGTAGTTGAGCGCATACAATCCGTTGAAGAGGATGTTCAGCTTGGTTTCTGTGGTGGATTCGCCGGGCATGGTGTTGCCCGCAACGACCTCGTGCGCCTCATTGTCATACATCTGGAAGCCGAGTTCCCCGCCAAGCATCAATCTGTCGCCGACACCATAGTGGAACATGCCGCCGAACGCTATGGAGGGGTCCAATGTCCACTTCAGATCGTAAGGAATGCCCATAATGGTGGTGTCAATCCTCTGCGCCCCCCATGGGTCACCAACGCCCAGCGTGTAACCGCCGTAGCCGCTGATGAACATCTTTCCCTGCAGGCTCTGGTCCTGGCCGAAGGCTGAGATGCTCAGCAGCAGACACAGCGCTGATGTTTGAAACAGCACTCGTCTCATCTTCATTTCTCCACTGAATGCATAAAGCTGGTGGTCGGTTTCATCCATGAACTCCTGTCGATATACAACGGTCATCGGCCGCCGTCTCCTTACCTGGATGGGCAGTCAATACTGGGTATGAACGTAGCCTTGGATGAAAACACTGTCAACAAACAAAATGGACGTCCCGGTTTAACGAAATTCCAAGCGAGTGGTAGTCCTACCATGAACGGTGGGCCACCCGACGGCGTGCGGCAAGAGGAGGGTAGGTCGGGCTGTTCACGGCTGACGGATGTTGATCAGCATCTGCCCCTTCTGAACCTCCACCGCTATCTCATCGGCATTGACGTTATAGGTTCGGCGCTCACTGGCATGTCTGGTCCTGAGCGTGACCGTCCGGAAGCTGACGGGGCCGACGGTGTCACCCTCCAGCCGGGCGCCGTCTTTGGACAGCGTCACCATGCAGGTCGACTCACTGTCGTCCATATTGACCAGGCGCATTATGATCTCTCGTCCCGGTTCGACCGGCACCTTCTGACTCCGCCCGGCGAGCACCGTCTGCCCGAAACCGAGTTCCACCTGCTCGACGGTGAAGGCCACCGTGCCCTCGTTGACGCGCACCACCACCTGGTCGGCTTCCAGCGGCGTCTCTTCAAAGGTCCAGCCGCCGGTGGTGCCCCGGTTGGGCAAGTTCAGGGTATAGATAGAGATGTCCTTGATAGGCAGGCCGTTGATGAAGGGCGCCGCGACATACGCAGCACCGCCCTCGCCGACGTTGCGCCCGCGTACGTCAATACCGTAACCGGCCTCTACGGCCACGCGGAACAACTCGCCGGTCGCCGCGGTGAGTTCAAACGGCGGCGTGGTGGGGTCCACCGTCGCCATGTCCGAAATCCACTGAGGTATCTGCACCGGCCCATGCCCCGGTTCGGTTTTGGGGCTGTATTCCTCCGGTATGGCGAAAAGCGAATCGTCGACCGCCTGCCTTTCGATATTGCTCAATTCGAAGAAGACCTCCTCCGAGATGTGGTTGACGATCTTGATCGGAAAGTCCAACTCGACCGCTCTGTATTCGGTCAGAATCGGCTGATCCTGCATGCGGATCACGTTGCGCCGGCACTCATAACCGGCGACCTCCTGGTCGCCTTCAGGCGAGGCGCCGTACATCCCCTTAAGCAGCATCAGACCCTGTATTTGGTCGACCATCACGCTCTGGCGGTCATTCGCCTTCATCTGGAGAAACGTCTTGTGCTCCGGCGAGAAGGAACGACTGATGTTGGCCTGTGGGTCGACGATCAAGAACCACTCCCGGCCGCCGTCGTCAAGCTCGAGACGATACTTACCGTCCCGAACGAAGATCTTACCCTTCACCACCTTACCCACATCCCCCATGGTGACATCGGCCGTGAACTGACCGGGGGGAGCGCTCTCACAGGCCAGTCCGATCAGTCCACCCATTATCAGGGCTGTCCAGATAGCAGTAAGTCTCACTCTTTTCATAACGGTAAGTTTCCTCTTTGGCCTGCGGAGGCGAACTCCGCGGTCTGTCCGGTCAACGCTTTCGGAGCGCTTGGGCGTTGTCTTCGCTTTTGACAAGGTAGCCCGTCAATGACCGGTTGTCAATCTCTTCGGTGGGCATCTGCCGGCGCCAGGCTGCTGTGATTCAACGTGTCCGGCGGCCAACGCCCCCTTTTCATTCTTGTTTTTGGAGACTTAATGTCGTTATATACGGTCGAGACCTCACGATGCAGAAGCGGATGTTACATAGAGCCGATGAGAGCGAGCCGGCCATTCCGATAAAACCCGGTCATCGGCTGACTCTGGCCCGACCGCTGGTGATGGGGATTCTCAACGTCACCCCCGATTCGTTTTCGGACGGCGGACGATACGCTGCGGTCGACAGCGCCGTCGAGCACGCCTTACGCATGGAACAGAGCGGCGCCGATATCATCGACATCGGCGGCGAGTCGACCCGACCCGGAGCCAAACCGGTCGACGAAGAAAAAGAACTCAAGCGGGTCATACCGGTCATAGAACGACTGCGCAGCCTGAGCGACATCCCCATATCGATCGACACCTACAAGGCACCCGTCGCCGCGGCCGCACTGGAGGCCGGGGCCGATATCGTCAACGACATCTCCGCCCTGCGTTTCGACACCAGGATGCTGCCATTGATCGCACAGCGTCAAACGCCGGTGGTGATGATGCACATGCAGGGAACGCCGCGCGACATGCAGGTTGATCCCCACTACGAGGATTGCGTCAACGAGATCGTAGAGTTCTTCCGGCGGCGCATCGCTCTCTGCGTCGCGCAGGGCGTCGACAAATCCAAGATCATCATCGACCCCGGCATCGGCTTCGGTAAACGGCTGGTCGACAATCTGGATATTCTGCGTCGCTTCGAGGTCTTCACCGAACTGGGCGTGCCGGTGATGCTTGCGGCCTCGCGCAAGTCGTTTATCGGTATGCTGCACGAAAACGAGAAACCGGCCGACCAGCGGCTGGGCGGGTCGATTTCGGCCGCCGTGATGGGGGTAATGAAAGGGGCCGCCATCGTCCGCAGCCACGACGTCGCCGAGACGGTCGAGGCGCTCAAGGTCCTGCATGCCGTGGGAGCAGGAGCATGACGCTTTTTCAGTTCGATTTTCTGAAGTTCGGTCTCAAGGACGTCGTCGATATCCTGATCGTCGGCTTCATCATCTTCCAGATTCTGAAACTGGTCAAGGGCACACGTTCGGCGCAGATCGTCATCGGGCTGACCCTGATCGCCGGTCTGGCGTCGGTGGCCTTCTGGTTTCAACTGGAAGGTCTGACCTGGTTGTTTTCGATCCTGGCGCCGTTCGGGTTGATTGTGCTGGTGATCGTATTCCAACCGGAACTGCGCGGCGTGCTGGCTCAAATGGGGCAACATCGTTTCCTCAGGCGGTTTTTCACCGTGCAGCAGCGCAAGTCGATCGGCGAAGTCACCCGCACGGCGCTGCGATTGAGTGAACTCAGTTACGGCGGCCTGATCGTGATGGAACGAAACACCGGCCTGCGCAATTTCGCCGAGTCGGGCAAGACTTTGAATGCCGAGCTTTCATCGGAACTGCTGATTACCCTGTTCACACCGTATACGCCGCTGCACGACGGCGCCGTGATCGTGTCCGGCGACAAAATCGTGGCCGCCGCCGCCTCGCTGCCCCTAACCACCAACGTGCGCTACCGCAAACTGTTCGGCATGCGTCACAAGGCCGCTATCGGCGTCTCCGAAGTCTCCGACGCCGTGGTGGTGGTGGTCTCCGAGGAAACCAGCCAGGTGTCGATCGCCTACAACGGACTGCTCGAATCCGACGTCCCCAAAACCGAACTGCGCGACAAGCTGACGGAGTACATGGCGCGGTGAGCAGGCCTGTCGCTCCGCACCAGGGTTCTGTTTCCTAACGCGACGTTGACCCGTCCGTACATTCATCGTCAGCGATCTCACTTTTTTCAGTCTGGCTGCCATACCTTGACAGTGCCGGTCCTTATGCTGATTAACCTGAATGGATAACCTGGTCCCCCTTCACGGGGACGGACAGCAGAGGTCTCTCGGTGACAACGCCGTCGGCAACCCAGAGGTATGAGCGCACGGTTGTCACGGGCTGCCGGCTGGATCGGCGACGTTCCCGGCACAAACGATCCGTGCCATTGCACCTTTTTCGGATGCACGGTTTCAGGCAGTATTGTCTCTAAGGCCGTAACGTAACATCCGACGACTGACCCCACCCGTTCGCCGTCGATAGGGTCAAGCAGAGGAGAATCATTAATGTCCCATCAACCAGCTCCGCAGGCCGACGCCTCTCTAAACAACCGACACCTGCTGATCAAAGCCGCGGTCTTCTTCGTGGTGATCGCGGCAGGAATCGCCACCGGTATCGTCATCGCCACCAAACTTGGCGTGGCCGACCGCTTCGCCGGCATGACGTTCACTCCGGAAGACCTGGAGAATCACAGCAAACTGCTGCTGGGTGAACCTTTTCCTTTATTGGGGGCGGTCGGAGCCGATGGGGAGGTTCAGGATCTGCTGCCTCTGATGCAGGGCCGAAGATGCATTGTGGCGGTGGTATCGGCCGGTTGCCAACCATGCCATCGGTTCGTCGAGTTTCTCCAAACCTGCGGCTTCGGGAAGCAGGACGATTTTCAGGTGATCCTGCTGGCGCCCGACCCGGCGCCATTCCGGGAGGAGACCGACCTGCCGGTGCTGCAGGTTTCCAGTGACAACCTTGAGGAGTACGAGGTTTACTCATTTCCGACAATCATAGGAGTATCCGATGACGGGCGCATGTCCCTGGTGACATCCGGGTTCAGCCGGAGAATCACGGAGGATTTCCTGCGCGACAATATCTGATCCGCAACCACAAACCAAACATGGAGGTAAGTTATGAAGCGATTTCTTGTAATTTCAGCGGTATTCTGTACCGCGGCTTTGTTCGGCCTTGGGATCGGTCTGTTTTTGCCGACCAACGCCAACGCTGATATCTGCGATCCTTTGGACCGCCAGGATTGGTTCGAATGCCCCAGCGCACTTTGCCCACCGAACTTCCCGAACGCCAAGTACGACTGCGGCACTTTCCAGGGTTCGGGCGGTCCGTGCGACTGCTCCTTCGTCGGCTGTTACAAGGGTTGCCTCAACCCAATCTAAGCATTCTGTGATCGACTAAGCTGAACCCACGCCCGCCATCGAACGGGGCCGCTCCTTCGAGGGCGGTCCTTTCTTGTTGGTTTGACAAACCCGCCCCAATCAGCTATCTTCGCCGCCGTCGGACAAGGCGCTGAAACGCCCACTATGGCAGTACCTACCCGGCAGGCAGCCAAACCCCGCGGGACTTTTTGGTGGAGAATGCTGAGATCGTGACGGATCTGAAACTGATCAGGAATTTCTCGATAATCGCCCACATCGACCACGGCAAGTCGACTCTGGCCGACCGGCTGCTCGCGGCTACTCATACCTTGTCCGATCGCCAGATGAAAGCCCAGGTCCTCGACTCAATGGATCTCGAGCGCGAACGCGGCATCACCATCAAGGCCCACGCCATTCGGCTTGTGCACACCGCCGATGACGGTCGGCGGTTTCAACTCAATCTGATCGACACTCCCGGCCACGTCGATTTCACCTACGAGGTCAGTCGTTCGCTGGCCGCTTGTGAGGGGGCGCTGCTGGTGGTCGACGCCTCGCAGGGGATTGAGGCCCAGACTCTCTCCAATCTGTATCTGGCGCTGGAGCACGACCTCGCCATCATACCGGTGGTCAACAAGATCGATCTGCCCAACGCCCGCACCGAGCAGGTGGCGGCCGAACTGGCTCAACTGCTCGGCGGTGAGGAAGCCGAGATCATCCGATGTTCCGCCAAGCAGGGCGTCGGCATCGACCAGGTGCTGGCCGCCATTATCGAACGTATCCCGCCCCCGGCCGGCGACCCCGAGGCGCCGTTGCAAGCGATGGTGTTCGACTCGGTGTTCGACAGCTACCGAGGCGCTATGCCGTTGGTTCGGATCATCAACGGCACCTTACGCAAAGGGGATCGGGTGAAGTTCTTTTCCACCGACAGATCTTATGAAGTCGACGAAGTCGGCTGTCTCAGATTGATCACCGTGCCGCAGGAAACGTTGTCGGCCGGCGAGGTCGGTTATCTCTTCGCGTCGATCAGAGAGGTGGCCGATACCCGCATCGGCGACACCCTCACCACCGTGGCTCGGCCGGCCAATGAAGCCCTGCCGGGGTTCGTCGACATCAAACCGATGGTTTTCTCGGGGTTGTATCCGGCCATCGCCGAGGACTTCACCCGGCTACGTGAGGCGCTGGAGAAACTGAAGCTGAACGACTCGTCGCTTTCGTTCACGCCGGAATCGTCGGCCGCGCTCGGTTTCGGATTTCGCGTGGGCTTTCTCGGTCTTCTGCATATGGAGATCGTCACCGAACGCCTGTCCCGCGAGTACGGCCAGACCATCATCAACACCGTGCCCAATGTCGAGTATCACGTGCACACTCTCGACGGCCGAGTGATTGCCGTGGCCAACCCGGCCGATATGCCGCCGCCGGGTCAGATCGATGTCTCCGAGGAGCCATACGTTAACGCCCAGATTATCGCCCCGGCCGAGTACATCGGCCCCATCATGCGCCTGGCGACGGAACGGCGCGGCGAATACAAAACGACCGAGTACATCACGACCGATCGAGTGAGTCTCTCCTACGCTTTCCCTCTTTCGGAGATTATCTTCGACTTCTACGATCGGCTCAAGTCGGCCACGCGCGGTTACGCCTCGCTCGATTACGAGCCGCCGTACTATCGTCGGTCGGGGGTCGTCAAGCTCGACATCCTGCTCAACGGCGAGTCGGTCGATGCACTGTCGGTCATCATCCACCGCGACAAAGCGTATCGTTGGGGCAAGGAACTCAACGAGAAGTTGCGCACGCTGATCCCGCGTCAGATGTACGAAGTGGTGATCCAGGCCGTCATCGGCGGTCGCATTATCAGCCGCGCTTCTATCCGCCCTCTGCGCAAGAATGTCACGGCCAAATGTTACGGCGGCGACATTACCCGCAAACGCAAACTGCTGGAACGTCAAAAGGAGGGCAAGAAGCGGATGAAACAGTTCGGCAGTGTCGAGATACCTCAGGAAGCCTTCCTGGCCGCCCTCAAAATCGACCGCTAGTGTAGTGGGTCATAAATCTCTTGACATATGATTTGATAGTACGTATGGTAGTATTCATGAATATTGCAGAACGGATCGTACTGTCATCACAGGAGAGGACCGTCATTGACAAATGGGCTCGC
>Ga0214473_10001757_pt1 | contig 27817 bp, 18 predicted proteins | sample RVTome_7_FD_203509 | JGI IMG/M metagenome (GOLD analysis project Ga0214473, IMG submission 203509) | Soil microbial communities from uranium-contaminated site in the Upper Colorado River Basin, Wyoming, United States - RVT98D197 | ecosystem: Environmental > Terrestrial > Soil > Contaminated >...
AAGTCGAAGTGAAGTAGCGCGGGCGCGATCCGCGCGGCCCGCGGGGCCGCGCCAAGAGGCATTCGTACGCAACTGGAACGCCGGGAACTGGCATTGTCGTCCGCGTCCCGCCCGGGACCGTGCCGGAGGTGTCTTTTGCCGGCATGTGTCACCCTGGGCAGCCATCCGCAGACCGATCGTGAGGGAAAATAGAAATGCGTAATGGAAATCATGCCGTACGCGAGCGCGAGCGGCTGGACTTTTCGAAGATCAAGAGCTCGATCCAGATTCCGAATCTGATCGAAGTCCAGCGAATGTCCTATCAGCGATTCCTGCAGATGGATCTGCTGCCGTCGGAGCGGGAAGACACCGGGCTGCAGTCGGTGTTCAGCTCGGTGTTTCCCATCCAGGATTTCCGCGGGCTCTCGCAGCTCGATTTCGTGGACTATTCCATCGGGAATTGGGAGTGCAAGTGCGGCAACCTGAAGGGGCTGCACCATCTGCGCGCCACTTGCCGAAGTTGCGGCGCCTCCGTGGTCACCAACCCCTATCAGACCGGCGACGTCATCTGTTCCAAGTGCGGCACGTTCAACAAGAACTCTCCTACTTTTTGCAACAAGTGCGGCGATCCGGTGGGCATGCAGTTGAAGTATGACGTGACCGAATGTCAGGAGCGCGGCATGACTTACGCGGCGCCGCTCAAGGTCACCATCCGCCTGACCGTGTACGACAAGGATCCCGACACCGGCGCCAAGAATATCCGCGACATCAAGGAGCAGGAGGTCTTCTTCGGCGACGTCCCGCTGATGACCGAGAACGGCACGTTTATCATCAACGGCACCGAGCGCGTCATCGTCAGCCAGCTCCATCGCTCCCCGGGCGTCTTTTACGAAACGGCCAACGCCCGCAGCTATTTTCTGGGCAAGATTATTCCCTATCGCGGCTCCTGGGTGGAGTTCGAGTACGACACCAAGAACATTCTGTACGTGCGCATTGACCGCAAGCGCAAATTTTTGGGCTCGATCTTCCTGCGCGCCCTGGCTATGAAGTCCAACGAGGACATTCTGCGCACCTTTTACCAGGTGGAGCGCATTGCCCTGCGCGACGGCGGCCTCTATTGGAACCTCTCCGAGGGCCTGCTGGACCGCAAGCTTTCGCACGAGATCAAGAATCCGCGCAGCGAGGAGGTCCTGGTCGGCGCGCATCGCCGCATCACCGAACCGTTGTACAAGGAGCTGGTGAAGGCCAAGGTGGCCCAGGTGCATGTTTCGCTGGCCGACCTGGAGGGCGCTTACTCCGTGGCCGACCTGGTCAACCGCGAGACCGGAGAAGTGCTGTTGGAGGCCAACCGGCCCCTGACGGCCGAAATATGGGCGGCGCTGCCCGCGGCCGGCATCACCGGGGTGGACTTGTTCTTCCCTGAACGGGACGACACCGGCGTGATCATTTCCCGCACCCTGGACAAGGACACCATCCGCTCCTCCCGCGAAGCGCTGATCGAGATCTATCGCAAGCTGCGGCCCGGCGATCCGCCGACGCTGGAAACGGCCAACGCGCTTTTCAACGGGATGTTTTTCGATCCGCGCAAGTACGACTTCAGCAAGGTGGGCCGGCTGAAATTCAACATCAAGCTGGGCCTGGAAACGTCTCTTTCCACGCGCACGCTGGACTCCTCTGATTTTGTGGCCGCCATCCGCTACCTGCTCAAGCTGCGCAAGAATATCGGCGCTGTGGACGACATCGACCATCTCGGCAACCGCCGCGTGCGCGCCGTCGGCGAGCTGCTCGAAAACCAGTTCCGCATCGGCCTGGTGCGCATGGAGCGCGCCATCAAGGAAAAAATGTCCGTGTACCAGGAGATGTCCACGGCCATGCCCCATGACCTGGTGAACGCCAAGCCGGTGATGGCCGCCATCCGCGAATTTTTTGGCAGCTCGCAGCTTTCCCAGTTCATGGACCAGACCAACCCGCTGAGCGAAATCACCCACAAGCGGCGGCTCTCGGCGCTGGGGCCCGGAGGCCTCTCGCGCGAGCGCGCCGGATTCGAAGTGCGCGACGTTCACCCCACGCACTACGGCCGCATCTGCCCGATCGAGACTCCTGAAGGTCCCAACATCGGCCTGATCAGCTCGCTTTCCTGCTACGCGCGCATCAATGAGTTCGGCTTCATCGAATCGCCCTACCGCAAGGTGAAGAACGGGCGCATGGTGGACTACGTGCAGGTGGTCAACGCCGGAGACAGCGAATTTAAGGCGGGCGAGATCGTGGAGCGCGACAAAGTCGATTCGGTCAACGAGGAGCTGAAGCGCCGCAAGGTTACCTGCGAGCCTTATTGCTTCTACCTTTCCGCTTGGGAGGAAGACCGCTACGTCGTGGCCCAGGCCAACGTTTCACTCGACGAGCGCGGCCGCATCACCACGGAATTGGTCAACTGCCGGCAAGCCGGCAACTTCGTGCTGAAAGGCCGCGAGGAAGTGGACTACATTGACGTTTCGCCGAAACAACTCGTCTCTGTGGCCGCCAGCCTCATTCCCTTTCTTGAAAACGACGACGCCAACCGCGCGCTCATGGGATCGAACATGCAGCGCCAGGCCGTTCCGCTCATTCACGGCGAGGCGCCGCTGGTGGGCACGGGCATGGAACGCGTCACCGCGCGCGATTCCGGCGCCGTGGTCATCTGCCGCCGCGACGGTGTGGTGGACCAGGTGGATTCCGAGCGCATCATCGTTCGCGTCGAGTCCGACCACTCCGGCGTGCTCAGCCGCGAGGTGGGCGCCGATATCTACACACTGACCAAATTCAAGCGTTCCAATCAGAATACTTGCATCAGTCAAAAGCCCCTGGTGCGCGTGGGCGATCGCGTGGCCCAAGGGCAGGTGCTGGCCGATGGACCCTGCACCGATCACGGCGAACTGGCTTTGGGACGCAACGTGCTGGTCGCTTTTCTCCCTTGGCGCGGCTACAACTTCGAGGACGCCATTCTGGTCAGCGAAAAGCTCGTCAAGGAGGATTACTACACCTCGATTCACATCGAAGAATTCGAGATCGAGGCCCGCGACACCAAACTAGGCCCCGAGGAGATCACTCGCGATATCCCCAACATCAGCGAAAACTTCCTCCGCAACCTGGATGAAAGCGGCGTCATTCACATCGGCGCCAGCGTGCGCCCCGGGGACATTTTGGTCGGCAAGGTCACGCCCAAAGGGGAGACCACGCTGACGCCGGAAGAGAAGCTGTTGCGCGCGATTTTCGGCGAAAAGGCGGGCGACGTACGGGACGCCTCGCTCTACTGCCCGCCGGGCATCGAGGGCACGGTGGTGGACGTCAAGATCTTCTGCCGCAAGGGCGCCGAAAAAGACGAGCGGCACAAGGCCATCGAGGCCGCCCACGTCTTCCGCCTGGAGAAAAATCTGGCCGACGAGATTCGCATCCTCACCGACGAGCGTCTGAAACGCCTGTCCAGCCTACTGGCCGAACAGAAGCTGGCCGCCGATCTGCACGATGAAAAAACCAACAAGCGCCTGCTGACCAAGGGCGCCACGCTGACCCGCGACATCATCGAAAAGATTTCCACCCGCAATCTCAAGCGGCTGCGGCTCACCGACCGGGACCCGTTGCTGATCGAGAAGATCGACGAAATCGAAGAGATGACCTCGCGGCAGATTGACGTGCTGCGCAAGATCACCGAGGAACGCAAGGAGAAACTGAAGAAGGGCGACGAGCTGCCGCCCGGCGTCATCAAGCTGGTGAAGGTGTACATCGCCATGAAGCGCAAGCTGTCCGTGGGCGACAAGATGGCCGGCCGCCACGGCAACAAGGGCGTCATCGCGCGCATCGTCCCGGAAGAGGACATGCCCTATCTGCCGGATGGAACCCCGGTGGAGATTGTGCTCAACCCCTTGGGCGTGCCCTCGCGCATGAACGTCGGGCAGATTCTGGAAACTCACCTGGGCTGGGCGGCGAAAGAGCTGGGCCGCAGCCTTTCACGGCTGTTCCGCCCGGAGGTTCGCGCCGAGGCTTTGCGCCGCTGGTTCCGAGAGGTCTTTACCGACACCGCCATCTGGCGCTCGATCAGTTCGCTGGAGGACAACGAGCTGCTGGAATTGGCCGAAAATTTCCGCGACGGCATCTCCATGGCCACGCCGGTCTTCGACGGCGCGCGCGAATCCGAAATCCGCCACCTGCTGGAGGTTGCCGGCCTGCCGGAATCGGGCAAGATTCAGCTCTATGACGGAATGACCGGCGATCTGTTCGCCCAGGTGGTGACCGTCGGTTACATCTACATGCTCAAACTCTCTCACTTGGTGGACGACAAGATTCATGCTCGTTCCATCGGCCCCTATTCGCTCATCACGCAACAGCCGCTGGGAGGCAAAGCGCAGTTCGGCGGCCAGCGGTTCGGAGAGATGGAGGTGTGGGCGCTCGAAGCTTACGGCGCCGCGCACATCCTGCAGGAATTGTTGACGGCCAAATCCGACGACGTATACGGCCGCGCCAAGATTTACGAAGCCATCGTCAAAGGCGAGCCCGGCGTCGAGCCCGGCGTGCCTGAATCGTTCAACGTCCTGGTGCGCGAGTTGCAGTCGCTGTGTCTGGACGTCGAGCTGATGAAGCGGCAGAAGCCTCAGCCGGAGCTGCCCTCCGACTAGGTCCGCGCCGCAGATGATTTAGCGAGTTTCTCTCCCGGCCTCGGCCGGGAGCGCCCAAGCGCAGCTTGGGCAGGGAGGAACGACCTTGTATCGTAGCAGCCCGTATGACCGCGCCAGCTTGATCGCCGATTTCGATTCCATTCGCATCAGTTTGGCCAGTCCGGAAAAGATCCGTTCGTGGTCGCATGGCGAAGTGACCAAGCCGGAAACGATCAACTACCGCACCTTCAAGCCGGAACGCGACGGCTTGTTCTGCGCCAAAATTTTCGGCCCGGTCACCGACTGGGAATGCCTGTGCGGCAAGTACAAGCGCATGAAGCACCGCGGCGTCATCTGTGACAAGTGCGGCGTGGAAGTCACGCTCAGCAAGGTGCGTCGCGAGCGCCTGGGGCACATCGAACTGGCCTCGCCCTGCTCCCACGTGTGGTTCTTCAAAGGCCTGCCCTCGCGCATCGGCTACCTGCTGGACATTTCCATGCGCGACCTCGAGCGCATCCTCTATTTCGAGGCCTTTGTGGTGGTGGACCCCGGCGACGTGGCCGAGCTCAAAGAGCGCCAGATGCTGCCCGAGGAGGAGTACCGCAAGCTGCAGACGGAATTTCCGGGCCAGTTTCGCGCCGTCATGGGCGCCGAGGCTATCAAGGAGCTGCTCAAGCGCGTGGACGTGGAAAAGCTGGCCGACGAGCTGCGCGAAAAAATGAAGGCCGACCCCAGCCTGCAGAAGCGCATCAAGTTTGCCAAGCGCCTGCGCGTGGTGGATTCGTTCCGCAAGAGCGGCAACAAGCCCGAGTGGATGATCCTGGACGTGATTCCGGTGCTGCCGCCGGAACTGCGTCCCCTGGTGCCCCTGGATGGCGGCCGTTTCGCCACCTCGGACCTCAACGATCTCTACCGCCGCGTGATAAACCGCGACAACCGCCTGAAAAAACTTATGGAGCTGCACGCCCCCGACGTCATCGTGCGCAACGAAAAGCGCATGTTGCAGGAGGCGGTGGACGCGCTGTTCGATAACGGACGACGCGGGCGCGTGCTGCGCGGCACCAACAACCGCCCCTTGAAGTCCCTCTCCGACACCCTCAAGGGCAAGCAGGGCCGTTTCCGGCAGAACCTGCTGGGCAAGCGCGTGGACTATTCCGGCCGCTCGGTCATTGTCGTGGGCCCCGAGCTGCGCCTGCACCAGTGCGGCCTTCCCAAGAAAATGGCGCTGGAGCTGTTCAAGCCGTTCATCTACCACAAGCTCGAGGTCGCCGGCCACTGCACCACCATCAAGCAGGCCAAAGAGATGGTCGAGCAGCAGGACCCCATCGTGTGGGACATCCTCGAGGATGTCATCCGCGAGCATCCCGTGCTGCTCAACCGCGCCCCGACGCTGCACCGCTTGGGCATTCAGGCCTTCGAGCCGGTGCTGGTCGAGGGCAAAGCCATTCGCATCCACCCGCTGGTGTGCACCGCATTCAACGCCGACTTCGACGGCGACCAGATGGCCGTGCACATTCCGCTTTCGCCCGAGGCCCAAATCGAAGCGGCCGTGCTCATGCTCTCCTCACGCAACATCCTTTCGCCGGCCAACGGCCTGCCCTTGGCCGTGCCCACGCAAGACATGGTTCTGGGTATTTACTATCTGACTAAGGCCAAGCCCGGCGCCAAGGGCGAAGGCCGCGCGTTTGGTTCGACTGAAGAAGTGCTTCTGGCGGTCGAGGCCGGCGAGGTCGAGCTGCTCACGCCCATTCGCTTGCGCTATACCGGCGAGCTCATTGATCTCACCAAGGCCTATGACGACCAGGACGTTCCTCACACCGAGCCCGTCCACCTGAAGCGGCAGTTCATTAATACCACGGCCGGCCGCGCCATTTTCAATGATCATCTGCCGAGCGAGATGCCCTTCGTCAACGGCTTGCTCAAGAAGAAAGGCGTGCAGCAACTGGTGTACTACTGCTACCTGCGCTTCGGCCGGGAGCGAACGGTGCTCATGCTGGACCAGCTCAAGGAGCTGGGCTTCTACTACGCCACCAAGTCCGGCATTTCCATCGGCATTGACGACATGGTTATTCCGGGCGGCAAGGCCGGCTTGGTGGAACAGACCGAAAGAGAAATCGTCAAGGTTCAGCAGCAATACCTCGACGGCGCCATCACCAACGGCGAGCGCTACAACAAGGTCATCGCCATCTGGAGCGACGTCACCGAAAAAGTGGCCGAGCAGATGTTCAATGCCCTCGAACAGCAGGACAAGGAAGGCATCATCAATCCCGTCTACGTCATGGCCGATTCCGGCGCCCGCGGCTCCAAACAGCAGATTCGCCAGCTCTCCGGCATGCGCGGCCTGATGGCCAAGCCCTCCGGCGAAGTCATCGAAACGCCCATCACCTCCAACTTCCGCGAGGGGCTCACCGTGCTGCAGTACTTCATCTCCACCCACGGCGCCCGCAAGGGATTGGCCGATACCGCGCTCAAGACCGCCGACTCCGGCTACCTGACCCGCCGGCTGGTGGACGTGGCTCAGGACGTGATCATCAACGAGATGGATTGCGGCACCGTGGACGGCATCTACGTCGAGCCTATCCTGGAGGCGGGCGTGGAAGTCGAGCCGCTGCGTGACCGCGTGGTGGGCCGCGTCTCGCTCGAGAAGATCAAGGACTACGAAGGCAACGTCATCGTCGAAATCAATCAGGAGATCAGCGAAGAGCTGGCCAACGCCATCCAGGCCGCCGGCATCGAGCGCGTCAAGATTCGCTCCGTGCTCACCTGCGAGTCTCGCCGCGGAGTGTGCGCCCGCTGCTACGGCCGCAATTTGGCCAGCGGCCGCACGGTCGAGCTGGGTGAAGCCGTCGGCGTAATTGCCGCGCAGTCCATCGGCGAGCCCGGCACGCAGCTCACCATGCGCACCTTCCACATCGGCGGAACGGCCACCCGAATCACCGAACAGTCCAAGGTCGAGTCCCGCAGCAGCGGCTTCGTGCGCTTCCTGGACCTGAAGGCCGTGCACGGGCGCAATAACGTCCTGATCGCCATGAACCGCTCCGGACTCATCGTCATCGTGGACGAGAAGGCCCGCGAAAAGGAGCGTTACCACGTGGTATACGGAGCGCGCCTGCGCGTCGAAGAGGGCCAAGCCGTCACCATCGGCCAGACTCTGGCGGAATGGGATCCCTTCACCTTCTCCATCCTCACCGAGGTCGGCGGCACGGTGCAATTCAAGGACCTGCAGCCGGGCATCACCATCGAGGAACAGGTGGACGAAGTCACCGGTTTGGCGCAACTGGTGGTCACGCTGCCCCCGGGCGATGAAAAACACCAGCCCACCATTCTGATTCGCGATTCCGCCGGCCGCGCGCGCAAGAAATACCTGATGCCCTCCCGCGCCCACTTGATGTTGTCGGACGGCGATGAGGTGCAGCCGGGCGATGTGCTGGCCAAGATTCCGCGTGAGACCACCAAGACCAAGGACATCACCGGCGGACTTCCGCGCGTGGTCGAGCTGTTCGAGACGCGCAAGCCGCGCGATCCCGCGGTCATCAGCGAAATCGACGGCGTGGTCAAGTACGGCGAAATCAGCAAAGGCCTGCGTAAGATCTACGTGGACAGCGAGGATGCCCGCACGCAAAAGGAATACTCCATCGCTCGCGGCGTGCACATCAACGTTCAGGAAGGGGAGCACGTCAAGGCCGGCGAGCCCCTGATTGACGGCCCGCTCAATCCCCACGACCTGCTGGCTGTTCTCGGCGAGAAATATACCCAGGCCTACCTGGTCAACGCCATCCAGGAGGTCTACCGCTTGCAGGGCGTGAACATCAACGACAAGCACATTGAAACCATCGTCCGCCAGATGATGCGCTGGGTCAAAATTGAGGACGTGGGCGATACCCGCTTCCTGCTCGATGAGCAGGTGGACAAGTTCCGCTTCCGCGAGGAGAACGATCGTGTGATTGGCGATGGCGGGCGCCCGGCCACCGGCCGCCCGTTGTTGCTGGGCATCACCAAGGCCTCTCTCTCGACCGACTCTTTCATCTCTGCGGCCAGCTTCCAGGAGACTACACGGGTACTCACCGAAGCCGCCGTGGCCGGCAAGGTGGATTATCTCCGCGGCCTCAAGGAAAACGTCATCATGGGCCGCCTGATTCCGGCAGGCACCGGGCTCGAGCGTTATCGCAATATTGATCTGCTGGTGGAGGTGCCTCCGCTGGCGCCACCCGAAATCGAACCCGTCCCCGAACTCACGCCCGAGGAGGCCGCCACGCTCGACTTCCTGCGCAAGGATGCCGACGCGATCGCGGAAAGCTAGCGCTCCACCCTTCCGAGCCGTTCATCACGGCGCCCCGACCGAGTCGGGGCGCCGGTCCATTTTGTCACCCATCCCCACGACCCTGTTCACCCATGCTCGGTTCCCGCGCACTCCGCTTGACCGATACTTGACTGATAGTTGACCGATAGGCCAAAGGCTAATTCGTCGCCGTTGCTGATTTCCAGTCCAGCCCACTACACTGGTTTCTCGTCTTGTTCCCCTTACTGGACGGAGAAAATCGGCAGCGGCCCAGATAACGATGCCTGCTCACGATACGCGTCGCCCGCCCGATAGCCGCCACTCGCCCGCTGGGGGCCCCTCAGGGGCGCCGAATGGCCTGGAACGGTTGGCTATTCGCGAAAGCCGTACCTGGATCCTCGCGCTGGTCGTGCTCATCGCTCTGGCCATCGGTCTGGCCGTGGTTTCCTACTGGCAAGGTGGCGCCCTCGCTCGTGAGTGGCGAATCCTGCCCGTGGCTCTGGTCGTCCTGGTGTGCCTGTTCGGGCTCTACGTTTGGTCAAAAACCGCAGAGATGGCGGAGTTGCGGGGTTTGGTCCGCGGTTTAGAGCACCGTGACGACGCCCCCCCCGATCTCGAGCAACTCGAAAAGCTGTTCGGGATGGTCCAGCGCTCGCAGCAAGGGTATCGCGATCTAATTGACACCTTTGAGGATCTGCTGTTTTCGATCTCGCTGGACGGTGAGATCATCGCCGCCAACCGCAGTTGCGCCGATCTACTGGGCCAGCCGTTTTCCGCACTCGTCGGGCGGCCGCTAGACGAGTTCCTGGATCTGCCGGACGGAACGGGCCGCGCCTCTGGCGTGAAGGCTTTGCCCCGGCTCCTGGAACGGCGAAACTGGTCCGGCGTTCTGCGCATCCGGCTCAAGAGCGGGGCCTCTACCCGTTTTTTCCAATGTTCTGTCCACATACTGGAACGCAACAGCCGCGTTTACGGCCTGGGCATCCTGGCCCATGACATTACCCAGCAACGGGAAAACGAAGCCCGGTTCACGGAACTGTTTGAAACTCTGCAAGAAGGGGTGTACGTCGCTACGGACGGCGGCCGGCTGGCTGACGTCAACCCGGCGTTGGCTCGCATGCTCGGTTATGAAGGTCGCCAGGACCTCTTCGATCGGCCGCTCTCGGAGTTTTTCCACCAACCCGAGGAATGGGAAACACAGCAGCGCGAGTTGGCGCGCTCCGGGTCTCTCCACGGCCACGAGGTCACCCTGCGCCGCAGTGACGGCTCCACCCTCTCCTGCCTGCATACCTCGGCCCTGATCCGTGACACCAGGGGCCGCATCAGCCGGCAGCAGGGAACTTTCGTTGACATCTCCGAGCGTCGCGAAATGGAGCATCGGCTGCACCGGCAGCAGGAATTTGCGCGCCGCCTGATTGATTGCTTCCCGGATCTGGTGGTGGCAGTGGATCCCGACGGCCGCTGCACATTCGTCAGTCCGCGATCCAAGGAACTCCTGGGTTTCGCGCCGGAGGAGATGGTGGGCCGACTGTTGTCCGAGCGCCTGGACCCCCGGGATCGCGAGGAGCTCCTCGCTCGGTTCGAGGCCATCCTCTCTGCTCCCGGCGGCGCCGGGGCCACGATGGACGTTCTCGCCGAGAGCAAGAATGGGGAAATGCGCCTGTTCCGGACCACCGCCAGCCCGCTTTTCAGCGAGTCCGGGCAGGTCGAAGGCATCATCGCCTCCATGCGCGATATTACCGAGGCCAAACGCATCGAACAGCAGCTCATTCAGACCGAGCGATTGGCGGCCATGGGTCAGATGATCGCCGGCGTGGCCCACGAACTAAACAACCCGCTCACGGCAGTGCTGGGCGTCACCGAAATGCTGCGAGATACCGGAAAGGACGAAACCGAGCGCCGCCATCTCGATTTAGCGCACCGCCAGGCACGCCGCGCCGCCCAGATTGTACAGAGTCTGCTGTCGTTTGCCCGGCCGCCGCAACCGCGCAAGACTTGTTTGTACTTGAGCGACCTCATTCAGCGCAGCTTGCAGCTTCACGAGCGCTCCCTGCGCGCCAATCGCATCACGGTGGATTTCGTGCCCAAGCCTGATTTGGCGGCGGTGCTCGGCGACGCCAGCCAGCTCACTCAGGTGTTCTTGAATCTGATCGTCAACGCGGAGCAGGCCATTCGCGAAATCCGCGAACAGGGGACACTGCGCATCCGTTTGGCGACCCTGGGCGACCGCGTCGTCGCTACCTTCCAGGACGACGGCGTCGGGATCCGGCGCGACATCTTGTCCAAGATCTTCGATCCTTTCTTCACTACCAAGCGCCCGGGGCGTGGCACGGGCCTCGGCCTGAGTATCTGTCTGGCCATTCTGCGTGAGCATAACGGCCAAATCGAACCTCAGCCCCTCGCGGATGGCGGCGCCGTCTTCACCGTTTCCCTGCCGGTCGCCAAGGGCACGGAAACCTTTCTCACCGAGCCCTCGATGGCGCGTGCGGGTGCGGCGCCTTCCGGCTCCCTGGCTGGTTGCGCAATCCTGGTGGTGGACGACGAAGAAGGCATCCGGGAAATGGTTCGCGACGGACTCTCGGCCCGTGGGATGCGCGTCGAGGTTGCCTCCAGCGGCGAGGAAGCGCTGTGCCTGATGGAAAGCCGCCGCTACGATGCGGTGTTGTGCGACCTGAATCTGCGGGCCATCATTCCCTCGGCCATTTCCGGCCAGGAACTCTATGCCCGAATCAGCCGCCTGGCCACCGGAAGCCAACAAGAACACAAACCGCTGTTCGTATTCATGACCGGAGACCTGGCGGAACGGACGGCGATCGAAGATTCAACCGGCGCGGAAGTGCGCACACTGCAGAAGCCCTTTCGCATCTCGGAGCTGGCGGACCTTCTTACCGAAGTGCTGGCCGGCGCGCCGCCCCGCAATACGCAGACCTCGAAGACCCAGTAAGCTCCCGCAGCGGAATTCGTCTACCGCGCGTTTGGCTTCGCCTCCGGCGGGGCGTCGGTGTTGTTGTTCGGCTTGGAGTTATTCGTGCCGGGCGCCGCGTCCACCCCGAAATCCCATACGTACGAACTGATGCCCTCTGAAGTCGTTTCGACCAGCGCATACTCGCCGGGATCGAGCTTCTTGCCCATGGTCAGGCGTTGCACGCCGCGGGCCGCCTCCGAGGTCATCATCGGAAGCTCCCGGTGCTCGTACTTGGTGGTTCCCGTCAGGTCGGTGACCGCGGTGCTGACCTGCCGCTTATCGCCATTGATCTCGGCTCGCACCAGGGTCAGTTGCGGGCTGCGGCCATCGGCGGTGCGGAAATAGAACTCCGGCTCGGCGCTGTGAACTCGGATCTTGGCGCGTTTGCCGGGAACCTCGATGATGTGCTTGGTGGAGATCAGCGGGATACCGGAAATGGCTTTGATGATGGCGCGTCCCTTGTCCAGCCGGGACGCAGACATCACTTGTTCCATGCTCAGGACCGCCTGTCCGTCGAGCACGTAGAACCCCGGAGGATCGGGAAGAATTACGCCTGAACTCGTTTGGAGACTGCTGCCTGTGTCAATCGAGATGGCCAGATCATCGGTGGCCGCCGTATGGAGTCTCTCCACGGTGTCATTCTGGAGCGCTTCCAATTCCGCGCCGGCTTTTTCCGTCGCCGCCCAATCCACCAGCGAGGCCGGAATTTCCTCCCAGGCCGAGCGCTCGACACTGTAGTAGCGCGCGCGGTCCCCTTCACGGCGGTACTCGCGCACGATGTGGAAGCTGCCGTCCGTCAGGATCAGTTTTTTGCCCCTGGGCAGCGGAGCGGTGATTCCCGCCGGCTCGCTTGTGGATTCCGCCGTGTCGGTATCGCTCGAGGGCGTCGCCGTGGGCGCATCACGTTGCTCATCGCGCGACGCTTCTTGCGCGTAAAGCGAGCTCGCGGGAATGGTCGCCACCATTGCTGCCAGAGCCGCAAGCAACGGCCACTTTACCATCCACGGCGCGTCCTGAATCCTGTTGCTCATGGAAAAGCTTTCCGCATCCTTGATCGCATGCCGGACCGCACACACCGCTCTTTCATAAGATGCGCGGCCAAAGCAGCGGGTTTGTCCGGCCTTCATTCCAGAATAACCCAGCGGCCGTGCTCGTGCAATCCGAGTCTGACGCCCCCTTTCGTAGCCAAGGCCAGGACGATGTGGTAGGTTGCGTGTAGTGTCCAATTCCGCGTTCATTGGACAGGGAGCTGCCTGAAATGGAGATGGGTGTGCAACGTCAGCCCGAAAAACAGATTCGGACCGCTGCCGCCGCAGCCACGGATGCAGGTTCTGCGGAAATGAAGAAACTTGACGCCGCTGCCATCCGGGAGAGGATCAAAGGCCTGCATTGGGCGCATCCCATAGACCTCGGTTCCGGAGTGGTCACCCGCCCCGAGTGGTACGTGCAGCGCAGGTTTCGGAGACGAATGCGGCTCATGCAGATCCCAGCCAATCTGCAGGGCTGGTCTGTCCTCGATATCGGGGCCTGGGACGGGTATTTTTCCTGGGAGTGCGAAAAGCGGGGAGCCGACCGCGTCCTGGCCATCGATACCTATGCCTGGGATCACTATGGGATGGACTCGTTTCTGGCGGCGCGGGAAATTCTTGGCTCCAAGGTCGAATACATGCGCAGGGACGTGCATGAACTAACCCCAGAAAACACGGGAAGATTCGACTTGGTATTGATGCTGGGAGTGTTTTACCACTTGCGCAATCCTCTCTTGGGGTTGGAGAGGATTGCCAGTGTGACCAAGCGGCTCCTGATCTGCGAGACGCATGTGTTGCTTCCCTTTGTTCACGAGCGATATCCCCTGATTCCATTTTTTCGAGGGGACGGCGTCGGACCGAAACTGAAGTACGAGATGTGCGCCATCCCAACCCTGGAGTGCCTGAAACAGATGTTCGAGGCCGTGGGAGCGAAGAGGGTGAGCGTGAAATACACCCCTTCGTTCAGGGTCTGGAAGAAATGCTTGGCTTTGCTGAAGAACCGGCCCCAGTCGGGTCGGGCTATCGTTCACGTGGAGTTTTGACCGCGGGCGCGCTCTCCTGCGTCAGTGTTCGCAGCGGGGCTGCAACACCACCACAACCATCAAGTCGGAACTGGTAAAGAGCCACTTCCCGGCCTGTTCGCCGGCCGCCGCGGCCTTGGCCAGGAAACCCAGATGCTTGCTCCGGGCGAGATTGCGCAGGTGGTCGGGGCATATCCCGGTCAGCCCTGAAACCTCGTCTTCCGTAAAGAGCTTCTGGCTGGACCGAATGGTAACACTCATGAACGACTCCCCTTTATTTCGATGCGCGGAAGCGTGTTAGTGGTTTGAACCACGCCGCTGCACAAGCAAGAAGTCCTCCGTCCTGGGATAATGTTACTCCGCAGTCCGCGTTTCCGCTAAGTCACTGATAGCGCAGAGTTTAGGGAACGCTCCGATTCGTACGAGTCAGCGGGAAGACGAAACTCCCTTTTCCCATTCCGGTACGGAGTACCGATTTACGGAAGTTTTTTCCAATTTTGTGAATCAGCGTGGGGCGAATGAGAAAGTTGTGCTGGGGAATTTCTCTAGTCTCCAGCCCCGCCGGACTGCTCGAAGGCGTGCGCCAGCCGGAGCACTTGCGCCTCTCCGAACGCCGGGCCGAAGATTTGCAGCCCGACCGGCAGGCCCTCGGGGGTCTTACCAGCCGGTACGGAGATGCCTGGCACTCCGGCAAGCGACCCGGTCACGGTATAGATATCGGCAAGGTACATGGCCAGAGGGTCGGCAACGCGCTCGCCCAGGCGGAAAGCCGGAACGGGAGAGGTGGGGGTGACGATGGCATCCACACGCTCGAAGGCCTGGGCGAAGTCACGTGCAATCAACGCCCGCGCCTTCTGCGCCTTCAGGTAGTAGGCGTCGTAGTAGCCGGCCGAGAGAGCGTAGGTGCCCAGCATAATGCGCCGTTTGACCTCGGCGCCGAAGCCGCTGCCGCGCGTCTTGCGGTACATTTCGACCAGGGTGGCGCCGGGGACACGCACGCCGTAGCGCACACCGTCGTAGCGCGCCAGATTGGAACTGGCTTCGGCTGTGGCGATCAGGTAGTAAGTGGCTACGGCATAGCCGGTGTGCGGCATGCTCAGGGGCACGCGGCGGCATCCCAGCCGCTCGAGTAGGGCGATGCCGGCTTCCACTCGTTCGCGCACCTGGGGATCGAGTCCCACGCCGAAATAATCGGTGGGCACGCCGATGCGCATGCCCCGCACCGGCTCGTCCAGTCCACCGGCGTAGTCGGCGACGGGCACATCGGCCGAGGTGGAGTCCCGGGGGTCGCGCCCGGCCATCACCGAGAGCACGGTAGCGGCATCGCGCACGTTTCGCGCGAACGGGCCGACGCGGTCGAGTGAAGATGCGAAGGCAATCAGGCCGTAGCGCGAGACGCGCCCGTAGGTGGGCATCATTCCGGGAATGCCGCAGAAGGAGCCCGGCTGGCGAATCGAGCCGCCCGTATCGGTGCCCAGCGCGGCCACCGCCAGTCCGGCGGCCACGGCCGCGGCCGAGCCTCCGCTCGAACCCCCCGGCACGCGGTCCAGCGCGACGGGATTGCGCACCGGACCATATGCGGAATTCTCGTTGGAGCCGCCCATGGCGAACTCATCGCAGTTGGTCTTTCCCAGGATCATGGCGCCGGCGCGCTCCAGGCGCTCGACGGCGGTGGCGTCGTAGGCCGGCCGGTAGCCGGCCAGGATGCGCGAACCGCAGGTGGTGGGCACGCCGCGCGTGCTGAGGACGTCCTTGACGGCCAGGGGCAGCCCAGCCAGCGGCGGCAGGGTCTCTTTCCTGGCGATCAGGGCGTCCATGCGATCGGCCTGAGCCAAGGCGCGCTCGGGCGAAAGCGCGAGGTAAGCGTTCAGCTCAGGGTTGCGTTTCTCGATGCGGGCCAGGAAGTCGGTGGCCAGCTCGCGCGCGGAGATGCGTTTGGCGGAGAGCGCCTGGCGCACCGAGGCGATGGTCCAGTCGCTGCCGTTGCTGTGTGGGTTGGCTGTTGGCATCAGTTCCACGTGAAACATTTCGCGCGGCGGCTTATCGTTCGATCACCCTGGGCACGCGGAAATGAGTCGAAGTAGCCTCGGGTGCGCCGGCCAGAACTTCGCCGATGATGGCGCACGGCGCTTGGACGTCCTCCCGCAGCGGTGTGCCGGCGAAAGCCTGAGCGCCCGGCGGCGCTACGTGCGCCATGGGCTCGACACCTGCGGTATCCAGCTCGTTCAGTTTTTCCACGTAGGTGAGAATCGAATCGAGCTGGCGCAGATAGGTCTCGACCTCGGTCTCGCTGAGATCGAGGTGAGCCAGCTCGGCCACGCGCAAGACGTCTTCTCGTGTGATTTTCATGGGCTAAACTCGAACGGGGATTCTAGCACTTCTCGGATATCGGCGGGGAATCCGCCGCACCACCAATGATCGGCGAACGAGAGGAATCGATGGCACGAGCTGAAACCGGCTCCGGCGCCGGCTCGTATAGATTGCCAGTGATACCCAGCGATGCCGAACTGGTGCAGCAGGCGCTTGCGGGCTCCCAGGAGGCATACCACGCCCTTGTGGGCCGCTATGCTACGCCAGCCGTGAACCTCGCGGCTCGCATGGTCCAGGACCGCGCGCTGGCGGAGGATCTCGCCCAGGAAGCGTTCGCGCGCGCGTTCGAGCGCCTATCGAGCTACGACCGGCAGCGCCGGTTTGCCAGTTGGTTCTTTCAGATCCTGCACAACGTGACGATTGACTATCTCCGCCGCAAGCGTCCGAACATCGTTTCGCTCGATGGAATGGAGGAGGCCGGAAATCCGTGCGTTGCCAGAGCGCCCGGCAGCCAGCCTGACGCCCAGGCAGAACAGGCTGCCCTGGCGCGTGCAGTGGACGCCGCCCTGGTCCGGATCCGGCCTGAATTCCGGGAGGCGGTTGTGCTGCGGTATCGCGAAGACTTGTCCGTGCAAGAGATTTCGGAAGCCATGAGCCTGCCGGTCGGCACCGTGAAGACATATTTGCACCGGGCGCGTAAGGAGCTTGCTTCGATACTTTCAGCGCAGGGGTGGGCCGGCGAGCCGGCAGGGGAAAGTGAAACCTCCGGTGAGAAAATCCCGTAAAGAGAGCAGTGGCCGGTAGCAGGCAATAGGGGAGAACGGATGCCGAACGACCGGGATTGGCTGCAGGCCGAACAGAGCGGTCAGGACGCGCTCGCCGAAATGATGTTCGCGCGTCTGGTAGCCGAGTTGCCTCCCATCGAACCCGGAGCTGACTTTGTGCGCCAGACGGTGCAAGCGGCGTGGCGAGCCCGCGCTCGCCGCCGCATTGTGGCACTTCTTGCCGGGGTAGCGGCGGCGCTGCTGCTTGGTATCACGAGCTTTCTTGCGTTGTACGGGCTAGGCGCCAGGGCGGGCGATCTCATCGCGCGTGGTGCCGTGGCATTCGCGGATGCGTTGGTGTGGTTCGTCACGTCCGCCGGCGAAGGCGCGCGGTGGTGGTGGATCGCGGAACGAATCGGATCGGCAGTCAGTGTCAGCGTCACCACTCCGGTGGCGGCCGCCACCGTCGCGGCAGCCGGGATGACCGCACTCTTGGCCATGTATGCATTTCGGCATCTGGTTCGTGACGGATTGGGAACGCGTGAATCAAGGAAGGTGCAAATATGACAGTTCGATCAAGAATGTACGCAGCCGTTGCTTGTGCAGCCGTTTTGACGTTTGTCGTCGCGATATTCGTACACGGCCAGGCCTCGGCCAACACGAGGAGTCTGGGCGATCAATTGCGCCTGCGTTACGACGTCGTGGCGCTACGGGACGGCCTGGGTCTTGTGCCGCGCCAGCCTCGAGGAGACATCCGGCTCATCGAGATTCGTAACGGCGCCGTGGCCATCAACGGCAACACGGTATCCGCGCTCGAAGCGCGCGAGCGGCTGGGTCAGGACGCCGACCTCATTCTTCGCGTGACCTACCTGGATGCCTCGGCGTTACGAGAGTTGGCTGGCGAGAATTCCGCCGCGGCCACATCACAGGCGGGGACACAAGAGAGCGCGACCAATCCGGAACCAACATTGCCGGTACGAACGCAGACGCGCCGCGGCGATCTGGTTCGCTTCGGCAGCAGCGTCACCGTCGCGCGCGACGAAATAGTTGAAGGCGACGTGGTAGCCATCGGAGGCTCGGCAGATATTGATGGCGAGGTCACGCGGGAGGTCACCGTGATCGGCGGTTCGCTGAATCTGGGACCGGAGGCCGTTGTAAGGGGAGATGTTGCGGTGATCGGCGGGTCACTGAACCGCGCCCCCGGCGCACGGATTTATGGCAAGGTGGACGACGTCGGCTTCGGTGCAGAGGCACAGTCGGTCCAGTGGTTCGGGCGTGATTTGTCATTCTGGGCGCCGTTTTCGCGGGTGGGCGGTCTGCTCGGCACGCTGCTGCGCGTGACGCTGCTGATACTCAGCGCGCTTGTCGTGGTGGCCCTGGGCGGGCGGTTCGTCGAAGCCATTGCGGATCGTGCTGCCACTGAGCCCCTCCGCTCGGGCCTCGCCGGACTGTTGATGGAGCTGCTTTTTGTGCCGCTACTCATAGTCACCATCGTAGTGCTGGCCGTCTCCATCATCGGGATCCCGCTGCTGCTTCTGGTGCCATTCGGCATGGTGCTGGCCGTCATGTTCATGCTCGTTGGTTTCACGGGAGTCGCCTGCCAGGTCGGCCGTCTCGTGGGCGACCGCTTCGGAATCAAGCGGGGTCCCTATGCGTCGGTGGCCCTGGGCGTTCTGGTGGTTGTCGGCATCACGCTCGTCGCCAGAATCATCGCCCTTGCCGGAGGCTTTGTGCTGGGCCTGACAGTTGCCGGTCCGTTGACCGCGGTCGGCTATCTGGCGGAGTACGCTGCGTGGACGGTGGGAATCGGGGCGGTCATCCTGACGTGGCTTGGTACTCGCCGGCGTGGGGCGCCGGCTGCCGTCGGCGCGGCACAGGTCGCTGGTGGGGCGCCCGCTGAATGACGCCGAATCGATCGCGACTTGCGACCTTTCAATGTCCTCCCCTCGGCCCGTGTTTCTTGGCCACTAGGCGGAAGTGGCTAGGCTTTGGCTGCGGGGGAGGCGGATGAGGCGGGCCTCGAGGACGTTGGGGATGGTGCGCAGGAGCGGGAGAATGCTTTCGGAGATTTCGCCGTCCAGGCCGATGATGGCCAGGGCCTCGGCGCCCAGAACGGCTTCGCGGCGGCCCATGGCAAACGTGGCGATGTTGACGCCCTCGCGGCCGAGCAGCGTGCCCACCTGACCGACCACGCCGGGCACGTCGCGATTGCGCAGTAGCAGCAGCGTGCCTTCGAGCGGAGATTCGACGTCAATCCCATTGAGGCGAAGCAGGCGCGGCGTGGTGCCGTAGAGCACCGTGCCTTCGGCGGAAACTTCGTTGCCCTTGCGGTCGCCCGCCGCAGACACGGTGATTTCCAGCACGTCGGCGATGCCGCGCTCGCGGGGACGCGTGGTCTCTTCGATGACCAAGCCGCGCTCGGCGGCGCGTGCCGGGGCGTTCACCAGGTTGACGTGCTCGGAGAGCACGGCGTTGAGCACTCCGGCCAGGGCGGCGCTGCGCAGGATGTGCGCGCCCAGCTCGGCGGGTTCGCCGGCGCAGGCGATGCGCACGCGGCCCACGGGAAAGGTGGCGGCCTGGGCGGCGAGAGAAGCCACGCGCTCGGACAGCTCGAGATACGGCCGCAGGCGGCGGTACTGCTCGGGCGAAACGGCCGGCAGGTTGACGGCGTTGCGGAGAACGCCTTCGGCCAGATAATCGCGCACCTGCTGCGCGATTTGCACGCCCACTTCCTCCTGGGCCTCAGCGGTCGAGCCGGCGACGTGCGGCGTGGCGATGACGTTGGACATGGCCAGCAGCGGCGAATCGCGCGGCGGCTCGACCGCAAACACGTCCAGCGCCGCGCCGGCCAGGTGCCCGGAACGAAGCGCGTCGGCCAGCGCGGCTTCGTCCACCAATTCGCCGCGCGCGGTGTTGATCAGGCGCGCGCCGCGCTTCATCTGCGCGAGCAGCGTTGCGTTGACCATGCGATCGGTGGCGGGAGAGAGCGCCGTGTGCAGCGACAGATAATCGGCCTGCGCCAGCATGTCCGCCAGGGGCAGCAGCTCGACGCCCCATTCGGCGGCGCGCTCGGGAGTGAGATAGGGATCGTACGCGAGAACGCGCATCTCGAGGGCGCGCGCCCGGCGGGCCACTTCCACGCCGACGCGCCCCAGTCCCACTAGGCCCAGAGTCTTGCCGCGCAGCTCGGCGCCGGCGGCGCCGGGTTTTTCCCATCGTCCGGCATGCAGGGCGGCGTTCAACTGCGGAATCGAGCGCGCCAGCGAGAGCATCAGCGCCAAGGCGTGCTCGGCCACGCTCGCGGCGCTGCTGCCCGGCGTGTTGACGACCAGGACGCCGCGGCGCGTGGCCGCGTCCATCTCGATATTGTCCACGCCAACGCCGGCGCGGCCGACGATGCGGAGCTTGGGCGCGTGGCTGAGCAGATCTTCCGTGACGCGGGTGGCGCTACGAACGATGAGCGCGTCGGCATCGGCAATTTCACGGGCCAAGTCCGCCGGGGCGGGCTGGGACACCTGCCAGCCGGTATCGCTGAGCAATTGCACACCGCGGGGGCTGATGTTGTCGGCGACGACGATTTTCATGGCAGGACAGCGTACCGGCGCGGCGTCCCGCTGTCAAATTCGCGGATTCGCCCGCCTGCCGAATCGAGCGCGTATTGACCCTGCGCGGAAGCCGCCGCTACACTCTGGCCGCGGTGAATGTTTCAGCCAAACTTCGCGACGCATTGCTGCTGCTGACTCTCACATTCGCGGCGGTGGCCGTCCACGGCTATCACTACGGCGTGCAGGACCAGTTCCTCTATGTGCCCGCCATCAAGCAGCACCTGGACGCCGGCCTCTACCCTCGCGACGCCAGTTTTTTCCAGGTGCACACGCAAGCCATGCTGTTCGACGATCTGGTGGCGCTTTCCATGCGCGCCAGCGGGCTGCCGGCGGACTGGGCCGTATTCCTGTGGCACCTGTTGTCGCTGTACCTGTTGCTGTTTGCATGTTTGCGAGTGAGCCAGCGGTGTTTCAAAGATCGCAGGGCGCAGTGGGCTGCCACGGTATCGGTGGCCGTGATGCTGACGCTGGAGGTTGCGGGGACGCTATTATTCCTGGCCGACGAGTACCTTCACCCGCGGACGCTGGCGACGGCGGCATTGCTGCTGGCGCTGGCCGCGGTGCTGGACCGAAGCTGGGTGGCGCTGCCGTGGCTGGGCTTGGCCGCGTTGATTCACCCGACGATGGCGGCGGCCGGAGCGCTTCACCTGGCATTTTTAGCGTGGCGACCGCGGTGGGTGGCGCTGGCCGCCGGCCTGCTGCCGCTAGTGATATTAGGCGGAGGCAATGAGGCGTGGCGGGAGGTGCTGGCCACGCGGTGGTACCTGTTTCCGCTGGGATGGCCGTGGTATGCGTGGCTGGGAGTGGCCCTGCCGATGGGACTGCTGGCGTGGTTCGCGCGTTTGGAGCGGGGGAGAAGCGGGCCGGTGAGTCACATCAGCCGGCGGCTGATGTGCAGCGGACTGCTGGGGGTTGTCGCGGGAATCACGGTGAGCGTGACGCCGGGTTTGGAACGCCTTATTCCGGCGGAGCCGATGCGGACGTTGCACCTGTTCACGCTGATGACGGTATTGCTGGGCGGAGGGCTGCTGGGCGAGCGCTTTCTGCGGGATCGGGCGGCGCGCTGGGCGCTGGTGTTTATTCCGCTGTGTGCGGCGATGTTTCTGCCGCAGAAATTCTATCTCTATCCCAGCAGCCCGCACATCGAGTGGCCGGGCCGCCCGCCTGCGGCGGGCAATGACTGGGCGGCAGCGTTCGACTGGGTGCGGCTGAACACGCCGCGGGACGCGTTCTTTGCGCTGGGGCCGCGATACCAGGAAGCTGACGGAGAGGATTTCCATAGTTTTCGGGCGCTGGCCGAGAGGAGCGCGCTGGCCGATTACAGCAAAGATCGCGGCGTGGTGGCCAATTGGCCGGAGCTGGCCCCGGTCTGGCGGGAACAGGTGCGCGATCGCGAAGGCTGGGAGAAATTCAGGGCCGGTGATTTCGCGCGGCTGAAGGAGAAGTACGGAGTCACCTGGGCGGTGGTGGAAGCGTCGCATGACGCCGGGCTGGAGTGCCCTTACCGCAATGACGCGGTCCGGGTGTGCCGGATTCCGTAGAGCCGAAGCGGCGAGCGGCACGGTAGCGCGCGCATCTGTCGGGCGCTTGGGCCGCTTGTGTTATAGTGCACGTTCGCACATTGGCCATGTCATTCGCTGATCGCATCCAGAAAGACTTCACCGAGGCCATGAAATCGAAGGAAGAGCTGCGCCTGAGCGTGCTGCGCATGGTCAAGGCGGCCCTCAAGAACAAGGAGATCGAAAAGATTCGGCCGCTCGACGACGCCGAGTCGCTTCAGGTGCTGCAGACGCTGGTCAAGCAGCGCAAGGAGTCGGTCGAGCAGTTTACCCGCGGCGGCCGCGCCGATCTGGCCGACAAGGAGACGCGCGAGATCGCCATCATCGAAACTTACCTGCCGGCGGCGGCCAGCGACGCCGAGCTCGACCGCGCCATCGAGGCGGCCATCGCCGAAACGGGTGCGAATTCGGCGAAGCAGATGGGCGCGGTGATCAAGTCCGCGCGAGCGCAATTGGCGGGCAAGACCGTAGACGGCAAGGCGCTTTCCGACCGCGTGCGCGCGCGCCTCGAACGCGGCTCGGGAGCATAGAACCTGAATGCGCGCCGCTGAATTGGAGTTTCAATCCCCGAGTGTGAGCATGGCGCCGCCTGAGGTCATCTCCGTTCGCTACACCGAGGAAGAAGCCGGCTACGTCAGCATCCGCCCGGTGGTCCGCCAGAGTTTTCGCTTGAGCGATCTGCTGGGCATGGTGCTCGGCGTTACCGGGAAGCACCCGGCGCGCATCCGGCAGATATTGCGCTCGGGCAGCGTCTTGTTTCATTCCCATCGCTACTGGTGGGACGGCTTCCAGATCGAGGAGCAGGAGCTGGCGGCGCTGCTGTCGCGCTTTCCCGATCCCGACCCTTCGCGCGCGTTCCGGCCCGAGGCCTGCACCGCTTTGCTGGTGGAAACAGGCGCCTCGCCGCCCCGCCCCGATTCATCGGGGCTGCGCCCCGTTCTTGAGCTCGACCGCGCCAGCGCCTCGCGCACGGGTCTGTTTCGCCGGCGCAGCTTCTGGGATGCGCTTCTGGCGGCCGCGGCGTCCGGCCCGCTGGCCTACGACGGATACTCCTATCTGCGGCGCGCCGATCTCTACCGGCTGGAACTCAGCGGCGAATTGCTGGCGGCGCTGGCCGCCGCGGCGAAATCTCTGGCGCCGCGCGACCTGCGCCGGAGCCTGCGCGCGCTCGACCGTGCCTCGCACATCGTCTTCGTCTGCCCTCGCCAGGGCGTCTGACGGCATGGGCGAAAGCGATCACGTGCTATCCTCACTGCCCGGGAATTCCATGAGAAGACGCCGCACACTGGTTACCTCGCCGCTCGAATGGCAGATGACGGCCGCACCGGTGCCGCATCCGGCGCTGCCGGCCGTCGCCGAGCGCGGCGGGACCGAGTTGCGCGTGCCCCGGCCCGTGGTGATCGTGGACAGCCGCGAACAAAACCCTTTTTCTTTTACTCGCTTTCGCGGCTGGTTTGCCGGCGTCGAGCGCAAGCCTCTCGCGCTGGGCGACTACTCGGTCGCCGGTCTCGAAGAAGTCTGCACCGTCGAGCGCAAGGACCTTCCGGACCTGGTGCATTCGCTGACCACCGAGCGCCGGGCTTTCGTCAGCCGCCTGCGGCAAATGAGCCGCTATCCGCAGCGGCTGCTCGTGATCACCGCGGCCCTGAGCCAGGTCAAATCACCCTACGCCCACAGCCAGGCCAGCCCCAACAAGATCACCCAATCGCTCATCGCCGCGCTGGCCGGCCTGGGCGTGCCGTTTTTGTGCGTGGAGACGCACGAACTCGGCGAGGAGATCGTGGCCTCCTACCTTTACCAGGTGTTCCTCTACCATTGGCTTGAAACCAACGACTACGGCCGATGCCTGGCGGACGACGACCTGTGAGCGCAGCGCGCGAAATCTTTATCGAGCTGGAACACGTTTCGGTGGCCCGCGGCGTGAAGACGGTGCTGCACGATATTTCGCTGCGCATCGCCAGCGATGAGCACCTGGCCATCCTGGGGCCGAACGGCTGCGGCAAGTCTACGCTCATCAAGACGCTTACCTGCGAGTGTTACCCCATCATCGTGCCGGGGATGCGCGTGCGCATCTTCGGGCGCGAGCGCTGGGAGCTGTCCGAGCTGCGCAAGCGCCTGGGCGTCGTCGAGGCTGACCTGCCTCGCCAGAGGACATTACATACGCAGGGGCGCGACGCGGTGATCTCGGGATTCTTCTCCAGTTCCACGATATGGCCGGGCATGGAAGTGAGCGACGAGATGCGCATGCGCGCCAACGCGGTGCTCGAACAGCTCGAGGCCACGCACCTGGCGGAGAAGCCGGTGGGCGAGATGTCCGCCGGCGAGATGCGGCGCGTGCTGATCGGGCGGGCGCTGGTTCACCAGCCGAAGATTTTGCTGATTGACGAGCCCAGCAACGCGCTCGATCTCGCCGCGCAGTACGAGCTGCGGCAGATCCTGCGCAAGCTGGCACAGCAGGGGACGGGCATCCTGCTGGTCACGCACCACCTGGCCGACATTCCGCCGGAGATCGAGCGCGTGGTGCTGATGCGCGCCGGAAAAATCGTGGCCGACGGGCCCAAAGCAGACCTGCTCACGGAAAAACGCCTCCACGATCTGTTCGGCGTTCCGGTGACCCTCACCCAGCGCGACGGCTTCTACCACGTCTGGTGACGATCCGACGAGGATCGTCATTCTGAGCGAAGCGAAGAATCTCTCTTGGTTCAAGAACCCAATGCGCAGAGAGATTCTTCGGGCCGAGAAATCGGCCCTCAGAATGACAGGCACTGTGCTATTGGCTTTTTCCGGTTGGCACGCGGCGCTTCAACTCTTCAAACCAGTTGAGCACGACGTTGATTTGCGTGGCGAATTGCGCTTGCTCGTTGGGCTTGAGCATTAAGAATCGCCGGCCATCGGGAGATACGTCATAGTTGGGGATCGTTCCAACGGTAGTCATGTACTGCCCCGCAAAAAGCAGCCGTGCATTGCCCGCAGTGAAACCCCGCTGTGTGGCAATGTCCACGGCCATCATCTTGTCGCCGCTGCGATAGAAGAGCTCCCGCCCGTTGGGATTCCAGACTGGCTCCGTGCCGCCTTCTGTTGAGATCAGATACTTTCCGCCGGGCCCCGGATACGGCTGCACGTAAACCTCGTAGCGGCCGGATTCATTCGAGACATAGGCCAGCCAGCGGCCGTCGGGGGAAAATCGCGGTACCGCTTGATCGGACGGTGCGCGGAGGAAAGGCTGCGCCTTGCGGTCGCTAAGCTGCAGAACCCAGATGTCATATCCTGTAGTGGGATTGACTTCCGCAAAGGCCAGCAGTTGCCCATCCGCAGACCAGGAATACGGATACTGAGTGTACTCGCTGGTGGTCAATCGTTCCGGGCCTCCGCTGCCGTCGGCCATTTGCCAGAAGAGGTTTTGCTGCCCTTCCTTGGTTGAAGCAAACGCGACCCTCTTGCCATCCGGCGTCCAAGCCGGAATACTGTTGAAATTTCCCTCAAACGTCAAGCGTGGCATCGTGCCACGGGAGAGATCATGCAGCCAGATTTGCCTCTCCTGGTCATCCACAACTACAGCTACCCGCTGGCCATCGGGGGAGACCCGCGGGTACCAGTAAGCGCGTGCAGGCGCGGCCAAGGGTTGCTCGGTTCCGCTGTGGCTAACCCACACCAACCTGCGCTGCTCAGCCTGAGCGCCGCCCGGTACATAGACGAGCGACCCCGTGGTCGAGATGCTGTATTGAGTGCTCGCATTGGCTGCGGATTGCAGGACGCCCTCCAACACTGGAACTGCTGAGCCTGTCATTTCCAGTCGCTGCGGATCGAACGGTGCGGCCATCAGGTTCCCGCCTTGCGCATATATTAGGTGTCCGGAAGGCGCATAGTGAGGGGACGTTCCCGGGACCAAGTTCCGTATCTCACCTGTCCCAAACGATTGGACTACTACCGACGAGTTGTTGAAGCTTCCGTTAGCAAAGAGCACTGCCGTGCCGCCGGGCAAATACTCCGGCCAGCGGTGGGCGGTGTCTCCTTTCGCGAGGCGAGTCAGTGGTTTCGAGGCGCCTCCGGTCTCCGGCGCTTGCTGGAGGGGGCCGTTCAATGAGGGAGTGTAGGCGATTATGCCCTGGCTGCTCCAACTGGCCCCGCGAGGGTTCGCGGCGTCAGCCAGCGTCAGCGCCGCGCCTCCGTTCACAGAGACTTTCTTTAGCTTCCCGCTTGCGAAAAACCCCAGCCATTGACCGTCGGGCGAGAAGAAGGGGCTGTTGGCTCCTTCGGTGCCGGAGACGGGCCTGGCCTCTTGGCCGTCCATCGCCCGGAGATAAATCTGTTGCGTGTTGCCCCGGCTAGCGACGTAGGCGAGTTGGGTTCCGTCGGGTGACAGAGCAACGGCAGGTTGGTTCAGCGCGATGAGCCGGTCGCCCGGAGGTAGCGTAATCATCGTGCGGGTGACGGGACGCGGTGGAGGCGGGGGTAAGGGCCGCAACGTCCATACCCCGATGCCGGTGATCGCTGCGCCCACCAGCAAAGCGCCCAAGCCGAGGACCAGTGGCCGCCGGCCGAGCGCGCGGATGCCCGTGGCGTGCGCAGCCGGCAGCGGCGCGATCTGCGATCCGCCTTCGGCGATCCATTTCGCTTCCTGCCACAGATCAAACGCGCTCTGCCAGCGCTCGTCGCGTTCCTTGGCCAGACATCGCCGCACCATGCGGTCCAGCGCCGGCGGCGTCATCGGCTGGAGCGATGAGATTGGCGGGGGTTCCGAATTCATGATGGCGCCGATCAGGCTGGCCTGGCTCTTGCCCGCGAAGGCCTTTTTGCCGGTAGCCATTTCATACACCAGCGCGCCGAAGGCGAAAATATCCGTGCGGCCGTCTATCTCGTCAATTTTCCCTTCCACTTGTTCCGGGGCCATGTATTGCAGCGTGCCCAGCAGCGTCCCTTCGATGGTCGGGTTCGCCCCCAGCGTGGGAAGCTGGGAGAGCGGAGTAAGCGGCGTCACCTCCTGCTTGAGTTTCGCCAGACCGAAATCCAGCAGCTTGGTTCCGGACTTGGTGAGGATGATGTTGCCGGGCTTCAGGTCGCGATGGGTCACGCCATTGCGGTGGGCTTTGTCGAGCGCGTCGGCAATCTCGATGGCGTACTGCAAAACCTGCTGCAGCGGCAGCGGACCCTTCATCAGCCGCATGGCCAGGGTTTCGCCTTCCAGATACTCCATCACCAGGAAATCAATGCCGTCCTGGCGGCCGATGTCGTGCAGGACGCAAATGTGCGGATGATTCAGATTGGCGATGGTGCGCGCTTCGCGCTCGAACCGCTCGCACAGTTCCGGCCTGTCGGCCAAATGCGCAGGCAGTATCTTGATGGCGACGATGCGGTCGAGGCGCGTGTCGCGAGCCTTGTAGACCTCTCCCATTCCCCCTGCGCCGATGAGTGAGAGGATCTCGTGTGGACCAAGCCGTGTGCCGGGAGTGAGCGCCATGGTCGTGGCCGGATTATACTCCTATTGTGCTGCAGGAACCTCGCGCCACGTCCAGTACCCCGGCCGCGATGCCTGCCTGCCCCGCTAGGTTCTTGTAGCGCCGCCATTTAGGGCGGCATCTTATTGAGGATTACATAATATAGTTACGCCTGGAAGAGGCCGGCCTGTTTCCAGAAGGCGGTGATCAGGCGAGGCCGGCGGCGCATTCGCTTTAGCGCCT
>Ga0214473_10001758_pt1 | contig 27806 bp, 23 predicted proteins | sample RVTome_7_FD_203509 | JGI IMG/M metagenome (GOLD analysis project Ga0214473, IMG submission 203509) | Soil microbial communities from uranium-contaminated site in the Upper Colorado River Basin, Wyoming, United States - RVT98D197 | ecosystem: Environmental > Terrestrial > Soil > Contaminated >...
ATATCCTGAACCGTTTCCAATCTTTCCTGCAATTCTTTCCTTTCAATCTTTTTCTCTTTGAGTTCGGAAACAGTCTCTAAGCGTTGCTCAATCTCTCCAACATCCATCAGGGGATAGTTCAGCCATTGCCGTAATTTCCGGCTCCCCATGGAGGTCATTGTCTCATCCAGAACCCAAAAAAGAGATCCCTTCTTTCCCTTCTGAGAGAGGGATTGGGCCAACTCCAGATTCTTATTCGTCGTTTCATCGATGACCATGAAGTCCTGGATACGGTAATAAGCGAGAGACCGGATATGTGAGAGGTCTGTCTTCTGGTTCTCCATTGCATACTGGAGAACGGTCTCAGCGGCAAAGGCGGCCAGAGGAGCGTTGGAATGGATGGATTCGGCTTCAGGAGGGAACTGGTTCCGGATGAGACTGAGACTGCGGAATTCCGCAAGCCTGGACTCCTCCAAAAAGTTGACCGGCCCGCTTTCAAAGGCTTTCTTAAACCGGTCATAGCAGGAATCTTCTTGAAATGTCTTAGGGCACAAAACCTCCCTCGGTTCATTTCGAAGGGCTTCGTTGAGAAAAAGATCAAATCCTGGAATCTGACAGGTCTTAAATTCCCCTGTGGAGATATCAAGAAAGGAAAGGCCAAAAACTTCTCCTTCGACAGAGAACCCCATCAGGTATTGATTTTCCCCCGGCGCCGGCTGGAGGGCTTCCATGGCTAAACCCGGGGTGAGAACCCGAACGACCTCCCTTCTTACAATTCCTTTGGCGGCTTTCGGATCCTCCACCTGTTCGCAGATGGCCACCTTGTAACCTTTCTGCAGGAGCTTCGAAATATAGGTTTCGGCAGCGTGATAAGGGACCCCGCAGAGCGGGACACTATCTTTTTGGCCTTTGTCCCGTGAGGTCAAAACGATGTCCAGCTCTCTCGCGCCGACAAGGGCGTCTTCAAAAAACATTTCATAGAAGTCGCCCATCCGGAAGAAAAGAATGGCATCGGGATGTCGATGCTTGATCTGAAGGTACTGTTTGATAACAGGGGTCAGGGGTTTCATCGATAAAGATCAATCGTCATAGGAATATTGGGATAAATCTAACAGAATCTCTTCGGGTTGTAAAATGGGGAAACGTTCGGAGTCGGAAGGTTTGTTGGTTTACTCAATAAACCTGAAAACTAAAAAGGGAGGTCTCATGACCTCCCTTTTTAGTTTATCGTTTGGAGAATTGGGGTCGCCTGCGGGCGCCTCTCAAGCCATATTTCTTACGCTCTTTGATCCTTGAATCACGGGTCAAAAAGCCTGCTTTCTTCAGCGATTCTTTGAAATCTACATTATACTGGAGAAGCGCCTTGGAGATTCCATGGCGGAGCGCTTCACTCTGACCAGTAATGCCCCCTCCATTCACGTTGGCGACAATATCGAACTTATTTAGCATTCCGGTGAGTTCAAGGGGTTGAAGAACAACCATTTCACAGGTGGTTCTTCCAAAAAAGTCCTTCAGAGCCCTTTCGTTGATGACGAACTTCCCTTCGCCCGGTTCAAGCCAGACCCTGGCTATGGACGTCTTTCTCTTGCCCGTTGCATAAATCGTCTCTGCCACGTTTTCTCTCCTTATATGAGATGCGAATTATCCGAATAACAGCTCATTCTTCGAAAAAGAATTCGCTTCACTCGTTCTCATTCGACCCATTCGTATTTATAATTCAAGAGGAACAGGTTTTTGTGCCTCATGAGGATGAACCGAACCTGAATAGACCTTCAGCTTTCTTAGCATTTGCCGGCCCAGGCTGTTCTTTGGGAGCATTCCTTTTACCGCAAGCTGAATCAACTCGGTGGGTTTTTTCGCCAGGAGTTTCTCTGCGTTGACCTCTTTAAGGCCCCCTGGATAACCGCTGTAATGGTAATATTTTTTGTCCTTCATCTTTTTTCCGGTTAAAACCACCTTCTCCGCGTTTATCACCACCATGAAATCGCCGGTATCCACATGGGGTGTAAACGTAGGTTTGTGCTTCCCCCTCAATCTGCTTGCCAATCCCGTGGCCAGCCTGCCCAGAACCTTTCCTTCGGCATTGACCAGGTACCACTGGTTGTCCAATTCCTCTTTCTTAGCCTGATACGTCTTCATGTCTGTCCTTCCGGAAAACTAAATATAAGATACAAAACCGATTTATGTCAACAAGTTCAATAAATTCAGTGATCATTGACAGTGATCCGTGTCAGAAAAAAATTTACTGACACCGAACACTGACCCTATACTTCTTATCTCTTCTTCTTTCTCTTTGTCACGTAATGGTCCCAGAAAAGGACAACCGGACTCGCGACGTATACCGTTGAATAAACACCTGAAACCAAACCAACGATGAGGGTGAAGGCAAAATCATTGATCACCGGCCCTCCAAAAAAGAAGAGGATTAAAACGACTACCATCACCGTTCCTGAAGTGAGGATGGTCCTTCCTAACATTTCGTTCACGCTGACATTGATAATCGTGGATAGGTCTTCCTTCCTCATCTTTTTGATATTTTCTCTCACCCGGTCGAAGATGACAATGGTGTCGTTGATGGAAAAACCGATGATGGTCAGAATCACCGCTAAAACCGTCAAGGAGTATTCCCGGTTGCTGATGGAGAGAGCGCCGTAAGTCACTATAACGTCATGAACCAAGGCGACAATCCCTCCAAGTCCATAAGAGACCTGCTTAAACCTCCATGCTACGTAGATCAGAATGGCAAGGAAAGCGAGCCCCACGGCCCACAGGGATTTCCGAAATAAATCCTTGCCTATTTTGGGCCCCACAATCTCGACCCTTCGAACCTCCGGGGCGTTCTCTTTAAACCGGCCTTTCAGAGAGGTCTGAATCGATTTGGACATTTCTTCCAAATCACCGGAGGTCTTTTGGACACGAATCAGGAATTCGTTTTCCCCTCCAAAGGCCTGAACCATCGCGTCTTTAGACCCCATCTCCGCTAAAGCATTTCGAACGTCAGAAATCTCAATCGTCTTAGGAAATTTGATCTGGATTAAGATTCCCCCTGCAAAGTCAACTCCGTATCTCAGCCCCCCGTGAAAAAAGATGGAGCCAACGCTGATCAGAACGGCCACAGCTGATATCCAGAGTGTGTATTTCTTTTTTCCGATAAAATCGAAGCGTGTGTTTGACCGAATCAATTCCATAAATCAAGCACCATTCATTTCAGATTGAAGATTGTATACGCGACGGCATAATAGACATTGCGTGTATCATCAACAGCCCAATTCACTCAGCCCTGAAGGGTTGAGTGACAGAGTCCTATGGAGACGTTACTCAAGGCTTTAGCCTTGATCATCTTAAATACTCAGTTTCTTGACCCCGATCTTGAGGGTCAGGTAGTCAAACATCCATCTCGTGACAAAAACCGCCGTAAAAATATTTGCCAGAATTCCCCAAAAGAGTGTGACGGCAAATCCCCTGACCGCACCGGTCCCGAATTGATAAAGAAAAAGGGCTGCAATCAGGGTGGTCACATTGGAGTCGATAATTGTGACAAAAGCTCGGTGATAGCCCTGATCGATCGCCGCCCGGGTCGTCTTCCCCCACCTCAACTCTTCCTTGATACGTTCATGGACTAATATATTCGCATCGACGGCCATTCCAATCGAAAGCACCAAACCCGCAATGCCGGGGAGCGTGAGGGTCGCTCTCAATAGAGAAAGAACCGCAAAGACCAGTAGGATATTCAACAGGAGAGCTACATCGGCAATCACACCCGACACTCGATAATAGAAAATCATAAAAAGGACGACCAGAATTGCGCTGATAATAATGGAGATGATCCCTTTCCGGATGGAATCCTGGCCCAGAGAAGGCCCCACGGACCTCTCCTCGATGATCTTCACGGGTGCCGGCAGGGCCCCTGCCCTCAGAACAATAGCTAAGTCGCTGGCTTCCTTCATGTCGAAGCGGCCGGTAATCTGGGCTCTTCCTCCCGCAATCCTCTCCTGGATGACTGGAGCGGAATAGACATTGTCATCCAGGATGATCGCCAGTCTTTTCTTTACATTTTGCGACGTAATCTGTTCAAAGAGTTTTGCCCCGATATCATCAAATTCCAGTGTGACATAGGGCTCGTTAAACTGAGTATCAATTGCAACCCGGGCATCCTTAAGCACTTCGCCTGTCATCAATGTCTTTTCTTTCAGCAGGTAGGGGATCTTTTTCACGCCCCCTGTCTTCGGGTCCACGGATCGCTGATAGAGAATGATCGAGCCCTCAGGAACATTCCCCTTCAATGCCTCGTCGATATTTCCTTCCTCGTCTACCAACTTAAACTCGAGCAAAGCAGTCCGGCCGATTAGATTGATGGCCCGCTGAGGGTCTTTGATTCCAGGAAGTTGAATCAGAATACGATCCGTTCCTTGCTGAGTAATCTCAGGCTCAGAGACCCCGAACTGGTCAATCCGGTTTCGGATCGTTTCAAGTGCCTGGTCGAGGGCGTTCCGCTTGATCTGTTCTGCCTGCCTGCTGTCAAGAACAAGGGTGACTTCCCAGATACCCCCCTCAATGGGCTTAGAGGAAAGTTCCTGCATTACAGAATAGCGTTCTGCAAGGAGCTTTTCCCATTTGGCTTTTTCTCCGGAAAGTTCCAGACTGATCTGATCGGTTTTCTCCCTTTCCACCTTTCCGAAAGGAATGGACCGTTCCTTCAGGTCGTCCCTCAGGTTGTTCTTGACCCGCTCCACGTGGCTTTCGATCGCCTTCTCCGCTTCAATCTCAAGAATGAGATGCATTCCACCCTGGAGGTCCAGGCCAAGATGGATCTTTTCGGAAGGCAGGATCTTACTGACCCACGAAGGCAAATCGGAGGTGATCGTTGGTAGGAGAAGAATACCGGCAAAAAGAGTGATCACGGCGTAAAGAATGAATCTCCATTTCAAACTTCTTAACATGAAAAACTCCTACAGCCGTCCAAACAAAACGAAACCAAGGGCCGGGTTGCGCCCTTGGAAGAATCTAACATAGCTTATCTTGAATTATTTTGCAAGAATTTTTTAACTAATGGCCCATGCCCGGAGGGCGCCCTCGAACCATGAAAATGGCGCCCAATTATTCCCCTCCCCCTCGACGGGGGAGGGTGAGGGTGGGGGTGATAAGGTTATTTTCTAATTAATCCCTATCATTCAGACATTCTACTTCATATCGCTCCATTTGCCGTAACGTTCTCTCAGGATGCGATGCAGGATCTTTCCCGTGGGGGTCATTGGCATCTCTTCATCCTTTATAAAATCAATGGATTTCGGAATCTTATACCCTGCGATTTTCCCCCGGCAATGCTCAACCAATTCTTTTTCGCTTACATTTGTTCCCTGATGAAGCGTCACGATGGCTTTCACTGCTTCCCCCCATTTTTCGTGGGGAATTCCGATAACAGCCACGTATTTTACAGCAGAATGGGACCCCAAGAGATTTTCGATCTCCGAAGGGAAGACATTTTCGCCTCCCGTGATGATCATGTTTGCTTTTCGGTCCACCAGAGTGAAATACCCATCTTCATCCTGATAGGCCATATCTCCCGCTGAAAACCATTCCCCCTGAAAAACCGACTTCGTCTTCTCCGGATCTTTCCAGTATTCCTTGAAAACCTGGGGGGTTCTCGAATAAAGCTCTCCGACCTGCCCTCGGGGAACTTCGTTCCCATTCTCATCCAGGATCTTAATTCGGTCTGTCCCCCAGATTTCCCTCCCAATGGATCCCAGTTTCTTAAACTGTTCATCGGGTCTGAGCAATGTCACAAGGCCTGCCTCTGTTGACCCATAGGCTTCCCAAAGTTCCGCGTTCTTAAAATAGTCTATAATCGCCAATTTGGTCTCTTTTCGTGCGGGTGCAGAGGAGATCAGAAGCTGACGAATCGAACTGACATCGATCTTCTTCTTGATCTCATCGGGGAGGGAAAGCATCATGATGTAGTGCGTAGGAACGAGAGAAGTAAACGTAATCTTTTCCTTTTCAATCGTTTTCAATAGATCGACCGGGTCGAAACTGATCATATTGTATACAAAAACCCCGGCGCTCACGTACGTGTAAGGGAATGAATAATAGATCGAGTTAATATGGCACATTGGCATGACGAGCATGGCACAGTCATCGGGCCTGAGCCCCATATTGATGCCATTCAACAAATATTGGGCTATATTTCCTTCATGGGTCCGGATCACCCCCTTTGGTTTTCCGGTCGTCCCGGACGTGTACATCAGGTTCCAGGAATCGGCTGCGTCCACGATCACGTCGGGTTCTTCCGGAGAGGCCCCTCCAATGATCTCTTCATATTGGCGATAACCTTGTGGAGCCTGTGTGTCTCCGAAAAAGATATAGTTCCCCTTTGGGACCGTCGGGAGCCTATCCCGGATGGAATCGACCAACGGCACGAATTCTTTTGCAACAATAAACGCCTTGCACTCGGAGTGGGTGACTACATATTCGATTTCGGGGGGGGCAAGGCGGAACATGATCGGGACTGTAATCTGGCCTCCCTTTGCAGAGGCTGCATAGATCTCCATCCATTCAACACAATTATAAGCCAGGATAGCAAAGCGATCTCCTTTTTTAACCCCTAATTTGGCCAATACATTGGCCAACCGGCAACTTCTCTCATTCCATTCTTTGAAAGTCATTTTCCTGACTTTATCCCCGGCCCCTGACTTATCAGGACTGTGTACAGCCATCATTTTGAGAACCGTGCCCGCCGTCATCCATTTGCTAATTGCCATTGAAAGGTCTCCCCCTATCATGAAGTTAAATTCCTGTTAAAGCTTTCATTATCATCCCTGCTTTTTTTTGTCAAGAACCACGTGAGGTGTACCAGCAAACAGATTTCTAATAGAAAACTCAAAAACAACTTCTGAGACCATTGTGTTTTTTGCAACATAGGATTATTCCTGTGAAAATGTTAACAAGGTAATTTTTTTCTTGACAGTGGTTTCCCATTAGGATACTTTGATCAAAAATAATTTAAGAGAACCCGCCCGTTGCTTAATAAACAGTTTGATAATGATTTAGAAGCAGACCAATTCCCTTTCCCAATATGACTTCCGGGATAAGCTCCACCCTGACATAAGGCCGTGGAAGAAAAACAGATCGTCAAAAACATCAAACAATTCCGTGTCAATAAGAAGATGTCTATAGAGCAGTTGGCCAAGCTTTGTGGTCTAACGAAAGGATATGTCTCAAAGATCGAGAATTCTGATAAAGCACCTCCTTTTACGACCTTAATCAAGATTGCAAACGCCCTGAACACGGATATTAGTCTTCTAATTGCCGATGATTCCGAAATACCAGAAAATATGAATCTATGCATCGTAAGGGAAGATGAGCGAAAAGAAGTCATATCCATGGAAACGCTTTATGGATATCATTATGAAGCACTGGCTCACAAAAAGATTGGCAAAAATATGGAACCCTATATTATTTTTCCTGCCTTCCATGAAAAAGGGGTCTTTTCCCACGAGGGTGAAGAATTCATGTATGTTCTGGAAGGGACACATGAGTTTATTTATGATGGTAAGAAGTACGTATTAAATTCTGGGGATAGCATTTATTTCGATTCCATCATTCCCCACAGTGGCAGAAGCCTCGGGAAGAAGAAAGCTAAGGTTCTGACTGTAACGTACTCTTATAAACGCCCCCCACCTCGGTACGAGTCGATTCCGACCTTCCCCCCGCGGTCGGGTGTCGGTACGACAGTCGTTCCGGCTCTTATCCACACTCCCCTGTGGAGTGGCGGCGAGCCCACACCACAGGGATCGGGCGGTGTGAGGAGATTGAAGGTTTCCAAACTGGAAACAATGAAGTTCGATAAAGATCAGGAGGAGTGAAACTAAAATGAAAATGAAAGGCAACTTTTTTCATGCGACCATTGAAACCATGGATCCAGAAGAACTGCAAATCCTTCAGGAAAAGAAATTGAAAAAACAGATAAAATACGTTTATGAAAAATCGGAATTCTATCAACGAAAGTTTAAAGAAGCAGGACTGCTTCCCGGAGACATTCGATCTATCCATGACCTAAGAAAAATTCCCTTTACCGAAAAGGATGAGTTGAGGGAAAGCCAGGAGAAGAACCCTCCCCTTGGTTCTCATGCCGCCGTGGATATGGAAAAAGTCATCCGGATCCATTCCTCTTCGGGGACGACGGGCAACCCGAGTTTCATTGGAATCACACGCCATGATCACGAGGTCTGGACCCAGATCACGGGGCGATCGATTTATGCCTGGGGAATTCGTCCTTCGGACGTGATTATCCATGCAGTGGGTCTCACTCTTTTTGTTGGCGGACTTCCCGTCAAAGATGCCATTGAGAATATAGGGGCTACTTTTGTTCCAATTGGAACGGGAGCCTCGGAAAGGGTCATTTTTACCGCGCAACTCTTACGGGCAAATGCCCTCCATTGCACGCCCTCCTACGCGATCTATCTTGCAGACTATGTGAGGAATAAGAAAAATATGGAACCCCGCGACCTAGGATTCAGAAAAATCATCTGTGGTGCGGAACAAGGGGGTGGCATTCCTGCGATCAGGAAAAGAATCCAGGAGGACTATGACTGTTTTTTGACTGAGGGGATGGGGAACTCCGATGCGGCTCCGATTGTTTTCGGAGAGTGTCCCGAACAGTCGGGAATGCATTTCTGCGGCCAAGAATATATCTTGTGCGAAGTCATCGATCCAGATACCGAAAAAGTATTAGAGATGAAAGAAGGACTCAAAGGAGAGCTGGTTTACACTCATCTCGACCGGGAGTGTTGCCCTCTCATTCGGTTCCGATCCAGGGATCACATCGAAGTATGGACGGACCGATGTGGCTGCGGCCGGACCAGCTTCCGAATACGCTGTTTTGGCCGGACGGATGACATGCTGACCGTACTTGGGGTTAATGTATTCCCATCGGCGATTCGAGATGTCGTGGGCTCGTTAAGACCTAAAACGACTGGAGAGGTTCTGGTTGCCCTGGAGAAACCAGGCCCCGCAGTCACTCCACCCCTGAAACTGGAGGTGGAATACGGTAAAGAAGCCGTCCACCTTGCAGAACTGAAAAATGAGATAGAAACTCTACTCAATTCAAGGCTTAATTTCAGGGCTTCCGTAGACCTTGTGCCCGAAGGGTCCTTACCCCGCTATGAGATGAAGGCCAAGTTAGTCAAGAAGCTCTGGGAGGCCTGATTCCACCGATTATGGAACGAATACACCGAAATTTTCTCCCCTGTAACTCCCCCCGCCCCCTCTTATTCTAAGAGGGGATCATTTGATTCCCCCCTTAAATTAAGGGGGGTTAGGGGGGTTGTATTGGGAGGTGAGGCGCCGCCGTCCAAAGCCGCTAAAATGGCGCTTGGGTTAGCATAGGGACTATGGCGTCGGACGGTGGGGTTAGTCATCGAAAAGTTTTGAACGATCGGGGTTTTAAATGCGAGAACTACTGATTCAAGCTGAACCAGAACCTATCAAAATAGACTCCTTAAAGACGGCAGTGATTGTGGTCGATATGCAGAATGCTTTTTTAAGCAAAGGGGGCTATTTTGACCTCGCCGGCCACGATCTTTCTGACGCTCAAAAAATCATTAGACCTTGCAAGGAAATAATAAACATGGCCCGGGGGGAAGGAAGCAAGATCATCTATCTACAAATGGGATGCTGCCCCGACTTGTCCGATGCAGGAAACCTGAATTCGCCAAACCGGCTTAAGTCACGAGGTTTAAAAATGGCTCATCAGCATCCCGAATGGAAAGAGAAGCTTTATATCTATGGCACTTGGGGAGCTGAAATTATAGAGGAATTGAAGCTTCAGCCGGGGGATATCCTTGTCAAGAAACAAAAATATGACGGTTTTATCGGAACAAATTTGGATATCATATTGAGAACATATGATGTGAAATATCTCTTGTTTATGGGGATTGCCACGAATATTTGTGTTGAATCGACCATCCGGCACGCATTCTTCCTGGATTATTTCGCTATCCTCGTTTCAGACGCAGTCAGTCAGGTGGGACCCATCCCGGTTCAGGAAGCAACCCTTTTCAATGTCCGATCTACTTTTGGCTGGGTGACAACCTCTGAAAACCTATTAAGGGCGTTAAGAGGTTCCCGTCCCCTCACCGTCCGGCGCCATAGTCCCAGTGCTGACTCCAGCCTCGGTATGGCGGCTCTGGACGGCGGTGCCCCCACCCTCTCCCCAGAGGGGCGAGGGAGCAAAAAAATACCCTCTCCCCGCCAGAGGCATAAGCGCTAACCTAAATATTCCCTCCCCTTCAAGTGGAGGGTGAGGGAGGGGATGGTGCGGGGTGAGGGGCGGTATTTAAAAAATTTCATGGAGGTGCGGTGTGTCTGAAAGATATGTATTCTGGTTTGAGGAGTTGGGAAAAGATCATCATGAACGCGTGGGCAAGAAGTGCGCCAATTTGGGGGAGATTGCCAAGATCGGATTGCCCGTTCCCCCCGGATTTGCACTCTCCGTCGAAGCTTATAAGAAATTCATGGTGAGTACCAATGCGATTCAGGAAATAAGGAATACCATACAGAAATGGAGTGGAGATATCACGAGCATAGAGCACTTTAACCAAGCAAGTAAGGAGATAAGGCAAATTGTAGAATCCAAGGAAATTCCTTTGAAGATGAAAGAGATCATCCTCTCCTATTATGAGGACCTGTGTCGCAGGTGCGGTCACCCTGATGTTGCAGTCTCAACCCGGTCTGCCGGACCTGTCAGTCACCCAGGGCAATATGAAACTTATCTCAATGTGAAGGGAAAGCAAGACCTGCTGGAGAAGATTGTCAAAGTGTGGGCAAGCTCGTTCAATCCTCGCTCTTTGGCGTTCAGAAGCCGTAAGGGAATGCCCATCGAAAGCGATCCGATCGGCGTAGCGGTGCTCAAGATGGTCAAGGCTCGCGCCGCAGGGGTTGTCTTCACTGCGGACCCCAACACGGGGGATACCTCCAGGATGATCATTGAGGCAAATTGGGGGCTCGGGGAGAGCGTAGTGAGCGGAGAGTTAATGCCGGATGTATGCATCCTAAACAAGGAGAGTCTCGAAATCCATGAAAAAAAGATCGGAGTCAAATTGAAACAGGTGACATTCAAAGAGGTAGGGGTCACCGAAGAAGAAACTCCGGCCGATAAAAGATCTGTTTTTTGCTTGAATGATGGAGAGATGAGCGAGATCGGGAGACTGGCCAAGATCCTCGAGAGACACTTTGGAGTTCCCCAGGATGTGGAATGGGCCGTGGATCAAGACTCCGTGTCCCCCAATAATATTGTTCTGCTGCAGGCCCGTCCGGCGGTCATTGCACAGAAAAAAGCTCCTGTCGACCAAGTGGTTGATTTAATGGTGAACCTGTTTTCAAAAGGATAATCCGGGAATAATAGCATTGCAAAATACTCAAATTAGCAATGATCAATTAGCAATAAAAAGTCGATTAGTCTTATGGTCGCTTGGTCCCATAGTATGTACTAAAAAGACCTAGACTACCCGACTATTCGACTAAACGACTTCAAAACTTTCATTTTGAATTGCTAACTTTGCACTGCTAATTTTGCAATTTGCAATGATGTCTCAAAGTAATTTGACATGGAGGCTTCGTGGGCAAGAAGATTCTGATCCTCGGCACAGCGGATACCAAAGGGGAACAGCTACGATTCCTGAAAGAAAGAATCCTCTCCAGAGGGCATGAAGCGGTGTTGATGGACTTGAGCATGGGCGGCCATCCCGGTTTTCAGGCAGATATCACCCCTCGTGAGATTGCCAGCCTTGTGGGTAAAAACTTTGAAGAGATCGTTACGTCAAAGAACCGATTTGCCGCAGTCCATGCCATGAGTGCGGGAGCGCAGGAAAAAACCCTGGACCTCCTCTCCCGGGGCAGCCTCAATGGCATTGTTGCCCTTGGAGGATCCACCATGGCCTTAATCGGCTCCCAGGTAATGTCTAAGCTGCCTTTTGGAATCCCTAAGGTCATTGCCACGCCCGCAGCGATGCCCGTCTATGTAGGAAGATGGTTTGGTTCAACAGACCTGATTATCATGCAATTGATCATGGAGATTGCCGGAATGAACGACCTGGTCAAGAACGCCATTGCACAGGTTGCAGGCGCCATCTCAGGAATGGTTGAGGAAGCCTATGACTATAGCACTCTGAAGCTCCCCTACCCTTCCATCGCTGTTACGGAACTTGGTTTTTCAGACCAATGCGCCAAGTACGTGGAGCAACTCCTGACAGAAAAGGGATATCATGTTTATCCTTTCCACGCCCAGGGCATTAGTGATCGAGCCATGGATCGGCTGATATCCCAGGGTTTCTTCGAGGGGGTTATTGAGATCGTCCCAGCTGGCCTGATCGAGGAACGATTCAAGGGGAACAGGGCCGCCGGGATGGAAAGATTGGACGCAGCCTGTGAAAGGGGCATTCCTCAAGTCTGGGCGCCATGCTGCCTGAACCTGACAGGCGCAGGACCCACCCGGACGAACAGAGACAAATACATAGCATCCGGAAAAGTCCTCATGATTGATGAGATGAGAGCCATGGCCCGGTTTCCAAGGGATGAGCTTCTTATCGGCGCTAAACTCTATGCGGAGAAGATGAATAAAGCCAGAGGCCCGATAAAATTGATCGTTCCCCTGGGGGGGTGGTCTTCTTTGGACCGAGAAGGAAGCCCTCTCTATAATCCTGAAGAAGACCGCATTTTTATCGATGAACTGAAAAGAAACCTGCGACGCTCTATTGAAATAGAGGAGGTAGAGTGCAACCTGGAAGACATCGGGACTGCCCGGGCATTGGTCGACAGCCTGGAGGATATGATGAGGGAGATGAAAAGGCAAAAAGATGGTTCCTGACCAGTAGGGACGACTGGTTTCTTTTGTAGGGATCGACTTCAAACTACACACTCATTGAAAGGAGTAAATCGATGTTGCATCCCGCTTATGATTTGAGTTTTTATGAATTCGACGAGGAAAAGGATCCCGAAGTGTATGGCGTTCTCTTGTGCGACGTTGTCCACGGCAAACCTCCAATGAAGCCCCTTTACATTGGAATCGGTTGGTATTGGTATTACCATGGCGTCCGATATGGAGCCGAAACCCTCTCTTTAACCACAACACACGGGTGGGATTCGAGATTCATCAAAGGGTACCCGTATATTACTGCCATCAGGACGACCGAGGCGGAGATAAAGGCACGGGAGCCAGTGTTCCGGGAGAAGATCAAGCCCTTTCTGGAAAACTTTGACGGTGTTTGGAATCCACTCAAAAGTGAATTGTTGGAAATATATAAAAAAGCCAAAGAATCAAGAGGTCTTAAGAAATGGGAAGATATTAAAAAAATCAGCAATGTCGATCTCCTCTCTTTCTTTCTGGATTTTGTCTATATCATCAATCGAAAAGAAGCCGAAACCCACTTCATCATGTTGATGGCTTCTTATTACATCAGCGGTCTGTTTCAGCAGATGTGGCGTGACCTATTCAGAACGGAAGCTTCCATTGACCCTTTTTTCAGTAAATTGATGACCGGATATGAAAGCCAGGATCACAGGGTCGTCAGGGAATTGTGGCGACTTGGCAGACAGGCTGTGGAAATGGGTTTGGGAGAGGTGTTCAATATCGATGATAATGAGAAAGTGATCCAGGAACTTGGAAAAAGCAAAACAGGAATTCAATGGCTGGAGAAATACAATGAATTTTTATTAGAACATGGCTGGAGATGTGAGCGGATGCACGCCTATGATACGCCTGCCTGGATTGAAAAGCCAAGCCTGGGTATTGGGCGAATCAGGATACTGATGAACAAAGGAGTCTTTCCTCTGGATGCTGAGCAGGATCGAGTCATTGAAGAAAGAAAAAGGGGAGAGAAGGAAGTTTTGGCAAAAGTGCCTGAAGCGCAAAGAGAGGTCTTTAGGCTCTTGATGGGTGCAGCGCAGAAATCGGGCTATTGGAGTGAAGACCATACCTATTATTGCGATTTCTATGCAGGTTCCATAGGAAGATGGATTCTCACTGAATTTGGACGCCGGTTCGCCGAGCAGGGATGCATCGATTCTCCCGAAGATATCCATTTTTTGCATCCGAATGAAATCAGAAAGGCCGCCATCCCCATGGGCAAGATCAACCTCCGTCCCTATGTTGAGCCGAGAAAGAAGGCCTGGGAAGAAAATCTAACCATCGATCCGCCGCCTTTTTACGGAGACATCAGCCAGGCCCAGGCGGTGTTAAGGAGCGATCCTACGTTAGCCGTATCCACTCAACTTCCAATCGTTAGAGAGGAGTTAAAGGCGGACCTCTATGGCGCCGCAGCAGCCCCCGGTTCGGTGGAAGGGGTAGCCCGCGTGATTACAAGCGCAGACAAATTATCGGAGATCAAAATGGGAGAGATTCTGGTGGCGCCAGGGACCTCTGCGGCATGGACGGTTGCTTTCAGCATTATTAAAGGGCTTGTGACAGACGGTGGAGGCGCGCTCTCTCATCCCGTAATCATGGCTCGCGAGTATGGCATCCCTTGTGTAGCAGGATGTTTGGAAGCCACGGCAAAGATCAAGACAGGACAGAAGATAAAAGTGGATGGAAACCTGGGAGTCGTTTACATCCTTACAAAATAAATGTTGCCTCAAAAAGGTTATCCAATAATCAGGTTATCAGGAAGTGGACATTAGGCTATCAGGAATAGAGGTCAGAGATCGGAGATCAGAGATCGTTTTTCTGACTTCTGACCTCTGATCTCTAATATTGGATTTCACGTGGGGAAGGAGGTGGTTTCCTTTTTTCAGGGAAGGAAGGGGATGGCGGGAGGACCATTAGCATCGAAATTTGTCATGCTTCTGCTAAGGGCCATTTGACAACAATATTGATATAAGGAGGCGCGAAATGGACGATAAAAGGAAATATTATGAGTTGGCAGCCTGCGTCATGCTATTCGTTTTTCTTATTGTGTTTCCTTGCAGTGCTTTTTCCCAAACAAAGGACAAAATCCGTATCGGTAACGCCATTGCTCTCTCAGGTCCTTATGCAGCGGGTGCCACACCAACACAGATACCCCCTTATGACATGTGGGTCAAGGAAGTCAATGCGAAAGGGGGAATATTTGTCAAAGAGTATGGCAAGAAATTACCTATAGAGATCATCCGATACGACGATAAGAGTGATATTGGAACATCAGTGAAACTGGTTGAAAAGTTGATTTTGGATGACAAGGTTGACCTCTTGCTGCCCCCATGGGGTACGGCGATGAACTTTGCCATAGCGCCTATCGTCACTAAGTATGAGTATCCAGTCATGGGGGTTACGGTTGATTCCATGAAGCTGAAGGAAATGGCCCATACCATCCCCTATTTCTTTGTACACTTGAACCAGCCCCCTATAAAGGCGGAAGCCATTTTGCCCCTTTGCAAGGAACTGGGAGTCAAGACAGTAGCGGTGGTCCATCACGCGGACTTGCATGGTATAGAGTTTGCCGGTCATTTGACACCCCGGCTAAGCGCTGCCGATATCGATGTTGTCCTGTATAAGACCTATCCACTGGGTGCAAAGGACTTGTCCCCGTTACTGAAACAGGTTAAGGCTGCTGACGTGGATGCGTTCATTGCATTCACTTACCCTCCTGAAACCTTCCTGATCACCGGGCAGGCAAAGGCAATTGGCTTAAACCCGAAGCTCTTTTACATGAGCATCGGCACAGCTTTCGCCGCCTTTAGAGATACCTTTGGCGCCAACGTGGTGGAGGGTGTGATGGGCACCGGGGCCTGGAACCCGAAAGTCCCTTACCCCGGGGCAAAGGAATTCTGGGACAGGATGACTCAGTTCTTAGGCCCGGGAAAGGTGGACTGGTATGGGAACGCCTTTGCTTACTCTTCCGTTCAGGTCCTGGAGCAGGCTATAGAGAAGGCGGGGACCCTCGACAGGAAAAAGATAAGGGATGTCATAGCGACCAACACATTTAACACAGTGATTGGCCCGGTAAGATATGAGAATCAAATTAATGTTCAATCACCCGGCGAGGTTGGCCAGTGGCAGAATGGAGCGTATGAAATAGTCGCGGCCAAGGAAAAGCGCACAGCAAAACCTATCTACCCCAAGCTCCCGTGGCCCGAGAAGTAGGTTATAACGACTCGTCAATAGAGATTTCTGGGCTTTTCCAGAAATCTCATAAAAGGAGGGAGGAAAATGAATCGTACATTGAAATCTCTTGGATTCGCGGCTTACTTAATTTTGTTAATTTTGTTTTTCGCCTTTCCATTCACTGGTTATTCCCAGACAAAGGATAAAATCCTTATTGGCAACCCAATTGCCCTGTCAGGAATAAATGTGGCCGGCGCGACTATGACACAGACCCGCGCCTATGACATGTGGGTGGAAGAGGTTAATGCCAAAGGCGGCATCTATGTAAAGGAGCTTGACAAGAAGCTACCCGTAAAAATAATCAGATATGATGATAAAAGCGACATAGGGACAGCAGTAAAACTAACTGAAAAATTGATTTTGGAGGATAAGGTTGACTTCATTTTTCCCCCTTGGGGGACAGCCTCACACTTCGCCCTGGCTCCGGTAGTCACGAAGTATAAGACTCCCGTGATAGCAATCACCTGTTCTTCCGTAAAGCTCAGGGAACTCGCACTCACCACACCTTATATGTTCCAAACCTTGAACCAGCCCCAGGAGATGGGGGCAGCCCTTGTTGAGCTTTGTAAAGAGTTAGGGGTCAAGAGGGCAGCCGTGATCCATCATACGGACTTGCATGGCATAGAGTTTGCCAGCCAAGTGGTTCCCCAAGCCGTCGCAGCTGGAGTGGATGTGCTCTTATACAAAAGCTATCCACTGGGAGTTAAGGACCTGTCCCCGTTATTAAAAGAGATTAAGGCCCTCAATGTCGATGCTTTACTTGCGTTCTCTTACCCTCCTGAAACCTTCCTGATTACTGACCAGGCCAAGGCGATTGGTTTAAACCCCAAGCTCTTTTACGCAACTGTGGGTGTGGCTTATCCCTCCTATAGAGATAAATTTAGTGCGAAGACAGTGGAGGGTATTATGGGCTCCGGTGTCTGGAACCCGAAAGTCTCTCCTGCAGCGAAAGAATGGTTCGATCGGTACGTCAAACGATGGGGTGAAGAGCCTGACCGCTGGGGGACCGCCGGTGGTTACTCTACGTGTCAAGTTCTGGCGCAGGCTATTGAGAAGGCTGGAACCCTTGACTCGACAAAGGTGAGGGATATCATTGCCAGCGGCATGACGTTTGATACGGTTCTTGGCCCGCTGAAATATGTCGACCAGTTTAACACCTACTATCCGGGCCACGTTGGCCAGTGGCAAAATGGGGAGTTCCTAACTGTAGATAAAACGAATCGTCAGGCAGCACCTAAATATCCAAAGCCTGCCTGGCCGAAGTAGGAGATTTCTAAAAAAGTCGAGAAACCTCTTCAATTCCTCCGAGCAGGCTGCCTGGTTCATTTCTTTCTGGGCGGCCTGCTCGGTTTTGGTTGAGGAAGTGAGAAAGGTATTATCGTGTTTGTCACCATCTTAGATATCGTCATTGGCGGTTTAATCATGGGGGGTATCTACGCCCTCATCGCCGTGGGACTCAGCCTTCAGTACGGAGTGGGACGAGTCTTGAACGTCTCCCACGGTGAGTTTATCATGATTGGGGCCTTTGCCGCTTGGTCGCTTTATACCCTTTTGGGGATTAGCCCCCTGGTCTCCCTCGTCATTTGCGGTCCTTTCCTGTTCATTATAGGTTTTTTAATCCACAGGACTCTCTTTCAATACCTGAGAGGTAAATCAGAATCCGTTGGCGGCTTTGCCGATAGCTCCCTGCTGGCCTCTTTTGGTCTTCTCTTCATCATTCAGAATATCGCCCTGCTCATATGGAAGGCTGACATAAGGGGGTACTCCTATTTAGATTCCTCGGTAAGCATTTTTGGATCTATATTTGCGGCAAATCGTTTAGTAGCCCTCTTGTTTGCCGTCGTCATCAGCTTGGTCTTCTATCTCTTTCTAACGCGGACACGTCTGGGAAAAGCGATTCGGGCAGCCGCTGAAGATCCGGCGACGGCTCAGGTGCTGGGGGTAAACATTCATCGGGTGCTGGCCATATGCTTTGGTCTTGGAGCGTTGATGGCTGGTTTTGCCGGCCCGCTGATCAGCATGATCTATGAGATTCAACCCACGATGGGCCTCGAATATACTATCATCGCCATCATTGTGGTGGTCCTAGGGGGATTGGGGAGCATCACAGGCAGTTTAATCGGAGGTTTTATACTGGGCTTGATTGGCAGTATCGTGACCTATTTCGATGCCGGTCTATCGTTGATTGCGTACTATGTGATCTTCATCCTCCTACTCCTGATCAGGCCAACAGGTATTTTGGGGAAACAATGAAATGGTATCGAATTAGCACCCCCTCCCTCGCCCTCCCCCCTCGAGGGGGAGGGTTGGGGTGGGGGGGATTTGGTAATTGGAATTTATTTAGGATTTGAGATTTGGAATTTAGGGGTAACTAACGGAAAATGGATATTACCTCAGTTATTTCTAAAAAACTATTTTTCTTGGGGTTCCTTTTCTTAATCTTAGCCCTCTTAGTAACCCTGCCTCTCTATATCCAGCCTTATCTTGTCATATTGCTGACCACCATCTTTATGTATATCATCATCGCCGTAAGCTGGGCAATCTTTTCCGGGCCTACCCGCTATATCTCCCTGGCATCCGCTGCCTTTTTTGGGGTCGGTGTCTATACCTCGGCCTTACTCGGGAAAATCTTACCCCTGCCTGCCATGATCGCCGCGGGTGGTCTATTAAGTTTTATCCTTGCCCTTTTCATCGGCCTCCTCACTCTAAGGCTGAGAGGCATGTATTTCATCATATTCACTTTCTCGATCAGTGAGCTCATCAGACATTTCCTCCTTTGGTGGGAGACGAATCGGACCGGTACGGTTGGCAGGTGGGTTGTCATCGTGGACCACGTGGTAGTCTATTACGTCATACTCGTTATTTTCATGTTGGCACTGCTTACCGCCTACCTCATTAAACGCTCCAGGTTCGGATTGGCTTTGCGAAGTATCGGTGAACATGAAGAGGCTGCCACTCATATTGGCATCAATGCAACGGCAGTAAAAACAATTGCCTTTGCCATCAGCGCCTTCTTCATGGGAGCTGCCGGGTCAATCATGGCGACAAAATGGAAATATGTCGATCCAAGAATTGCCTTTGACCCGCTCCTCTCTTTTTTACCGGTCCTGATGGCCATCTTTGGTGGTACGGGGCAGCTCTTCGGTCCTGTCTTCGGCGCCGCCATTTTAGCCTACCTTGAAGAAATATTGACAACGAAGTTCCCCTATTACTACATGCTCCTTTTCGGCAGTATCTTGATTGTCGTTATCTTGTTCCTGCCTCGTGGCATAGCAGGCTTGGTCCAAAAGTACTGGAAAGGAGGGTTGAGACGGCAGAATGCGAATCCTTGAGGGAGAAAAGATCACGAAACATTTTGGAGGACTGGCCGCTGTCCATCAGGTCGATTTCGACATCCATCAAGGCGAAGTAGTGGGACTGATCGGCCCGAACGGGGCCGGGAAAACAACCCTTTTCAATTTGATATCCGGTTCCCTCCCAACCACATCGGGGGAAATTAGATATAAGGGTAAAAAAATAACCCGGTTGAAACCACATCAAATCTGCAGGAAGGGATTGGCCAGAACCTTCCAATCTGCTAAGCTTTTCGCGGGAATGACCGTTTTTGAGAATGCGCTTGCAGCCTCGTTGTTCGGAACGAAAAGGACGATATCGGTGCCCGATGCCGAGAGGGAGGCAACGGAATTACTGGAGTTTGTCGAGTTGTCAACGGCGGGAGAGATGCTGGCCAAAGACCTGCCCATCGGCAGCAGGAAGCGCCTTGAAGTCGCTCGGGCACTGGCCACTAAGCCGGAGCTCCTCATGTTTGACGAGGTAATGGCCGGGTTAAACCCCGCTGAGGTTACCCAGTCGATGGAACTGATTATGAAGATTCGAAACAAGGGGATAACCATATTTATGATCGAACATGTCATGAAGGCCATTATGAACGTCTGTGATCGAATCATTGTACTCCATCACGGCAGCAAGATTGCAGAAGGAACACCTGAGGAGATTGCCACGAGCCGGACCGTGATTGAGGTATACTTGGGGGAGTAAGCCCCGTTAGAAAAGACGGGAAATTGACTCCGCTCTTTTCTTGAGTAATTGGAGTGTTAGGAATATTATCCTTACATGAGTACGATCTTCTAACGGGGTAAGCCCATATGCTGGCCATCCATAACATCAATGCTTTCTACGGAAGGGTTCAAGCCTTATGGGATGTTTCCTTGAGAATCCATGAGGGAGAAATCGTCGCCTTGGTGGGCGCCAATGGAGGCGGTAAGACGACCTTGCTCAATATCATATTCAGCCTGCTGCGCCCCGCTTCAGGTACTGTGGAGTTTCTGGGAAAGCGGATAGATAATCTACCCCCTCACCACATCGGGGAGATAGGGATCTCTTATGTTCCCGAAGGAGGGAGACCCTTCAGGGAAATGACAGTCCGGGAGAACCTGGAGATGGGCGCCTATTATCATAAAGCCTGGAAGCAGAAGGAAGAGACGCTGGGCCAGGTTTATGTCATGTTTCCAAGATTGAAAGAAAGACAGAGGCAGTTAGTCGGGACGCTCAGCGGGGGCGAACTTCAAATGGTGGCCATCGGGCGAGGTTTGATGTCAAGGCCAAAGCTGTGTGTATTTGATGAGCCCTCTTATGGTTTGGCACCTTTGTTGGTGAGAGAAATCTTCCGTATCATACAAGGGCTTCGCGATCAGGGGATTACCATCTTACTGATTGAGCAGAATGTCCGGCAAACTCTTGAGGTCGCAGACAGAGCTTATGTGCTCGAAAACGGCCGGATCGTATCAGAGGGAAAGAGTAAAGAGCTTTTAGAAAACGACCACATCAAAAAGGCCTATCTGGGGTTGTAAGGGAACAGGAAAGAAGATTGAAACAGATGCCCGGAGGGCGCGCTTTGGAACCATGAAAATAGTCAGCCCTGAAGGGCTGAGTTACGTAACTCAGGGCTTTAGCCCTGATTAAGTAAGGCATGATCCTATTTTCTAATAAATTTCAAAGGGGGGATACGAAATGGCGAATAAAGCAGAATTCGATAGTGCAAAATGCAAAGGAATTGATGATTTTTTAAGACCGGATCATCTCATCTCAGAAGAAACCAAAATGTACTGCAAGACCCTGAGGAAATTCGTCGACACCGAGGTCCTGCCGCACGCAGAGGAGTTTGACGACTACTGGGACTGGACGGAACGAAAGGAGCATACCTTCGTTGACGATATCTGGAAGAAACTACTCATCGATTTGGGGCTGCAAAAATCTTTTGTGCCACCAGAATTCGGTGGATCGGGGGGAGCCTCAACCGTTGATATGGGGGTTACGATTGAAGAAGTTGCTCGAGGGGATTACGCCCTCGCCAGCACAGGCTTCATAAGCGCCTGGGCCGTTGCAGGAATAACCATTCCTAAACTTAATGAGACTCTCCTCAGAAAGTTTGCTCCTCTCCTCTGCGGTAACGAAGTCTACATCATTGCGAGCGCCATTACCGAACCCCATGCGGGAGGATCGGTTGAAGACGTAAAGTTGAAAGGCACCCAAATCAAAACGAGGGCCCGGTTAGAAGGAAACGAGTGGGTGGTCAACGGGCATAAGCTGTGGCCGTCTGGCTACAGAGAAGCAAAGTTATTCAGGGTTCTCTGTATGGTGGAGGGGGAAGAGTTCCCGAGAAACATCGCCCAGATATTTGTGCCGGCCGATGCCCCCGGGGTGGCAACGAGCAAACCGTACCGGAAAATGGGGGCCGCCATCGATACAAACGGGGATGTATGGTTTGAAAACGTAAGGGTTCCAAAGGAGAACCGTGCACAGGAAGACCCTGTTGACGATCTGAAATCGGTCATCGCAAGCATCACCATAGGCCGCCTCACTTCTGCCGCCTTTCCACTCGGTATAATGAAAAGGGCCTATGAAGTTCTCAAGGGCTATGTGGATAACAGGGAAATAGCGGGTAAGCCGATGAAGGAGCACGGAGCAATCGCCCATGAATTGGGGCAGATCGCCAAAGATATCCTGGCTGCCGAGGGATTCTTCTATCACGCTGCTGCAAGGATGGATCACCCCGATGTGTACGGTTTCCCGTGGGATGAGAAAAACCTCGCGGCAGCCAGTGCCGTCCAGAATGTGGTGGGTGATCTCGGGTGGGATGTGGTGACCCGTTCTCTCGAGCTCATGGGTTCCTATGGTTATTCCCGGGAAGGGAAAATAGAAAAACTCCTCAGGGATCTTAAGATTGGCCAAATTGTCGTGGGCGGACCGATTCTCCGCCTCATCGAGCTTTCACGGTACTATTTCGGGACAGAGACAATCTAATCTAAGTACTTGCTAAAAAATCATTTTCCCAAGGCTGCTCAAAAATGTCCAGATGGAAGCCGCGCGAAATCCTTTGTAGGGGACGGTTTGAAACCGTTCCCTACCGATGCACACCGCGATGACGAAGGGTGAGGGCAATCCCGCGAAGCACGGGACAGATGGGCGTTTTTCAGCAGCCGCTAAGGAGGTAACGCCATGAAACTGGAAGGAAAGGTCGCACTAATCACTGGAGGGGGGACAGGCATAGGTGCTGCAATTACGGGGCGATTCGTCAAGGAGGGGGCAAAGGTCTGTATCACGGGCCGCCGCCAGCCGATTCTTGATAAGGTGGCCCAATCATTCCCCTCGGGAACCGTCACCACCTGTTCAGGAGATGTGTCAAAGGACGACGATGTGGCCCGCATGGTGAAAACAGCGGTCTCCTTTGGAGGCAAGCTCGACGTGCTCGTCAATAACGCCGCGATCAGCGCACAGGGGCCTGTGGGTGATCTCAGCCGCGAGGTTTGGCAAAACATCCTTGACGTGAACCTGACCGGTCCTTTTTTGCTCATGAAGGCATCCATACCGCATATGATCAAAATCGGCGGGGGGTCCATCATTAATATTGCTTCCGTTGGCGGACTCCGCTGCTTGCCTGCTTTTCCGGCCTACTGCAGCTCGAAGGCAGGGCTCATCATGCTCACCCAGCAAGCTGCACTCGATTACGGGCCTCACAAGATTCGCTGTAATGCCGTCTGCCCCGGCGGTATCAAAACGGAGATGTCGGAGAAGGAATTCGGTCAGTTTGGAAAAATGCTCGGCATGGATAATGATAGTTTCTTTGCCATGATATCAAAGGCGCTACCCCTCCAACGGTTCGGAGAGCCGCCCGAGATCGGTGGCGTCTGCACTTTTCTGGCAAGCGATGATTCATCATTCATGACAGGTGCTGCCCTCGTCGTCGACGCCGGAACTTCGGTCGTGGATGTCCTGGGGGCGTCGATCATGGGAGCCCTTAGAAGAGGGGGTATCCTGCAGTAATTCAAGTATCATAATTCTCCGAAATAAGATTTTCACCGCAGAGAATGCAGACAAAGAATTTTTGCTTGGCGGAGAGATGCCGCCAAACAAAAAGGTACCTGTTTTATTAACACCTGAACCTTAGAATGCCTTTTCGCGTGTCTTCCGGAACTGGGGCAGGACAACGAGTAATACAATGATTGCAGCCATCGCTAAAAGGACCAGGGAGATGGGCCGATAGATGAAAATGAACGGATCCCCGCGGGAGATCAGCATCGACCGCCGAAAATTCTCTTCCATCAATGGCCCGAGAATGAAGCCGAGGACGAGCGGAGCGGGTTCGCATCCGAATTTATACAGGAGATAGCCGAATGCAGCGAAGACTGCGGTCATCAGAATGTCGGTCGTGCTGTTGTTGACGGTATAAATTCCGATCAGGCAGAATACCAGAATACACGGGAAAAGGAGGCGATAGGGAACTTTCAAGAGCCGGACCCAAATGCCGATCAGCGGGAGATTGATCACCAACAGCATGAGATTGCCGAACCACATGCTGGCGATCATACCCCAGAACAGGTCCGGCCGCTTGTCGATCACGGCTGCACCCGGAGCAATGCCCTGGATGATCATTGCTCCCATCATCACCGCCATCACTACGTTGGAGGGCAGGCCAAGCGTCAGCAGGGGTATGAAAGAAGTTTGGGCCGCCGCATTATTGGCCGATTCCGGTCCGGCGACCCCTTGGATCGCACCTTTGCCGAAACGCGAAGGATCACGTGCGATCTTCTTCTCCAATGTATAGCTAGCGAACGATGCAAGAAGGGCGCCGCCGCCCGGCAGAATGCCGAGTAACGAGCCCAGGCCGGTCCCGCGTAACACCGCCGGCCAAGCCTCGCGAAAATCCTGCCACGTCAGCCACAAGTTTTTAATCTTCGAGGTCAGAAACCGGCGTGCCTGGGGCTGTTCGAGATTGGTCATCACCTCATTGATTCCGAAGAGACCCATGACTAACGGAAGGAAACCGATGCCGTCAAAGAACTCGGAAACCCCGAAGGTATATCGGGCTGTGCCAGTGTCGACATCCGTACCAGCCAGGCCAAGGAGAAGGCCGAGGAAGATCATCGCGATCGCCTTGATCAGTGAGCCACGGGCCAACACCACCGCTGAAAGCAAGCCGAGCACCATCAGAGAAAAGTACTCTATGGATGTAAACTTCTGAGAGAACGCCGCGAGGATAGGGGCGAATCCAGTAATGACCAGTGTGCCGACGCATCCGGCAAAGAAGGAGCCCAGCGCTGAGACTGCCAATGCAGGCCCGGCACGGCCTTCCCGAGCCATCTGGTGGCCGTCGAGACAGGTGACGATTGACGAGACCTCGCCTGGAATGTTGACCAGGATCGCTGTGGTCGACCCGCCGTACTGTGCGCCGTAGTAGATCCCGGCCAGCATGATCAGCGCGGCTAACGGTGGCAACCCATAGGTGACCGGAAGGAGCATGGCAATGGTAGCGACAGGGCCAATCCCGGGCAGGACGCCTATGAGGGTGCCCAGCAGGCAGCCCACGAGACAGAAAAGCAGATTCTGGAGAGAAGCGGCCGCCCCAAAGCCGACGGCCAGATTGTTGAGGATGTCCATGTCAGCTCGATCCGATCACGGGGATGGACTGACGCAGTGCGTAAACGAAAACGAGCACGCAGAGAATTGCTAAAAAGAGTCCGAGCACGATCGTCTCTTTCCATCTGGATTCGGTCGATGCAAAAGCAGACAAGGCAGTGACGACGAATATGGTGGCCGCCAGCCCCGTCGACCTGATTAAAAATGCAAAGCTTATGATCGCCCCCAAGATCAGAATGTTCGTACGCCACACAACCGGTTCGACCGCCGGTCCCCGCACCCTAACGGAGCGCAGTCCAACAACGACCCCGAAAAGAATCAGACCCCAGCTTAACGCCATGGGCATGTAACCCGGCCCCATGCGCGATGCGGTGCCCACTTCATACTCCCGTCCGAACCACAGGCCGGCCACGCCGATGATGATTAACATGACCGAGGCGCCCAAATCCTGCGGGCTCCTTATGTGAAACATCGCTACCATCCTGCGCCTGCGCACCCTGCCTTCGCCGAAGCGGCTTCGCGCAGGCAGGCGAAGTGCTTCCGCACACAGGTGTGTGCTTCGCGATTCCGCGGTGAACCTGGTTTATTGCGGCTCAACGTTTGCCAATTTGTAATATTCGCCCCATCTCTTGATGTCTTTGGCAAGCAACTGTTCAAGCATTCGGGCGTTGCCGGGAAATGGGTCGGAGCCCAGATTATTCAGCCACTTCTTCGTATCTTCAGTAGCCACGATCTGGTTGAACCAGGCCTCCAACTTGTCGACAATGGGCTGCGGTGTCTTCGCTGGCACAAATACGGCCCACCAGGGTGTCACGTCACCATACCCTTTGACGCCCGCTTCCTCTACCGTCGGTATATCGGGTAATACGGACAAGCGGCCCGCGGACGTCGTTGCCAGTATCCGAAGCCTTCCCGCCTTGGCTTGCTCAATTGCCCATGGAGCATCTACGGTCAGAAAATCGAGGCTGCCCGCATACATATCGTTCTGGGCTGTCTGGTTTTCTTTGTACTGTACCTTGGTCACTTGGGGTAGACCCGCAAATTTCTTGTAAAGCTCAGCTGAAACAAGCCCCGTGTTCGACGAGGTCCCATAGGATGCCTTATCCCCTTTGGTTTTTAAATGGGCGGTCAGATCTGCCATCGATTTGACCGGCGTCTTTGGATCGACCACAAAAACGAAGCCGAGCTTGGCAAGCGTGGTGACCGGTATGAAATCCTTGATCGGGTCGAAGGGCAGCTTTTTGAACCCGGACACCGCAGCGGCCATGGTCGAACTGCCTGGGACGATCAGGATGGTGTAGCCATCCGGTTTGGCATGGGTTGCAGCCTCGGTGCCGATGTTGCCGAATGCGCCGCCCCGGTTATCGACGATCACCGCCTTCCCAGCTAGTGCGCTCAACTTCTCAGAGAAGAAGCGAACGAATACGTCTCCACCGGTGCCCGCGGGAAAGTTGCAGATCGCGTGGATGTCACGGGTTGGATAATCCTGGGCTTCGGCCGGCAATGATGCCAGGAGAAGGCCGAGTACTAACACAGCCTGAAGCAGCCATACCCGGTGTGAGAGTTTCATCCGGGCCACCTTTGTCTTCATCAATCGAACATGGGAAACATTGAAACTGGAGCTTTTCATAACCATACCTTCCTTTCTGGATACACACCCACCTGGGTATGCTGATCCACTCACTAATCAGTCCATAATTGTATGGACGCCGAAGGCCAAGCCGTTCGTGCTGAGCTTGTCGAAGCATGAACGGCTAAGCGATGCACCCTTCGACAAGCTCAGGGTGAACGGTGACAGCCTAAGCGAAGAACATTAGAGTCGGGAGAGATTTTCGGGAGAATATGTCTTCTCAATTATGGACTCCTTAGTAATTGCCTGAATGGCGGTTAAACTCCGGTGAACACCTGTCCCAAAAAGCTGGGTCCCCAGGATTGTGCGAGATAACCTTGGAGAGTAGTCCATCGTTGATGGCTGGCATGATGTCCGGGCAGTTCCTGAGCTTTCTTATTGTTGTAGTCGTCTTAGAAAAAGAAATCACTTTAGGATGGCTTTGATGTGAGTTGAATGTACCAGATAGAGGTTTGTATGTCAAGAGAGAAAAATGAGCGAAAAATGAAAAAGACTCATGGACGAATTTGCTTGTTATTTTTATATTTTTTTGAGATACTAAGCCTTGTCAGAATGGTGATGAAAGGCGTGGGTGAACGGCATAGATTGAAGATGTGGAGAAATATCGGCGGAACTGCAAGATCATTCAACCTACCACAAGAATAATACTTTCTTTCTTGTTGACGTTGTTCAGCGCACACCCCGAAGCAAGAAAAGAATGTGTAGTTATTATGATCGTACTGTGACATCCTCGAGAAAATTCTAAAAAGGAGATAGACAATGTCCAAAACAAATCTGTTCGATTTGACAGGAAAAGTGTCCTTGGTGACCGGCGCTGGAAGTGGGCTTGGCCGAGTTTTTTGTGAGGCCATGGCTGAACATGGCAGTGACGTAGTCTGCTCTGATATCAATAGGGCTTGGGCGGAAGAGACGGCGGGCATGATTGCGAAATATGGGGTAAAAACAGCAGTTGTTAAGACAGACGTATCAAAACAAAATGAAGTAAAGGCATTATTCCAAAAGGTTGACCAAGAGTTCGGAAAACTCGATGTCCTGTTCAATAATGCCGGAACCGCCACCAGAGGGGTCAGACTCCATGAAATGTCGCTGGAGGACTGGAACAAAGTCATTGGTGTAAACTTGACCGGCACTTTTCTGTGCATGCAGGAA
>Ga0214473_10001759_pt1 | contig 27802 bp, 19 predicted proteins | sample RVTome_7_FD_203509 | JGI IMG/M metagenome (GOLD analysis project Ga0214473, IMG submission 203509) | Soil microbial communities from uranium-contaminated site in the Upper Colorado River Basin, Wyoming, United States - RVT98D197 | ecosystem: Environmental > Terrestrial > Soil > Contaminated >...
TCCCCCAGACCGAGGGCGAAGCTCGCGTGGGCCACGAGACGGTGCCGCACGATGGCCCCGACCTCGTCGGTCGCTCCGCCGATGGTTTGAGACAGCACGAGCGGCGCGTGGGCGTAGTCCAACACGATCTGTGCGGACCAGCGTCCGGGGCCGAGCGTGCTCGGGTGCTGGATCCGGAGGCCGTCCTCGACCGACGGCGGGGGGCGGTGACGGTCGAGGGCGAAGCCGTCGCGGCTGACCTGAGCAGCAGCACCCGCTGCCTGCGCGAGGATGACGAGAACCGCCGTCGCGGCGGCCGCGGCGACCACTCTCGAATGTCCCGCGATCAAGCCGCTCCTCGCCATCAGTTGCCCCCGAGGGGAAAGAAGACGCGCGCATGCTGGTCGGGCTGTACGCGCACGGCGCGCATATAGACTTGCCCGTCACTCGCAATGAGTCGAAGCCGAAGGGTACCCGCTGGCACGGTCACGTTGCTCAGCGGCGTCGTGCCGAGCAGACGCGGCCCCTGGTAGACGCGAGCTGGCGTGCCGGTGGTCAACGAGAGCGTGCCCGTCGCCGCTGTCGTCGCTACCGCCCGTGCCCTCAACGCCGCGCGCACGGTCGCGGTCTGCCCGGCACGCACTTCGACTTCGCCGGTCCACGGCTCGTGACCCGCCCGGGTGATCGTCACCGGGTAGGTTCCCGGCGGCACGCCCTCGAGTACGACCGGTGTGGAATCGGGAGGCGCCCTGTCTCCGATGCGCACCAGCGCACCGGGCGGCGTCGTGCGGACCACGACGATGCCCAGTTGCGCCGGCACCGCTTCCGGAGGCTCCGCCGCCGGTGCCTCGGCGACCGGTGTGGGCTCGGTGGGCGGCTGGGCTGACCCCGATGGCGCACTGGGTTGCTCGGCGGGTCGCGGCTCGGGCCGCGGAGCGGGTGTGGCGGCTCGTGGTGTGGCCGTGCGCCCTGTGGAAGTTGTGGCGGCGGCTGGCGCGTCGTCCGGCGCGCCGAGGGTGACGACGAGCGCCGTCATGAGGGCGGAGGCGAGCACAATGGATGCTCCCAGCACGAGGTACCAGCGCAAGCTGCGGGTAACAGGAAGTTCGTCATCGAGGTGTCCAACGGAGATCTCGATGCCCCGGGGAGGGGTGGGTGCGTCGGGAACGGGGCTGGCCGCCCGCGGCGTTGTCATCCGCGGCGTCGTCATCCGCGGCGTCGTCATCCGCGGCGACGATCCCGATCCGAGGGACGGTCCCTGTTGGTGGATCGAGGCGCCGAAGGGTGTCGACCCGACGAGCGGGCCCGAAGACGCCTCCTCTTGGAACAGGGTCTGGAGGAACTCGGTGATGCGGAAGGAATTGACGACCTGACCCTGTGACGCCAGGAGCCCTTCGAGGGCAACCTGCAGGTGGCCAGCTGTTTCGAATCTCTCGTGGGGGTGCTTTGTCAGGGTCTTCTGAATGATCGCGTCGAGCTCCTGGGGCATCCCCGGCAGGACTTCCCGCGCAGAGGGTGGGGGCTCGTTGACGATCGCCGACATGGCGGCGAGCTGCGATTCGCGGTGGTAGAGAGGCTTGCCCGTGACCGCTTCGTACAAGCAGACACCGAGGGAGAACAGGTCCGAGCGGCCGTCGAGCTGCGAGCCCCGGCACTGCTCCGGTGACATGTAGGAGAACTTCCCCTTCACGGCACCGGCGCGGGTCTGCGCGTCCTGCGTCGAGGCCTTGGCCACGCCGAAGTCCAGCAGTTTCACCTGACCGTCGAAGCTGATCATGATGTTCTGCGGGCTGACGTCCCGGTGCACCATGTTGAGCGGCCTCCCCATGGCGTCTCGCCCGTGGTGAGCCGAGTGCAGGGCCTCGGCGACGTGGGCGATGATCTTCACGGCGATCGGGCCGGGTATGCCGTCGGCCTTGCGCGCTCGCCGCATCAGCTTGCTGAGCGACACCCCGTGAATCCACTCCATCGAAAGGTAGTGCGCGCCGTCGATGACGCCGAACTCGTAGATGTGGCAGACGTTGGGATGCCTGAGCTGCATCGCCAACCGGGCCTCGTCGCGAAACATGTCGATGAACTCTTGGTCGTTCGCGATGTGCGGCAGCACGCGCTTGATGGCGACATGCCTTCTGATCCCTTGCTCACCGTGCTCCCGGGCGAGGAACACCTCTGCCATTCCGCCGAGGGCGATGCGGTTGAGGAGCTCGAAGCGGCCGAAGTGACAGATCGCCGGATAGGACTCGGGAACCTCCGGCGCCGGCCGCGGCTGCAGTGGCCCGACGGGGGGGGCCACCATGCCGGGCAGGGTCGTGCGTCCAGGCTGCAGCGCCTCGGGCACGATCGGCCCGGGTCCGCGCTTCGTCTCCCGGCGGCCACGGGGGGGTACGGCGGCCGCGGGGGGCGGTACGCGTCGGCGCGGCAGCGGCGCAGGCGGCGGAACGCGCGGTGCTCGTGGATCGGGAGCCCCCGGCGTACCAAACGGTGGAGCGGGCGCCGGGTCGGTGGACGGATGCACGCCCGACGCCGAGGGCACGGACGACGGCTCCGCGGGAGCCTTCCCCGCCGGGTCGGGATCCCGAGATTGACCGGGAACGCGCTTCCCGGTCCGGGCCGCCGCGTTTCCGTTGTCAGGTGGGCTTCCCATGGGATCAGGGGTGAGTCCTCGCAAGTATACGGCCACACGGCCATCCGAAGCGAATCGTCTACCTTCAGGGACCTGCCTCGATTGGTCTGCGCCGCCGACGAGCGTACGATGCCGGGTCGATGGACCCGTGCATGCTGGCTAGGCGCGCGCTGACGGTGTGCTTGACGTGCCTCCTGATCGGCTGCTCCGGTGGAGACGACGGGAACGACTCGGGGATCGCTGTTCGAACCGATGGCGGGGCCGACTCGGGAGGAACCATCGCGATCGATGGCGGACCCCAGCGGGACGGCGGGGGTCCCTTACCGGGAGAGACGTACGCCCGATGCGCGGAGAGCATGAGGTGCGACAACTACGCGGACTACTGCATCCATGTCCGATGGCTCGTGGGGGAGGGGGACGTGTGCACGACCTACTGCCTCAACGCGGGGGGCTGTCCCGCGGGCTTCCTGTCGATGTGCTTGCCGCTCGTGGGCGACTTGGCCCGGAGGCGGATTTGCTACGAGGTCTGCTCGACCGACGCCGATTGCGCCGAGACCTTCCTCTGCCGCCGTGCCATGCTCGAGGGCGAGGACAGCGTCGAGCTGTTGTGTCTGCCCGAGTGACGCCGTCCCGGGGAGAGGATGGTGGTGGCGGTGGGGGCGTCCACCTATACTCCGCGCCGGTGCGCGCCCTCATCGCCGGTCTGCTCCTCTGCCTCGCCCCGGCGTGTAGTCACACCGAGTGGCGCGCGCAGTTCGGTCCGACCACCGGATTCACAGGCGGCGGTCAGCCGGGCTCGTTCCTCAAGGTTCACATGGTCGAGGGCGACCTCTATGTGTTCGACAGCTGGCGGGTCGACCCCACCGTGCTGCACGGTCGAGGCCGCCACCTCGACGAGCTCCGTTCGCACGTCGAGACGGGTGAGTTCCACGTCCCCCTCGAACAAATCGCGCTCCTCGAGACCAACGAGCCCCACACCGTGACGAACGCAGGCCCCATCGTCCTCGGCATCGTGACCGGGGCATCCCTGATCGTGTCCGCCGTGTGCCTGACGACGCCGAAGGCGTGCTTCGGCTCGTGCCCGACGTTCTACACCGACGATGGCAGCGGCCCGACGCTCCAGGCGGAGGGCTTCTCCCAGAGCATCGCCCGGGCCTTCGAGGCCACCGACGTGGACACCCTGGAAGGCGCGCGGCCTCGAGACGGCTCCCTCTCCGTCGTCATGCGCAACGAGGCGCTCGAGACCCACATGGTGCGGCACGTGAACCTCCTCGCCGCACCGCGCGGCGAGGGCAGGCGCGTGCTCCGGGGCGGCGATCGGTTCTTCCCGACCCGAGAGATCCTGCCTCCCACGGCCTGCTCGACCGATGCCGAGGACTGCCTGTCGCTCGTGTCCGCGCTCGACGGACAGGAGCACACGACCCCAACCGACGGCGAGGACCTCGCCGCACGCCAGACGATCGAGCTCGTCCTGCCGGAGGCGTCGGGCGACGCGGGTCTCGTGATCGCCGGCCGGAACAGCCTCGTGAGCACGTTTCTGTTCTACCAGATGCTCGCCTACCTCGGACGGTCGGCGGGGGAGTGGCTGATGGCCCTCGAGCGGAGTGAAGCACCGCTCGAGGGAGGGGCTGAGCTCGCCTGGCAGCTCGCCCGCATCGATGTGGAGATGCGGGACGCCGACGGTGCGTGGCAGCCCGTCGGACACTACGAGGAGGTCGGTCCCATCGCTCGCGATCGGCAAGTCATCCCCCTGCCCACCGACCGGCCGACCGGCCCCATCCACGTGCGCCTCGAGCTCACGCGAGGCTTCTGGAAGCTCGATGAGCTCGCCCTGGCCCTCCTGGACGAGCCCGTCCCGGTTGTGCGGATCCGTCCACGGGCCGTGCGGCGTAGGGGCGACGATGATCGGCGCGCGCTCCGGGTCCTCCGCGATCCGCAGGCCCAGCTCGTGACCTACCCCGGAGATGCGTACACGCTGATCTTCGACGTGCCCGAGGGCGACCACGAGCTCTTCCTCGAGTCCCGCGGCTACTACTACGAATGGATGCGCGCCCAGTGGCTCGAAGAGGAGAATCCCCGCCAGGCCGCCAGGTTCTTCTTCGACACGGCCAGCGTGCTCCGACAGCTCGCTCCCGAGTACAAGCGCATCGAGCCGGAGGTGGAGCGGATCTTCTGGCAGAGCCGCATTGGGGAGGCGCCGTGAGGAGCCCGGCCATCTTGGTGGCGCTCGTTCCGTGCGTCGTGGGTTGCGCGAGCGGAGGACTCGATCGCACGACCGTGCCGGGTCACGTCGATACATCGGCGACCATCGACACGGTGCCCGTGCGTGGCTTCGAGGTCGCGGTCGAAGTCGCCGACGGCTCGTCGGTCGAAGGGGAGCTCCTCGCGGTGGACCAGGAAGCGATCTGGGTCCTGACGGAAAGGGGACCGCTGCCCCTGCTGCGCTCGAATGTTCGGGAGGTGCTGGTGCAGCTGCGCGAGCACAGCGGGACCGAGCTCGGAGGCTGGACCGCAGCCGGGACGTTCAGCACGTTGAGTCACGGATTCTGGCTCATTTTTTCTGCCCCCATCTGGCTCCTCGCGGGCATCCCCGTCAGCGTGGACGAGATCCTGGCGTCGCGCGAAACGGCGCAATCCGGTTCGTTCGAGCTCCTCTACCAGTTCGCCAGATTCCCTCAGGGCCCAACGCCCAGCATGAGACGCCGCGCGTCGGTCAGCCCCGGAACCGTCGTGACGCCCCTCCCCGGCGGTCCCGTGGAGGCCCCGCCCATGCTGCCTTCCGTGCCGCCGCCGCCGCCGCCGGACGAAGCTCCTCCACCGCCTCCACCGCCGGCCGAGCTGGACGGCGGGCCTGAGGGGCCACTGGTCCCCGACGGCTATGGCCCGGATGCCTTGACCGCGCCGCGTCCGGGCGGCGAGTAGCGGCCCCCTTCGCGTCAGGGATCGGGCAACCGAACACGGTCGTACGCCGCGGCGCACTCCAGGGGCGCGCGCTCACCCTCGAGCCACGCGCGAAGGCACACATAGGCTGGATCGGCCCGCGACGTCCACAGGTCGCGACCCACGTGGTGGAGACCGCGTTCGGAGACCTCCAGCGGTTTGAGTAGCGCCAGATGATCTTCGAGCGAGTCCGGGGGTGGGGAGACGCCCAGGAGTGAAGCCGCGTCGGCTCGCAGCTCGTCGTCGGTGATCGGCGCGCCGCGCAGATCGTCCGCGGCTCGCAGCCCCGTCTCGGCGTACAGCCTCAGCGGCCTGCCGAAGTCGCCGTGGCAGTCCAGCGTCCCGCAGCTCGCCTCGAGCAGCGGGTGCACGTCGGTGCGGTAGGCGTCGAGATCTCCGGCCGACACCGCGATCTCGCCCTGATCGCCCGGAACGCAGCCCGCGACCATGAGCGCTGCGACGAGCCCATGAATGACACGCTCCGTCATGGCACAGGATCCCGGATGAAGACGCGGCCCGCCGAATCGGCGCCGATGCGCGGGGCATGGCAGCCGGCGCAGCTTCCTTCGCGGTAGGCTCGGTTGCGCATCGTCTTTTCTTCGGCGCCGTAACGAACCGCAATCGAGAGCGGAAACACGAGGTCCCAGGGAATGCTCACGCGGCCGTCACGCCGCAACACCGGCGCGGTGCCGTGCCCTCCTCTCTCGACCATGAAGTTCCCGGTGCGGTTCGTGACGGCCGTGAGCTCGTGGCCCACGTCGTCGGTGATGAGCACCTCGGCGTCCGGAACGCCAATGGTGTCCGTGGCGAAGAGGAAGACCGTGCCGGCCACGACGAACGTGCTCTCGTCGTCGCCCCCACCGCCCTCCCCGCCATGGCAGACGAGGCACGGCTGGCCCGGACGGTGCTCAGGGCCCTTGTCCTCATCGTGCTCCCCGCCTCCGCCACCGAGCCGCGGCTCCGGGCCCAGTGCCCGCCGCGCCTCCTCCTCCGGGCTCGTGCCGAGACAGGCCGTCGCGCTGGCCGCGACGATGAGCGCGAGCGGAAGCGCCCAGGTCTTCACGGGTTCCACCTCACGCCGACCAGACCGGTCAGCGCCAAGCGCTGGTCGAGGAAGAGGAAGTCCCGGAAGCGGGTGAACATGGCGGAACCTTCGGCATAGGCCCCGAAGTGGTCCGTGCGCCACTCGACGCGCAGGCCGCCCGACAACGTGTGGTAGCCTGAGAGATCGCGGTCGACCGTGCGCCAGCGCAGGACGCGATCGGGCTGGCTGACGACGTACGTCCGCTTCCAGAACGAGGCGCTGTCCTGCCAGTAGAAACGGCCCGAGACCGAGACCAGCAGCTGATCGATGAGCGGAATCGAGAACACCGGCTCGACCGCGTGCGCCATCACGCCCCAGCCGTCGAGATAGGCCTCATAGTCGAGGCGCATGGAGGCGCCGAGGGACTCGATGTACTGAAGGCCACGGAGCGCGAGGGCATGGCCGACCCGAAGATCGGGGACCGCCTCCGGCGGCCGGATGTCGAGCCGGTAGCGGTCGAACGTGTCGAGATCGAGGGTCACGCCGTCGGCTCGCGCCCGATCGATTCCGGATTGATCAAAGAGCGGAACGAACCGATAGGGCTTCTCCATGTAGCCGCTCTGGAGCGTGGCGGTGTACACGGCGCGGAGGAGTGTCCGCTCGCCGAGGACCTGCGTGATCCCCGCCTCGAGCCCGTGGGTCATCAGAGACTCGGAGAACGTTGGCAAGGGCGTCCCCGTCATGCCCACGGAGTCGAACGTGCCGCGATAGCCGAGCGAGAGGACCGAATCGGGCGTGCCAAGCCGGCTCCGCAGGGTCGCGCCGACGCCATGGGACACGTAGTCGGGCTCGATGGACAGCCGGTAGGACACTCCCGGCAGATAGTCGCCGAAGGCTTTGGCCGCCGCGAAGGAGGCCTCGACGCGCCGCTCCGAGAACCTGTTGGTCGCGTGGGAGACGACGTCGACGGAGGCCGCGCTGATGATGTCGACGGCGGCGTGGACGCCGACCGAGCCGCCGTCCTCGTCGAGGTCGTACCGGACCGCCGTCTGGGGCGTGACGACCGTGACGTTGTCCGTGTCGTCGTAGACCAGCGTGTCGGCGCTGAGATGCCAGGGGCCCTGCGCCTTTGCCGCCCCGGGCCAGCACAGCAGAAGCACGAACGGTGCGGCCGCTGCCCTTGAGAGGTTCTTCAATTGCAACCGCACCCGCCTCCACCCCCGCCGAACCCCCCGATCGCGCCTTCGCGAACTGTGCGGACGTGATCGGCGAGGAGCGCCCGGTCTGGATCCGGGTCGGGCTCCATCACGGGCTCGGCCAGGTACTCCCGTTCCCAAGGCTGGGTGGTCGCGCAGCCTGCGAAGGAGCCGCCGAGGACGCACGCGACGAGCAACGTGCGTATCCGGATCATGGTCGGTTCATCTCGGTTGCGCCCCAGCCATTCGATCAACGTCGTAGCGCGAAGGCGTCGCTCTCGCTCCGGTGCGCGCCGCCGCAGCTCGTCACGACGAAGCGATAGGTTCCGTCCGGCGCGGAGCTGCACCGCTCGCAGGCGCACTGGGACTCGCCGACCTGCCCGCGCCACGGAGGCGGGTAGAGCGCGGCCCCGGGCGCCAACGCGATGCACTCCGCCACCGTGGCCTGGCAGTCGGGTCGCAGGAGCAGGTCCGTCGCGGCCTCGACAGCGGTCCACCGCTCGCCAGATTGCTGTTCTACGGCGATCGCGGAGGTGAGCCGCACGGTCTCGCGGCCGTGGTTTTCGAGGACGATGGCCACGCGGCCCTCCTCTGCGGGCTCGCCGCGCAGGACCAGGACGGGTGGCGGTCCGCGCTCGCCAGAGCCGGGGTCCTCTCCTCGTCCGACCGTCTCTTGCCCGCCCGTGGCGCTCGGGCTGGTCCCACCGGAAGACGGTCGCTCCGCGGCACGCCCATCACTGCCGCAGCCCTCGCACCCCGCGAGCGCTGCGAGCAACGCCAAGGTCCCGAGGGCGACCGTGAAGGGTGACGCCACGACGCGCAGCGTACCATGGTTGACGTCGATCGGCCGGCGCGCTCTGCTCCCATTCCTCGACGTGAAGCTCCGCGACTCACTGCTTGCATGGTACGACGAACACGCCCGGAACTTGCCGTGGCGTCGCACCCGAGATCCGTATGCGATCTGGGTTTCGGAGGTGATGCTCCAGCAGACGCGCGTGGACACGGTGATCCCGTATTTCTCTCGATTCCTGGATCGCTTCCCCACGGCGCGTGCACTCGCAGCGGCGAGCGAGGACGAGGTCCTGTCCCTCTGGAGCGGGCTCGGGTACTACCGGCGAGCGCGGTTGCTCTACGCGGGGGTGCGTGAGGTCGTGGAGCAGTACGGGGGCGAAGTGCCGAGGGGCGCAGATGCGCTGCGGGCGTTGCCCGGCGTCGGACGCTACACGGCGGGGGCGATCGGGTCTATCGCGTTCGGCCGGGAGGAGGCCCTCGTCGACGGCAACGTGGCTCGCGTCCTCGCACGGCTGCACGCGATCGAGGAGCCCTTGGGCCGCGCCGACACGGAGCGTCGTTTGTGGGCCGAGGCCGCGACGCTGGTGCGCGGTCCGCGCCCCGGAGCGCTCAATCAGGCCCTGATGGAGCTCGGCGCCACGGTGTGCGTGCCCAAGACGCCGCTGTGCGCCGGTTGCCCCATCGCGTTCGCCTGCTCCGCACACCGCGTCGGGAGAACCGCGGAGCTGCCCGTACCGCGCAAGCGTGTGGCGCCGCAGACAGAGCGCCTCGTCGCGGTCGTGGCGACCGTGGGGCGGCCCTCACGTGTGCTCTTCGCGCGGGGAGTCGGCGGCCTCTTCGACGGCCTCTGGGGACCCCCGACGACGCCCGGAGCGGGTCGCGACGCGGCGCGGAGGGCTCTCAGGGAAGCCGGCATCGCGGCGCGGCTGGGGGCCCGGCCCGTGGCGACCCTCGAGCACGTCCTCACCCACCGCGTCCTGCGCGTCCAGGTGTGGCGCGCCTCCGCCGCGCGCACGAGGCGGTCCGCGCGAGCTCGCGCTTTCGAGGCGAGCGATCTGTCGCGAGTCGGCGTCTCACGCCTCACGCGGCGGATCCTCGCTGCCTCGCAGCCGCCGTCGTAGCGTCGTCGGAGGCTCCGACGCTCGCGAGCCCACGCCAGGCAACTCCACCTATCTCGATCGGGTTGCTCCGCGCCTCACCAGGAACAGGACCGTCGCGGCCGCGACCAGCGCAGCGAAGAGCCGAGCGGCGATGCCGAGCGGGGTGGACTCAGCCGGCAGCGCCACAGCCACGCCCCAGGCCCGAGCCGCGAGCTCGAGCGTGCCGAGCGTGGCCACGCCCACGAGCAACGCCCCACCCGCGCGAGCCTGCAGCGCCTGGAGAGCCGGCAACGTCCGCCAGGCGCGCGCGAGGGCTCGCACATAGGCCACCAGGGTCGCGATGGCCGCCGCGCCTCCGCCGACGGCAACCAGCGCGACCTCGGCGGATGTGAGCAGCGGTGCGTCGCGCAGCAGGACGACGAGCGCGGCGACGAACCCGGATACACCGATTCCGGTCGCGAGCGCGGCCGGCAGGGCGAGCGCGGCCGTCACGGGCCGCACCCATTTCGCCCGCCGCGTCATGGCGGTGACCACCCTGTGGGCCGTCGAGGACGCGGCGCCCGAGGAGTCTTCGGCGAGCGTCGCTTCGAATGCGGCCAACTCCGCGTCGAGATCTTGAATCGTTTGGGGCCGCGCCGCCGGATCCCGCGCCATCGCGCGTTGCACGAGCGCCTCCATCCCCATGGGAATCGTGCGGACGATCGTCGTGAGCCGCGTGGGCTCCCGCTCGAGCACACTCGCGAGCGTGCTCGTCGCGTCTTCCTCCATATAGGGCGGCCGTCCCGTCAGCATGCGATAGATGACCGCGCCGACGCCGTAGACGTCCGCCCGGGCATCGGCGCCGGCGGAGCTGCGCGCCTGCTCGGGGGCCATATAGGCCGGCGTGCCCACGACCGCGCCCGTAGCCGTCAGGTTCGCCGTTTCCCTCAGCTTCGCAACGCCGAAGTCGAGGATCTTCACCGTCACGCCATTCTCCGACGGGACGAGGAACAGGTTGCTGGGCTTGAGGTCACGATGAATGATGTCGAGTGCGTGGGCGGCCGCGAGGCCTCGACACACCTGCCTTGCGACATCGATCGCTTCCTTGAGCGGTAGGCGCTTCGTGCGCTCCAAACGGTCCTCGAGATCCTCCCCTTCGAGCTTCTCGAAGACGATACAGGGACGGCCGTCCGGAGCCCGAACCACGTCGACCACATCGACGACGTGGACCGAGGCGATCCCGCTCATGGCCCGCGCCTCGCGATCAAAACGGGCAACGATGTCCGGGATCTGGGCGTAGACCTCGTGGATTACCTTGACCGCGAATCTCCGGCCCAGCCTGAGGTGCGTGGCCTCGTACAGCAGCCCCATCCCTCCCGAGGCCAGCAGGTCGATCACCTTGTACGTGCCGCCGAGAACCACGCCGATGAAGGCGTCCTCATTCTCGCCGTTCGACTCGAGGGTCGTGGCGTCCCGAGGACAGACCACGAAATCCGCCGGATACTCGCCTCCACAGACCGAGCAGCGTCTGACGGAACCCGCGGCGACGCCGGGATGACTGCTCGCGTCCTGAGACTTCGAGGCCAGCAGTGTCTGGTCGTCCCCCGTGGGAACCTGCGACTTCACCGGACGAGCATACAGCACTTCTTGTGCTTCTTGCCGCTTCCGCAGGGGCAGGGATCGTTGCGTCCGACCTTCGGCTGATCGCGCACCAGCGGCCTGGCTTTGATCACCTTGCCATCGTGCAGGAACCACAGCCCATCATGCCGCCGAAACGTCGCGAGCTCGTGGTGCCTCTGGTGCTTTCCGCCAGCCTCGAAGTGTGCGACGAACTCCACCGTTCCTTCGTCGCTGCCCTCGCCACCACCGGACGTTTCGAGCACCTCGAGCCGCTGGAACGTGGCCGCTTCAGCCCAGCGGTGCGCAGCCCTCTCGTCCACGCCCGCGCGGGTCTCCGGGTCGTGCGTGTCGACGATGTAGGCCACGTCCTCGAGCGCGTACGCCGAGTACCGAGAGCGCATGAGCGCTTCGGGCGTGGAGGGCTGCGCGTCACCGTCGATGTACGGTCCGCAACACTGCGCGAGTGTCTGACCGCTGCCGCACGGGCAGTCCATTCAGGACTTGCCCGCGCTCGCGGTCGCCGGCTCCCCCGCGCCGCCCGCTGTCGGCGCCCGGCGGATGCGCATTGCGTAGAACGAGCGCCACACGAACGTCACCGCAATGGCGAAGAACACGGCCGCGAGGACCGTGCTCGTGGTCCGATCGAGCTCGAGAGCGAGCTCGACGGCCAGCAGTCCGAAGAGCGTGGTGAACTTGATCACGGGGTTCATGGCCACGGACGACGTGTCCTTGAAGGGGTCGCCCACCGTGTCCCCCACGATCGTGGCGTCGTGGAGAGGCGTTCCCTTGGCCTTCATATCCGTCTCCACGATCTTCTTGGCGTTGTCCCAGGCGCCGCCGGCGTTCGCCAGGAACAGGGCCTGGAACAGACCGAAGAGCGCGAGCGAGATCAGGTAGCCGATGAAGAAGTAGGGGTCGGCGCAGGCGAAGGCGAGCGTGCAGAAGAAGATCGTCATGAAGATGTTGAACATGCCGCGCTGCGCGTACTGCGTGCAGATCTCCACGACCTTCTTGCTGTCCTCCACCGAAGCCTTCTCGACACCCTCGAGCTTGATGTTGGCCTTGATGAACTCCACGGCGCGGTAGGCTCCCGTCACCACGGCCTGCGTGGAGGCTCCCGTGAACCAGAAGATCACGGCGCCGCCGACGATCAGCCCGAGAAGGAATGGCGGATGCAGGATCGACAGGTTGCTGACGTTGGCCGTGAGGCCCTCCGTGAGCACGACGACGATGGAGAAGATGAGGGTCGTCGCGCCGACCACGGCGGTGCCGATGAGGACGGGCTTGGCCGTCGCCTTGAAGGTGTTGCCAGCTCCGTCATTCTCCTCGAGCAGCTCCTTGCCTCTCGTGAAGTTGGGCTTGAAGCCGTGCTTCTTCTCGATGTCCTTCTCGATGTTCGGAACCTGCTCGATGACGGAAAGCTCGTACACGCTCTGCGCGTTGTCCGTGACCGGTCCGTAGGAATCGACCGCGATGGTGACGGGCCCCATGCCGAGGAACCCGAAGGCCACGAGCCCGAACGCGAAGACAGGCGCGGCGATCATGATGTCCCCGAGGCCGTAGCCACTGACGAGGTAGGCCACCGTCATGAGCGAGCAGATCACGAGGCCCAGCCAGAAGGCGGCGAAATTGCCGGCCGTCAGCCCCGACAGGATGTTGAGGGATGCGCCTCCCTCCTCCGAGGCCGTCACGACCTCCTTGACGTGGCCGGACCCGGTCGAGGTGAAGACCTTGACGAGCTCGGGGATCAAAGCGCCGGCGAGCGTCCCGCAGCTGATGATGGCGGAGAGCTTCCACCACAGGGTGCCGTCGCCGAGCTCGGGGATGAGCATCTTGGACACGAGAAAGGTCAAGCCGACGGACACCGCAGAAGTGACCCACACGAGCTGGGTGAGCGGGAGCTCGAAGTTGAGCGTCGCCGAATCGAGGTGTCGTGAGCGAGTCACGAGCTCACTCAGTAGATACGAGATCACGCTCGCGAAGATCATCACGACGCGCATGGCGAAGATCCAGACCAGGAGCTGGACCTGCAGGAGCTGGTCGTCGACGGCGAGCAGGATGAAGGAGATCAGGGCAACGCCGGTCACGCCGTACGTCTCGAAGCCGTCGGCGGTGGGGCCGACGGAGTCGCCCGCGTTGTCTCCAGTGCAGTCGGCGATGACGCCGGGATTGCGCGCGTCGTCCTCCTTGATCTTGAAGACGATCTTCATCAGATCCGCGCCGATGTCGGCGATCTTGGTGAAGATGCCGCCCGCGATGCGCAGCGCAGCCGCGCCGAGTGACTCGCCGATGGCGAAGCCGATGAAACAGGGGCCCGCGTAGTCTCCGGGCACGATGAGCATGATGCCCAGCATCAACAAGAGCTCGACGCTGATGAGCATCAGCCCGATGCTCATCCCCGCCCGGAGCGGGATGGAGTACAGCATGAACGGCTTGCCCGTGAGGCTCGCGAAAGCGGTACGGGAATTCGCGAGAGTGTTGATGCGAATCCCGAACCAGGCCACGCCGTAACTGCCGGCGATGCCGACTATGCTGAACAGCACGATGATCACGACCTTCATCGTCTCGAAGTGCATCAGGACGCCGAAGTAGACGACGATGATGGCGCCGACGAAGAGCTCGAGGATGAGGAGGAACTTGCCCTGTGTGATCAGGTACGTCTTGCAGGTCTCGTAGATGAGCTCGGAGATCTCGCTCATCGCTTCGTGCACCGCCAATCCCCGGAGCTGCCTGTAGATCACGAAGCCGAACAGCATCCCGAGCACGCAAACGACGGTTCCCGCGGCGAGCAGGTTGTGGCCGTTCACGCCCACGAAGCTCACGGACGCGAGGTCGGGCAGAATGAGGTTGGCCTCACCGCCGTGCGTCGGCGGCTCCTCCTGGGCGAGCGCGTGATTCGCGAAGGCCCCGAGGGCGAGGAGGTTGGGCAGGAGCCAGGAAATCGAACGAAGGATGCGTGCGGACACGGCGGCTTTCTCCCGTGTTTTTGGCCGTCTGCGGTTTCGGCCGGACAGCGCGCCCGGCCGGAGGTGGCCGAAGGTTGCCCGAAATCGGCCCAGGCGCAACCACCTGTTTGCACCGGCTCGGGCAACGCCGCCGGACGTGTCTGAAGAGGCTCGTCCGTGGCCGCCGAGGCGCTTCAGGTCGAGGCCTGGCCCCTGGGCAGCCGTCTGGGCTTTCGCCCGCGCCGGCGAAAGACGAGCGCGAGCAGCGCGATTGCGAGAATCGCACCGGACCGCGACGCGCCCGGGACGGTTCGACAGGAGCACCCTCCATCGCCCTCACTCGGGCCCGCGGGCGGTCCCGCGTCCGTGGCCGCGCCGCCCCCGTCGCGGCGGTCGCCTGCGTCGACCGCGGGTCCTGCGTCGGGCAGATCGAGGCACACGGTCGAGGTCACGTCGGGGGATTCGCAGAAGGCCTCGAGCGCAGGCCGCAGGTAGGTCAGTCCTTCCCCGCCGATGGTGGGGGGAGGATCGATCACGGCTACGACGTTACAGCCCGCGCGATCGACGTAGTCGGTGGCGCCCCCGTAGAGCACGGCGACGAGGTTGCCGTCCGTGTCGAACACCCCCGCGCCGGAGCTGCCAGCGACGGCGTCGACCGTGGCGCGCAGGAAGAGCGCGTCGGGCGAGGACCACGTCACCACGCCGCCTGAATCGATCTTCATGGGGATGCCATTGGGATGACCGATCATGGTGACCGGCGTGCCGTCCGGAAGGGAGCCGGCGATCGGGCGGAGCGGCGCGGGAACGTGGCCGGCGACGGGCCGGTCGAGCTCGAGCACCGCGTGATCGACGAAGGGACTGTTGAGGAAGCCGAGCACACGGGCGCAGCCGTAGACGTCGTCCTCCGTCAGCGTGACGAGCGTGCCCGCCGCTGCGTAGCGGAAGCCGAAGACCCACACCTTGCTGCCGCCGCAATCGGCCGCCTCGTCCACGCAGTGGCCAGCGGTGATCAGGTGTTGCTCATCGATGAGCGTCCCCGAGCAGGTACCGGGATCGATCTGCTCTGCGAACGGCTCTCCTGGGCAGAGCATGTACGCCTCGCCGAGGGTCCTCGTGAAGGTGATCCTGACGTCCATCGGATCGGTGCGATCGAGCCAGCCCTCGTCCATCTGGATGGCGATCGCCGACTCCGCCAGCGCGCGATGCGTGGCGCTCGGGTGGGCAAACACCTCCAAACGATCGTCGGCGCCGTAGACGACCTCGGCGCGCTGCGGAGCCGCGACGTCGGGCCGGCCACAAGCAACCATGCCGATTACGGCCACGCACACGGGCGCCACCCGCATCATGAGCCGGAGGCTACAGCACACCGGCCCTGGCCGGATCGGAGATCGGACACCGACGAGACGGAGCCGTGCCGCGGGGTCGGCCTGCCGCCGGGCGCGCAACCCGAGTGGCCCGCATCGAGATGCGATCGATCTTCAGCAGCCGTGTCGATGACCGAGCGCCTGGTTGCGCCGGGACCGGCCCCTATCCGTCGTCCTCGCCCTCCGACGGCGTCTCGGTCGCGCCCGCGTTCCCGGCGACTTCGTCGGCGCTCTCCGCCTCGGGGGGGCGTCGCGATCGCGGCCGACCGAGCCGTGCAATCGCCTCCTTGGCGACGACGTCCTCCGGCGAGTGCTTGAGGACGCGCTTCCAGGCATCGAGCGCCTCGTATTCGTTGTGGGCACCCTCTTCCCAGAGCTCGGCCACGTCGCGCATGAGCTGTAGCCGGTGCGCCGGGTCCGGATGCAGAGTGAGGGCCCGTTCGGTCGCGCTGATGAGATCGTGGATGCGATCGGCCTGAATCAGGCACAGGCGCAGGTCGCTGTGGACATCCGGATCGTCGGGCCTCAGCCCCCAGAGCCGCTGGTAGACATCGGCCGCCTCCGATGGCTTGGCGAGGTGGCGAGAGAGGAGGCGTCCTCGCCTGCGAAGGAGCACGGCCGCCACGTCGTCGCTCATTGTCGCTGCCACCATCTCGTCGAGATGCGCGTCGAGATCCATGACCACGGACAACTTCACCGCGATCTCCTCCAGCGCGTCGAGAACCTTCTCATCCGTCGGCGTCAAGGCGAGCGCACGCTTCAGAAGGCTGAACGCCACCCCTTCCGCCGATAGCTCCTCCGACAGGAGGTGCGCCGCCCGCACCAGGAGTCGAGAAGCGGCTTCGGGAGACGCGCCTTCGGCCTTGGCCCCGGCCTCGTACACGCGCACGAGCTGCGAGACCACCTTGCGGCCGAGATCCCTCGCTGCCGACTCCACCCGATGGAGCTGCTCCGGGTCGTCTCCGCAGTGCCCAATGGCGTCCGCGAGAAGCCCGGATACGTCGTCACTCTCCTTGGCGAGGTGACTCAAGAGAATGGCGCGCAGCAACAAGAACACGGCGCGCGACCCCGCGCCGACCATGGCTGCTCTGGCCGCGTAGGCCGAGACAAGCTCCGGGAGGCGCCCGCAACGGGGGGCGATGCTCTCCATGGCCTCGAGAAGCTCGGCATCCATCGGATCGGCAGCACTGGCCGCGAGGAGCAGGTCGAGGGCGTCCGACAGCCTCCCGGGCGCCTCGGCCAACAGCTTCGCGTGACGGAGCACGAGGGCGCGCCGTGCTTCAGGGGTCTCGGCCCGCTCGGCGAAATGGGTATAGAGCCCGTCGAGCTCGGCAGCCGCGCCTGCTTCGATGGCCAGGCGGTCCGCGCGCGCGAGGAGCGCATCCTCCGGTCCGGCCAGGCTCAGCGCCCGGGCGGCCGCGGCAAATGCCTCGGCAGGGGTCCCTGCGGCGACGAAGTGATCGGAAGCGCGCGTGACGAACGTGATGCGCTGGGCGGGATTGCGGGCCCGCTCGGCGAGCTCGAGGTAGAACCAGGCGAGGGGGCCTTCGCGGCCAGGCTTCGGCCGGGCACGGGAGCCGCCGTCCACGGCTTCAGCGGCCGCGTCGAGCCAGGCGTCCGTGTCACGCCGTGCGATCTCGAGCAGACGATCAACGCGCTTGAGGAGCCCTTCCCAGCTGTCTGCTGCGCCGAGGTGAGTCACGAGGCGCTGACGGGGATCGATGTCGTAGGGCCTCAGCTCCTCCCAGCTCGTCAGGGCGCGCACGGCGTTGACCGGGTGCTCGAGCGGGCCCTCGTAGATGTCGGCGAGGCGTCTGTGGAGCAGCCATCGGTCTTTTTCCGGGACGAGCGGGACCTGAAGCTCGATGGCCCGTGAGAGATTCCGCACGTCACCGGTCTTCGCACACAGTGTCGCGAGCAGATCGAGCGTGGGGAAGTGCGCGCTCGCGTCGTCGTCGATAGATGCGGTGAGCACCGCGATGGCGACCTGGATGCAGTCCATGCGCTCGACGAGGACCTCGGCGCGCTCGAGGATGAGCTCCCAGCGGCGTTCGGGCTGGCGCTCGAGGGCGGCATGACGGGCGAGGATGACGTCGAGGCGCTCTGCGGCTCCGTCACGTCGCGCGTCCCGGGCAAGCCTGTCGAGCACGGCAGCATCGTCGGTCCCGGCGACGATCTCCTGCCACAGGCGCATCGCCTCGTCTTCCTCGCGGATCGCATCGGCGAGGACGTGTGCGAGCTGTTCCTGGTATTCCCGGCGGCTCTCGTCATCGGGCGCCTCGCGGACGAGGAGCCGCAGAATGACCGTCTTCTCGCCGAAACGGCCGGCGCGACCCAAGGCCGTGCTCAGCTCCTGGGCAAGCGCCGTGTCATGCGGTGACGCCTCGAGCGCGATGGACAGCGCGTCTGCGGCTCGCTCGTGATCGGCGAGGCGATCGCGGGCCACCTCGGCGATTCTCTTCTGGATGCGGACTACGTCCTGGGGTCCGGCCTCGGCGGCCTGCTCGGCGAGTAGATCGAGGGCCTCGCGGTACTTGCCCATCTCGATCGCGAGGGTGACCTGGCGCTCGACAGCATGGGGGTCGGACCCCAAGGCCGCGCGGACGCGGCCCCAGGCGTCGAATGCCTCCGTGGGCCGGGACCACTCGTCGAAGAGCGTCGCGAGCACCCGGAAGAGGACGCCCTGAAGGCCGGGCGGTGCCCCCTCCGCGAAGGTGTGGATCGCACCCACGGGCTCGGAGCCGGCACCAGCGGCGCGCAGGACGTCTGTCAGATCGTCGAGTATCGAGGTTTCGTCCACCCCGAGTCGCAACAGCGCGAGCAGCGCACGGGCGGCGGAGTCGGGCTCGAAGCGCCGGCGCTGGTGTACCTCAGCCAGCTTGCGATAGAAGAGGATCCGCTGCTTGGCCTCGGGCTCCTTGGAGACGACCCCCTCGAGCAGCTCGGCGACTTCGTCCCAATGTTCCGCCACTTCGGAGAGACGGATGCGCTCGTCGATGGCGGCCTTCGCGTGGGTGCTCCCGGCCAGCTCCTGCACGACACGCCAGGTCGCGAGCGCCTGGTCGAGATCCCCAAGTCGCTGCTCCTGCAACCGTGCGAGCCTCGTCAGCAGGCCGTGCTGGACGTCAGGCCCAACCTCGGACCGGGCCGCGACCTCTGAGAGGAGCTCCTCGAGTTGCGGCCAGTCCTCCGTCTGCTCGCACCATGCGATGCAGAAGTCGAGAGCTGCCTCATCGGTTGGATCGGAGATCAGGATGTCCCTACCCCAGGCGTGAGCCTCCCCCGGAGCGTGGTCCCGCAGGGCAGTGAAGACCAAGCTCATGATGCTGAGCTGCTCTTCTTCCGGCGTCCTCGCGAGGAGCTCCGTGGCCCGAGCCCGTGCCTCTTCCGTGCGCTCGGCGGCAGCCTGCTGCTCGATGACGACCAGTGCGCTGTCCACGTCGCCGCGCGCGGCAAGCTGCTCGAACCACTCGAGGGCCTCGTCGCGGCGTCCCGCCACCAAGAGCTCCTGACCCAATCGGGAGCGAAGCTCGTCCGAGATGGGCCCGTCGGGGAAGGACTCCACATGGCGGCGGAAGCGGTCCAGCAAGCGTTCGGTGTCGTCGGGCACGAGGCCCTCGAGGAGCCGCAGCGCGTCGATGTGCTCGGGCGCAACGTCGAGCGCCGCCTCCACGCAGGCGAGCCGCTCTTCGGGAGGCAGCTTGTCGACCATGGTCGCGAGCACCTCCGCCGCCACGTAGCGGTCCCGAGCAGCCAGGTCCTGATCCGTTTGGGTAAGGGCGCGTTGACCCAGCGTGTCGGAGAGCGATCTGCGCGCCGCGAGGTTATCCGGATCGGCCCGGGTGGCCCGCTCGAAGAACGCGATCGCGCGGTTCAGATCGCCGAGGTGGTCCCTGCACAGGAGGGCGGCGTCGCTGAGCAACTCCGCCCGATGGACTCGATCCGTAGTCACGGCGACGCTGCGCTCGAGGATATCGACTACCCGCTCCCATTGGCCGACGGCCGCACCCGTGCGGTGTGCCGCACGAGCCACGTCGACGAGCGAGGGATCGAGGTCGAAAGCCTTCTCGTAGCTAGCGAAGGCTTCCTCCATGCGCCCAATCTGTTCGGCGGTCTGGGCGAGGCTCACGTGCGCACTCGCCAGGTCGCGCGCATCGCCGCGGGCGTCGGAAAGCACCGCCAAGCGGCGGCCCTGCTCCTGGCACAGGGCAGCGAGATCTCCGCGCTCCCGCAGCATCGCTTCGATCCGTTCACAGGCCGGCGCGTGGAGCGGCACCTTCGCGACAGCACGGCGAAAGAGCGTCAGGGCCTTGTCCCGCTTGCCGAGCGAAAGGGCGAGATCGCCCGCCTGCGTATAGAGCGCCGCGCTCTGCTCCGGGTCGACGGCCCGCTCCGCACCCTTGGTCAGCTCCCGAAGGGACGGGTGGGCTGGGTCCTTGCGGCGAAAGAGCGGCGGGGGCACGGGCCCATGTTCACCGCAACTGCCCCAAAGGCATAGGGGTTTTGGTGATGGCCCCGTCCAAGGACCTGACCCGGCCCCAATCGGTCCGTGTCAGGGCATGGGCACGACGCGCGAGCGGCGTTCGATCTCGACGCGCGCGATGACCTGACGCCCCTCGGCGTCGAGCCGGAAGGGCACGGTCGTGCGCTCGCCGACCACCTGCACGCGAACGGTTCCGGAGATCGGCGCGTCGTCGGTCGCGTCGGCGCGCGACACCTCGAGGATGTAACTGCCCGAACGCGCCCGCCCGAGGCCGAGGCCCTCGTGGCCGATGGCGCTGGCATCGACAGCCGTGATCGAGGAGTGTCCCCCGAGGAACGACAGGCGCGTGCCCTGCGGGGTGATGAGCGTGAGATCGACGTCGCTGGCGCCGGCCCAGCTCGCATCGAGGGTGATGGACCCGCGGAGCCGCTCGCGAGAGAGTGGCTCGCTCGCGATCCGCGCGGCCTCGTCGCGGACGGTCGTGTCGCTGACGCTGTCGAGCAACCGCTGCGCCGAGGCATCGCGGTGGAGCGCTCGCTCGCAGCGCACGGCGGCGCCGACCGCGTCGGCGTCGGCGGGCGAGAGCTCCGCGAGGGCCACGCGGTGGGAGCACGCCCGCGCGTCCATACCGGCGCGCTCGAAGGCCGCGACCAGCCTCCCCTGAAGCGCCTCGTCGTCGGGCCGCAGATCCACGATGCCCGAGAGGAGGCGGATCGCCGCGGCGCGGTCGCCGTTTCGTCCCACGAGATCCGACAGCAGCGTGAGCGCCTCCGGGTCGAGCTGATCACGCGTGATCCACTTCTCCACGGCGGCGATCGCGCGCTCGACGTCTCCGGAGCGAGCCAGGGACCGCGCCAGGGCGCGATGACGGTCGCGGCTATCCGGGCTCTCGCTCAGAGCGGCCTCGGCCTCCTGTGCGCGGCGCCGGTCGATCTCGCGGACGTCGTCGTCGGCCACGATCCGTCCGACCGAGTACCACACGCGCCGCATCCACTGACCGCCGCCCGGTCTGCGCGTGGGCGGAGGCGGGGCCTGGGCCTCCGTCTGGGGCGCTGCGTCGGTTCGATCCGCATCGGGAGAAGCGGTGGTCTGGGCTCTGTCGCGCGGAAGGCTCACGGGCCGCGGGAGCACGGGGCGGGGCGTCGCCGTCACAACCGTCTCGCCGCCACCGACGCGGTCATCGAGCGAGGCGACCTCGCCGTCTTCTTCGTTCTCCTGCATGCGAACCGTGTGACCCCCAGCGCGGATCGTTCCTCCGGCGACGCCAGCGGTTCCGGCCGGTTGACGGTAGGCGCCGAGCTCGTCGTTCCAGTAGTTGCCGCCGAAGTCGTAACCGCTCTGCGCCAGGTCCCCGAGGCGCACGTCGACCGTGCCGCGACCGCGCGACGAGCGACGCGCGCGGCGCGTCCCCGTGCCGCCGGTTGCGGAGACGCTCGCCAGGGCACCGGCGATGTTTCCGTCCAGTGTCGGCTGACGCTGAGCGCGCAGCCCTTCGCTCTGCCCCTGAACCATCTCGCCCTCGCCGGTCCACTGGGCCGCGGCCTGTGCGCGGTCCACACCGAACGCGCGGAACATGGCCTCGCTCTCGAGCACGAGCAGCGAGGTGTGCCTCGACATGACCCCGAAGGCTTTCGAGAGGGCCACGATGCGCGGCTGCTGAGCTGGCTTGCCGGCGAGCTCGAGCTCGTCGATGGTCCGGGCCGCCCACTCCTGCGGGACGAAAGCATTGCCCGCCGCCGTCGTAGCCGTCAGCGTCACCGGGTAGCGGTCCTCGAAGGGGCGGTCGCCGACCCTGCCGGTGAGCACGACGTTGCCGCGAACCTCGGCCGTGCCCTCGGGCAGCCGGCCGACGAGGATGACCTCCTCGCCAGCGCGAATCGTCGGGAGGCGCGCCGGCGCCACGTCGGTGACGCCCTCGGGCAGCTCGAGCGTGGCATCCGTGAGCGCGGCGCCGAAGGTCGTCTCGAGGATCGCCAGGGCCGCCGCCCCGATGCGCTGCCCGGGCACGTAGGGGACGTGGTGTCCGCCGCCAGCGCGGGCCACCGCACCGAGCATGAGCGCGTCGGCATCGCCGCCGACGCCGACCGTCGAGAACGAGAGGCGCGGATCGGTCGCGAGGGCTGACACCTCGGCGGACACGGATGACGGCCGGCGGTGTCCGACCGAGGCCATGCCGTCGCCCACGTAGATGACGTGTACGCTTCGATCGGGCTGCCGCTTGCCCTCGAGCGCGACCGCACCGGCGCGCAGGGCCTCGATGAGATCGCTCGAGCCCGCGGGGCGAAGCTCCGAGAGCCATCGCTCGAGCCGTCGACCGATGTCGGCCGAAGGAAGCGCGGGAGCGGCGTCGAAGCTCTGGCACTCCGCGTCGCAGGCCAGGACCATCACCCGATCGCGGCGATCCATCTCCGTGACGAGCCGGACGGCGAGCTCCGAAGCCCTGCTCCATCGCTCGCCCACCATGGACTGGCTCGAGTCGAGCACGAGCACGTAGTCCTTCGCCTCACCGCGCCCCCAGGCCGGCAGCTCGGGCCGAACCGCGAAGACGACGTAGCCGCGGCCATCGGCGTGGATCTGTCGCTGCTCCTCGGCCACATCGGGCTCGCCTTCGCGGCTGCTCTCCGCGCCCGGGACCGTGGCCTGTCCGGCGTAGGTCCACCAGCGGATCTCCGCGTCCTCGTCGGCGAGGCGATAGTCGACCACGAGATCTCCCGCAGGCACGAAGTCCTGAGCCTCGAATGCGAGCCGGGTCGCGCCGTCGTCGAGCGCGCGCGACATGGCGTATCCCCTCGCCTCGGGCGGCGTGTCGGCGTCCGCACCGGCAACGCGGACGGTCGCCTGCATGCGGCCGACGCGCGTCGAGTCGTCTCCCGAGTGCGGCAGCGGATACACGTAGCGCCTGCCGGTGCCGCTCGGCGCGACGTTCTGCGTGTAGGCGAGCCGGATGCGTCGCTCGCCGCGAGCCGGGATCGGGAAGATGCGGAGCTCGAACTGGCTGCCGCGCTGCCACTCGAGGAGCGCCGGGTCACGCCAGGGCCCGGGCACCCAGATGAACTCCTCGTTGCGCTCGCGCTGGGCGACCGGCGTCGCGTTGCGGATGACGCCGCGCCAGATCTTCTGCGCGCGATCGCGCGAGACGAAAGCGCCCTGCTGCCACTCGCCATCGACGTCGAGGGCGAGGCTGGCGATGCGCGCATCGGACGGCAACGGGAAGCGATAGATGCCCTCGAGGGTGTGCGGCCCGTCGTTTCGGAACGTCTGCTCGATCTCCGTGCGGGCGACGTTGCCCACGATGCGCACGTCCACCTTCTGCTCCGAGAGCGTGAGCGGTCGCTCCTGGTCCTGGCGCTCGCCGGGCCGGCGCGCGCGCAACTCGCCGAGGCCGCGAATGCCTCCGCTCGTGTCAGAAGGGCCCGTGAGCTCGGACCACTCCACGGCGTCAGCCAAGTGCATGGCCGGCGTGACGGTCGCGGGCCCCGACTTGCTGAGCACGCCCTCCTCGCCGGCCTTGACGTCCACGGCCGGGCCGCTCCGCGGATGGATCATGACTGCGCCACGCGTGACGCGAACGCTGGTCGCCTCGTCGGTGGCGGTCACCATGAGCTTGGTCCCGAGCACCTCGACGCTGCCCGCCGGTGTCACGAACTCGGCGCGCGGACCCTGCTCGAGGTGCGCGACGTCTGCGACGATCTCGCCGTGTGTGAGTGAGATCTGCCGCGCTGTCTCCGCAGAGAGGCCGATCTCGGTGCCGTGGTTGAGCACCAGCACGCTGCCGTCGGAGAGCGCGAGCTCGGCTCGGGTCCGATCGTCGGTCCGGAAGGTGGCCCCAGGAGTGACCTCGGTGCCGGCCAGCGCGGGCACAAAGCCCTCCGCGCCGGCGAGCCGCACCTCGAGGCCGGGGACGCCATCGTCCGCGGCCCGGGCGATCTGGGCGACGCGCGCCGAGAGCAGGCCGCTCTCGGCGGCCTCCGGAGCGGCTCCATCATCGTCGCTCAGGAGCGACGCGCCGACGAAGGCGAGGGCCACGGCGGCGGCGGCCGCGATGCCGGCAAGCCAGATCACGTTGCCGCGTCGCGGCCGCATTAGCGCTGGCCGGCGGGCTGCCGGAGACGCGCTCTCGTGCGGGCGCTTCGTCTCGTCCGGCTCGTTGGACGGGGCATCGGCTGCCGGCGTGAGCGCGTCGGAAGCGGGCGCGGCGTCGGAGGTTTCCGGCGAGACCACGGGCTCGGCCTCCATGAGGGCCACCAAACGATCCTCGAGATCCTCGGCGGGCTCCCAGTCGTCACCGGCCTCGGCGAGTCGGCGCGCCGCGTGCTCCGCCTCGAAGCGAGCGTCCCTGTGCTCGCTCGATGCCGCGAGAAGATCGGCGTAGGCATCGACGGCGTCGGGCTCGCCGTCCACGACCGCCGCCAGGTCATCCCAGAACTGCTCTTGCCTCGTCTGCTTACCCATCAGTCGACCTCGTGTCTCAGGACCTTGCGCAACTTTGCGAGGGCGCGGCTCGTGCGCTTGCGCGCGGCGGGCTCGTCGAGCCCGCAGGCCTCGGCCGTTTCGCGGAAGCTCAGCCCGGCCTGGTAGCGAAGGAGCAAGATGTCGCGCTCCGAGGGCTTGAGCTCCTCGACGGCGAGGCGCACGGCACGCGCGCGTCTGCGTCGCTCGGCGTGCTCGAGCGGCGACGGTTGGTCGTCACCCGCGTCGTGGACGAGCACGAGGCGCTGAGCGCGACGCCCGCGGGCCTCGAGCCGCCGCGCGCAGATGCGACGGGCGATGCTCGCGAGCCACGCGAGCACGCGACCGTCACCGCGGAACTGCGAGATGCTGCGGTGGGCCGCCAGGAAAGTCTCCTGGACGGCCTCGTCGGCCTCCGCCGAGTCGCCGAGCATGGCCATGCACAGCCGGCCGATGGGCCGGGCGTGCTCCCTCGCGCATCGCGCGGCCGCATCTTTGTAATCCCCCGCCCGGATCAGACCGACGATGGGGTCGTCGTCGACCTCCGTTGCCTTGGCTTCCGCTCCCACATCTCCATAGAGGACGCCCAAGACGGGTTGGTGACCAGGTTTCTTTCCGGGCCTGGTCGAAGAACCACCAGGGGGTTGAAAACACTAGCGAATCTGCGCGTCGGGCCCGGTTTCGGTTTCCGCTGGTCAGCAGGAGCCGCAGACGAGGCGGCCGTCGAGACACATCACGCCGGCCATGGCCGCGTCGCCCGGACCGCAGTTGAGCTGGCAGTTGGCGGTCGCAGCGCAGGTGACCTGGCAGCCGCCGTCGTCGCACTTCACGTCGCAGGCCGCCGTGTCGAGGCACATGACCGTGCTGCGCGGACCGAGGTTCAGCTTGCAGTTGGACATTCCGGAGCAGGTCGCCACCGAGTCGGCTCCGGCCTTGATGTCGCAGTCGGACGTGCCCTCGCAGGTGGCACGGCTGCCGTCGCCCGCGTTCGCCTTGCAGTCGGCGTCATCCACGCACTCCACCGTGACAGCCCCGCCCGCGGTGGTGTTGCACTTGGCGTCCACGCTGCAGCTCACGGTGCACGCGCTGTCGCAGGTCGTCGTGCAGTCACCGCCCGCAGCGCACGTGCAGGCTGCCCCTGCGCACGCGCAGCTCGCCCCCGCGCACACCGGCACCGGCGCCGCGTCGTCTCCCCCGCAAGCGCCGATGAGGCACGTCGAGAGAACCACCGTCACAAAACCAAGAAGACTGAATGCCCTCATGCTGCACCTCCCGCGCCGGGCCACGCTCAGCCCGCGGTTCATGTTATCCTTCGGTCGGGTTGGCGGTCCATGCGATTCGCTCTGCCACTCCTGCTTGTCCTCGCCTTGGCGCCCACCGTGGTCGCGCAGGACACGCTCGCGACCGCCGAGAGCACCGGCGACGACGAGCTGAGCCCCCAAGACGAGGAGGCGCGCAACCTCTTCCAGGCGGGCCGCGTCGCCTTCAACGACGGGCGCTACGACGACGCCATCCGCTACTTCCGCCAGTCCCACGAGCTCAGTGGCCGCCCGGTGCTCCTCTACAACATCGGCACCGCCGCCGACCGCCTACGGCGCAACGCAGAAGCCCTCGAGGCCTTCCAGGGCTACCTCGAAGCCATTCCCGACGCCCCCAACCGCCGCGAGGTCGAGTCCCGGATTCGCGTCCTGCGCGAGCAGCTCGCCCGCGAACAGGAGGAAGACGGGGAACAAACGCCGGCAGTCGATCTCTCGCCGGGCCCGGTCGACGAGCCCGAGGCCGGCGGGCTTCTGACGAAGTGGTGGTTCTGGACGATCGTCGGCGCGGTCGTGGTGGGCGCCGTGATCACCACCGCGGTGATCGCGAGCGGGGGCGGGCCCGACTACATCGCGGGCGACGCGGGGAGCGTGGTCTTTACGCTGGGCGGACCATGAGACGCCTCCTGACCACAGCCGCGCTCGCTGTTCTCGGGCTCGCCGGCTGCGGAGACGACGGCCCGCTCACGCAGGTGGTGGTGATCGTGGACGCGGACGCCATGGTCAAGGATGGCTCGGACAGGCTCCGCATCGAGATCTTCGGCGGCCCTGAAGCAACCGACCTGCCCGCCGAAGAGGCGCGCACGCTGGACTTCGAGGTCAGCGCGACTTCGGGCTGGCCTCGCTCCGTGGGTCTGGCTCCGAGGGACGGCGACGCTACGCGCCGCTTCCGCGTCGTGGCGACGGCCCTCGATGGGGAGACGACCGTGGTCGAGCGAACGGTCGTGAGCGGCTACGTCGCCGGAGAGACGCGGGTCCTCAGGATCCTGCTCGAAGGGGCGTGCATCGGCGTATCGTGCACCGCGCCCGAGACGTGCGGCGGCGGGAGCTGCATCGCGGCCTTCATCGACCCGGAGACGCTCCCGCCGTGGGGAATGGACGCCGGGACAGACGGCATGGACGCGGGGCGGATCGATTCGGGAATCCGATGCTCCCGCGACGGCGACTGCGACGACTCCATCAGTTGCACGCTCGACGTGTGCGAGTCGGGCACGTGCGTCGGTACGCCGGTGGCAAGCGTCTGCGACGACGACATCGCCTGCACGCGCGACACGTGCGAGGTCAGCCTCGGCTGTACGCACATGCCCGACTGCGACGACGGCTTCGAGTGCACGAACGACATCTGCGACGCCTTCGGATCGGGCGAGTGCGTCCACACGACGAGCGACGCGGCCTGCATGGACGGCATCGATTGCACGGCGGACTCGTGCTCGCTCACCGAGGGGTGTGTCAACGCCCCAACGGCGGCTTGTGACGACGCTGTCGCCTGCACCGCCGACATGTGCACCGCGTCGGGCTGCGATCACATGCCGACCGACGCGGCCTGCAGCGACGGCGTCGCGTGCACTACGGACATCTGCGAGCCGACGGGGTGCGCCCACGTCCCCGACGACGCCGCCTGCAACGACGAGATCGACTGCACGGTGGACACCTGCGACGGCTCCTCCGGTTGCCTGAACACCCGAGAGAACTCCATCTGCAACGATGGCGTGGCCTGCACGGTGGACACGTGTGGTGCACGCGGTTGCACGAACACGCCGAACAATGCGCTGTGCACCGCGGGCTCGGGCGGGACCTGTCACCTGACGATGGGCTGCCAGTACCCCACGTGCGACGCGACGACGTGCGCGCCGACTCCTGCGCTGTGCGAAGCTGCCACTTGCATGGGCTCGACCTGCGTGCGCACGAGCACGTGCGCGAGCGGACGTGTGTGCTGCGCGGGATCGTGCGTGGCGCCGGGCTGCAACGACGGCGACCCCTGCACCGACGACA
>Ga0214473_10001760_pt1 | contig 27796 bp, 31 predicted proteins | sample RVTome_7_FD_203509 | JGI IMG/M metagenome (GOLD analysis project Ga0214473, IMG submission 203509) | Soil microbial communities from uranium-contaminated site in the Upper Colorado River Basin, Wyoming, United States - RVT98D197 | ecosystem: Environmental > Terrestrial > Soil > Contaminated >...
AAAAAAAAAGAATAAGGTAGCATAATCCATCAACTTGCAATTGTAAAAACAAAACCCGGAACAAGAACAAGCCCCATTAACCCAATTAAAGAAATAGCGGGAAGATCAACTATCATGCCTTCCAAAGTCATCCAGGAGTTACAGGAGAAAATCGAATTTTATCAACTGGTTTTGGATAACATCCGTAACGGGGTGATGATCACCGACCCTAAGGGTCGGGTGATTTTTTTCAGCAAAACTTATGGGAATTTCCTGGGGATTGATCCTCAAAAGGTCATCGGCAAACATTGCCGTGAGGTAGTGGAAAATACGCGCATGGACATAGTCGCCCAGACGGGCATCCCCGAGATTAATGATGCCCATCGAATTAAGGGGCAGGACATGGTCGTTCAAAGGATCCCCATTGAAAAAGACGGCCGGGTGATCGCCGTTTACGGCCAGGTGATGTTTGAAGATATCCGGGATGTCCAGACCCTGGCCAAAAAGCTGTCCCTTCTGGAATCCAAAGTCGAACTTTATGAAAAAGAATTGGAAAGTCTTCGCTCTTCCAAATACACCTTCAATCATATTGTCGGAAAAAGTCCGGCCATCTTGGAGTTAAAGAAGATCGCTCTCAAGTCTGCCAAGACCAATGCCCCGATCCTTATTCTCGGGGAAAGCGGCACCGGCAAGGAACTGTTCGCCCACGCCATTCATTATGCCAGTAACCGGCGGTTGTTTCCTTTTGTTCGTCTCAATTGTGCGGCCATCCCCAGAGACCTTTTGGAGTCGGAACTTTTCGGCTATCAGCCGGGGGCCTTTACCGGCGCCGGCAGTCGTGGAAAACCGGGAAAATTCGAGTTGGCTCATCAGGGAACGGTGTTCCTCGATGAAATCGGAGATCTCCCCTTGGAAATGCAGCCTAAACTGCTTCGGGTGATCGAAGAAAAAGAAACCGAGCGTCTGGGAGGCACCCGGATTTTCAAATCCGATTTTCGTCTGATTGCCGCCACCCATGAGAACCTGGGGAATTTGGTCGATGAAGGGCGTTTTCGAAAAGACCTCTATTATCGTTTGCATGTCATCCCCATCATGATTCCGCCGTTACGGGAAAGGAAAGAAGATATCCCGATCCTGGCCCATCATCTGATCCAAATTCTGAATAACGACCTGGGGACCAAGGTCACCCGGTTGACTCCGGAAGTTCTCCGATCCTTTGAACGCTACCCCTGGCCGGGAAATATCCGGGAACTGGCCAATATTTTGGAAAGGATCCTTTACTCCCTGGACGGAGATCGTATTGAACGCCATCATCTGCCGATCTATTTGCAGGACATGGGCAGAGGGCCGTCCCAATCTTCCTCAGCCACTTTGAAAAAAATCAAGGACAACCAGGAAAAAGAAACCCTTTTACAGGTCCTTCAACATTCGAAATACAATAAAAATAAAGCCGCCCAGGTTTTAGGTATTCATCGTACCGCCTTATATAAAAAGATGAAAAAACACCGGATCCCTCTGCATCCACTATAACCGGGAAGCTTAAAAAAATGCCCCAAAGCACCCCCCCCTATCAAGGTCAACCGGTAGGTGCCGGAGCGAAAGTGTAGCCATTTTTCCATATGTATCTAAATAGCTATACTTCAATAAGTCCTTTGTAATTATTCCGGTTTTTTATTAATTCCAATTGACCGTAGCCGGTTGTCTACACTATTAAATTCGTATGGGCAAAGGGGCTCTTCCGGTTCAATTAAAAAAATTTCTTTAATTTTTAATGGGTTAATCGTTTTCTTTTTTCTCTCTCTTTTCTTGGCCTGCATCTTGCTTTTCATATTTCCAAGAAGCAGAAAGATACAAATTTTAATTTCCCACCTCGAACAAAAAAATAGTAAATATTTTTTTCCATATCAGAATAAACTTTTTCCTGAATAAGTTTTTCCTGCAAATCAGGAAAGACCAATAACAAAAACCGGAATTATCGGTCCGGCCGTTAATAACAATTTCTCAAATTTTTCCGAATGCACCATCTAAAAGGACTTTTCTTATGAGAGCAGGTAAAGAACTGATGGAACCGGTGATCCGGAAAGAAGATTTCCTGATTTTGACCGATGCGGATTTTAATTCGGCCCATGTCTGCATTGTCACCGGGGCTGCCGGCGGCATCGGCCGGGCCACGGCTATTGCGGCCGCCGCCAACGGCCTGATGACCGTTGGTTTGGATATCGACCAAAAGGAGGGAAACCAGACCCAGCAAAAGGCCCGGGAAATGGGCGGACAGATGATCTTTATCCAAACGGATTTGACCCGGGATGAAGACCTCGAACAAGCCGTAGCCGAGGCGGCGAAACTGGGCTCCATCAAATACCTGGCCAATATCGCCGGCATCCAGCATATCGATTCCATAGAAAAATTTCCCATGGAAAAATATGATTACATGCAACGGCTCATGTTGCGGGCCCCTTTCCTTCTATCCCAATTAGTGATTCCCCACATCAAAAAAAGCAGAAACGGCACCGGGGCCATCGGTAACATGGCCTCCATTCACGCCCACATCTGCACCTTGAACAAACCGGTCTATAATATCACCAAGTTCGGGTTACGAGCCCTGACTCAATCTTTAGCCGCTGAAGGTGAGGGGAAAATTCGATCTTTTTCAGTCAGCACCGGTTTTGTTAAAACCAGGTTGACCTTGAAACAGATCCCCGCCCAGGCCCGGCAGCGGGGTATCAGTCCCAAAGAGGTGATCCGGGAGCTAATGCTGGGCAAATCCCGGGTAAAGGAAATGATGTCCCCGGTCGAGGTAGCCAATTTATTCCTTTTTGGTTTCTCCCGGTTTGCCAAATACCTGGTGGGGGGAGACCTGTTGTTCGACGGGGGGATGGTTCTTACCTATTAAATGAATAAAGAACCGAATTCATCGATTAAGATAAGAACGGATAGAGACAGAAGGGGGTGATCGATCCACAAATTAAATGAAAAATATCGGTTCGGAAAAATCTAACCTGATTCCATCTAACTAAGGAGGTTTGACGATGAAACAAGTCGCACAAAAAGGGTTGTTCCTGTTGTTATCCTTATTTCTGTTGTGGGGTTTGGCTCCTTCCAGCCGGGTTCTGGCTGCGGAGCCTTATAACCTTGGTGTTGCTTTGGCCGTTACCGGCACGGGCGCTTTATATTGTAAAGACGGCATTGATGCCATTAAACTGGCGGTCGATGAGATCAATGCCAAAGGAGGATTTTTAGGGAAACATCCGATCAAGCTATTCATCAGAGACACCCAGACCAAGCCCGATGTGGGCGTCCGAGAGACCAAGGATCTGATCCTGCGAGACAAGGTTCGTTGTGTCCTGGGGAGTTATTCCAGCGCTGTTGCCGTGGCCATCAAACCGGTTTGTCAGGAATATAAGGTCCTGCATATCCCGGCCATCAGCAATTCGGAAAACATCACCCTGGAGAATTTCAGTCCTTATACCTATCAAGTCGTGCCCAACAGCTACATGCAGGCTAATGCTGTGGTTCTAGGGGTGGCTCAATTGGCCAAAAAGAAAGGCTGGAAAGAATTCGTCACCATCGCCTCGGACTATGAGTGGGGCCGATCGACTCAAGAAAGCACGGTAAAACTATTAAAGGGAGCGGCTCCGGATCTGAAGCTAAAAAAGGAATTTTGGCCTCCTCTGGGGGAAACCCAGTTTACCTCCTATATTACGGCTATTATGGCCCAGAAGCCTGATTTTGTAATCGGCTCCCTGGCCGCCAAGGACAACGTGGCCTGGATGCAGCAGGCCAAGGCCTATGGTTTTTTTGATAAGGTTCCCTATCCCGGATCGTTGATCAGCGTAACGGAACTGATCATTCAGGCTAAAACCCTGACTCGCGGTCTGGTTGGATTATGCCGGGCGCCCTTCTTTGCCCATTTGGATGTCCCCATGATGGCCGAACTTGTTAAAAACTTCAAAGCCAAAAATGACCGGTATCCAAGCGACTGGGCGGTTATGGAATACGACGCGGTTTATGCTTTGAAACAGGGAATTGAGAAGGCGAAAAGCATCGATACCGAGAAAGTCAAGGATGCCTTGAAAGGAGCGACCATCAGTACCACCCGAGGGAAGCTCACTTTCAGAAAAATCGACAATCAACTGAGTTGCTCCTCCTATATCGGGGTGGTGGCGGATGATCCCAAATATCCTTTCCCCATCTATCATGATCTGGTTGAAGTCAAGGGTCCGGATTCCTGGCGTCCCGAAGCCGAGATTATCGCGGCACGAAAAGATGAGAAAAAATAAACAGGAATAAAAATGGATATTTCTTTACTACTGGCGCAATTCATGAGCGGTTTGGCCCGGGGAACCATGCTTTTTCTTATCGCCTCGGGCCTTTCGCTCATCTTCGGGGTCATGAACATTCTTAATTTCGCCCATGCCTCGTTATGGCTGATGGGGGCCTATTTCTGTCACACCTTTTGGTTGATGATGGAAAATTACGGATTCGGTCTATGGCTGAGCATCCCTTTGGCCGCCTTGTGCCTGGCTGGGATCGGCTGGCTTATCGAAGTGGTGTTGATTCGGCGGGTCTATAATCGCGAACTTCCGGAGCAACTCCTGCTTACCTATGCCATGGTCCTGATTATTGGGGACTTATTGAAGCTCATCTGGGGAGTGGAGGATCGGATCATCACTCGACCGGCTCTGGTTGAAGGGCCGGTCTTTATCTTCGGAAATCCTTTCGATTCCTACTTCATCTTCGTTATTCTGGTCGGAGCGGTCATAGCTATCGGCCTGTGGTGGTTTATGCAAAAGACTCGATACGGCCATATCGTCAGGGCGGCCGTGTTCAGCCGGGAGATGGTGGGAGCCCTGGGCATCCCCATACCCAGAATATATACCGGCGTCTTCGTCCTGGGCATCTTTATCGCCGGTTTGGCCGGAGCCGTTCAGGCCCCGGTGGGCTCGATTACTCTGGGAATGGATATGGCGATCATTGTCCAGGCTTTTTGTGTGGTGGTCATAGGCGGATTTGGAAGTCTGCCGGGAACCCTGGTGGGATCTTTGATTGTCGGAGAAATTTATTCCTTTGCCATTCTTTTTTGGCCGGCCGGTGCCCTGGTGATGATTTTTGTAGTTACCGCCCTGGTTTTGATTATCCGCCCATGGGGTCTATTCGGAACACCCATGCGGATTTAAAATTTGAGTGGTCTCAAGGTGACTTAATTAGGGCTCTGGAAAAAATCACTGGATTGGATGAAAATCAAAATACCTGACTTTGCAATAATATCTAAAGTGATAACTTGAAGGGATACTCCCGATGAAAAAAATCTGGTGGCTGGGAGTGCTATTTTTGGCCTCCCTGTTTCTTCCCTTGATCGTGGGAGAATTCTGGGTTCATGTAGCCATTGAAATTCTTGTTTTAGGTCTTTTTGCCGTCAGCTTCAACATGATCTTCGGCTACATGGGACAGCTTAGTTTCGGTCATGCGGCCTATTTTGGATTGGGGGCCTATGCCACCGGACTCCTCCTGGTTAAGGCCTCCGCGCCCCTCCCGATTTGTCTGGCCGCATCCATGATAACCGCCGGGATAGGGGCTCTGATTCTTGGATTTTTTTGCGTCCGTCTCACCGGTATCTATTTCGCCATCCTGACACTGGCTTTCGGCCAGTTGATGTATTATATCATTTTTCAATGGTATTCCTTTACCGGCGGCGACAACGGCCTGCAGGGGATCAACCCCCCGGCTTTCCTTTTCAGTGCCAATGCCTATTACTACTTTGTCCTTTTGATTGTCACTGCGGCTTTGATTGTGATGTGGTTTATCAGCGAATCCCCTTTTGGATATACCATGCGGGCGATTAGGGACAATACCGACCGGACCCGGTTTATCGGTATTAATGTCCGGAAATACATGCTGATCAACTTTGTTATCGCCGGCATGTTCGCAGGATTGGCCGGAGGGCTTTGGGGTCCCTTTAACCGAAGTGTGGCTCCGGATTTATGCAACTGGCATCAATCCGGCATCCCGGTATTCATGACCGTGATCGGCGGCCCCATGGGTTATCTGGGACCCATGATCGGATCCGTGATATACACCTTCCTTATGGCCTTCGTCACCGGGTTTACCGAATATTGGCCTCTGGTAATCGGATTGGTGATCCTGTTCGTGGTCCTTTTTGTTCCCGGCGGCGTTCTTGGGTTGGTTGAAGAAAAGTCTAAAGGCAGGAGAACCAAAGGCACCTTACCTGGAAAGACCGAACCTTTAAGTTAGAGGAAGCAAATCCTATGGCGGAAGAAGTTATTCTTCGGGTAGAAAAACTGGTTAAGTCTTTTGGGGGACTTCTGGCGACCAACAATGTTAATTTTGAGATGAAGACCGGAGAAATGTCGGCCATAATCGGCCCTAATGGGGCGGGAAAAAGCACTTTTTTCAACCTCCTTACCGGTTTTCATGCCGTCGATAACGGGACGGTTTTTTTTAAAGAAATAAATATTACCAATTGGCCTCCCTATAAGATTGCCAGGCTGGGGATAGCCCGGGCCTTTCAGGTCAGCAATATTTATCTCAAGCTGACCACCTATGAAAATATTCGTCAGGCCATCCTGACCCAACAAAAAAAGACCCTTAAATTTTTTTCCCCCGCCTCAAAAATGGCCCAAAAAGAAACCTGGGATTTGATTGAAATCACCGGTCTGTCTGAAAACGCTCAAATGATAGCCGGCAATCTTTCCCAGGGGGATAAGAAAAGATTGGAATTAGCTATTGCCCTGGGGCGCAAACCCGAGTTGCTTTTTCTGGATGAGCCCACAGCAGGTATGTCCGGGGAAGAGACTCAGGAAACCATGGATCTGGTGGCCAGGCTTAATCAGGAAATGGGTTTGACCATTCTTTTTACCGAACATGACATGGCTGTCGTCTTTGGATATGCCCGTAGACTCACGGTTTTGCACGCTGGAACGGTCATCGCTGAAGGCACACCGGAAGAGGTACGGGCCAACGAGGCAGCCCAAAAAATTTATCTTGGGGAGGAAGTATGATTCTGGAGGTCAAAGAGGTCCATACCTTTTATGGGACCAGCCATATCCTTTTTGGGGTTTCTCTTTCTGTGGATCGCGGACAAATTGTCTGTCTCCTGGGAAGAAACGGGGCGGGTAAGACCACCACGATGCGGAGTATCATGGGCCTGACTCCGCCTCATTCCGGAACGATCCAATTCAAGGGGGAAGAGATGAAGGGGAGGCCTCCCTATTATATAGCTCAAAAAGGGATGGGTTATGTGCCGGACAATCGTTTGATTTTTCCGGACCTTACCGTCCGGCAAAACCTGGAAATTGCTATCAAGGTTCCCAAAGGGGTTCAGAGAGAGTCCTGGACGGTGGATCAAATTTATGAACTTTTCCCTCCCCTTAAAAAATTAGACAACCACCTGGGAGGTTATTTAAGCGGTGGTGAACAGCAGATGCTGACGGTGGGTCGGACCTTAATGGGGAATCCGGAACTCATTCTTTTGGACGAACCGGTGGAAGGGTTGGCCCCTATGGTGGTCAGGGACTTGGGAGAACAAATTCTCAAACTGAAAGGAATGGGAGAAACCATCCTTTTCTCAGAACAAAACATTAAATTCGCCACGATGATTGCCGAAAAGGCCTATGTGATTGACAAGGGCAAAATACGATACGAAGGCAGTATTGAAGAATTGCAAGCCAATGAGGAGGTACGGAAAAAATACCTCATGATTTGAGGGCGATGATTTTGTTATATTTAATTTTTCTAAAGCACAACCTCTCACCGCCCGGACTCAAGGGACGTATTTATACAAGGTTTAAAATACACATTCCTAATCAGAGAACAACTCAGTTGGGACAAATCATAAAACCCCTGACCTTCCATTCAAATTTAACAAGGGAATTTCATGCTTAAACACAGGAAGACCTATGCCGGGGTATATGATTCCTTTCGTTGGAAAGTCCCCAAATATTACAATATCGGGGTGGATGTCTGTGACAAATGGGCCGATCATCGCTACCGGCTGGCCCTGATTTATGAGGATGAAAAAGGGCAGGTTGAAAAATACACCTTTTGGGACCTGAAACAGTTATCCAATCGACTGGCCAATGCCTTACAGAATTACGGTCTTAATCGAGGGGACCGGGTGGGAATCTTACTGCCCCAATGTCCTGAAACTGCTCTGGCGCATATCGCCCTTTATAAATTGGGGGCGATTGCCGTCCCTCTGTTCACCCTCTTCGGTCCCGAGGCCTTGGAATATCGTTTAAACAACAGCGGAGCTAAAGCGGTAATCACCGATGGTCCTAATCTGGAAAAAGTCCTGGAGATCAAGGGCCGGCTCCCGGAATTGAAAACCGTCATTTGTACCCAAAAAAAGCCTCAGGAAGGGATTATCGATTTCCAACAATCCATCGAAAAGGGCTCTTCCTCCTTTACTCCGGTCAGGACCAAAGCCGATGATCCGGCCTTGATCATCTACACCTCAGGCACAACCGGTCCGCCTAAAGGGGCCTTGCATGCCCATCGGGTAGTTTTGGGCCATGTTCCCGGAGTGGAATTCTTTCATAATTTCTTTCCCCAAAAGGAGGACCTTTATTGGACCCCGGCCGATTGGGCCTGGATCGGAGGTCTAATCGATGTCCTGCTTCCCAGTTGGCATCATGGGGTTCCGGTGGTGGCCTTCCGGGCCCGGAAATTCGATCCCGAGCAGGCCTTTTATTTCATTGCCAAATACGGCATACGCAATGCCTTTATGCCTCCTACGGCTTTAAAACTGATGCGGCAGGTTAAAAATCCACACAATCGCTATGACTATCAAATGCGCACTATCGGCTGCGGCGGCGAAACCCTGGGTGAGGAGCTCCTGCAATGGGGCCTGGATGTGATGGATTTGACCATCAACGAATTCTATGGTCAAACCGAAGTCAATCTGGTTTTGGGCAATTGTTCGACCGTCATGGAAATCAAGCGAGGCTCTATGGGCCGGCCCATTCCCGGCCATCAGGTGGAGGTAGTGGATGAATCAGGCCGGTTAGTTCCGTCAGGAGAAGTGGGTGAGGTGGCCGTCCTTCGGCCCGATCCGGTTATGTTCCTGGAATACTGGGATAATGCAAAAGCCAGCCAAGAAAAATTTACCGGCGATTGGTGTCTGACCGGTGACCTGGCCCGCAAAGATGACCAAGGTTATTTCTGGTTTGTTGGCAGAAAAGACGATTTAATCACCAGCGGCGGTTACCGCATCGGCCCGGCGGAGATAGAAGACTGCCTGATCAAGCATCCGGCTGTTTCCATGGCCGGGGTCATCGGCAGTCCGGATGAGGTGCGGGGAGAAATTGTTAAGGCCTATATCGTTCTGAAACCCGAGGTCGCCCCCGATCCAGCATTGAAAAAAGAAATCCAGCAATTTGTCAAAACCCGTCTGGCGGCTCATGAATACCCCCGGGAAATTGAATTCCTGGATGAACTGCCCTTGACGGCCACCGGAAAAATCATACGCAAGGACTTAAGAAAAATGGATCAGGGAAAATTTGCCAAAAATATTTGAAATTTTTCGGTTGCGAGTTACGCGTTAGGTGTTACAAGTTTAAATCCAAAAGCCTTCACCTTCAAAAACCGTAACCCGTAACCCGAAACAAGAACTAAAGCAAGAGAGAAATTCTCAAACTTGGTACCTTATCATCTAAATAAGGACACATTATGAACCTCGGCACTCTTTTACCTCGACAGGCCCGTTTTCGTTCAAATCACACTGCCATGGTTTTTCAGGAAACGCGTCTTACCTATGAGGAACTTTATCGAAACGTAAACCGTCTGGCCAATGCCCTTTGGAATCTAGGTATTCGTAAAGGAGACAAGGTGGCCACCATACTGCCCAACAGTCTGGAATTGTACGAGACCTATTGGGCCGTGGCCGCCATCGGAGCCGTGGTGGTCCCCTTAAGCCCTCTACTTCGGGGTACGGGGTTGACCAGCCTGTTGAATGATTCGGATACCCTTGTAGTCATCACCAATAAGGCCTTTACCGGGATCTTGGATCCGGTTAGAGATCAGATCCCGGTCATTAAAACGGATCGATATCTGCTGATTGATAGTAACAGCACGCCAGGTTATCAGGGCTATCACGATCTTAAAGCCCAGGCCTCAGAGTCTGCACCCCCACAGGTGGAAATCAGTGACCAGGATCCATACAACATTATTTACAGCAGCGGCACCACCGGACTGCCCAAAGGAATCGTCCATACCCACTATGTGCGGGCCATGTACTGCAGTCACATGTCTTCGTCCTTCCGTATTCATCCGGAGAGCGTTATCCTCCATACCGGATCCATCGTCTTTAATGGGGCCTTTCTGACCCTCATGCCGGCCATGTATCTGGGGGCGACTTATATTCTGCATCCCCAGTTTGATGCCGAGGCCATGATCAAAACGATACAGGATGAAAAAGTGACCCATGTCGATATGGTCCCGGCCCAGTTGATCGCTTTGCTCAATTCTCAGGTTTTCGGCCTGGAGACCTGTGGTTCCCTGGAATGCTTGTTATGTCTAGGGGCCCCGCTCCATAAAGAATACAAGGAAGAATTACAGCGCCGGCTGCCTGATCGATTTTATGAATTATACGGGTTGACCGAAGGGTTTGCCACCATCTTAGATAAAACGGACTTCCCCAAAAAGCTTTCCTCGGTGGGCTGCTGTCCACCCTTTTCCGAAATAAAAATTATGGATGATCAGCGCCGTGAGGTCGGTGTCGGGCAGGTGGGCGAAATCGTCGGCCGGGGCCCCATCCTCATGCCCCACTATTATAAACGTCCTGAACTGACCGAGCAGACTATTATCGACGGCTGGCTATATTCCGGGGATTTGGGTTTTTTGGATGAGGATGGGTTTCTCACTCTAGTGGACCGCAAAAAGGATATGATCATCTCCGGCGGGATCAATGTCTATCCTAAGGATATTGAAGAAATCGTAGTGCAACATCCGGCGGTGCGCGAAGCGGCCGTTTTCGGCATCCCCCATAAAAAATGGGGGGAAACACCGGTGGCGGCTGTAATCCTGAGGGAACCGGGAAGCCTGGATGAAGAGAGCTTGCGTACCTGGGTCAATGCACGGGTGGGGGCGGCCTTTCAAAGAGTTCATCAGGTCATTTTTAAGGATGACTTCCCCCGAAGCACGGCCGGCAAGACCTTAAAACGGGTTATGCGGGAGGATTTAATCGGAGAAATCTTAAAATAACACCGGCTTTTTAACGGGTTGCTGAAAAAGGCACATCTACTGGGTTGTCCTCAATCCTCGTCATTGCGACGTATTTCTATATACGCCTCATTCCTCTGGATTTCGGGCGTCTGGTAGGCGATCGGCCCAGCCGATCTTTATCTTTATATAGGCTTCCTTCGGAAGCCCAGGACCTTTTTGAGCAACCTGTAAAAAATGAGTTTTTTCACAAACTGTTAATTGAACATCGAAGGATCAAGGGTTTGGCAAGGTGAGGTTGTATTACCACAATTATTAATTAAAGGAGGAGAATGATGGATTTAAAAAAAATGTTTTTTATTTTTATGGCGTTGATGTTGTTGCTGGGCCTGGGATCAATTAGTGTGATGGCTGCTGAGCCGATTAAAATCGCCCAAGTTGCTGGAGTAACCGGTGCCTTAGAGGTCTATGCCAAGCAATCGGTGACCGGGTTTCAATTGGGTTTGGAGTATGCCACCAAGGGAACCATGAAGGTTTTGGGGCGGCCTATTACCGTCGTCGTCAAGGACACCCAGGGTAAACCCGAAGTCGGCAAACAAATGTTAACTGAGGCCTTTAAGGACGATAAGGCTGACTTGGCTGTGGGTGGGGTTTCTTCGGCTGTGGCCCTGGCCATGCTTCCAGTGGCTCAGGAGTTCAAAAAAGTTTTTATCGTCGAGCCAGCGGTGGCCGACTCGATTACTGGAGAGGCCTGGAATCGGTATATCTTTCGCACCGGTCGTAATTCCTCCCAGGATGCCATCTCCAATGCTTTGGCCATTGCCAAACCGGGTGTCCTTATCGCTACCTTGGCTCAGGATTACGCCTTTGGACGGGATGGAGTTAAGGCCTACAAAGAGGCGGCTGAAGCCAAAGGAGCCAAGGTTGTCTTTGAAGAATACGCTCCTATAAACACCACTGATTTTACGGCTTCCACTCAGCGCATTATCCAGGCCATGAAGGACCTGAAAGGCGACAAATACATCTTTATCATTTGGGCTGGAAAGGGCAATCCCTTCCAGATCGCTCAAATGAAGCTGGATGAAAGATACGGAATCAAGATCACTACCGGAGGAAATATTCTAGCAGCCCTAGGTTTATACAAACCTCTAGTTGGAATGAAAGGGGCCATCTATTATTATTACGAAATTCCCAAGAACCCGATTAACGACTGGCTGGTTAAAGAGCACATGAAACGTTTTAACGCCCCACCGGACTTTTTTACCTGTGGTGGTTTCGCAGCGGCCATGGCTGTAATCTCCGGCATTGAGAAAGCCGGTTCGACTGATCCTGAAAAATTAATTTCCTCCATGGAAGGGATGCATTTTCAGACACCCAAAGGGGAAATGGTCTTCCGGCCGGAGGATCATCAGGCCCTGCAATCCATGTATGTCTTCAAGATCAAAGTGGACCCCAATGTTAAATGGGCCATTCCCGAACTGGAAAGGGAACTGACCTGGAAAGATATGAAGATTCCGATCCATAACAAGAAGTAGGACGAAAAACAGCGATATTCCATAGATTCGGAATCAAGAAGATATGGCCTTGAACCCTTTTTAAAAGGATCGCTTTGGCTGAGTGGCGGTTTGCCGGAAAAGCGTTCATCTCGCCCAAATTAGGGGTAAGGGCGGTCATCTTTTTCCTTAAAGACCGTCATCGGCGTGATGCTTTTTAAGCGAAGCGATCCTTTTACCCTTTGAACCTATTTCCCTCAGGAGCCAGTTTAATGAGCCCTTTACCCTTAATCGAAACCCAAGACCTAATTATCAGCTTTGGCGGCAATACCGCTGTCAATAAGGTTAATCTTAAGGTTGAGCCCTTTTACCTCAAGTCTCTTATTGGACCCAATGGGGCGGGAAAAACCACCTTATTCAACTTAATAAGCGGTCAATACAAACCTACTTCAGGAAAGGTCTTGTTCAAGGGCGAGGATATCACCAGACTTGGTCCGGCTGAACGGACTAAATTGGGGTTGGGGCGGTCGTTTCAGCTAACCAATATCTTTCCATTCCTGAGTGTATTGGAAAACGTACGTGTGGCCCTTCAATCCAAAGCCGAGATCGGATTGGTTTTTTGGCGCTATTACCGATCCTATAGCCATCTGGAAGATCAGGCCTATCAGTTGCTGCAGCAGGTGCTCCTCAACGACCGCTGGGCTGACGAGGCCGGCAGTCTGACCCATGGCGAAAAGCGGAAGCTGGAAATCGCAATCATCCTGGCCCTGGACCCGGAAGTTTTGCTGTTGGATGAACCGACCGCCGGGATGAGTCTGGAGGAGGTTCCAGCGATTCTTGAAATCATCCAGAAGATCAAGGCCGGTCGAAACCGGACGATACTGCTGGTGGAACATAAGTTTGATATGATCATGACTGTTTCCGATACAATTGCCGTTCTTAAGGACGGCTCGCTTATCTGCGACGGACCGCCAGAAGTTGTTGCCCAAAATCAAGAGGTCCAGGAAGCTTACCTGGGCGGAGGTCAAAAGAATGAATGAACCCATCCTCTCACTCAAGGACGTTCATACTCACATTCTACAACATCATATTCTGCAAGGGATTTCATTTGAGGTCAAGCCGGGGAGGGCAACGGTGTTGGTGGGAAGAAACGGGGCTGGAAAGTCTACCGCTTTAAGGACTATCATAGGACTTACTCCGGCGACCTCGGGCCGGATAGAACTGGAAGGGCAGGCCATCCAGAACCGTAAGCCATTTGATATCGCCCGCCTGGGAATCGGTTATGTTCCAGAAGATAATGCGGTGCTCTATACCTTGACGGTAGAGGAAAATTTCCGGCTGGCCATGTTTAAAGAAAGCCAAGAGGGCTGGAAACGCTTGGAATCGGTTTTCCAGTTGTTTCCCGATCTTAAAAAGTTTCTTCATTCAAAAGCCGGTCTCCTGTCCGGAGGACAAAAACAGATGCTGGCTATTGCCTTGGCCCTGGTTCTTGATCACCGGATTGTTTTGATCGATGAGCCTTCAAAAGGCCTGGCTCCCGTTGTGGTTGAACATTTGGGAGAATCACTCAATCATATCAAACAGACAACTACAGTAGTTTTGGTGGAACAAAATTTTTACCTGGCCAGCAAAGTGGGACAGGATTATTTCATATTGGATGACGGCAAAGTGGTCCATCAGGGACTCATGGAAAACTTGGTTGAAAATCAGGAGTTGAAACAGAAATATTTAGGGATTGCCTGAGGGAGGAAAGAGATGATGTTGACCTCAAGCCATGCGGGAACAGCGGAACCGACTGCAATCGATCTTCGGAAATGGGGGGGAAGGATCCTTTCTATAGGGGTATGGATACTCCCACTGATCTGGATTGACCCGACCACCTATGCCACCTTGACCATCGCCGGGTTAACCATGGGAGTGCTGCTCTTTTTGACCGCTTCCGGCTTGACGGTAATCTTCGGCCTGATGGATGTGCTCAACTTGGCCCACGGGGCTTTTTTTGCCTGGGGTGCTTATGCCGGTTTCTCATTTCTGAATATTCTCAGCCGAAAGGGCTGGCTGGATATGGCCACCCTGGGTCAGAGCATGGGGAATTTAGCCCTGGTTTTGCTACTGGCCCTACTTGTTGGTGGAGTTCTGGGGTTACTTCTGGAGAGGGTTATTATCCGCAAGACTTATGGGAATCACCTCAAACAGATCCTGATCACTATGGGTGCGGCACTGGTAATGAATGAAATCATAAAGATTTTTTGGGGCCCCAATGATGAAGCCCTATTGGTCCCGGCCGCTTTCCAGGACTCCTGGGTCTTTTTTAACATCCTGGTGACCAAATTCAGGGGGGTGGCCATACTGGTGGGTGTGTTGGTTTATATCGGTATACAGCTCGTACTTCAAAAGACCAAGCTGGGAATCATTGTCCGAGCCGGGGTGGAAAACAAAGAAATCGTCCAGGTCATGGGTTATAACATCCAGCGTATCTTTTCCGGTGTATTTGCCACCGGGGCGGCCCTCGCGGCTGTGGGCGGGGTTATGTTCTCCATTTTTAATGGGCATATATATCCCAGCATGGGCGATGAAAACCTGATTTTCGCCCTGATTGTCGTCATTATCGGCGGTATGGGTTCTGTTACTGGCAGTTTCCTGGGGGCGCTAATGGTTGGGTTGGCCTTTAATTATGTTGCCTTTCTGGTTCCGAAGCTGGCTCTCGGTGTAAACATTATGATTATGGCAATTATTTTACTCATCCGACCCAGAGGCCTTATGGGTCGTAGTTAGACGGGAGGAAAAGGTGACCAATTTGAATCCGGTTCAAACGGAGAGGCTTCAGGAAAGGCGAAACCGCTACAACCGGCCGACCTTTATCATTCAGCTGGTTTTTATTGCCGTACTATTAACCATCCCTTTCTTTTTCTCTTCCTTCCGACTCATCGATGTAGTAGTCAAGGTTATGATTTTCACTGTTTTTGTGGCCTCTTATGATCTGTTGCTTGGATACGGTGGGCTGCTCTCCCTCGGTCATTCCATGTTCTTCGGGATAGGAGCCTATTCCCTGGCCCTGGTCATTTACCATGCCAAAACCCCTGCCTGGACCCATTTCCTTCTGGCCACAGGAATTTCCCTGGCTTTAAGTATTTCCATGGCCCTGGTCATTGCCTTCTTTTCTCTGAGGGTAAAGGCCCTTTTTTTTGCCATGATGACCCTGGCCCTGGCCGAATTTGCCGATATCCTGGCCATCCAATGGTATGATCTAACCAAAGCCGAAGATGGGATTTCTTTTGGACTGCCGGGAATATTTAACGTGAGCTGGTCGGCTAAGAGTATAATGGGTGCAGAAATCAACGGCCGGCTTATGACCTACTATTTTATCCTGGTCGTCTCTGTAATCCTCTTTATCATTATGCTCCGTTTTATTCGCTCTCCCGTAGGACGGGTTCTCCAAGCCGTCCGTGATAACGAACCTAGGGCTACGGCCTTGGGATACAAAACTTTTCACTACCAGATCTTCGCCATTGTTTTCGGTTCATCCATTGCTTCATTGGCCGGGATACTCTATGCCATGTGGTTAAGATACGTTAATCCCGGATCGGTATTAAGCACTCCGATTATGCTGGATGTCCTGCTGATGGTTATCATTGGAGGACTCGGCACACTTTACGGGAGTATTATCGGGGCTTCATTCATCAAAATCGCCGAGGCCTGGCTGCCGGATCTTCAAAAAGTCGCCCAGGAATTGTTGCCCAATGTCGTTTTTGCCCAACGGCTGGCCGAACGTTGGATCCTGTATTTCGGTATTCTTTTTATTTTAGTGGTCTTTTTCTTTCCCAGAGGGTTTGTCGGCACGGCAAGAGATATTATTAAAAGTCGAAAGACCGTCGCGAAGCCAGTGGAGGTCCCGCATGACTAATGAAAAAGAAAAAGCGGGGATACTGGGTCTGGCCACCTATTTACCGCAGGCCTATCGCGACGACGATTATATCTCCTCTCAGAGTGAGACATCGGCAGAAGTTATCCGCACCAAACTGGGTTGGTATTAGAAGAATATGCTCGGTCCGGGAGACGGAACCGTGGCTATGGGATTTGAAGGCGGCCAGGAGACAGCTTATTAAAAATTTTCTAACCAAAGAATGGTTTGACGGATTTATCCGGCTGGCATCCTCGAATGCGAATTTTGATGTTCGCATTAAAAATCTTGAATTCTGGGACTCTTTATCTCTAATGCCCCCTGCGGATTTCCATAACGCTTCGCTTCAAAATGAGAGTTCTCCGAACTCAAAACTCTATGCTCTATTTTTTTAAAGAAAGCTAAATCCCATGAATGAACCAATCATGAAAAAAGTCAAAGGCGACGGCATTAAAATTCAACTAGCTGTGTGGGAAGGAAAAGGGAAACCGATCCTATGCATTCACGGCATTACCGCTAATTGCCGTTCTTGGGATTGCCTGGCTGCTGCCTTAGCCGACCGGCACCAAATCATGTCTATGGATCTGCGCGGCCGCGGATTCTCGGATAAACCTCCAACCGGTTATTCGATCGATCACCATTGTCAGGACATCCTGGCGGTTTTGGATGATCTTCATATAGAGCAGGCAGTTCTCATGGGTCACTCGCTCGGGGCCTTCATTTCCCTCGTCTTCGCCGCCCGTTATCCTGAAAGAATGGATCGCCTAATCCTGGTGGATGGTGGCGGGAAACTTTCCGAACAACACCGAATCAAGGTCTTTGCCGGAATTAAACCCGCCCTGGACCGTCTGGGACAGGTCTTTTCTTCTCCGGAGGAATACCTCGGGGTCATGAAACAGGCTCCTTATCTTCAACCGTGGAATTCCTATCTGGAAATCTATTGCCGTTACGAAATAGAAGAGGTTGAAGGAGGAGTTCGTACCAACATCGACCCCAAACACATTGAGGAAGAATCCATCAACCTGGGGAAGGTGGACTCAAGCCAATATTATTCACAGATAAAGGCCCCAACCCTGATATTACGGGCCACAAAAGGATTGATCGCCCAGGACGATATTCTGCTACCGGAAGATGTAGTAGAGGAAATGGTTCAAAATATCCCCAATTCCCATTATCTGAATCTGGGAGGGGCCAACCACTATTCCATCCTCTTCCAGCCGAATCCTGCTCGAGATCAGGCCATTCTAGGATTTTTGGAAAACTGATCCCCTGCTCTCTTTGGAATTTTTATCTCCTGATTTGGAACGACACCACTTTTTTAACATTTTCTTGACATACAATTCCCTAAAAGTTTAAACTTCAACCTTTAGAAAGGTTTTTCAACTTTAAATAGACTTGAAATCTTCTCGAAATGAATGGGTTGGGATGTATAGGCCAAACGGTCTGGCGAAGGAGTATTACACACTTCATTTTTATCAAGTAAGACTCGGCAGTCCTTATCACCCCACAAATAATTAAATCCAAAAGATCCATGAAAGGTTAAAATATGTCCAATCACCCATTAGAGGAAATCCTTCACCCAAAATCCATTGCCGTGGTCGGGGCATCCGACACCGGCCGGGGAGGAGGTTTTCTTACACCGCTTCAAAATCAAGGTTTTAAGGGAAAGATCTACCCCGTAAATCCCAAGTACAACGAAATTGGAGGATTGCCGGCTTATCCCAGGGTTAGTGCCATACCGGGACCGGTGGATTATGTCATCTCTTCCATCCCCGCCCAACAGGTTCTGGACCTGGTTGAAGATTGTGCCCAAAAAGGGGTCAAGGGACTTCATCTCTTCACGGCCCGGTTCAGCGAAACCGGCCGAAAAGATGCCGCAGATTTGGAAATTGAGATATTGAGGCGGGCTCGGAAATACGGCCTGCGCATCATCGGTCCCAACTGTATGGGGGTGTATTATCCCAAGGAGGGCATTGCTTTTAACGACGGCATGCCGATGGAACCGGGGAAAGCCGGCCTGATCTCCCAAAGCGGACAGGTGGTCGGCGAGATTGTCAGTATCGCCAGCCAGCAAGGTGTACGTTTCAGCAAGGCCATAAGCTACGGTAACGCCCTGGACTTCAACGAATGTGATTATCTGGATTACTTTGCCCAAGATGAAGAGACCGAGATTATTTTGATGTACATCGAAGGGGTGAGAGACGGCAAAAGATTCCCAAATTCCCTGCGTCAGGCAGCGGCCGTCAAACCGGTAATCATTGTCAAAGGCGGCCGGGGAAATGCCGGAAACAGGGCCACGGTTTCTCATACCGCCTCCATGGCCGGGTCACAACAGATATGGCAGGCCCTGATCAGACAGTCCGGCGCGATCAACGTCAACAAGCTGGAAGATATGATCGATCTGGCCGTCGCCTTTTCTTTTCTGCCCCCGGCGGTAGGACGTAACCTGGCGGTAATCGGCGGCAGCGGGGGCAGCAGTGTCCTGGCCGCCGATCAATGCGAAGAAGCCGGGTTGGATGTCATACCGCTTCCCCGGGATATCCGGGAAAAATTAAAGGAAATCGGCAATCCCATATGGGACTGGATCGGTAATCCGGCTGACTTTTCCATTTCTATGGGAGACCATCAAGCCGCCTTCCAAATAGGTAGACTGATGGTCGAACATCCGGCCTTCGACGTGGTTATGACCTTTGTGCACGGCCCCTGGAGAAGGACCCCGAAGCCTTTTTCGGTCGATGACCACATTCAACAATATGTGCAAATCAGTTTATTCGGAAAGGCGGTGGTTTATGTATTCCAGGAATCTCGAATGCAGGGCAAAAACGATGAAGAACTCCTCAGAATATCAAATGAAATCAAACAAAAAATGATCGCCCTTAATTTGGCGGTTTATCCTACCATCACCCGGGCGGCCAGGGCCCTTAGCAGGATGATCGGTTTCTACGAAAGCAGAAAATAAAAATCTTCTCCGCATGAGTCCCCAACATCCGACGGATTTGAGGATTCAAGAGTTCAAGCGGAATATTGGGGTCTTGAATATGAATTGCGAGCACATTCCCCGTCATGCCGACAGCGAGACTGCGTGAATTAGTGAAAGCATACTATTGGAAAATATCCTAACAAAACAACCCCCATTTCAAGACCCCAATTCCACTTACTTTCTCTATCGCTCCAAGTAAATCCTTCCCTAGGAGATAATGCCCGCAGCCGCCAGGGCCATGGTTTCATAACGTTTCAGCGGGGATTCGATATAGATCATCATCTTCTGGGCGGCCATCGAACCTTCGGCGTGAACGGTGGTCACTTCATGAAAGGCCGACTCATGGGAACAGACATGTCTCATGGTCTCATGGACCATTTTGAGCCGATCCAGGGTGCTGTATTTTTCCGATCCTCCCAGATAATGCTCCAGATAATCGTGAATATCGGGGTTCTCCCAGTCTTTTTTGTCCGGTGAGGTGGCAATGATCCCGCCGCAGATGTCCTGGATCAGTTCGACAAAGTTGTGATATTTACTGGCGAAATGTAGCTTGGCCATATTAGCGATCAGGGGATTGGGGACGGCGATGTTGCCGTGCATGACCGGGTCATTGGCCGCCGCATTGGCCAGGGCTCGGAGGGTTTCCACGTAGGCGGCAATATCCGCCAGTTTATCCCGGATGTGCCCTACCCTGTCCAACCCGTTATATTTGGCCATGGCCACGGCACAGCCGGCCATCACCTCCACGGCCGGAACCTTGTAACTGATGGCTGTAAAACGATGAAAGGTGGCAAAGGTATAAGCCAGGAGCATGGAGAACTGCCATTCCCCGCACATGAAAACCCGTTCCCAGGGGACAAAAACATTATCAAAGACGATCATGGCCTCGGTCAGCTCCCGGACCGGCCGGTCGGCATGGAATTCATGGTCCGACCAGGCACCGCGCCCAGCGCGGCAAATGAAGGTCACCCCTTTGGTGTTGGCCGGTATGGCAAAACTCACCGCATAGTCGGCCTCATCTTCGCGCATCTGCCGGGTGGGAACGACCAGGATCTCGTTGGCCGCCGGTGCACTGGTGATGTGTATCTTGGCCCCCTTGACGATGATGCCCTCTTTGTTTTTATCCACCACGTGGAGATAATAATCGGGGTGCTTCTGCTTGGAGGGTTCTTTGGAGCGATCCCCCTTGACACAAGTCACCGCCCCGCAGGTATGCAAGTCGTTCCTCCGCAGGTGTTCCAGAAAATTTTTGGCATTATCCTGGTATTGCTGTTTCCCCATCTGGCCGGCCACAACAAAGGCGGCATTGAGGCAGTCGGTCCCGATATCCTTCCCGAAGGGAAGCCCTCCGATCAGTTCGATGGAACGCTGAATCATCTTGGTCCGGTCGACCAGATCTTTCTTGTTCCCCGGCGTTATGAAATAACGGTTGATCGGCTCGCCCGTTTCCGGGTGAGGCGCCACAAAGAGGTCCCGGACCTCCGGGTCCTGGGATGCCGTCAGTTCATAGCCGGCGGCGATGGTATCGCAGGTGATGCCCAGGATCCGATGTTTGGTGATATCTTCCACCTTCTCCCCCCGGATATACACCCGCCTTCCATCGCGCAAACTTTCCTTGTATTCTTCTACGGTACGAATTCCCATCTGATCTTCTCCTTTTTAATTTATTTTCCATCCGGAAAATAACAAATTGCCGGATGGAACCGTTAAAAGTCCATGGTTGACATTCCTCTTGCCAATTTTGCTTAATGGTTTTAATATGACCGAAACATTCGGATGTTCAATATTTATTTTACTCATGGAATGATATAATACAACAAATCAAAATACTCATCAAGAGGTAGTCCATTATGGAAAAGGATTGGCATCGGTTGTCACCGGAAGAGAAAAGGGAACAGCGGTTTCAGGAATGGCTGGATTCCCCCGGCATCGCTTTTGCAAGCCCCGATGCAGAAAAAACTTATCGGGAGCGTGCCCGGCGTCTCATCGATGCCTACAATCTCAAGGAGCCGGACAGGGTCCCAGTCCTGGTGAATACGGGCTCCATACCGGCCTATGAGTACGGTCTCAACTACCGGATTGTAAGCTATGAATACGATAAGCTTATAGAAGTTTGGAGCAGATTCAATGGGGAACATGCCCTGGACCTGGACACCCTGGCAATGCCTCAAAGGATCTTTCCCAGTAAAGTCCTGGACCTCCTCGGCTACAAGCTTTACAACTGGCCTGGTCATGGGCTTTCCGACACCGCCAGGGGCTTTCAATACGTTGAAGGGGAATACATGAAAGCGGATGAGTACGAAGCCTTTCTAAGAGACCCTTCCGATTTCTGGCTCAGGATTTACCTGCCCCGGGTATTCGGAGTTTTTGAATCTTTTGGCATGTTCAAACCATTGACGCACCTTGTCGAGCTTCCCATGATGGACTTCATGCCCTTGGCCAGACCGGATGTCCAAGCGGCTCTTCTTGCCCTTGTAGAAGCCGGCAAGGAGTACGGGAAGTGGATGAATGCCGGCCGGGAGTATTTGGGTAAAATGGCCGCCTTGGGATATCCTGTTATGCGAAGTGCTTATGCAAAAGCACCTTTCGATACGCTCGGAGACACCTTGCGGGGAACCAGGGGAATTCTTTTGGATATGTATCGCCGGCCCGAAACTGTTCTTGAGGCCATAGACAAGGTTGCCGAACTGACCATCAGTACGGAAATCAGCGCAGCCAACACCCTGGGGACCCTCAACATCATGTTCCCCCTCCACAAGGGTGCCGACGGATGGATGAATCAGAAACAGTTCGAGACATTTTACTGGCCTACTCTCAAGAAGGTTGTTGATGCGCTTATCAACGAGGGGTTTTTGGTAACTCTTTTCGCCGAGGGCAACTACAACAGCCGTTTGGAGTCAGTGAACGAATTTCCCAAGGGTGCGGTCACCTGGTGGTTCGACCAGACCGATATGGCCCAGGCAAAACGTATTTTGGGCGACCAATGTTGCATCTCAGGGAACGTACCAACCTCCCTGCTGGTGACGGGTACCGCGCAAGAGGTAAAAAACTACTGCCGGAACCTTATCGAGGTATGCGGTCCCGGGGGCGGATACATACTCTGCCCGGGGGCGTCCACGGATGAAGCCAAATTGGAAAACCTAAAGGCCATGATGTCGGCTGCTAAAGAATATGGCGTTTATCGAAAAACTTAAAGCGCTTCCCATTAACGGGAGAACCATTTTCCAACAAATCTTTCCTCCGAAATCCTTTTCCGCTTAGAAGCATCTTTTGCGGAAACAGAGTGAATTTCAGTAATAAATTACAGTCAGTCCCAAGCGCTCCGCTAATTCTATATCCTGCCGCCCCTCTACGTTGCCTATGCCGAACTTCTCCATGGTCCGTATCGAAGGAAGGAGAAACTCGAAATTCAGGTTCAACTCTGGCGAGAGCCCCTTGGAATCCTCCTGCGTTATATCGAACAGTCTTTGAGAAATGCCAAGCTTTGCATAGATTTCCTTCTCCAGTTTTACGGTTTCGTCCTTTACGGCTATGGTTTCTTTAAGCGTCTTCTCGATTTGCTCCCGGCTCTCCCCGGCCTTTGCCGCCGCACTCCGAATAGACTCCTCAAGCCCCTTTTTATCTTTAACCGCACCGGCATTGCCGTGGAAACCGACAAACCCGCGGCAGATTGTCTTACGCTTGCCGGCGGTGAAAAGGTAATTCGCAGCGCTTGAACCCGCCACCCCATCCACAATAACATCGATATTGCGCTTTACCATATCGAGACCGATACGTACCCCGTCATAACTGTCGCCGCCCGATGAATTGACAATCAGGGTTTTGACGTTATCATCGACGGCCTCAAGATATTTTTCGTAGGTCCCTCTGTCGATATGCCCCTCGAACTTAAGAAGGTCTATGTCGAGGCGGACAAAAACCCCTTGCGCCATGGCCCTGGCTCGCTTTATATTTTCAAGGTCGGTTTTCCATGAACCGGAACATAGATATTCCCCTGCGAAAGTTTGGCCGCCGGTTGTCAGGATAATGAAGATTGCAAAAAGCAGCATCCTTTTTTCGGTCCGACTATTCATGCTCATTGCATCGCCTCCCACCCTCTACGGGGATTCCAGGGCCAGCCCCTTTTCGAAAACAGCCTTGCTCCTGGGGCCTGGAAATTCAGTAATCATTTTTGGCGCTTCGGGATAGTTCAGATCATCGATCGATTTTTCTGCTTTTTCGTCCGACATTAAAAACTCCTTCTATCTCCACTCTATCAATCATATCGATACGTTTCATTAATCATTTTTTTCCAACGGCTTTAAAGAAAGTATAACAGAAAACGCCATCCCTCTCTGCAGTTCGATAAAGATCCCGGATACCTTGATCGAAAACATGTTCTTCAATCATTTCGGACTTGATTGCCGATTCACGAATACCCTCGGTCATGGCCGTGAAAGTCTTTTTGGTAAATCCTTCGACCAGTTCAGGTCTGCTGGAATCAACATAAACCATTCGAGGAGATACGCAAACGGAATTAAAGCCGGCCTGGCGCAACCGCGGATACAATTCTCTCCCTATCATGGCATTACCGCCGGCCTGCCGTTGCAATTCAACCTGACACTGAATGGCTTTATGTGCGGCTTCGCTGTCAGGATAAAAATAGACCGAGCCATGGTCCCCTTCGATGACCGTGATCGTGCCGTCTTTCCTGAGATGGTTTTTCAGTATAGAAAGCACCTCGACGGGCCGTGAAAGATGCTCCAGGACAAAACAGACGAAAATATGGTCGAAAGAGTCCGGCCCAAAAGGCAAATTAACAATATCCGCCTGTTCAAATTGAACATTGGTCAAACCGGCCGCCTCAACCTTCCTCTTGGCCTCAATGAGAGAGGTCCGGGAAATATCGACAGAAGTAATCAAGGCCTTGGGGCTGCTCTTAGCCAGGCTGATCGTTTGCGCCCCAACCCCGCAACCGGCTTCCAAAACCCGGCTTCCTGCCGGATAGGAAGTATCGGAGTGCAGCAACTCAACCAGGGTAGAGGCCTGGTCCTGTAGACGTCTGTTTTCGCGATAATCGTACCCGTGAACATAAACTTTATCCATGCTACCTCTTTCATACTGAAGGCCAGGCCATCTGAAAGAACCTCTTTTATGGCCAATTCCCTGGATGGGTATGGAGTTTTTACTGTTTTATTTGTTCGGGAAACCTCGATTCAATCACAGTTTTCACCTCGTCAAGCCACTGCTCCCGTTGCCCTTTGGTGCTGGTAATCATAACACCGAAGGTCCGACGATAGAAGACAGGGACGCCGCAAAGACCAAAAACACAATTTTTCCAGATCGTTTCCAGCGGGTCTCCAAAAACGCGCTTTTCTCTTTCCGGTTCAGTGTTCGAGGTATTAAAGACAATAGCGGCTCTGGCGTGAAGTAACCCCTTCGGTACGCCCCCCCCTGAGTCTCCTTCCAGAAACTCATAGGCGATTCCGGGACGAATCACTCTATCGATCCAGCCTTTCAGTATGGCCGGGGGTTGACCCCACCAGTTTGGGTGGATGATGATGATGCCATCAGCTTCGTTAATCTCCTGGCAATGCCCTCTGATTATCCGCGGTAATGAAGCGTCATTGGGGATCTCTTTCCCGGGAAGGAGCGGATCGAAGTTCTCCCCATACAGGTCATGAAAGAGGACGCTGTGCCCGTTGTTCTCGAGTTGTTCGACCACGGTACGAGCAATCGCATGGTTGTAACTGTTAGGATCGGGATGGGCGAGAATGACTGATATTTTCATGATCGTTACTATTTCCCCAGTGTTTTCACATAACGGCCTGCGTCAATCATCAGTGGACGGTATGGATTTGGTGGACCGGATGGAGAACAGGGGGGTATTTCGCTGAAATTCCCGTTCCAAAGATAAAGGGTAGGTACCCTCTTTATAGTCGGGCGGGAAAACGCACTCTTCGAATCCGTCCAGAACAAACCCATTCTTGAAAAAAAGCCGTAGAAGCAAATGAAGGGGCCGATGAGAAAAGAGATGCGATTGATTCCAGAGGCCGCATTGGTATCCCAGATTCTTCGGGCCTTCTCGTTAGCCTCTTCGGGTTTTAATCTTCGGCATGATGAGTTCCTATGAACATACCGTAAAGTTAAATTGCGGGCAGGGCTAACGGGATTGATTAGGGCGCAGAAATACGGAAAGCCAAAAGGTTGTTTAGCAGCGAACGTTTGACCCTGCCCGTCAACCTTGAACGCCTTTTTCGCTGTAAAGAGATGAAATGCGATGGAACATGGTTCGCGGGAATGGTTTTACCCTTTGCCATTCCTTAGATGCGGTCTCTGCATGCCATAAATCATAATTTTTCTGCAAATTAAGCCAAAAATCGGGTGTAGTGTCAAAGGCACGGGACAAGCGCAAAGCCATATCCGGGGTTATGGCTCCTCTTTCATTTATGATTTTAGACAATGTTTTCCTGGAAACACCGAGAGTATCCGCCATATCCTTGATGGTTATTGAAAGAGGCAAAAGATAGTCTTCTTTAATAATGTTGCCCGGATGTGTTGGACGTCTGATCATTTTTCTCATTATCATTGCTCCTAATGGTAATCATTGTAATCGACGATATAGGCATCAGCGTCTTTAAATTTAAAAAAAAACCGCCAGTTTCCGGATACTTTTACAGTGTATATGCCCTTTTTATCGCCGCCTAATTGGTGAAGAAAAGATCCCGGATAATTCATATCTTTTATTTCGTTTGCGGCATTAAGTCGATCAAGAATTCTTGAAAGTCGGTTGGCATGATCAGGTTTAATGCCTTTCTTGGTGCCTGTGTAAAAAAAATCCTCCAATCCTTTATGTTTAAACGATTTAATCATAATAAGTTAATACGTAACCTATTGGGTTACATTTGTCAATATTTATTTTAAGCGAACAAATTATTCTTTGGTTTCTTAATAACTCCACGATCCAAAGGTTTTTTTAGAAATCGGAAAAATATCAATTTATGTTGTCTATCCCACCAAGGGTGTCTTATTATAACATATCCGACTTAAATCCTTATAAATCTTATAAAGAGGTATTTTCAACAAGTTGTTATTTGACAGCCAGGTCAGCGTTTAATGACAGTCGTTACAAACCTCCCCACGCAAACCTTCAAAACCCAACCGGGCGATGATCGGCACCATGATCAGGGCCGCTACCGGATCGGCCCACCACCAACCTAAAAAGGGCATTGAGCACAAGCCGAAAAGAAGAGTTGCATATAATTGATACGCTCAGCAGAATGACAATCAGAACACTCATTGGTATTTGTCATTTATTCCTCTCACGTTGAAGCTCCCTGAACCCAGGTGCAGAGACCTTCAATAAATAGAAATCGGGGATTTCCTTATGCCGGCCAGCCGGGTTCGGTTCCCAGGGGAACGCTGGTCAAAAGCGCTTCAATGTAATGGATCAGCCCGTTGCGAATTTTGAATAATTCAGCCACCAGCATGGACCGGGGATATTGGGTGCGGGGGGCTAATTCCACCACCCCGTAGCCGGGAATCTCGGCGGTTTTTATCGTCCCCGGCACATCAAACATAACCATACACCAGACCAGTCCCAGTTCCTCATCTACAACCAGATAGCGCCGGTCCCGAATTTTGGTCATATAGGTGAATAAGGGGATCTGTTCGGCGCAGGAAAGGGACAAAGGAAAGCCAAGCTCCTGATTGTTGGTGGTTTGCAATCCATTTTCCAAACGATTGCAATCCCGGTGAAGAGGAATCAATTCGGCGTTGTTTTTTTCAAGCCCCTCCAGGTAGAGATCGGAGATTTCGATCATCCTTTCCCTCGGTATCCTTTCCGAAATGGGGACGATTTCTGTTAATATCGGGACTGGAGTAACCAGGGTTTTAGGTTTGAAGGCCACATCCTGCCCGGCATAACGGGAGATCATGGTTTCAACTTCGGCAATTTTATTATCCCTCACCTTCATTCGAAGCGCAAACAAGGATAAATATTCGCCCCCTTCCTGCAAGGTGCAGAACACACCCACCTGGCCTTGTAAAGGGTCGGCCACGGCATGTCGGTATTTTATGGCCGTGGCGGTCTTCCAGAGGCCTTCCCCCAGTTTTATCTGCTTGGTGTTTTCCGTGAACCGAACATCATCAGTTACGGGAAAACGGGAAAAATCATGGGCGGTAAGGGCGTCAAGATACCGAATAGCATACTCGATTAATTCCTCTTTACTGTTCGATTTTTTGTTGGATATCATTTTCCTTTATCCTTTTATTTTTCATTGACAA
>Ga0214473_10001761_pt1 | contig 27794 bp, 20 predicted proteins | sample RVTome_7_FD_203509 | JGI IMG/M metagenome (GOLD analysis project Ga0214473, IMG submission 203509) | Soil microbial communities from uranium-contaminated site in the Upper Colorado River Basin, Wyoming, United States - RVT98D197 | ecosystem: Environmental > Terrestrial > Soil > Contaminated >...
GTCGGCGTCGAGGTGCTGGATGAGCAGCCCATGTGCTACTGGAACGTCGAGGCCGACCGGATCGAGATGCTCCCGTCCCGGCTCGAGGTGATCCTGGCCGAGGACGAGCGGGACGCCCTGCCGGCGGTCCTCGACCGGCTGGCCGACGCGGGCCGTGTAGCCGCCTTCTTCGGCAGCGAGACGTTCTGCCGCAACGGCGCGCTCGAGGGTTACCGTCTGCTCGGCACGGAGACGGGCAGGCTCGAGCGCTTCACGGTGACGCGGCGATGAGGCGCGCGCTGCTGGGCGCAGTGGCCCTGCTGGGCGGCTGCTTCCTGTCCCACGCCGCCGACGGCGTGGCGGGCGACGGCGGCGCGGCCGACGGCGCCCCGAGCGCCTGCGAGCCGGCGCCGGGCGTGCGGCTGCTGGACCTGGACCGCGGATGCTGGTGCGCGAGCCGATACGAGCCCACGCTCGAGTATGGAGGTCCGGGGATTGACACCGTCGAGGTGTGTCGTGGAATCCCGCGCGATGATCCGGAAGATCGCTTTAGCTTCACGGGCTGTGTGGACGGCTGGGTCATGCCCTTCACGGACCAGGATGACATCTACGTTGGCGGCAACGCGAACGCCTGTGCCACTGCCCTTGCCTGCCTGTACTTCTTCCGCGTCGTCGCGAGCCGGCCGGACGCGCAGGCGTGCGCCTACTCGGACCTGACGCTGGTGCAGACGGGCGAGATCCCGCCGATCGAGTGCTCGCCCGACCAGCTCTCGGCCGGCCTGTGCGGGATGGACTGCCTGTGCGGCGGCGAGCGCCGGTGCTTCGGGCTGAGCGAGGAGCACCCGGTGGGCGCGTGCGTGCGCTACCGGTCCGCGGATGACGGCGTGTGCGAGGCTTCTTCGCCCTCGTGCGAGGAGGCGGGCGCGCTGTGCATGCTGCCCATCCTTCCGGCAACGTGGATCGAGGGCACCACCGTCGAGCCCTTCCTGACGCCGCGCCAGGGACGGTGCGCGCCGGCGGCCGCGTGCCGCGCGCTCGAGGCGCTCTTCCCCGACACCTGGGCGTGCCTCGAGTAGCCGCCGGCGCGGGCCGGGGAGACGGCCGCACGACCGCACCGCGAGGCGGCAGCCGGGCCGTTTCGCGATGCATGGCTCGTCCGACGCGACGCCGCGACCGTCGAAAGCTCGACGAGCTACACGCGCCCCGCCACGTCCGCATGATCGCGGACACCTGCTGCGTGCGGGTGTCCATGATCTGCGTGGGCTCCGATCGCGGCGAGACTTCGATGGGGACACGTGGAGGAGCGACCCGGCCACGCGTGTCCATGATCTGCGTGGGCTCCGATCGCGGCGAGACCCTCGAGGTCGGCGCGCCCTTCCCCTGATCCGTCCGCCCAATCATCCCGGTTTAACGGCCGATCCCGGCCCCCTTTCGGTCACCTCGGTTCCCCCTTGCGGAGGGTCCCCCCTTGTTGCGACACTACCGCCCGAGGCGCGCTTGCACGCGCGGAAAGGGTTGGTTTCATGCGACTTCGATCGATCACCCTCGGCACCATGCTCGCATCCGCGGCGATCTTCACGGCCTGCGGGGGCGGCGAGTTCCCCCTCACCGGCAGCGACCGCGCGGCCGGCAGCGACGGCATGCTGACCGTCGAGGAGATCGAGGGTGGGAACCTTTTGGTGAATGTGCAGGTCGAGCACCTGCCGCCGCCCGCCCGCATCGGGACGGGCAACACGACCTACATCGGGTGGTACACGCCCGCCGGCGCCCAGGCCGTCAAGGCCGGCGTCCTCGGCTTCGACGAGGACGACCGCTCGGGCACCATGCAGTTCACCACGCCCGCCAACCGGTTCCGGTTCCTCCTGACCGCCGAGCGCAACGGCAACGTCGCGAGCCCGAGCGACGTCGTCGTGATGCAGCGCGACGTGCAGAACTGATCTCAGCCGTCGATCGCCGTCGCGATGGTGCCGATGGCCAGGAACATCGGCGTGGGCTCCCCATGGAGGAGGCCCTCCCGAACGCCCTCGACCGGAACGAAGCCGAGCGAACGGTAGAAACTCACCGCGTCGGGCTTGGCGTCGGTCACGATCCCAACGCAGCCCAGGCGGTCGCGCTGCTCTAGAGCGAGCCCGAGCACGTGACGAAGCAGGGCCTTGCCGACGCCCACGCCCTGCGCCCGCGTGGCCACGCCCAGGCGGGCCAGCCGCAGCGCCGGTAGCGGGTACGCGGGCAGCCGGCGCCGCAGGCGGGTGCCGGGGATGCGCGCTCGCTCGATCGAGGATCCCGCCACGGTCGCGAAGCCCACGATGTGCGCCGCAACGACCGCGACGTAGGTGACCGCGAGGTGCAGCTTGAACTGGTTCTGGCCCGCGTAGTGCTCGAAGAAACGATCCACGTCGGCCTGCCCGCAGGAGAAGCCGCTGCGGTCGTCACCCCTCGTGAGCCGTCGGATCTCAATCGTCTTGGCCACGCACCAGCTCGCGAAGGGCCTCGGTCGGTGCAGCTGGGCTCTCGACGAGGCCGACGATGCGATCGAACGCCTCGTCCTCGATGATCAGCCGGGCCGGGACGAGCGCCTCGTCGGGCAGCTCCGTGCGCGCCTCCATGAAGTAGAGCAGCGCCTGCTCCACCACGAAGTTCTTCTTGAGCCCGTGGCTCTCGGTAAACCGGTCGAGCTTCTCCTTGGTGGCCACCGAGACGGTGGCCGAGATCTGGGATTGGCTGCTCATCATCGCCTCCGAGGGCCATGCCTGGGGGAAGAATGGTCCACCATGGAAAAACTAGCATCACGGTGGGCTGCGGGCAAGGCGGCCCGCGCGCTCTCTCGCTAGCCGCCCTGCACCGCCACGAGGTGCAGCTCCACGGCGTCGCCGCCGCGCCAGGTGTCGAGCCGGACGTGGCCGAGCGCGTCCACGGTGGCCCCGAGGCCGGCGGCGCGTGAGCCGAGATCGAAGCCGAAGGCCGAGAGGCGCTGGGGCCCGACCTCAAGCTCGAGCTTGAGGTGCGCGCCGCCTTCGCCGACGGTCCGCGCGCTCACTACGCGCGCCTGCGTGACCGCGTAGAGCGGCTCGGGGTTGGCCTCGCCCGTGGGCTCGAGCCGCATCAGGTCGGCCGCCGAGGGCACCGGGAAGACCACGCCGTCGAGGCACACGTCCACGAGGGGCGGGCCCGCCGGAGCCATCGGGAAGCGCGCGGTGGCGGCCGCGAAGTCGGCCCGCAGCGGCTCGATCCTGTCGGCGGCGACCGACAGCCCCGCAGCGGCCTGGTGCCCCCCGAAGCCGAGCAGCAGCGGGGCGCACATGCTCAGCGCGTCGTACAGGGGGAAGCCATCGGGGGCCCGACCGCTGCCGTGGGCCACCCCGTCCTCGACCGCGAGGGCCAGCACGGGGACGCCCAAGCTGTCCACGAGTCGTGCCGCCGTGATCCCGACGACCCCGCGGTGCCATCCCTCTGAGGCGACGACCACGCCACGGTCCGGCGCCTCCCCATACACCTCCAGCGCCTGAGCGCGCGCCTCGGCCGTCACCCGGCGCTCGACCTGCTTGCGCTCCTCGTTGATCTGCTCGACGCGGGCGGCCAGGCCCCGCGCCTGCTCCGGCGTCGCCGCCTCGAGCAGCTCCACGGTGATGCGCGGATCGCCGAGGCGACCGGCCGCGTTCAGGCGCGGCGCGAGGCGGAAGCTCACGTCGCGCGCGCCGAGATGCCGACCTTTGAGATTCGCAACGTCCCGCAGGGCGACGATCCCGGGTCGCGCGCCCGGGTCCGCGAGCAAGCGCAGGCCAGCGCGCACGAGCCGCCGGTTGTCGCCGTCGAGGGGGGCCACATCGGCGATCGTCCCGAGGGCCACGAGATCGAGCCAGCTCTTCAGATCCAGGTCGCGGCCCATGGCCCTGCGCACCGCGCCACCGAGGGACAGGGCGAGGCCGGCGCTGGCCAATCCCTGGTAGGGGAAGGGGCAGTCGAGCCGGTGGGGGTTCAGGAAGGCGAAGGCGGGCAGGGGCTCTTCGGGGACGAGGTGGTGGTCCACGACGACCACGTCGACGCCCCGGCTCCGCGCCCGCGCGATGCGGTCGTGGTCGCTCGAACCGCAATCGCACGTCACGATCATGGACGCACCCGCTTCGATGCAGCGGTCGAGCGCGGTGTCGCTGAAGCCGTAGCCGCCCTCGAACCGGTTGGCCGCCAGCGTGACCGCGGCGCCCCCGAGCTCACGGAGGATCCCCGAGAGCACGACCGCGCTCGTGGTGCCGTCTACGTCGTAGTCCCCGAACACCACCACGCGCTCGCGGCTCCGAATGGCGCTCGCGATTCGATCCGCGGCCAGGGCCCGATCGGCCATCTCGTCGGGCGGCGTCAGTCCGCTCAGGCGCGCGTCGAGGAACTCCCGCGTCCGAGCCTCGTCGCCCAGGTCCCTGTGCAGCAGGACCTGGGCCGTGGCGGCACCGAGCCCACAGGCCCGCCCCAGCTCGCGCGCCGCGTCGGGGTCCGGGGGTTTGAGCTCGAACGCGAGCCCCGCGCCCACGTGCCTACCGTCCCTTGCTGAAGAACTTCGTGTCCATCCACTCGGTGACCGGAGCCGCGATGAACGTCGACGAGTAGGTTCCGATGAGAATGCCGATGAACAGCGCGAAGGCGATGTCCTGAATGACCGAGGTGCCCCAGATGAAGAAGGCCGACACCGACAGGAGCGTGGTCCCCGAGGTGATGATCGTGCGCGACAGCATCTGGGAGCTGCTGATGTTGATCAGCTCTCGCAAGGACTTGTCCCGCATCCGCCCCATGTTCTCGCGGATACGATCGTAGACCACGATGGTGTCGTTGATGGAGTAGCCCACGATCGTGAGCAGGGCGGCCACGAACGTGAGGTTCATCTCCTTCTGGACCAGGACGTAGATCCCCACCGTGATCATGGCGTCGTGGATCAGGGCGAGAACGCCTCCGGGCGCGAACCGCAGGTCGAAGCGGAACGCGACGTAGACCATGATGAACGCGATGGCGTAGATGAGCGACTTCATCGCCGCGTCGCGCAGCTGGGCGCCCGCCTTGGGTCCCACCCACTCGACGCGCCGCGGGGACTCGGGGCCCCGAGCTCCGAGCGCCTCGTGCAGTCCCGCCACGATCTCGTCGGCGACGCCAGTCAGGTGGGCCTCGTATCGGTGGTCATCCGGCTTGCCGAAGGGCGTGACGCTCCGCACGCCGATGCCCTCTCCCTCGAGGGCCGTTTGCACGGCATCGACCTCGACCGCGTCGGAGAACCGGAACGAGATCTTGTCACCGCCCGGCGAGACCTTGATGAGCGTGAGCTCGGCCTCCCCGACAGCGCCCGCGACGGCCTGCTGGATCGCGTCGACCCTCTCTGCCGGAATCGAGCTGACGTCCCGCACGCGAATGATGTACTCGCGCCGGGATCCCTCCACGTTGACCACGTCGGGACGCCGGTAGCCGAGCCGCTCGAGGGTTTGGCGGAGCTCGTTCGACGAGACGTCCCCTGCGAGCTCGAGCTGCAGCTCTGTGCCGCCGCGGAAGTCGATGCCCCAGTTGGGCTCGGGAAGGAACGGAATGTTGACGGGCCGTCCCAGGATGGCCGACGCGAGGCTCGGGATGAGCGTCGCGAAGCTCGCAAGCACCAGAAGGACCGAGACCAGGATGACCGGCCTGCGGTACCGCATGAAGTCGATGTAGGTGCCGGGTCGGATTAGCTCCATGGCTTCACCCCACCCTCAAGCGCTCGACGCGCAGACCGCGCACGACCCAGTCGAAGAGCACCTTCGAGCAGAACACTCCTGTGAAGACGCTCGTCGCGATGCCGATCATGAGCGTGACGGCGAACCCCTTGATGGGCCCGGTGCCGTACTGGAACAGGACCACACCGGCGATGAACGTCGTGACCTGACTGTCGAAGATCGACCAGAAGGCCCGCCGGTATCCCTGATCGACGGCCGACCTGGGCGACTTGCCCAGGCGGAGCTCTTCCCGAATCCGCTCCGTGATGAGCACGTTGGCGTCCACCGCCATGCCCACCGTCAGGGCGATGCCTGCCACCCCGGGCAGGGTCAGGGTCGCCTCGAAGAAGGCCAGGATGGCCATGAGGAACAACAGGTTGAAGATGACCATCAGGTCAGCCACTACACCGGCCACCTGGTAGTAGAAGAGCATGAAGATCAGGACCAGGCCGATGCCGATGACGGCACCCTCTGCGCCCTTCGTAACCGAGTCCCGCCCCAAGGTCGGTCCGATGAGCTGTTCGTTGGCCGGGCGAATCGGCGCCGGCAGAGCCCCCGCCTTGAGCACGATGACGAGGTCGTTGGCTTCCCCGAGCAGCGCCTCGTAATCCCGGTAGGCACCGAGCGTGATCTGCGCGCGCCCCCCACCGATGCGCTCGTTGATCACGGGCGCGGACTCGACCCGGTCGTCGAGCACGATGGCCATGCGACGCTTCACGTTGCGCGAAGTCAGACGATCGAAGGACTCGGCACCGTCGCTGTTGAATTGGAGCAGCACCACGGGCTTGCTTTGATCCTGCGGATCGAAGGAGACATATGCGTCTTCGACGTCCTCGCCCGTGACCTCGGCCAGGTCGAAGAGGTGGTAGGTTCGCCAGGCCTCCTCACCCTGCTCCGCTTCGGGGTCGTCGGAGGCTTCAAACGAGCCGATGCCGAGCTGGTGGTCGTCCGGCACCTCGATGCCAGTGATGAACCTCTGCAGCCGCACCCGCGACCCCTCTCCCCGTGCCACGAGGAAATGGGACTGCACCCGGGGATCGTTCTCGCCCGCTGACACCGTCTCGCTCTGCCGCGTGATCCCCTCGGGAAGGTCGGCCAGGTTGCGGACGAAGTCCGACTCGTCATCGACCACCTTGAAGTCGAGGCTCGCGGTGCGCGTGATGATGCCCCGGATGTAGTCGAACATCGCCTCGTCGGCGCCCGGGATCTCCACGATGATGTCCGAATCGTGGCCGATCACCGTGGTCTCCCGGATCTGCAGCTCGTCGATCCGGTTGCTGATGGTCTTGACCGCCTGCTGAACCGCAGTGTCGCAGAGCTTCTCGAGGCGCTCCTCCCGAATCGTGAGCGTGGACACCTTGCCCCGCGTATCTTCGATTCTCAGGTCGGGATAGCGCTCCGCGAGCCAGTCGCGTTCGAGGTGCTCGACGTCGGCTTGCCGCTCGAACGTCGCCCGGATCTCGCGCTCGCCAATACGCTGGACGCGAAAGCGCTCGCGGATCTCGCCGAGCTGCTCCCGGGTGGCCGAGTCGATCTCGTCCTCGTCGATGATCCCGAGCTCGGCGCCCATCTGCACGAGCAGGCCCTCGGACATGCGATCCCGTTGATCCCTGATGGCCTCGTCACACTCCACCTCGTACATGAGGCGAAGCCCACCACGGATGTCGAGGCCGGGGCTGATCCGCCCAGAGAAGGTGCTTTGCACCCAGGCCGGCGCGGGGAGCCACTGATCGACGCTGGGCCACACGGCGAAACACGCCGCGACGACGAGGCCCACGACCAAAGCGAAGCGAACGTACCAACCCCTGTCCATGTGGTTTGCTCGAGGACGGCAGCGCTCCTGAGGGTCGATCTGCGACCCTGCCTAGGAGTCGTCGTCCTTGTCCTTCCCGTTGTCCTTGCCCTTGTCCTTGTCCTTGTCCTCGTCCCGCTTCCCCTTGTCCTCGCGGGACTTGTCCTTCTCGGAGGAACCGGGATCGACGCCCGCGACGTTGGCGCGCAGGACGTTGATCTTCACGCGATCGGCGATGAGGAGCGTCACTTCGCGTTCGTCGATGTCCACGATCTCGCCGCGGATGCCGCCCGACGTCCGCACGATACCGCCCCGCCGGAGCGACTTGAGCATGGAGTCCTGCTCCTTCTGCCGCTTCTGTTGGGGTCGGATCAGCAAGAAGTAGAAGACCAGCATCATCACCAGCAACAGGCCCGCCTGTGTGGCGCAGCCGCCGGTAGGTGCCACGGCCTCCCCTCCGCCGGCGTCGCCGACCCCGGGGGTCGCTTCGGGTTGGAACCAGGAGAGAGCTTCGATGAGGGAAAGGAGCACGGGGCACCCGCGGTGCTTTTGGCCAAAAATCGCGATCTTTTCGCGCGTCCGGGCACCGTGTGGGGCCCGGCGAAAAGCCGCGAACTAGTACTCCATGGCCCCCACGGCGTCAACCGTGGCACCGTGCTTCCTAGAACGCCGGTCCACGGATCGGATGTTCAGCTCCCATGGACAGGCTCACCAATGAGGCGCTCGACAAGTTCGCACGAGGCGGCGGGGACGCCGAAGACGCGGAGTCGAGGGACCTCGTGTGCGCCCTCGCTCGCCACGCCTCGGCGCTGCTCCCCTTGGTCCTGGCTGATCCCTCCGTGCTCGACGCTGCGCGAAGCCGACCGCTCAGCCACGGCGACGATGCGGAGACCTTCCGAACCGCCTTCCTCGCGACCACCCAACCGCTCGAGGATGGCCCCGAGTTGCTGCGTGTCCTGCGCCGCATGCGGCATCGCGCCATGGTGCGCATCGCCCTCCGGGAGGTCCTGCGGCTCGCGGACGTGGATGAAACCAGCGCCGAGATGGCCGACTTGGCCGCCGCCGCGACCGAGGCGGCGCTGCGAGCCGTCGAACGCCGGCTCGAAAGACTCCACGGTCCAGCTCTCGATCAGAGCGGCCACCGCGTGACGCTCGTGGTGTTGGGCATGGGGAAGTTGGGCGGCCGCGAGCTCAACCTCGGCAGTGACATCGACCTCTGCTTCTTCCACGGCACCGACGACGCGACGGTGGGGGACGGGTCGATGACGGCCCATGAACACTTCACGAAGCTAGCGGCTGGCACGATCAGGTCCCTCTCCGAGATCACGGACGACGGGTTCTGCTTTCGCGTCGATCTGCGGCTTCGACCCGAGGGGGCAACGGGCCCGCTCGTGAACTCCCTCGCCAGCGCGGAGCGCTACTACGAGACCTGGGGCCGGACGTGGGAGCGGGCTGCGCTGATGCGTGCCAGGCCCATCGCTGGAGATCGCGCCCTCGGAGACGAGCTCCTTCACATGCTGCGGCCCTTCGTCTTCCGCCGCTCAGTCGATCCGCGGATCGCTGACGAGATGGCCGAGATGCTCCGCCGCACGCGCAGCGAGCTCGGCGTCCACGAGGACCGCGACATCAAGCTCGGCGTCGGGGGGATCCGCGAAGCCGAGTTCTTCATCCAGAGTCTCCAGCTCATTTGGGGGGGGCGGCACGCCGAGCTGCGTGTGCCTGGAACCGTCGAAGCCACGAGACGGCTCCTGCGCGCCGGCCTGATCACCAACCGTGAGGCCGATGATTTGCAGACAGCCTGGGCTCTCCTCAGGCGCGTGGAGCACCGGATCCACGCCCAAGCTGGATACCAGACCCACGAGATACCAACGGGCCCGCCAACGTCCGAGGCTTTTGCGCAGTCCCTCGGATTCACCGACGCGCGCGCGCTCGGGCGCGAGGTCGGTGCGGCACGAGCGCGCGTGACGGAGCTGTTCGCGTCCCTGACCGATGCGGAGCTCGCCGAGGATCCCGAGTACGCAGACCTCTGCGATATGGTGGCTCGGGGCGAGCCGGCGAGCGTTCTCGCTCCGGCCATTCCGGCGGTCCTGCCCGTGACCGACGCCGACGAGGCAGCCTCGCACCTGCGGCGCCTCGGACGATGGGCGACGTCGCCGCTCGGGCCGGTCAGTCGCGAGCGAATGCCCCACCTCGGACCCATGCTCCTTCGGGAAGTGACGGAGGCCGCCGACCCCGACGCAGCCCTTCGCTACCTGGCCGACTTCTTTAGTCGGCTCGCGGGTTCTTGGGGGTACGACAAACTCCTGGCCTCCGAGCCGCGCCTGACCCGCCGCCTCGTGGGCCTCTTCGGTGCCAGCGCGACCCTCTCGACCCTGCTGAGCCGCCGCCCCGAGGCGGTCGAGGAGCTGCTCCTGAGCACGTCTCCCCGTTCGGCCGACGCGATCAGCGCCGCGCACGAGGAGCCGCCGCTGGTATGGACCGGCGACGGACCGGATGTGGAGGCCGCCCTCGGCGCCCTGCGCCGTCTCAAGCAGGACGTGACCATCGAGATCGGGCTCGGATACGTGGCTGGCGAGCTCGACATCGGTGCCGCGGCCGAGTCCCTGACCATCCTGGCGGAGGCGCAGGTGTCGGCGGCGCTCCGGTGCGCGACCGCGTCGTCCGAGGGCACCGCCGAGCTCGCGGTGATCGCCCTCGGCAAGCTCGGAGGGCGAGAGCTCGGCTTCGGGGGCGATCTCGACCTGATGTTCGTCTACGACGGGACACCCGAGCAGGTGGAAAACCACACGCGCGCGGCGCAACGGACCATGGCGCTTCTCTCGCAGCCCGACGCTGCGGGCCCGGGTTACCGCACCGACACGCGCCTGCGTCCGAGTGGCTCGCAGGGGCTGCTCCTGGCGTCCCTCGCCGCCTTCGACCGATACCACGAGACCAGCGCGGCTGCCTGGGAACGGCAAGCGCTCGTGCGCGCTCGCCCCATCGCCGGAGGCGTCGCCGTGTGCCGAGCCGCTGCCGAACGGTGCGAACGTCTCGCCTTCCTGCAGGGGGCCGCGCCACGGGACGAGGTGGCGCGCGCCCGCCGGCGAATGCAGGCCGAGCTTGCTGGTGAACGATCCGGCCGATACCATCCCAAGGTCGGCCATGGTGGCCTCGTGGACGTGGAATTCGCCGTGCAGTGGCTGCAGATGCATCACGGACGTGATGTGGAAGTGCGCACTCCGACCACGGCGACCGCGCTCGCGGCCCTGTGCAAGCGGGGCTATCTGAGCGACGCGGACGGGGAGGTACTGCGTGGGGGGCACGCCTTCTTCAGGCGCGTCGAGCAGGCCCTGGTCCTACTCGACGAGACGGTGGAGCCGGTGCTCTTTCTCGGGGGTCGCGCCGCCGACCAGGTGGCAAGGCGACTGGGGTTGCGGGATCGCGACGGGCTGAGGGCCACCGAGGTGCTCGTCGCGACCTGGCAGCGGCACGCCGAGGGCGTCCGTGAAGTGTTCGAGCGGGTCATCGGGCCGGTCCACATCGAGGCGCCGTGGCGGTGAAGAAGCTCACCGTCCTCGTCGTGCACCCCGAGAGCGGGCTGGCGCAACGGATTGCCAACGACGTCCGCGAGACCGGTCACGACGCGGTGGTGGTGCCAGACGGTGAGCGAGCGATCGATCGGTTCATCCAGGAGCCAGCCGACGTGATCGTCGTCGAGATGCTCCTGCCGGGACGGGACGGCGGCACCACGATCGAGTCCATCCGGTGGGCTCCCGGGGGAGCGCACGTGCCCGCCATCCTGCTGGGCACACGCGGCACACCGACGAAACGACTCGAGGAGGTCGGCCACAGGGTTGGCGCCTTCGCCACCCTCGGTGGCCCACTCAACGACACCGTCGTCCGTTCGCTGCTCGCCGGCATGTCGTCGAGCGCGGCGGCCGCGACGCGCGTCGCGAGGAGCGAGGAGCTCGAGAGATCCGTCTCGTTCGAATCCACGACCGCGCAGGGCAACTCGGCCGGGAGACTGCCGGTCACCGCGCCGGTTGACCCACGCGCCTTCGACGACGAAATCCTGACCGACGCAGACGACGAGCTGTCGGGGGGGTGGTCGAGGGGGGACGATCTGAATGCCGAGCGGGAGGGGCGTGACGTCGAGCACACAGCCAAACTGGCCGACGGCGCTGCGGACGCCACAGTGGCCGGTGACCTGACGCAGGTGCCATTCCCACGGTTGCTCCACCGCATGGCGGTCATGCGGGCAACCGGCGCTCTCGTGGTCGCCTCGGGAACGGACGCGCGCAGGACCACGACCGGGGAGTCGCCGAAGAAGGTCGTCTACTTCCGCGCAGGCGTGCCCGTCTACGTACAGTCCAACCTGGTGCAGGAGTGTCTGGGCCAGGTGCTGGCCCGAGGCGGCCACATCTCCGCTCAGGTCCTGCAGGAGTCCATCGAGCGAATGCGCCGGGGCGAAGGACGACAGGGCGCGGTGCTCATCGCCATGGGATCGCTGAGCCCGCACCAGCTCCGAGACGCCCTCGAGGACCAGCTGCGCGTGAAGATCTTCGACCTGTTCGTCTGGAGCGCCGGTCGCTACAGCTTTTCTTCCCGGATGAGGCCCCCCGCCGAGACCGTGACCCTGGAGATGAGCCTCGGCGAGATCGTCCTCAAGGGCGTGGTTCACCGCATTCCGCCGATGCGGTTGCTCGGCCTTCTCTCTCCTGACCTTGACCGGTACGTCGTGCCGCACCTGCGGAGGCTCCGGAGATTCCGTGACACACCGATGGTTCCCGAGGCCCGGGCGTTGCTCCACAAGCTCGACGGTACGCAACTCCTGCGCTCCCTACTCGGAGAGAGCGGCGGCAGGCCGGGTGCCGCAGCCCAGTTGTTGTACGCACTCCACTGCGTCGAGGCCATCTCCTTCGAGGCCGCCCCGCAACCCGTGGATCCGATTGCCGTAGTGGCCGGCGAAGCGGCGCGCGGTCGGAACCTCACGGTCGTCCGTGAGGAGCTGACGCGGCTCGGGCGTCTTCTGCGAGACGGGCGACACGCCGAAGCGTTGGAGGTCGCCGATGGGGCCGGCTCGGAGGCGCGCGAGCGGGCCGCCGCGTTGGCGGCTCGCTACCAGCCCTTCACGGAGCCGGGGGCGGCCCCCCGAGAGCTGCGCACGCTCGCGCTCGAGGTGCGCGCGCGCCTGGCGTACGTGGGACGGCCCGACACCGGCCCGGCGCTGCGCACCGTCGCGGCGCCGGACAAGGCTTCAGCCTGGGAAGAGACGCCGACCCGCGACGAGAAGCGAAAGCGCGACGAGGCGGCCATTCCGGGCACTCGACCGCTCGCCTACAGCGAGCCGAGCCAGGATCTGAACGACGAGCCGTCCACCGAGGAGTCGCCGCCACCGGGCTCCTCTCCCGACTCGGTGTCCGAGTGGGCACCAGCGGACTACGGCGACCCTCGCGGGCTCGACGAAAGGGTCGATCGGCTGTTCCAGGCGGAGCGGCACTTCCGCAAGGGCGAGCAGGCCCTCAACCGTGGCCAGGTCGCCCAAGCGATGGCGGCCCTCGCGCGCGCTTCCGAGCTCTGTCCCGAGGAGGCGGAGTTCCTGGCGCACCTGGGCTACGCGCGCTACCAGAGCGCGGCAGGCGACCCCGAAGTGATCGCGCGAGCGATGGAAGAGCTCGAACGGAGCTGCCGTTTGGCGCCCAAGCTCGACCTCACGCATCTGCTGTTGGCGCGCGTTCTCGATCACCGCGGCGACCGCACGGGCGCACGTGACGCCTTCGAGCGCGCACTCGCCGCCAACCCGGACTGCGGCGAGGCCCTCGAGGGGCTCCGCTCCCTGGCCGGGGCCTGAGAGCCTTTGCGAGGCCCTGCGCGCGGGCCGATACTGCGCATCGTCCCTCAGTCGCTGTGGTACAAAGATCCCCGGGGCTCGGAGGAACGGCATGGTCGACAACGTGGACAAGGTGTGGCTCGACGGAGAGCTCGTCGACTGGGACGACGCCAATGTCCACGTCCTCACGCATACGCTCCACTACGGGCTCGGGGCCTTCGAGGGCATGCGTTGTTATGAGCTGCACGACGGGCGCAGCGCCATCTTCCGGTTGAGGGACCACATCGAGCGGCTGTTCATGTCCGCCAAGATCATCACCCTGCCCATGAGGTGGACGATCGACGAGCTCTGCGAGGCCTGCCTCGAGACGGTCCGGGTCAATGGGATCAAGGAGTGCTACGTCCGCCCCCTCGCGTTCGTGGGGACGGGCGCCATGGGCCTGTCGGCCATGAACAACCCGACGCGCCTCGCGATCATCGCGTGGAAGTGGGGGGCGTATCTCGGCGAGGAAGGGCTGCAGAAGGGCATCCGGGCCAAGGTGTCGTCGTTCAACCGGGCGGGCGTCAACATGCTGATGGCCAAGGGGAAGATCGTCGGCCATTACGTGAACTCGATCCTCGCCAAGCGTGAGGCCCTTCGTGGCGGCTATGAAGAGGCCATCTTGCTCGACGCTCAGGGATACGTGGCCGAGGCGTCCGGTGAGAACGTGTTCCTGGTGCGCCAGGGTCGGGTCGTGACGCCGCCCATGGGCAGCGCCATTCTCGGTGGCATCACCCGGGACACGGTCATCGCCCTGCTCGGTGACATGGGCGTTCCCGTGGACCAGCGGCTCATCTCTCGCGACGAGCTCTACACGGCAGACGAGGTGTTCGTCGTCGGCACGGCCGCGGAGATCACGCCCGTGCGCGAGATCGACGACCGGATCGTGGGCGCCGGAGCTCGGGGGGCGCTGACCACGCGCCTCCAGGCGCAGTACTTCAGGGTCGTGCGCGGCGAAGAGGCCAGCCGCGCAGCCTGGCTCGCCGTCGTCTAGGCGCTCGCGTTCGAGATCTGTCTCTCAGTCTTCGATGGCTGCGCGGTAGTACACGATGCGATGGCAGTGGGCGCACTGCGCCATCTCGCTGCCGCGCTGCAGGTCGTTGTACTGCTGGGGCGGGATGCTCATCTGGCACCCCATGCACGTCCCGTTGACGACCTCGACCATGGCCACGCCCCGCGCGCCGCGGATGCGCTCGTATCGCTTGAGGAGCGGTCCGTTGATTTGCGCCGTCAGCTCGTCACGGCCGTGCAGGACCTTGGAGCGCTCGCCTTCCACCTCGGCGATGCGGGCATTCGCCTTGGTCTCCTCCTCGCCGAACATCTTGCGCAGGGCTTCGAGCTCCTGGCCGTGGTCCTCGAGGGACTGCCGGACCCGGCCCATGGCCTCGCTCAGACGCCCGTGCTCCTCTTCACGCTCTTTGATGGTGCGGCGCACGCCCTCCATCTCGCGGTCGGCCGCCTCGGCCTCCCTGGCGTTGCGCGCCTTGGCGCCCTTGGCCTTCGCCCGGGCGAGGAGCTCGGTGGCCGTGGCCACCTGCTCCACGTGGCTCCGGCCGAGCTGTTCGGCCTCCTCGAGATCCCGCCGCTCCTTGTCGAGCAACGCCTCGAGGCGCTCGACATCGGCGCGCATCTCGTTGACGCGCTCGGGGATCTCCTTCAGCTCCTGGTCCAGCTCTCGCGCGGAGGCGTCGATTTCCGAAAGCTTTGCAAGCGCCCTGAGCTGGTCCCGCACGCGCGTCACTCTCCTGCGAGGGGGAAGCGTTTAGCTCGCCTCGGGGCTCGACGCAAGCCCCATCCTGACGATGGGCAGTTCTTCCGAGCGATTCCCGGGGAGCAGGGGTGGGCCCACCTGGACTCGAACCAGGAACGACCCGGTTATGAGCCGGGGACTCTGACCAATTGAGCTATGGGCCCCTGTGTCCCGCGCGACTCGCGCGCGGGGTCCGCGCCGCTCAGTTGTCGATGAAGCTACGGAGCTGCTTGGAGCGGCTCGGATGCCTCAGCTTGCGCAGCGCCTTCGCCTCGATCTGCCGGATGCGCTCGCGCGTGACCTCGAAGTCCTGGCCGACCTCCTCGAGGGTGTGATCGCTCTTCTCGCCGATACCGAATCGCATCCGCAGCACCTTCTCCTCGCGGGGCGTGAGCGTTTTGAGCACACGCCGCGTCTGCGTCTCGAGGTTGTGGTTCACGACGGATTCGACGGGAGAGAGGATGGACTTGTCCTCGATGAAGTCGCCGAGATGGCTGTCCTCCTCTTCGCCGATCGGCGTTTCGAGGGAGATCGGCTCCTTGGCGATCTTCAGGACCTTGCGGACCTTGTCGAGGGGCATCTCCATCTTCTCGGCGATCTCTTCCGGGTTGGGCTCCCGGCCCAGCTCCTGCACGAGATATCGGGAAGTTCGGATCAGCTTGTTGATCGTCTCGATCATGTGCACGGGGATTCGGATCGTCCGCGCCTGATCCGCGATCGCCCGCGTGATCGCCTGCCGGATCCACCACGTGGCATAGGTCGAGAACTTGTACCCGCGCCGGTACTCGAACTTGTCCACGGCCTTCATCAGGCCGATGTTCCCCTCCTGAATCAGATCGAGGAACTGCAGCCCGCGGTTGGTGTACTTCTTGGCGATCGAAACCACGAGTCGCAGGTTGGCCTCCACGAGCTCGGCCTTCGCGCGCTCCGACTGTCGCTCGCCTTGATGCAGGTCGCGGTAGGTCTGGCGGAGCACGTCGATGGGCTGCCCCATGTCGTCCTCGACCTTCCTGATCTGCTTTTGGGCGTCTCGAATGGCCTCCTCCGCCATCCTGAGGCCCTCGAGCGAGATGCCGTGCTTCCGGGACAACCGGCGTTCGGCGGCCTTGCTCGACTGCATGTCGCGCAAGACCTTGCGGATGTCGCGATGGTTGTGGCCCCCGCTCCGCCCCTCGGCGTCCGTCACCGAGGTCTCCGCCTGCTCGAGGCGGCGCACGTAGCTCTTGATGCGGGCCACCACCTTGTCGATCTGCTTCTTGCTGAGGCGGATCTCCCTCAGCGCGTTGATGCGCTCCCGCCGGTTCTTCTGGGCCTGGTTCAGGTGGCCCCGGCGCGCACGCTCGGACATGCGCCTGCCCGACTCGAGGTCACCTCTGATCTTGGCGTTGTGACTCTCGAAGCGCTTCACCTTCTCGATCAGCTTGATGACGCGCGTGCGGACCGCCTCTTCGTCGACTTCCTCTTCTTCGTTGTCGAGGTCCTTGACGACGTCCTTGACCCGGAGCTTCCCCTTCTTGAGGCTCTCGCCGATCTCGATGATTTCGGACACGCCCACGCGGGAGTTCAGAATCACCTCGAAGATGCGGTTTTCTCCGTCCTCGATGCGCTTGGCGATCTCGACCTCGCCCTCGCGGGTCAGCAGCGAAACGGACCCCATCTTCCGCAGATACATGCGCACGGGGTCGTTGGACTTGGTCTGGTAGGCGTCGTCCATCGCGGCGGGTGGGATGGAAGACGGCGCCTTCTTCACTTCCGCCGCCGCCTCCTTCTGCGGCTGCACATCGTTGCGCCGGACCTTCCTGAGCTGGACCGCCGAGTCGCAAACCTCGATCTCTTCCTTGCCGAGGACGATCATCAGCTCGTCGATCTGCTCGGACGTGACCATCTCCGGCGGGAGCGCGTCGTTCACCTCGTCGTACGTGAGGAAACCCTTGTTGCGCCCCCTCTCGACCAGTTGGGTGATCTCTTTGCGCTCGCGGCCCTTCGATTTCCCATTGCTGGGAACCGAGCCGGCCGGTTTCCTGACCCGTCGCGCCTTACCGTTCGAAGCCGCTTCCTTCGTCGCCATCTTCACCCCTTGGTGACCTGCATGAGTCGGTGTGCGCTGCGCGAGAGCTCGACGTGCTCCCTCGTCAACGTCGTCGCACGTTCCTCGTCTCCCTGCCGCCGTGCCGCCTTGATGCGTTCCATGAGCAGTGGGAGCTGTCGCTCGATGTTCTGCCGAGCCAGCCTTGGCAAGCCGTCCCGCAGTGCATGCCGCGCCCCGTCTGCGTCGTATTTCTGAATCGCCAACCGATCTTCGAGCCAAGGACGGGCAGCACCGCTTGCATCGCTGGCCAACAGTGCAGCCGCATCCACCACCCCACGCGCCTCTACGACGCGCGCCGCGGATTGAAAGATGGCCCGAAGTTGGGTACTCGTCAAAAGCTTCTCGAGGCTCTCTGCGTGGTCGGTCCCGAACAAATCTGGATTATCTAGAATAGCACCGACCAGCTCACACTCGAGCGGCGGAAGGTCTGCCTTCGCCGCCTCGACTGAGACAGGCCGATCCGCGCCTCCCTCGGGCGAGCGGCCGGGCCGGGACCGAGCGCCCCGACTGGCTCGCACCCCGCGCCGGAGCTGCTGCCGCACCGATCGAGGGTCGGAGACGCCGAACTTGCGCGCAATCCGCTCGATGTAGAGGTCTATCTCCACGGGGTTGGCCACGGAGGCCAGGACGGGGCCGAGCGACTCGATGCCCGCTGCCCTGCGGGCGGGATCGCCACCCGCCTCCTCCGCCGCGTCCTCGATCAGGTGCTCCACGAGGGAGGGGGCCTGGGCCAGCAGAACGGTCAGGGCAGCGGGTCCCGATGCGCGGAGGAAGCTGTCCGGGTCGGACCCTGGGGGCAGCGTGACGACCGAGACCGGCAGGCTCGCCTCTGCGAGAAGCGGCCACGCCGTTCGCACGGCCTTGCGCCCGGCGCTGTCCCCGTCGAAGAGGAGGACCACCCGCTCGGCGAAGCGTCGCAGCTGCTTCACGTGGCCCTTCGTGAGCGCCGTGCCCAGGGGGGCCACCGCGTTCTGGAGACCCGCCTGGTGGAGGGCCAGGAGGTCGAAGTTGCCTTCGCAGATGAGGCACCACTTCTGCCGGCGGATGGCCACTCGCCCCTCGTGCAGCCCGAAGAGCACATCGCCCTTCTTGAACAGGGGGCCCTCCGGGCTGTTGACGTATTTGGCGTCCGCGTCGCTGCGGTCGCTGAGCGGCTCGTCCGGCGGGGGATCGAGCACGCGGCCACTGAAGGCCACGATGCGCCCGTTCGGATCGGCGACCGGAAACAGCAGGCGGTGGCGGAAACGGTCGTAATACCCGTCGGAGGAGCGCCGCGGGACGATGAGCCCGACCGCCTCCGCTTCCGCAGGGGACCAGCCCTGCTCGCGCAGCCACTTCGTCAAGGCGTCCCACCCGTGCGGGGCGTAGCCGAGGCGAAAGGCGTCGGCGGTGGCGGGAAGCACGCCGCGATGTTCGAGCTCGGCGCGCGCCATGGCGCCGAGCGGATGCTGCTTGAGCTGCTTCACGTAGAAGCCGGCGGCCGCCTCCATCAGCGCCTCGAGCCTCTCGCGCCGTGCGCGGGCCTGTTGGTGTGCGGCCTCCTCGACGCGATCGACTACCGGCAGCTCGATTCCGGCGCGCTCGGCCAGGAATCGGAGCGCCTCGGGGAAGAGCCTGCCCTCCACCCTCATATAGAAGGCCAGGGAGTCACCCGACGCCTGACACCCGAAGCAGTGGAAGAACTGCCGGGCTGGGTGGACATAGAAGGAGGGTGTCTTCTCGGCATGGAAGGGACACAGGCCCTTGAAGCTCGCGCCCACTCTCCTGAGCGGCACGTACTCCTGCACGAGGGCGAGGAGGTCTGTGCGCTCGCGGATCTCCGCGATCTTGTCTTCGGGGATCACGACCAGGCCGCCCGAGCGAAGCGCGAGAGGTTAGATCCCCCGAGCGGCATGTCAAGCGGTCGCTCCGCTGACCTCCCATGCGGGGTGACCCGCGGCCGTTGACACCAGGACGGGCTTGCCCCTTAACGGCCTGCGTGCGTAGCGACCGACCGATCCGGGAGCTCACCCTCGTCTACGCCGGAGTGGCGGGGGCGACGGTCCTCATCACCCGTTTCGAGGAGGTCCCTCCGCTGTCGGACTACGTGCACCTCGGGGTCGGGCTCCTGTTCCTGGTGGTCGCCATCGTCCTGGCGCAGCGCGAGCCGGACGGCATGAGGCGGCACGGTCTCGACCTCGAGGGGCTGCTGGATCCGCCTCCTGAGGACGACCGCGCCGGTCCCCTCGGACTCCGGGACCTGGGGCGCTCGCTGCGCCGCGCGGTCCCGGCCGGGTTCGCGGAGCTGGGATGGGCCACGCTCCTGGCGCTGATCATCTTCCCGCCCTTCACGCTCGGCTTCTTTCTCTACAACCAGCCCGCTCACCCTTTCGTGTTCGAGGTTCCACAGGACACGGCGTCGTTCGTGGTGGCCCAGGTGCTCGTCGTGGGACTGCCCGAGGAGGCCCTGTTCCGAGGCTACTTCCAGACGCGACTCGGCGACCTCTGGCCTCGCCGACGGACCCTCCTGCGGGTCTCGACGTCCTTGCCGGCCCTCGTCACCCAAGCCGTCCTCTTCGCTTGCATCCACTTTCTGGTCGACCTCAATCCAGCGCGCCTCGCGGTCTTCTTCCCCGGCCTGCTCTTCGGGTGGGTCAGAACGTGGCGCGGCGGCATCGGTGCGGCGATCTTCCTCCACGCCCTGAGCAACGTGTACGCGGACTTCCTCGTGCGCGGTTGGCTCTGACTCAGGTGTCGCTGTTCGGCCGGGACCGCAGACTCACGTGGATCTTTCGGCCAGCGCGTTCTACACCGACAGTGTGAGCGACGTACCCATGCTCGAGAGGGTGGGAGAGCGATGACAATACGGGAGCTGCCGCCGCCGCGGGGAGTGCTCGAGCGCGTGGTCGCCCTGGCCTTGGAGGAGGACCTCGGCCGGGGGGACATCACCACCGAAGCTTGCGTTCCGCCAGGAACCCGGGGCGAGGCCATGGTCCGGGCCAGGAAACCCTTGGTCGTCTGCGGGCTCGACGTCATTCGCGAGGTCTATCGCCAGGTCGATCCCGACGTGGAGGTCCACGACCGCTCCCGGGACGGCCACCACGTTGTCGAAGGGCAGGCCGTGGCCCACATCGTCGGCAGGGCCATGAGCATCCTCGGCGGAGAGCGCGTTGCCCTCAACTTCGCCCAACGGTTGAGCGGCATCGCCACGCTCACGCGCCGCTACGTCGAGGCCTTGCCCCCGGAATCCGCGGCTCGCATCACGGACACGCGCAAGACGACCCCAGGGCTGCGAGCCCTCGAGCGCTACGCCGTGCGTTGCGGAGGGGCTCACAACCATCGCGAGGATCTTTCTTCCGCGGTTCTCATCAAGGACAACCACATCGCCGCCGCCGGCGGCGTGAGCGCCGCTATCGAGCGGGCTCGACGCCACGCGCCGCACACAAGCCGCATCGAGTGCGAGGTGGACGGCCTGGGCCAACTCGAGGAAGCCCTGGCCGCCGGGGCCGAGGTGGTGCTGCTGGACAACTTCGAGGATTCCTCGCTGGCGGAGGCCGTGGCGATTGTGGCAGGACGGGCCCTCGTGGAGGTCAGTGGATCGGTCTCGCTCGACCGGGTCCCCGAGATCGTCAAGGCGGGAGTGGACGTGATCAGCGTCGGCGCCCTCACCCACTCGGCTCCTGCGGCGGACCTCGGCCTCGACTGGAACGACCCAGCGTGACACCGGTGGGTGCGCTCGATCCGGACCGGATCCAGAGCCATCTGAGGACCCTGCGCTTTGGCCGCTCCCTCGACGTACGCCAAGAAACGCGCTCGACCAACGACGACGCCCGTGAGGCGGCCGAGGGGGGCGCGCCGGACGGCCACACGGTCGTCACGGACGAACAGACCCGGGGGCGGGGCGCCAGGGGACGCGCGTGGTCCTCGCCGCCGGGCACGGACCTCTACTTCTCGGTGGTCGTGCGGCCAGCGATGGACGCGGCGGCCCTGCCGACGATCACCCTGGCGGCGGGCCTAGCGGTGGCGGAAGCGGTCGACCGAGTCCGCGACACGGGGCCGCGGGCCTCGGTCAAGTGGCCCAACGATGTCCTACTCGATGGGCGCAAGTGCGCAGGCGTGCTCGCAGAGTCGACGAGCGTGGGGCAGCGCGTGTCGGTCGTCGTGATCGGCATCGGTCTCAACGTGAACCGCCAGTCGTGGCCCGAGGAGCTCGGAGATACGGCGACCTCGCTCGCGCTCGCGTCCGGGGGGACCTTCGACCGGGAGGCTGTCCTGGCCGAGGTGCTCGCTGACCTCGAGCGGTGGGTGGACCTCCTCGCGAGCGCGGGCCCGGCCTGCGTTTGCCGGGCGCTCGAGGGCAGGTTGGCATGGCGCGGCCGCTGGGTCCGGGTCGACGGGATCGAAGGACGCGTTGCCGGCGTCGCGTCCACCGGCGCCCTCGAGCTCGACACCGAGCAGGGCAGACGCTCGGTGACCACAGGCAGCCCGGTGCTGGCCCCCTAGACCCGGACTTGCGCCAGGGGGGCAGAGGGCCGCATATGGAGTTGCACGATGGTCGAGGCTTCCCACCCCGTCGCCGAGCAGGCCCGAGCACTGCGGGACACCGTGGGCGTGCGGATCCTCCCCGAGGCGCGCGTGCTGGTTGTCTCCGGGGCGGACGCACGATCGTGGCTCAACGGACAGGTCACCAACGATCTAGGGAAGGCGGTCCCCGGGAGCGCGCTCTACGCGCTCAGGGTGGGCGTCCGCGGCAAGATCATCTCGGACCTTTGGATCACGGACGGGGGCGACGGCACGTTTCTCCTCGCCGTTTCCGATCTGGCGTGCGGCCCGCTCCTCACGAGCCTCGAGCACCACATCATCATGGAGGACGTGTCGCTGCACTTGCGGGACGACCTGCGGATCGTGACCGCCCAGGGACCACAAGCGCAGGCGGCGCTCGCCCAAGCCGCAGCCGCGCCGCCGCAGGCCTTTCACACCGACCGGCTCGGACGGGGCGGCGTGGACGTGGTGACCGGGGTGGACGGAGCCGAGGCCGCGGCCGAGACGTTGACCGCGGCGGCCGAGGGCTTGGGCGGGTGTCGGGTCGGAGAAGAGGGCTGGGAGCTGGCGCGCCTACGGGCCGCGATTCCACAGTTCGGCCGCGATTTCGGGGAGGAGTCCTATCCCCAGGAGGCCGGGCTCGGCGCCCGGGCCGTTTCCTTCCAGAAGGGCTGCTATGTCGGCCAGGAAGTGGTCTTCAAGATCGAAAAACGGGGCCGTGTGTCCCGTTGCCTCGTCCTGCTGGCCGCCACCGAGCCCGGGCCCGTCTGCGCCAGTGACGCGGTTCACGATGCGGCGGGCACCACCGTGGGCGAGGTCACCTCGTCGACCGCCGATCCCGAGGCCCAGGGCTGCGCGCTGGCGTTGGCCCGGCTCCGATCGGCCGCGACGAGGCAAGCCGCAGCCGTGAACGTAGCTGGCGTGGGCATGACGGTGCAGCGCATCCTCGGCTGAACATTGCGTTTCGTCACGTGGCCTGGAGGTGCCCGTGGCCGTCGGCGCGGACCGGTACTATAGTAGGGTCGCCGAAAGGAGCTGAGGCGGATGGTGCAACTCACGGAGAAGGCGGCTGACAAGGTAAGGGAAATCCGGAAGGCCGAGGGCCTCGGGGAGCAGGGCCTGCGTGTCCGTGTCCTCGGCGGCGGCTGCGCGGGGTTCACCTATGATCTCTTCTTCGAGGAGGAGACCACGGAGCTCGACCAGGTCTTCGAGTCGCATGGAGTGAAGGTCTACGTCGACATGATGAGCTTCCAGTACCTCGAGGACACCGAGATCGACTACGTCGAAGGCCTGCACGGGGCAGGCTTCAAGTTCCTCAACCCGGCCGCCAAGACCACCTGCGGCTGCGGCTCGAGCTTCTCGGCCTAGGCCAGCCTCTCGGGGGCACTCGGGGTTGGGGGGGCTTGACACGTGCGGCACCCATGATAACGTAACGTAACGTTATGAAGACCAACGGGGTGACCACCTCCCTCCGCGATCCCGAGCTGTCCAGGTACATCAACCGGGTTCGGAGGCTGCCGCTCCTGTCGCGGGAGAGGGAGCATGACCTGGCCGTGCGCGCCCAGCAGGGAGATGCGGACGCCAGGGATGGCCTGGTCGAGGCCAACCTCCGCTACGCCGTCGCCATCGCGATTCAGTATCGGCGATACGGTATCCGGCTCGGCGACCTCATCGCGGAGGGCAACCTCGGCCTCATGATGGCGGTGCGCAAGTTCGATCCGGACAGGGGCACGAGATTCGTCACGTACGCGGGGTATTGGATCCGCGCATACGTACTGGACTGCGTCGTTCGATCCACCAGCCTCGTGGGCGGCGGCTCCGGTCCGCTCCGATCCAAGATCTTCTTCCGGCTGCGCAGGGAGCGCGCACGCGTGGCAAATCTGGTCCAGGACCCGGTCGAGAGCAATCGCGTGCTCGCCGAGAGCTTCGGCGTGAGCACGCAGAAGATGACGGAGCTGACCCATCGTCTGGACGCGCGGGATGTCAGCCTGGATCAGACGGTGTTTGACGATTCGGGCTCCCGGTTCGTCGACACGCTCGTCGAGAGCTCGGATACGCAGGAGCAGCTGTACTTCGACCACGAGCGCCGCGGCCGCGTCGAAGCCCGCCTCGTTCAGGCGCTGGCCGAGCTCGACGGGCGCGAACGATTCATCGTGGAGCAGCGTTTCCTGCAGGACCGGGAAGTGTCGCTGGCGGCGATCGGAAGGAAGCTCGGCGTGAGCCGCGAGCGAGCTCGTCAGCTCGAGGCGCGAGCCAAACGCAAGCTGCGGCGCAGGCTCGAGGATCTTCACGAGTCAGCCGTCGCGTGAGGACGCGCTCGGGGCGGCGTCCTCCGGGATGGGGCCGGGGAGGACGCAGCCCTCCCAATAACGCTGGGGATCCGGCGGGCGCGCAGGCATGATAGTCTGCCAAGCCTCCAAGCCGTCATGCCGCCCAACGACCCCTCCGACAGCGGACAGCCCGACGAGCCTCGCCGACGCGAGGTCACCATGGAAGTGGAGCTGGAGGAGCTGGTGGACGACAAGGGTCGACGGGCCTCGGAGGCGCCTCCGCCACCTCCCCCGCCGAAGCCCAAGAGCGTCGCACCTCCACCGAAGCCCAAGAGCGCGGCCCCCCCGCCGGTACCCGAGGACGTGGCCTCCACGATGCCCCGCGGACCGGTTCGCGGAGGCCCTGGCGAGACCACCATGGACCACCTGCTGACGGAGCTCGAGGGCGAGCTGCAAGTCGTTGTCAGCCCGGCGCCCATGAGGGAGCGCACGCCGAGCGGCCGGCCTCCGCCCCCGCCCCCACCGGCAGCGCCAACGGGATTCCGCGTGCCCGATCCCCGAGCCCCGCGTAGTCGGGTGCGTACGGACGGGCCCGTGGCTGCGGCGGCGGCCGTGGCTGCCCCCGCGGCGGACCCGGCCGCGGAGCCGGGAGTGGACCCCTTCGCCCAGGATGCGAGTGCCCTCATTCGATCGTGCGAGGAAGAGCTCGGCAAGAACCCGCCCGCGCTCAAGGCGGCGCGACTCCACTTCGAGATCGCGCGGCTATACGAGAGCCCGCTGCGCGATCTCAGGAGGGCCGCGGCCCACTACCAGGAGGCGCTGCAGCGCGCGCCCGAGCACATCCCCACGATTCGCGGGGCGCGGCGCCTGCTCATCGCCCGCAAGGGTTTCCAGGCGGCGCTCCCCCTGTTCGACAGCGAGGCTCGCATCACGGCCGATCCGCGGCGCAAGGCCGGGCTCTTCCTCGCGAAGGGGCGGCTGCTCGAGGACGTCCTGGGCTCCAAGGATGAGGCGATCAAGTGCTACCGCACGGCTCTCGAGCTCGACCGGAGCGACGCTTCCATCCTCAAGGCCATCGAACAGTACGAGCTCGATCACGAGGAATGGGATGCGCTCGCACGCACATACGAGCGCGCAGCCAACGCCGTCAGCGCTGACCCGCGCCACCGCGCCGCGCTCATCGTGCAGCGGGCGCGTCTCCTCGAGAGCCGTCGGCAGGATGTCGATGCAGCGATCGAGCTGTACGAAACGGCGCTCAAGCTGGATCCGCGCGCGCACGGGGCCGTATCCGCGCTCAAGCGCCTCCATCACACCCATCGACGTTGGCGGGACCTGATCCGCGTGCTCGAACGCGAAGCGAAGTACACGAGCGACGAATCAGTCCGGACCATGGCGCTCTACCGAATCGGCCGCCTCCACGCCGAGCGTCTGGGCAACAACAAGGAAGCCCTGGCCGCCCTCGAGCGCGCTCTCGAGGTCTCGCCCCTCGACCCGCTCGTCCTCGGCGAGCTCGCGCGGCTCTATGAGGCGGTCGAGCGGTGGCCATCCATGCTCGAGGTGCTCCGGAGGCTGGCCGACTCGTCGGTGGAGGGGGAGGAACGCATCGGACTGCTTCACCGGATCGGTGAGCTCTGCGAGCAGCGTCTGCTCGACGAGCAGGCCGCCATCCAGTGGTATGAAGAGACTCTCCGACTGCGCCCGACGTACGTGCCAGCGCTCCAAGCGCTCGGGAAGCTGTACACGGCGCACAGCGACTGGGCTGCGCTCGTGCGGATGCACCTCGCAGAGGCGGAGGCCGGCGACGACGCGAAGCGGCGCGCCGTGGCGCACGCGCGGACTGCTGAAATCCTCGAGACCCACCTCAACAAGCCCGACGAGGCGGCCGACCATCACGCCAAGGCGCTGGGTCTCGTGCCCGGGTACCCTCCGTCCTTCAAGGCCCTGTCTCGCCTGCTGGCGGACGCGAATCGGTGGCGCGAGCTCGTCGAGCTGTACGAGAGGGCGGTGGATCTCGCGGGCGGACAGGACCTGGAGATCACGTATTTGCTCAAGATCGGCGCGATCTACGACGACCGACTGGGTGAGCCGGAACAGGCCGCGCACACCTATCGAAGGGTGCTGGGCGTCGACGCAGACCACCTCGGCGCCATCCACGCCCTTCAGCAAGCGCTGGAACGAGCCGGTCGCTGGCCCCAGCTGGTGGAAGCGCTCGCGCTCGAAGCCGAGAAGTCGAAGGACAAGAACCAGATCGTGGCCCTTCAGCACCGCGCGGGAGACATTCTGCTCGACCACGTGGGTGACCGAGATGCGGCGATGCTTCGGTTCCGCGAAGCCCTGCGGCAGGACCCGCGCTATGTCCCCGCGCTCATCAGCGTGGGGCGCGTGTACTACATGGCGGGCCGTTGGGAGGACCTGCTCGACACGTACAAACGGGAGCTCGAGCTGACGCCCAGGGGACCCACCGCGGTCGCGCTGCTTCACAAGATGGCCGCGCTCTCGGAGGAGCGGATCGGCAACGAGGAGGAGGCACTCGGCTACTATCGTCGGGCGATCGAGATCGATCCGACGTACGCGCCGGCGCTTCGGGCGCTCACAGCCAAGCTACGCGAGAAGGCGGACTGGGCCGGGCTCGTACGCACTCTCGAGCTCGAGCTCAATGGCTTGAGTGATCCCCTCGCCAAAGCGAGGGCCGCCTATCGCATCGGTGAGGTGTACGAGGAGCACCTCGACCAGGCGGAACGGGCCATCAAGTCCTACGAGCAGGCGCTCAAGGTCGTGTCCGGCTACCGCCCCGCCATCGACGCGCTGTCGAGGATGCGGGCCGAGCGCAAGGCATGGAGTCATCTCGTCGACGACCTCGAGCACGAGGCGACCGAGTCGCCGGATCCCGGACTCGCAGTCTCGGCCCTGATGCGTGAGGGCATCATCTGGACCACGCATCTCGGCGAACCCCGCCGCGCCATTGCGTGCTTCGAGCGGGTGCTCGAACGGGAACCCAGGCACGTGGGTGCCCTGCTCGCGCTCGAGCCCCTGTACCGACGCGTTGGATCGTGGGCGCAGCTGTCCAGCACGTACTACTTGCTCGCGGAGCTCTTCTCGGACGTGGGCGCGCGCGTGGCAGTCCTTCGCGAGCTCGCCCGCCTGCAGGAGACCCGGAGCCCCGCCGTGGAAGGTGACGTGCTCGCCACCTACGAGGCGATCGTGGCGCTCGTGCCGGACGACCCGGCGGCCCTCGAGGCTATCGAGCGGGTCGCGCTCGAGCGGGGCGATCGCGGCCTGCTGACACGGATCGACACGATTCTGGCCGCGAGCGCCGAGGATCCAGCAGTGAAGGCGAGCTACCAGACCCGGCTCGCCGAGTCGCTCGAAGTCGCTGGCGCCGACGGGGCGATCGATGCCTATCGGATGGCTCTCGCGACCGATCCCGAGGGGATGGCTGCCACCCGCGGCCTGTCGCGGCTCGCGGAGCGAACGAACGACCCGGTCGCGCTGGCAGAAGCCGCCCGACGCGAGGCTTCCGTGGCGAGTGACACGGAGGTGGCGGCCCGACTGCTGGTCCGCAGTGCGACGGTGCGCGCGGAAAGGCTCGGAGACTTGGAGGGCGCCCAGGCCGATCTCGAGCGGGCCATGGAGCTGTGGCCGGATCACACAGAGGCTGCTGAACGACTCACGGCCATCCTCTCGAACGGTGGCAGTCACGCACGACTGGCGGACCTGCTCGCCAGGGCAGCGGGGTCGGCCAAGTCGCCGGAGCGTGTGGCTGCGCTGTGGATGGACGTCGCGCGGCTGCAGGCCGAACGTCTCGACAATGTGGCCGGTGCG